>Ga0302314_10012081_pt1 | contig 14983 bp, 13 predicted proteins | sample III_Palsa_N2_3_FD_200533 | JGI IMG/M metagenome (GOLD analysis project Ga0302314, IMG submission 200533) | Peat permafrost microbial communities from Stordalen Mire near Abisko, Sweden - III_Palsa_N2_3 | ecosystem: Environmental > Terrestrial > Soil > Palsa > Peat permafrost | place: Sweden... | reverse complement strand
TGCCACCACGGCGCGGCCCGAGACCGGGGCCATCGTCACGCGGTCGCTGCGGCAGGACCGGCAGCGCGGCAGCGGCGGATGCGTGTAGGCACCGCAGTCCGCGCAGCGCGCGATGCGCAGCACCCCGTCGCTGCCCGCCGTCCAGAACTCGGCGCTGGCCAGCGTGGGCTGCGGCAGCGGGCGGACCGGCGCGGACTGGGGCGGTGCCTCAGGAACGCGGGAAGTGGAGGGCTCCTCGGGCATCGTTCTCAGGAACGCGGGAAGTTGAGGACTTCACGGGCATTGAGCTCGACGATCCGGTGCGCCTCGTCGTCGGGCACGTCGGCCAGCGACACGGCGATCCCCTTGCGGCTGTTGGGCCAGTTGCTGTCCGAGTGCGGGTAGTCGATCTCGACGCAGATGCGGTCGATCCCGATCTCGTGCCGGTTCTTGATGCCGAACTCGTCCTCGATGTAACAGCCCCAGAAGTGCTTCTTGAACAGGTCACTCGGCCGGGTGTCGAAGTCGATGGGCTGGTAATAACGGTGGCGCGCCCAGACCTGGTCCATGCGCTCCCAGATGTAGGGGAACCAGCCGATGCCGCCCTCGGCCAGCATGAACTTGAGCCGCGGGTGCTTCTGCAGCTGCCCGGAGAAGACGAGGTCGGAGGCCGTCCACATCAGGTTCGTCGAGTACACGGTGAAGGAGCAGACGGTCGGCGCGTCGTCGTCCTTGAGCGCATTGGCGCCGGTGCGGTCGGAGACCGACTTGAATTCGCCGCCCTTGTACGCCGGGGACAGCTGCTTGGCCGAGGCGGAGAACCCGGGGACGAAGCTCCCGGATCCGAAGTGCAGGCTGACCACCACGCCGGTCTCCTCGAAGGCATCCCAGAGCGGGCCCCAGTGGTCGCTGTGGAACGACGGCAGGCCGAGCGGCACCGGGCTGTCGGGGAACGACACGACGCGCGCCCCCTTCGCGGCGACCCGCTTCAGCTCGGCGACGGAGCGCTCGACGTCCCAGATCGGCAGGATCGCCAGCGGCACGTACCTGGCGGGGGCCGTCGCGGACCACTCATCGGTACTGAAGTCGTTCCACGCCTGCAGGCAGGCGAGCCCCAGCTCCTTGTCTTTGGCGTGCAGGAATACGCGGCCGCCGAATCCCGGGAACGAGGGGAAACAGCACGCCGCCTGCACGCCGTCGACGTCCATGTCCTTCACCCGCTCGGCCGGGTCGTAGCACCCGGGGATCATGTCGTCGAACCGCAGCGGCTCCATGCCGTACTCTTCGCGCTCCTTGCCGGCGACCGCGTTCAGACCGATGTACGGGAAGATCTTGTCCTCGAAGTGCCAGATGTGGCGGCCCTTCTCGTCCTCGATGATCCGCGGTCCCTCCGCGAGGTACTTCGCGGCGAGGCGGTCGGTGAACACCCGGGGATGCTCGATGAGGTGGTCGTCGACCGAGATGATCTGCATGTGGTCCTGGAGCGGCATCGTTCCATCCTTCGCTGCGGCACAGTGAGGTCGATTATATAACCTATTGTGCTATCTAGTAAGAGGGGTGCCGCCAGGAGTCGCCGCCGCTGGCCGGCGAGCTGCGATCAACCGCCGCCGGGGTACTTCAGCTGGTACTTGCGGCATCGGGGACGTCGCGGGAACCGGGGAGCACCGGCGCGTGACCGTACATGACGGTCTCCCGGTAGGCGAGGCGCCATTGGCCCTCATCGGACACCCAGACGTCTTCGTAGGTGCCGTAGCCTTTCAGCCCCGGGGCGCCGGCCGGGTCCAGCCCGAGGAACGCCGCGTAGGACCGGCAGCGCATTCGCCCGTCGTCGAGCGGGTCGATGACGTGGCTGCCGATCAGATGGATCGTCGCCCCGGGGTACCACGTTCCGGCGGAGCGGGCCCAACTCGCCGTGATGCCGGCGATGATCTCCTCGCGCCCGTGCGACCGGGCTATCTCTGTCCGCCCCCGCGGGCCGTCCTGGTAGATCACCTGCTCGCTGCCGACGGTGTAAAGGCCGCGAAGCACCTCCGCATCGCGGGTGTCGACCGCCCATTTCTGGCGTCCGAGCTGAGCTAGGACCTGGTCGGCGGGCGACATCCGGCTAGCCGGCATCGACGCCGCCGTCCACGTGCAGGGTGCTGCCGGTGATGAAGGCGGCCATGTCGCTCGCCGCGAACACCACGGCCCGGGCGATGTCGTCGGCCTGCGCGAGCCGGCCGAGCGCCATCTTGGCCACCGTGTCGTCCAGCAGCTTTCTGGCCTGTTCCGCGTCGGCCCCGCCGAACCGGGTCGGCGCGACCCGGAAGCCCGGGGTGTCGGTGGCCGCCGGGGCGATGGCGACCGCCCGGATGCCGTGCGGGCCGAGTTCCAGGGCCAGGCTGCGGACCAGGCCGAGCGTGCCGTGCTTGGCCGCGACGTACTGGTAGCGCCGGGCCCGCCCGTGGTGAGCGCTGCCCGAGGTGACCAGGATGATCACCCCGCGGGTGCCGCTGGCCAGCATCTGGCGGGCGGCCTCGCGGGCGGTGTAGAAGGATCCGTCCAGGTTGACCGCGAGCCCCTGCCGCCACATGTCGTCGGAGTAGTCGGCGATGCCGCCGCTCGAACTCAGCCAGGCGGTATTCACCCAGACGTCGATCCGCCGGAAACGCTGGATCACCGCCTCGCCCAGCGCCCGCACTGAGTCCGGGTCGGTCACGTCGACCGCCAGCGCCACCGTCTCCGCCCCGGGCGTGCGTTTGCCGATGAGGGCGGCCGTCTCCTGCGCCTTGGCCGGGTCGATGTCGGCGACCACGGTCGCGGCGCCGGCCTCGGCCAGCCGCAGCGACGCGGCCTGGCCCATGCCGCTGCCGCCGCCGGTGACGACGGCGACCCGGCCGTCCAGTGACCACAGCTGAGAAAGGGCGATGTCGGTGAAGTCCGGAATCATGGCTTGGCCTCTCGAAGGATGGTCATCAGGGGCGCGGACGGTCTGGTTCGATGCCGAACCGTTCGGTATAGCCCGCGAAGCGGCGCCGGATGTGCCCCGGGTCGAAGCCGAACTGCTCGGGGGTGTACTGGTGCGCGCCGTGCTTGCCCTGCGGGTTTTCGTCCTGGAAACCGCGGACCCGGCGGACGGTTTCGTCGTCGACGGGCAGGCCGAAATGGCGGCCGATGCGGGTCACCTCGGCCACCGGGTCGGCGATCAGGTCGTTGTACTGGACATCGAGGAAACGGTCGTCGCCCAGCCGGTCGCGGACGGCCAGGCCGCGGTGCAGACCCATCTCCTCCAGGGCGGTCCACTCGGCGCCGAACCGCCGGGGGTCGAATACCGGGCTGTTCATGCCGCGCAGCGTCCCGACGAAGCTCACGCTGGACGGGATGACCTGGCCCGGGTCGCGGTGCGTCCAGACAATGCGGGCGTCGGGGTAGACCTGCAGCAGGGCGTCCAGGCCGAACAGGTGCTTGGGCCACTTGACGACCCACTCGCCCGGGGCGAAGGCCTGCAGGTGCTGCAGGAACCGCTTGTGGTGCTGGTAGACCAGGCGCTGATCGCAGTTGAGGTAGAACTCGTAGTACGACGGGAGGCGCTGGTAGGCCAGGTACGTCTGGTTGACGAAGCTCCAGTCGATCAGTCCCAGGCACTGCTCGGGCCGCGTCGCGCCGTAGGGGTGGATGGCCTGCAGCGCCGCGGCGCCGGGCCGGGCGCTGATCGCCGCCTGCACCTGCGCGATGCGCGGGTCGGTGCGCAACGTGCCCGCCGCCGGCGGCGGGGACGGCAGCCGCATTTCCCACTCCAGCGGCGACCGGGCGCCCGGGCGAGTCGCCAGCAGCGCCTGCAGGTGCGTGGAGCCGGTGCGCGGCAGGCCGGTGATGACGAGCGGCGCCCGCACTTCCTGGGCGGCGATCTCGGGATAGCGCTTGCGGTCGTCGACCAGCCGCAGCCGTTTGACCAGTCCCGGCAGCACGAGCTTGCCCGCCACGTCGGCCAGCCGCTCGGCCGGGATGCCGGACTCGTGCTCCAGCGCCCACAGCAGCGCGTCGATGCCGGCGCGGAACGGCAGGTCCCCGAAGTCGTCCAGGCCGGCCTGCGCGGCCGCCCGCTCGAGGAACCAGTCGGTGTCCGGCGTGCTGACGAGAGCCGTCACGAAGAACTCCATTCTTTTGCTGCTTCCGGGTCCTGGGACTGTGCTGCCCGGGCAAGAGGCAAGCGGCTCTACTCCCCCGGCGCCAGCCGGCCGGGGAACCGCTCCTCGATGATCCGCCGGAAGCCTTCCTGCCACGTCACCGTGCACGGGCCGGTCAGCGCGGTCCGCCGGGCGGTGTCGAGGTTGCGCGGGTAGGCGATGACGTTCGTCATCTCAGTGAAGGAGTAGGGCACGCCCAGCTGCCCGGCCACCCAGGGCACCAGCTGCTCGACGGAGACGGCGGCGTCGCCGCCCCAGTTGGCGACCGTCCCGCCGACGGTCGCGCCCGCGAAGAAGCCCTCCAGGTGCTCGGCCATGTCGTCCTCGTGGATCGGGCAGCCGACGAACTCCCAGGCCGGGTTGACCGGGACGGGCTCGCCCTGGGCCACCCGCGAGATGATCTTGGTCGGCATGCCGCCGCTGCCCGCCTTGCCGTACGACCAGTTCATCCGGGCGACGGTCAGCGGTACGCCGTGGATGCGGGACAGCGACCGGGCCACCGCCTCGCCGGCGAACTTGCTGGTGCCGTAGGCGAAGCGGGTGTTGATGCGGGTGCTCCCGCCGCAGCGGTCGGTCTCCTTATAGGCGTACCACGGGTCGGGATGGTCCCAGTAGACACCGCTGGTGGACACGTAGATCCAGGCCCGGGCGTCCTTGAGGCGGTCCAGCAGCAGCCCGGTGCCCTCGGCGTTCTGCTTGAGGCCCGTCTCGATGTCGACGGGGTAGACGTCGGCCGCGGCGTGGAAGACGTAGTCGATGCCGTCGGGGACCGCGGACAGGTCTCCGCTGGTGTAGTCGCAGACGACGGGCGTGATGCCCAGCGCCTCCACCGCTTCGCGGGAACCGGGCCTGGTGTAGCGGGCGAGACCGTAGATCTCGTTGTGCGGCGCCAGGATCGCGGCGATCGACCCGGCCAGCTGGCCGGTCAGGCCCGTCATGAGCAGTCGTGCGTTCTTCAGCATGGTAGACACACCTCAGGTGCGGTCCGCGGGGCGGACGGTTGGCTGCGGCTGGCCGCCGGCCACGGCTCGCAGGACGGACGGCGCCCAGGCGGGATGCGCGATCAGCAGGTCGGGCAGGTAGGGGCTGGCGTTGTTGTAGACCAGCGGCGAGCCGTCGAGCCGCGAGGCGTGCAGGCCGTGCGCCAGCGCCACGGCGACCGGCGCCGCGCTGTCCCACTCGTACTGCCCGCCGCTGTGCGCGTAGACATCGGCCGCGCCGCGGACGACCGCGAGGGCCTTGAATCCCGCCGACCCGAGCGGCACCAGCTCGGCGCCGAGCTCTTGGCGGAGAAGGTCGGCCGACCAGCCGGGCCGGGTCCGGCTCACCGCCAGCCGCGGCGCCGGGGCGGCGGGGCGGAGCGCCGGCGCCGGACCCGGGACGGTCGACCAGACCTCGTCCAGCGCGGGCAGGGCGACCGCGCCCACGACCGGGAAACCGTCGATGACCAGTGCTACGTGCACCGCCCAGTCGACCCGGGGCGGTTCGCCGAACTCGCGCGTGCCGTCCAGCGGGTCGACGATCCAGACCCGGCGCGCGGCTAGCCTGCCCGCTGGGTCAGCGCCTTCCTCGGACAGCACCGCGTCATCGGGGCGGGCGGCGGCAAGCTCGCTGACGAGCAGATCGTGCGAGCTCCGGTCTCCTTCACGGCGCAGTGCGTCCGGGTCGTGGCCGCCGGATGCGCGCAGTGCGCGCAGCAGCGCGGCGGACCGCTCCGCCAGCGTGGCGGCGAGCTGGTGATCGGCCGCGTCGGCCCGAGCCTGGGCCTGGTGCAGTGACGCGGTCACGGCACGATCCCCGTGGCCCGCAGCTGCGCGACGATCCGCGCGACCGCCTGCGGCACGCTGACAATGCCGGTGTCGATGCGGACCTCCGGCGCCTCGGGCGGCTCGTAGGGTGAGTCGATCCCGGTGAAGTGCGGTAGCTGGCCCGCCCGGGCCTTGCGGTAAAGCCCCTTGGGGTCGCGCTGCTCGGCCACCTCCAGCGGGGTCTGCACGTATACCTCGGTGAACTCGTTCTCGCCGACCAGGGCCCGGGCGCTGCTGCGCTCGGCGCGGAACGGCGAGATAAACGAGACGAGGACAATCAGGCCGGCGTCGACCATGAGCCGGGCGACCTCGGCCACCCGCCGGATGTTCTCCACCCGGTCGGCATCGGTGAAGCCGAGGTCGCGGTTCAGCCCGTGCCGCACGTTGTCGCCGTCGAGCAGCACCGTGTGGCAGCCGAGCGCGTGCAGCTCACGTTCCAGCGCGTTGGCGATGGTGGACTTCCCCGCCCCGGACAGGCCGGTGAACCACACGACCGCGGGCCGGTGTCCCTTGATCGCGGCCCGCGCCTCCTTGGTGACATCCAGCGCCTGCCGGTGGATGTTGTCCGACCGGCGCAGCGCGAATTCGATCAGGCCGGCCCCGACGGTGGCGTTGGTCAGCCGGTCGATGAGTACGAACCCGCCCGTGTCGCGGTTGGCCTGGTACGGGTCGAAGGGCAGCCGCTTGTCGACCGCGATGTTGGCGACCGCGATCTCGTTGACCGCCAGCGTGGCGGCGGGCGTCCGTTCCAGGGTGTTGACGTTCAGTCCGTACTTGAGGTGCGTGACCGTGCAGGTGGCGGTCACGCTGCCGAGTTTGACCAGGTAGGGGCGGCCGGGCAGCAGCGGATCCTCGTGCATCCAGACGAGGCGGGCCTCGAACTGGTCGGCCACCCCGGCCGGCTGGGCTCCCGCGGTGATCAGGTCACCGCGGCTGACGTCGATCTCGCGGTCCAGGGTCAGCGCGACCGACTGGCCCGCCTCGGCCGAGGGCAGGTCACCGTCCCCCGTGACGATCCGGGCCACCCGGGCCGAGGCCCCGGACGGCAGTACCCGCACCTCGTCGCCCGGGCGCACGGTCCCGCCGGCGACGAGGCCGGCGTAGCCGCGGAAGTCGAGGTCGGGACGGATCACCGTCTGCACCGGCAGCCGGAACGGGCCTCCGGCCGCGCCGGCGTCGACCTCGACCGTCTCCAGGTACTGCGCCAGCGACGGCCCGTCGTACCAGGGGGTGTTCTCGCTGGGCCCGAGGACGTTGTCGCCGAGCAGCGCCGAGAGCGGGATGGCCTGGATCGCGGTCAGCCCGAGGGCGGCCGCGAACTGACGGTACTCCGCCGCGATGCGGTCGAACACCTCCCGGCGGTAGCCGACCAGGTCAAGCTTGTTGACGGCGAGCGCGATGTGCTTGATGCCCAGCAACGAGACGACGAAGGTGTGCCGCCTGGTCTGGGTCAGCACCCCCTTGCGGGCATCGATCAGGATCACCGCGGCGTCCGCGGTGGAGGCACCGGTGACCATGTTGCGGGTGTACTGCTCGTGCCCCGGGGTGTCGGCGACGATGAACTTGCGCCGCTCGGTGGTGAAGAACCGGTAGGCGACGTCGATCGTGATGCCCTGCTCGCGCTCGGCGGCCAGGCCGTCCACCAGCAGGGCGAAATCCAGCGCGCCGCCTTGGGTGCCGACCCGCCGAGAGTCCTCCTCCAGGGCTGTGAGCTGGTCATCGTAGATGAGCTTGGACTCGTAAAGCAGGCGGCCGATCAGCGTGCTCTTGCCGTCGTCGACGCTGCCGCAGGTGATGAAGCGCAGCAGGGTCTTGCGGTCGTCGGCCGTCAGGTAGCGGCCGACGTCGGTGTCCGGGACGGTCGTCAAAAGTAGCCCTCCTGCTTCTTCTTTTCCATGGACGCCGACGAGTCGTGGTCGACTACCCGGCCCTGCCGCTCAGAGGTGGTGGAGCGCAGCAGTTCTCCGATCACCGCGTCCAGGGTGTCGGCGGAGCTCTCGACCGCACCGGTGAGCGGATAGCAGCCGAGGGTGCGAAAGCGGACCTTGCGCAGCTGCGGGACTTCGCCCTTCTCCAGCGGCATGCGGTCGTCGTCGACCATGATCAGCGCGCCGTCCCGTTCGACCACGGGCCGCTCGGCGGCGAAGTAGAGCGGAACGACGGGAATCTGCTCGCGCCGGATGTAGTGCCACACGTCCAGCTCGGTCCAGTTCGACAGCGGAAACACGCGGATGCTCTCCCCGGGGCGCGTGCGCGCGTTGTAGACGTGCCAGAGCTCGGGACGCTGCGCCTTCGGGTCCCAGCGGTGCTGCGCGGAGCGGATAGAGAAAACGCGCTCCTTGGCCCGGGACTTTTCCTCGTCGCGGCGGGCGCCGCCGAAGGCCAGGTCGAAGCCGTACTGGTCGAGCGCCTGCTTGAGTCCCTCGGTCTTCCAGAGGCCGGTGTGCAGGGCCGAGCCGTGGGTGAACGGGTTGATGCCCCGCTCGATGCACTCCGGGTTCTGGTAGACGATCAGGTCAACGCCGTACCGCCCGGCGACCGTGTCCCGTAGCGCGTACATCGCCCGGAACTTCCACGTGGTGTCGACGTGCAGCAGCGGGAAGGGCGGCTTGGCCGGGTGGAACGCCTTGAGCGCCAGGTGCAGCAGCACCGCGCTGTCCTTGCCGACGGAGTACAGCAGCACCGGCCGCTCGCTCTCGGCGACGGCCTCGCGGATGATGTGGATGCTCTCGGCTTCCAGCCGCTGCAGGTGCGTGAGCATCAGTTGATTCCTTCCGCGGCGCGGGCTGGCCCGGCCGGGACGGTCACCGCGGCGGGCCGGGCGGAGCGTTCCAGCCCGCCGTACCCGGTCTCGCCGTCCCACTCGTAGCGGGCGAACGCCGGGGACAGCACCATCCCGGGACCGTCTCCGGGATGGGCACCGTAGGTACGTCCCTGCGGGGTGGCCGTGACGAACGTGCTCGCGATCGTCCGGGCGGTGATGACCGCCTGGTGCGGGCCGGCGTGCAGCTCGATCGTCAGTTGCTCGCCGCGCGGGACGGCCTGGTCAAGGTGCGGCCACGAAACGACGTCGGCGTCGTGGATCACGCCGCCGACGTAGAGGAAGCCGCGGCCGCGCTCGGGCCGGTCGGCGGTCGCCCGGTAGCGCAGCAGGCCGAAGCCGCGGCCGCTGGGGAAGCGCCCGTTGATGATGGCGTGGCCGGTGAAGCCGGGCATGTCGCGGCGGCGCCGGGAGTGGCTGCGGAACCCCGGTCCGGCGAACGAGTACCGCCTGCCGGAGACCTCGACGGCGCCGCGCGCCGCGTAGAACTGGTGGTAGCGCAGCGACGGCGGCTGCTCACCCCAGTCGCCCTCGGTGTTCCAGGGTGCGGCGACCGACTCGACCTCGACGTCGACGGTGGCGTCGACCAGCTCGCTGCCCGGCCGGGGGCCCGCAACGATCTCGTCGCCGGACAGCCGGTAGACCGGGCCCGCGTAGCGGCCGCGCCAGCGGTGAAACGGTTCCAGGCACTCCAGCCGCAGCCGGTCCCCCGCGGCGGTCGCGTCGCGGCTGTTGCGGCCGGATCCGCCCTGAGCCAGGACACTGCCGTCGGGCAGCAGCAGGAAAATGCTCTCGCGGCGCAGCAGCACGTCGTCCTTCTCCGCCGCGAGGTAGAGATAGTGCCCGACGTGCGAGGCCGGATCGTAGCCGTACATCCAGTACGCCTCAAGGTGGCCGGGCGGCTCCTGGTAACCGGCCTGCGGGACGTCGATCTCCGGTCGCCATGCTCCGGACAACCCGGCCGCGGCGGCCGTGCTCACTGCGCGGACGTCCGGTGCTCCGGCATCGGCTGCTGTCATCACGCCTGCCTCCAGGTAGGGGAAAGCGCCATCGGGCCGTCCGGCCTCGCATCGGCGACTGCGACCCAACGTAGGAAACGTTCGTTCGATAGTCAATACATCTGCTTCATTTCCAATACAGTTGTTCCGTCCCCGATACGCTAGAATGGCTACGCGATGACGGATGCCAGCCTCACCCTCGGCCCCGCGGACCTCGCTCCCCGAGCGCGGATCCGCGAGGCGGCGCTGCGCCTGTACGCCGAGCACGGCGAGCAGGCCACCTCCATCCGGCGGGTGGCGGATGAGGCCAACATGTCCCCCGGCGCGGTCATGCACCACTTCAAGTCCAAGGAAGAGCTGACCGAGGCGGTCCAGCACGCCGTGGTGGCCAAGATCCGCCAGGTGGTCAGCGGCGTCGGGCTTGACCAGCCGCCGCACGTCGCGACCCGCGAGCGCAGGCAGGCGTTCGACCAGCTCATCGCGGACAATCCGTTCATCGCCGGATACATGAGGCGGGTCATCATGGAAGGCGGCCCGGCCGGCGTGGCCCTGTTCACCGAGGCGTTCGACCTGGTGCGCAGCGAGATGAGCGCGCTCGTCGAGGCGGGGATCGCCCGCCCGCTGCCCGATCCCGACATCGGGCTGGTGCTGTACCGGGCCATCAACCTCGCGCACATCATCTTCGGCCCGCTCATCGAGGAGATGTTCGGCCTGTCGCTAGCGGACCCGGCCGTGCTCGAGCGCTTCCGGGATGCCGCCGTCGACCTGCTGACCCATCCGGTCTTCTATCGAGCACCAGCCGACGACCAGCCCGCCGGCTCGGATGCGGCGGGTTAGCCGGACTTTAGCCGGGCCTCCTCCGCTTCGCACAGTGAGGTTCATCAGATAACCTATTGTGCTATCTGGTCCGGGTGAAGGTCGGCGATGGGAGACGCGCATGGGGGATGACCTGGTCCGCGGTAACGACGACCAAGTCCGCGGAGAAGACGACCACGACCTGCTGACGTTCAGCGAGTCCAGCATCAGGCTGCGGGAAGAGATCTCGCTGACGGAGGCCGCCCTGCGGGCCTGCTCGGGCGCGGAGCGGCGGGACGCTCTGCAGACGCGGCTGAGCGCCCTGACCGACGCGCTCGCCCGCAACACGAGGCAGGCCAGCGCGAGCCCCGGAGAAAAGGGGTTCCTCGACTATGCTCCCCCGCGCCCGGACCGGGCTGCCGCGGACCCGGAGGTGTCTCTTGACTGAGCCGACGCGGCAGCGCCGCGGCCGCGCCATCGCCATGACGGACCCGGATATCGACGAGTTCCTGACGACCGAGCGGACGTGCCGGGTCGCGACGGCCGGCCAGGACGGCCGGCCGCACGTGGCGCCGCTGTGGTTCGTCTGGGACGGGGCCTCGCTGTGGCTGAACTCCGTCGTGCGCAGCCAGCGCTGGACCGACCTGGAGCGCGATCCCCGGATTGCCGTCGTCATCGATGCGGGAGTCGAGTTCGGCGAGCTGCGCGGCGTCGAGCTGTCCGGCGCCGTCGTGCCGGTGGGCGACATCCCGCGCACCCCCACGCCCGATCCCGCCGTTGCCGCGGCGGAGCAGCTCTTCGCCCGCAAGTACGCCGGCCGCGACGAGTTCACGCCCGACGGCCGTCACGCGTGGCTCCGGCTTACCCCGGACAAGATCGTCAGCTGGGACTTCCGCAAGCTCGCCCGGCCATCCCGATAACGGGGGCGATGCGGCGCCTCGAGCCGCACGCGTCACCGCACGCGATTTCCGTGCGAATCTGGGTGAATATGTGCTGGTCAGCGCGACGAGAGTGCATTGCAGATCGATAAATAAGTCAACTCAATGATTGACATGAGTGAAGGTCATCATCTAGAAGTTCAGTTAAATCAGCTGCCTATTTGGCAGTCAAGAACTGGACCAGGACCAAGCTCACCGCGAGCGGCCGGGCCGCCCGCTTCATCAGCGAGGCAGGACATGATCTCAGATAAGCACGGCAGCGGCGCCGGGCGAGCACTCCGCCGGGGGGCACCCGCTTTCCTGGCCGCGGCGGCACTGATCGGCGCGGTCGCGTGCAGCAGCGGGTCTCCCGCAGCCAGCTCCGCCAGCAGCTCGGCCGGGACCGCCTCCAGCAGCAGCGCCGCCGCCAGCACCCCGCCCGCCGCCCTGTCGGCTTACTTGCCGGGCAAGGAGGCGACCGGAACCCCGGTCAAGATCGGCTTGATCAACAACGAGGGCAGTTCCCCGACCGCGGAGCCGTCGCTGGGGGACGCCGCCGTGGCCGCGGCCGACTACGCCAACGCGGAGCTAGGGGGGATCGGCGGTCACCCGATCAAGGTGTACCGCTGCTCCGAGTCGGAGAACACCGCCTCCGCGACCGCGTGCGCGAATGAGATGGTCCAGGACAACGTCGCCACCGTCGTCATCGGCTCGACCGGCTACGGCGCCAACATGGTGCCGATCATCACCAAGGCCGGCATCCCGTACGTGTCGGTGACCGGCTCGGCCACCCAGGAGCTGACCACCCCGGGCGCGTTCATGTGGTCCGGCGGGTACGAGGCGACCCTCCTGGGCTTCGCGAAGTACGCGGCGCAGCACGGCTACAAGAAGGTCACCGCGTACGTGATCGACGTCCCGGCGGCGCTCGCCGGCGCCACGTCGCTCGGTGATCCCGTGTTCAAGGCGGCGGGTGTCAGCCTGAGCGTGGAGCCGGTCCCGGCGGACGTCCCGGACGCGACGTCCCAGGTGACCGCGGGCCTGGAGGGCAATCCGAGCGCGGTGGCGATCATCGCCGACGAGGGCACCTGTACCTCGATCCTCAAGGCGCTGAACGTGGTCAACCCGACCACGCCCGTGCTGGTCAACACCTCCTGCATGACCACCACGGCGATACAGGCGCTGGGCACCGCGATGAACGGCGTCAAGGTATTCGGCGCCTCCGCGCCCCAGGCCGATGACCCCGAAGCGGAGCTCTACCGCTACGTGATGGCGAAGTACGCCCCGACCGCCAACACCACCGGGTACACGGTGACCGGGTACCAGTCGATGCTGGGCCTGGTCCGGGCCACCGAGGGGCTGAAGGGCACCCCGACGCCGGCGACGATCACCGCCGCCATCAAGGCGGCCACGAACGTGCCGCTGCCAGACGGAGCCGGGCTCACGTTCAGCTGCAACGGCAAGGCGATCTCCGGCCTGCCGTCCGTGTGCTCCGCGGGCGAAGTAGTAGTGACCGTCCAGAACGGCGTAGGCATCGACCCGCAGGTCATCCAGTAGGTATTTGGCCTGACGGAGAAAGGCGGCCGCGCCGGCATGGGCATTTTCGTTCTGTTCCTGATCCTGGGTCTCGGCAGCGGGGCGGTGTACGCGGCCCTGGCACTGGGTCTGGTGGTCACCTACCGGAGTTCCGGCGTGGTGAACCTGGCCACCGGCGCGATCGCCCTCTACGTCGCCTACACCTACGCGTTCCTGCGCCAGGGGGAACTGGTCGACCCCATCCCGGGACTCGACCCGACCCCGGGCATCGGGACGGGGCCGCTGGGCTTCTGGCCTTCGTTCGGGATATCGATTGTCATCTCGGGCGTGCTCGGGGCACTGCTCTACGTGCTGATCTTCCGCCCGCTGCGCGCCGCGCCCGCCGCGGCCAAGGCGGTGGCCTCGGTCGGGGTCATGCTCGTGGTGGAGGCACTGCTCGCTACCGGAATCGGCTCGTCGGCGGTCTCCGTGCGGCCGATCTTCCCGTACCACATCTACGAGATATTCGGCAGTCGCGTGCCGGGCGACCGGCTCTGGTTCGCCGCGCTCGTCATCGTGGTCTCCATCGCCCTGGGGCTCTGGTTCCGGCTCACCCGCTTCGGCCTGGCCACCCGGGCGGCGGCCGAGTCCGAGAAGGGAGCCTTCGTCACCGGCCTCTCGCCGCAGCGCATCGCGCTGGTGAACTGGGCGCTGAGCACCATCATCGCCGGGATCGGCGGCGTGCTGATCGCCCCGATCGTGGAGCTCACCCCCGACGCGTACGACCTGTTCATCGTGGCCGCCCTGGCCGCCGCGCTGGTGGGCAACTTCAGCAAGATCGGCGTGACGGTGGCCGCCGCGCTGATCATCGGGATGCTGCAGTCTGAGGCCACGTACCTGGAGAGCAAAAGCTGGCTGCCGTCGTCGGGGCTGGCTGATCTCGTCCCGCTCATCGTTATCCTGCTTTTCCTGGTGGTGCGCGGGCAGGAGCTGCCGGCCCGCGGGGCGATCATCCAGCACACGCTCGGCCTCGCTCCCCGGCCGCGGGGCTACGTCGGGCCGGCCGTGGTGATCGCCGGGGCCGGGTTCGTCGCGCTGGCCGCGACGCACGGCTCGATGCGGGCCGCGATCATCACCACGCTGGTGATGGCGATCATCGCGCTCTCCCAGGTCGTCGTCACCGGGTACAGCGGCCAGATCTCCTTCGCCCAGCTGACCATCGCCGGCGTGGGCGCCTTCTCCCTCACCCGCATCCAGTACCAGCTGCACGTGCCGTTCCCGTTCGCGCCGCTGCTGGCCGCGGTCTTCGCGATGATCGTCGGCGTGGTGGTCGGCCTGCCCGCGCTGCGGATCCGCGGTCTGCCGGTGGCCGTCACCACCCTCGCGCTGGCGGCCGTCCTGCAGAACCTGTGGTTCAACAACCCCGACTGGAACGGCGGTCTCGGCGGCTCACCCATTAAGGACCCGTCGATCTTCGGGGTAGACCTGGGCGTGGGCTCCGGCCACGGCTACCCGCACCTGTCCTTCGGCGTGCTCTGCCTGATCGTCCTGCTGCTGGCGGCGGGCGGCGTCGCACTAGTACGCCGGAGCCGACTCGGGGCCGCGATGCTCGCGGTGCGAGCCAACGAGCGGGCGGCCGCCGCCTCGGGAATCTCCGTCTCCGGGATCAAGCTCGCGGCCTTCGCCATCGGCGGTTTTCTGGCCGGCCTGGGCGGCGCCATGCTCGCCTACCAGCAGACCAGCGCGAATGAGAGTTCCTTCACGGCGATCGGCGGCCTGGCCTTCTTCACCACCGCCTACCTCGCCGGGGTGACCTCGGTCTCCGGCGGGATCAACGCCGGGATCATCGCCGCCGGCGGCATCATCTACACACTGGTCAACAACGGCGTTCCGCTGTGGATCTGCGTCCTGCTGCTGGGCCTGCTCCTGGCCGGCATCGTGCACCAGGCCTGGCCGAAGTTCACCCGCACGTCGCTGGCCGTCGTCG
>Ga0302314_10012079_pt1 | contig 14985 bp, 11 predicted proteins | sample III_Palsa_N2_3_FD_200533 | JGI IMG/M metagenome (GOLD analysis project Ga0302314, IMG submission 200533) | Peat permafrost microbial communities from Stordalen Mire near Abisko, Sweden - III_Palsa_N2_3 | ecosystem: Environmental > Terrestrial > Soil > Palsa > Peat permafrost | place: Sweden... | reverse complement strand
ACCAACGAGCCGGTCGCCACGATCTGATCAAATAGCCATTCGCCCCGCGCTGACGTCCGCGGGTCCGCCGAACTGAACTGCGCCATCACCGATCTCCCTCAAAGGAGATCCAGTGAATCTGACTCGTCCCCACTTGGGAATCGGCAGCCCGTTGTTCCGCAAAAGATCCGCGAAGCCGTCACCTCGGCCGGGCCACAAACTTCCGTGCATCCCGTAGCCATAGAGGGGAGGGACAGACGGCGCAGCCGTCAGGGTGGGGAAGTGTCGATGAAATCCCACGCTGTCGTTGATTGCGTCAGACTTCCCCACCATGGACGCTTCGCGTCCTGTCCCTCCCCACAAGGGGGAGGGAGGTAGAAATCACACCGCCCGGATGATCGATTCGAAGTCGCTTGCCTTCAAAGAGGCGCCGCCGACGAGGGCGCCGCCGACTTCGGGGAGGCCGAGGATCTCGGCGGCGTTGGAGGGCTTTACCGAACCGCCGTACAGGATCGGAACCAGGGCTCCGGCGGACCCGAACCGATGGACCAGGACACCACGGATCGCCGCGTGGATCTGCTCGATTTCGACCGCCGTCGGCGTGAGGCCCGAACCGATCGCCCAGACCGGCTCGTAAGCGAGCGCAAACGCTCTGGCATGCAACAGGTCCGGCAGCGAGCCGTCGACCTGGGCGATCACCACCGACACCGCGTCGCCGGCAGTGCGCTGCGCCAAGGTTTCTCCGACGCAGACGATGGGCTCCAGTCCCGCTCGCAAGGCGCCTTCGATCTTGGACGAAACCATGGAGTCGCTCTCGCCATGACCCGCGCGGCGTTCGGAATGGCCAAGGATGACGAGGCTCGCCCCGCTGTCGACGAGCATCTCGGGCGAAATATCGCCGGTGAACGCTCCATCCGGTTCGGCCCGGCAATCCTGACCGCCGACCTCGATCGGGCCGCCAGCGATCTCCGCCGCCATGCGCGCGATCAAGGTGGCGGGCGGACAGAGCGCCACCCGCGCAGCGCTCGGCGCGGCCGTCAGCGCCAGCGACAGGGCCCGAGCTTCCGCCAGGGACGCGCCCAGGCCATTCATCTTCCAGTTTCCGGCGATCAGCACAGTTTTTGGCAACAAAGCTTTAGCGGCATGCTTCTCGCGACCTAAGCCAAGCCGCCGCCTCTGTCACGCGCTTGCGGCGGGGGATGCGCGTAAACTATACCGCCCGCTTGGCGAGCGTTCCCACGCCCGCGTCCCAACGGCTCAAGGCTTCATGACCGGCGCACTCAGAACGACCGCAAAAAACCCCGTCGCGATCGCGATGATGGGGTTGTTGATCCTGGTATTCCTGATCCTCGGCGTCGGCGGCGGCGGCCGAATGTCCGATATCCTCGGCGGCACGCATGGAGACGCCGTGGTGGTCGCCGGCTCGCACTCGATGAGCGCGAGAGAATTCCAGAAGGTGTTCGATCAAAACCGGGAGCGCTTCGAGGAACAGGCGAAACAGCCGGTTTCCGTCGAGCTCCTGGTGAAGAACGGGGCCGATCTGCAGCTTTTGAACGACATAGCCGATGACGAAGCGGAGACCGAGATGCTGCATCGCGCCGGCATCAACCCCGACCCCAGCCTCGTCGACAATGAGATCAAGAAACTGCCGTTCGCCTTCGACAAGGTCACCGGGCAGTTCAGCGAGCAGCAGTTCGTCGACTTCCTGGGCAGGCAGGGCATGACACCGCGCGACGCCGAGGCCGAGCTGACAGATCAATTGACACAACGCCATTTCCTCGTCGCGGCGGAGAATGGCTTCAAGATACCCTATGCGCTGGCGGCGCTGAACGCCGTCACCGGGCTTCAGAATCGCGACATCAGCTATTTCACCCTCCTCGCGACGAGCGTGCCGCAACCGACCACGCCGACGGACGCTCAGCTGACGACTTTCATGCACGATCATGCCCAACAGCTGATGCGGCCGGAGATGCGGATCATCACGGTGGCGACGTTTTCCGCCAAGGCCCTGGCCCCCGCGGTCAAGATCGATCCCGCGGCGGTCCAGAAGGAATACGATTTCAAAAAGGACACCCTGTCGACGCCGGAGCGCCGGACGGTCATCGACATACCGGTGCGGACGGCGGCGCAGGCCGCCGAAGCCTCCGCGAGGCTCTCCAAGGGCGAGTCCCCGGATGCGATCGCGAAGGCGTTCGGAATCGAGGCGGTCAGCTATCCCGATGCCGCGCAGTCGGCCATCCCCGACCGGAAGGTCGCGGCGGCCGCGTTCGCCCTGCCCGAGGGCCAGGTGAGCGGACCGGTGCAGGGTGATCTGGGAATGGCGGTCCTGAAGGTCGTCAAGGTCACGCCGGCCAGCGCCACGAGCCTCGAGGCCGCGCGCCCGGCCATCGAGGCCGACCTGCGGACACACGAGGCTCAGAACCAGGCCTATGCCCTCAGCCAGAAATTCGACGACGCGCGTCAGGCAGGTTCTTCGGTCGTCGACGCGGCGCGCAAGGCCGGTGTCGCGGTCCTGACGGTGGGTCCGGTGACGAGCACGGGCGTCGACGTCGACGGCAAGCCCGTCACCACTCTCACGCCTCAGGTCCTGAAATCCGCGTTCGCCCGTGCGCAAGGTGAGGACGGCGATCTCGAGGATGCGGGAGCCGGCGAGTATTTCGCCGTGCACGTCGATCGTGTGCTTCCTCCCGCCCTGCCGCCATTGGAAGAAAAACGCGCGCTTCTGACGCAGGCCTACGAGCGTGAGCAGGTGGTCAAGGCGTTGAGGGCTCATGCGGAGGCCTTGATCGCGCAGATCAAAAAGGGCGCCACGCTGGATCAGGCCGCCGCGCAGGTCGGATCCCATGTCACCCATCAGGCGGGCATGCAAAGGATCCAGGCCCAGCAATACAAGGCGCTCGGAGATGAGTTCCTGCAGGGGGTGTTCACGGCCAAGCCGGGCGACGTTTTCGCGGCCGGCGCGGAAAACGGTCTCAACATAATCCGCATCGACGCTATCCGGCCAGGAGACACCATGGCCACCGCCCACGCCATCCAGACGATCGCGCCCAGACTCACCCAGGACTACGTCGAGGAAGTCATGCAATCGGTCCGACGCGGGGCGCGCGGGGAAGTCCGGGTGACGATCAATACCGCGCTGGCGCGACAGACGCTGGGCGTCGATCCGTCCGTGCTCAAAGGCGATGACGCCAAGACAGCGCCCAAGGCAAAGTGAACATCGAACCAGGCTCCGCCGATTTCGCGGCCGCCTACGCCTCGGGACGAGCGCAGGTCGTCTGGACGCGGGTGATCGACGACCTCGAGACGCCCGTCTCGGCATATCTCAAGATCGCCGCGGGACGCCCATATGCGTTTCTGTTCGAATCCGTCGAGGGCGGCGCCTGGCGCGGCCGCTACTCCATCGTCGCCATGAATCCGGACCTGGTATGGCGGTGCCGGGGCGACTTGGCCGAGATCGCCGAGGGCCAGATGCTGGAGGCGGGGACTTTCTCGCCTCAGGCTGGAGGGGCGCTCGATTCTCTGCGCGACCTGGTCGCGAGAACCCGCCTGGACCTTCCCGCCGGCCTGCCCTCAATGGCCGCCGGACTGTTCGGCGCCCTCGGCTACGACATGATCCGCCTGACCGAGCGGCTGCCCGGCGTCAACGCCGACCCGATCGGCCTGCCGGACGCGATCATGATCCGCCCATCGATCATCGCGATCTTCGATGCGATCGCGCAGGAGATCATCATCGTCACCACGGTGCGACCGTCGGATGCATCGTCGCAAGACGCTTACGGACAAGCGCGCCGACGCCTGAGGCAGGTCGTCGAGGATCTCGCCACCCCGCTGAAGCGTGAGCCGGAACGCGTGGAGCCGCCGGCCGCGCCCGACCCTTTCGTCTCGCCGGTCAGCCGCGAGGCCTATGGGGTCCTGGTCGAGCGCGCCAAGGAATACATCCGCGCCGGCGATATCTTTCAGGTCGTGCCGAGCCATCGATTTGCGGCGCCTTTCGAACTCGACCCGTTTGCCCTTTATCGGTCCTTGCGGCGGACCAACCCATCGCCCTTCCTGTTCTATCTGAACTATCCCGGTTTCCAATTGGTCGGATCCTCGCCGGAGATCCTGGTTCGCCTTCGCGATGGCAAGATCACCATTCGTCCGATCGCGGGAACGCGGCGGCGTGGCGCCACGCCGGCCGAGGACGCCGCACTGGAGGCGGAGCTGCTCGCCGATCCCAAGGAGCGCGCCGAACATCTGATGCTCCTCGACCTGGGACGCAACGACGTCGGCCGCGTGGCGATGCTCCGCCACACGGGGCGCAACACGCCGCCCTCCGCCACCGACCGCCCGAGCGTGCGGGTGACGGAGAGCTTTGTCATCGAACGCTACAGTCACGTGATGCACATCGTCTCGAACGTCGAGGGCGATGCGCCCGAGGGCGTCGATCCCGTCGATGTGCTGATGGCGGCGCTGCCAGCCGGCACGCTTTCCGGCGCGCCCAAGGTGCGAGCGATGGAGATCATCGACGAACTGGAAGAGGTCAAACGCGGGATCGCCTACGCCGGCGCTGTCGGGTACTTTGGAGCCGACGGGTCGGTCGACACGTGCATCGTGCTGCGAACCGCCCTGTGCAAGGATGGGATGATGTATGTTCAGGCGGGCGGCGGCGTGGTCGCCGACAGCGACCCGGTCGCCGAATACGAAGAGACCGTCCAGAAGTCCCGGGCCCTGCGCCGCGCGGCGGCCGAGGCCTGGCGTTTCGCCTGAACCTCATCCGCCGCCCGCCAGGCCGACCCTGATCTTTCGGAAACCCGCACCATGATCCTCGTCATCGATAACTACGACAGCTTCACCTACAATCTCGTGCATTATCTCAATGAGTTGGGTGCGGAGACGATGGTCTGCCGCAACGACGCGCTTACGGTGAACGCCGCCCTGGCGATGCGCCCGCAAGCGGTGCTGCTCTCGCCCGGACCGAAAACGCCGGACGACGCCGGAATCTGCCTGGGCCTGATCGCGGACGCTCCCGCCGATCTGCCGATCCTGGGCGTCTGCCTCGGACATCAGGCGATCGGCCAGACGTTCGGGGGCAAGGTCGCCCGCGCCGGGGCGCCCATGCACGGCAAGACCAGCACCATCCACCATCACGGGGAAGGCTTGTTCAAGGGACTGCCCGATGGCTTCACGGCCGCGCGGTACCACAGCCTGACCGTCACCCGAGACAGTCTACCGAACGTCCTGAAGGTCACCGCCTGGACCGACGACGGTGAGATCATGGGCCTGCAGCACCACGAGCGCCCGGTGCACGGCGTGCAGTTCCATCCCGAATCGATCGCCACCGAGTACGGACACGAATTGCTCGGCAACTTCCTCGACCTCGCCGGCGTCAGCCGCGTGGCGATGGTCTAGGCGGGCGGACGATGTCAGATGAATTCAAGCCTCTGCTCGCGCGCCTGGCGGATGGGGCGACACTGATCGGCGAAGACGCCGAGGCGTTCTTCTCGGCCTGCCTTCGCGGTGAGCCGACGCCAGCACAGATCGCCGCGGCCGTCACGGCGATGCGGCTGCGCGGCGAGACGGTCGGCGAGATCACCGCCTGTGCGCGCGCACTCAGACGCGAGGCCATGGTCCTGGATCATCCGTTCGAGGTCATCGACGTCTGCGGGACCGGTGGGGACGGCGCGCATACCCTGAACATCTCGACCGCGGTGGCGTTCGTCGCGGCCGGCAGCGGTCTCAAGGTCGCCAAGCACGGCACGCGGGCCGTCTCCTCGAAATCCGGCTCGTCCGACGTGCTCGCCGCGCTCGGCGTCAATCTGGAGGCGAGCGCGGACCAGAACCGGCGCGCCCTGGCCGAAGCGGGCGTCTGCTTCCTGTTCGCGCCGGCGCATCATCGAGCCTTGCGCCATGTGATGCCGGTTCGCGAGCAGCTGGGATTCCGCACCATCTTCAACATCCTGGGCCCCCTTTCGAACCCGGCGAACGCGACGCGCCAGGTGCTGGGCGTGTTCTCGGCGCGATGGGTGGAACCCCTGGCGCGCGTGCTCGGCGCCCTCGGCGCCACCCGGGCCTGGGTCGTGCACGGCGACGGCCTGGATGAGATCACCACCACCGGCCCCACGCAGGTCGCCGAATGGCGTGACGGCGGATTGCGGCTCTTCAACATCACGCCTGAAGCGGTGGGACTGCCGCGCGCGGCGCTGGCGGATCTGCGGGGCGGCGACCCTGCGCATAATGCGCTGGCGCTGCGGGCTTTGTTGCACGGAGCGCTGGGCGCCTATCGCGACGTGGTCCTGCTGAACGCCGCCGCCGCGCTGCTGGTGTCCGAACGTGTGGAAACCTTGCGTGAGGGTGTGGATCTCGCCGGCCATGCCATCGACAGCGGCGCCGCGGCCCGCGCGCTCGACCTCATGATCGAGGTGACCAACACACTTTGACCAAGGATATCCTTTCTTCGATCGCCACTTACAAGCGTCAGGAGGTCGCCGAGCGGCGGTCCCGGACGCCGGCGTCTGCTTTGGAGATCGCCGCGAAGCAGGCGGACGCACCGCGCGGATTTCGGGCCGCACTGGAAACGAAGCGCTCTCCCGGGCGCCTGGCCTTGATCGCCGAGATCAAGAAGGCGTCTCCGTCGAAAGGGCTCATCCGCGCCGATTTTGACCCGTCGGCGATCGCGCGCGCTTACGAGCGTGGAGGCGCGGCCTGCCTGTCGGTGCTCACCGACGGTCCCAGCTTCCAAGGCAGCGATGACGCGCTCATTCAGGCGCGCGCGGCGACCACCCTGCCCTGCCTGCGCAAGGATTTCATGGTCGATCCCTGGCAGATCGCCGAATCACGAGCGCTGGGCGCGGACGCCATTCTGGTGATTCTCGCTCTCGCCGATGATTCGCTGGCCGGCGACCTGCTGTCGGAGGCCGCCCGATGGGGCATGGACGCGCTGGTCGAGGTCCACGATGCGCATGAGGCGCACCGGGCGGGGGCTCTGGGAGCCACCCTCGTCGGGATCAACAACCGCGACCTTCGCACCTTCGTGACCGACCTGGCGGTGACAGAAAGGTTGGCTGAGGAAGTTCCCGTAACTACTTTCCTGGTAACGGAAAGTGGCGTCCAGACATCGGCCGACGCAGCGCGTCTGGCGCGGGCCGGCGCCTGCGCCATGCTGGTCGGTGAGACACTGATGCGGCAGGCCGATATCGAGGCCGCGACGCGTGCCCTGATCACCGCTGAAGACCCCGCTTGACTTGGCGAGAGAACACCCAGAGAACATCGTCATGTTTTGGGTTTGTTCCTTTCCCAGCGCACTGACGAGGCGGCGATGCTCACGCGTAAACAGCACGAACTTCTCATGTTCATCCACGAGCGGATCAAGGAGACTGGAGTCTCTCCTTCGTTCGACGAAATGAAGGAGGCTCTCGACCTTGCGTCCAAGTCGGGAATCCATCGACTGATCACAGCGCTCGAGGAGCGCGGGTTTCTCCGTCGCCTGGCGCATCGCGCGCGTGCGCTGGAGGTCGTGAAACTACCTCAGCAGGCGACGACCGCCGCGCCCCCCAAGGGCCGCTCCACCTTCAAGCCACAGGTGGTGGAGACGGAGGCGAACATGCGGCCGGCGGCGGCCAACGACACGCGTGAACTCCCCATCCTCGGGCGCATCGCGGCGGGGACGCCAATCGAGGCTATCCAGCACGAGCGCGACCGCCTCTGCGTCCCCGAAGCCATCCTGGGGGCCGGCGAGCACTTCGTGCTCGAGGTCCAGGGCGATTCGATGATCCAGGCGGGCATATTGGACGGGGACTTCGTGGTGATCCGCAGGGTGAACACGGCTAACTCCGGCGATATCGTCGTGGCCCTGGTGATGGAAGAGGAAGCCACGCTCAAGCGGCTTCGCCGCAAAGGCGCGTCCATAGCGCTGGAAGCCGCCAATCCGGCCTATGAAACCCGGATTTTCGGGCCGGACCAGGTGCAGGTCCAGGGCAAGCTGGTGGGGCTCATCCGGCGCTACCACTGAGCGTCCACGGGCGCTCGCCGCGCAGCGGCTGCGCCCATGCGATCCGCCAGTGACCGGGCATGCCGAACACCTCCGCGGCCCCGCCCCTGCTGAACGCGGCGGTGTCGAGCACGACGGCATTCGCACAGGACGGCGGAGGCGCGACATCGGCGCGCAGGATCACGATATCGGCGTGAGCGCATAAGGCGTCGAACCGGGCGGCGCCGGGAGGCCGGTGGCTCCACCACGCAGACAGGGCGGGACGATCGAAGCCGTTGGCAGCGCATCCCTTGCGATCGCAGTCGAACGCCCGGACCTGTTTCGCCGTGGCCGCGTCGAGGGTGGGGCTGAGTGTGAAACCCCGCCTCTGCGCCCACAGTTGGGTGGCGTATCGCCGCGCGCCAGGCTTCAGAGGCACCTCCAGATTGCCGATGACGACGGCGGCGTCGTCACCATCGGAGGCTATCCACGCCACCGGGGCGGTTGGCCTGGGCCATACCAGGACGGCCGCCGCCATCGGCAGACCGATCCAGCGAAGCGGCCCGCGCCAAAGGCAAGCGAAGACGATCCCAAGATAGGATATCGCCAGGGCGGCCTCAGGAGCGCTGGGGGCTGTCAGCACCGCCCACGGCGCGGTGGCGAACAGATGGCCCAAGGCGATCACGGCCCGGGCCGACCAACCGGCCAGCCAATAGACGGGCGCGGCCACGGCATGATCCACGCCCAGGCCCTGGCAAATGAGGCAAAGGCCGAGCGTGGGCATCAGCACCACGCTGGCGACAAAATCGGCCGATAGATTGGCGAACACGCCATAGTTGGCCACGCGATTGAAGTGCTGGATGGCGAACGGGCCGGTCGCCATGCCGGCGACGAAGCTGACCGCGGACATGGCGATGAGCCAGTCCCTGGACTTTTGCAGGAGCGAGAGGGGCCAGGACAGACCAATCGGCGCCGCGGGGCGCCGCCATAACTCCGAAAGAGCGATCAGCGACGCGGTGGCGCAGAACGACATCTCGAACCCCGGCGAGACGACGACCTCGGGCTCGATCGCGAGGATGATCAGCGCCGCCATGGCCAGCGAGTGGAGACTGACCGCGCGCCTATCCACGAGGATGGCGAAGAAAGCCACGCCGGCCGTGATCGCCGCTCGCCTGGCTGGAGGGTGGGCGCCGGACAACAGCAGATAGGCCGCCACCACGATCAGCGCCGCAATGGCCGCGACCTTTTTGCCAGGCACACGCAACGCGAGCCACGGCCACGCCGCGATGGCCAGCCGAACCGCGAAGAACGCAAAACCGCTGATGGCGGCGGTATGCAGACCGGCGATCGCCAGCATGTGCGCAAGGCCCGAGGCGCGCAGGTCGTCCCGGCGCGCGGACGGCAGCCAATCCTGATGGCTGGTGGTGACGGCGGCCGCCAGTCCCGCCGCGCCGCCGTCATCCTTCCCCATGACCGAACCGATGTTCGCCGCCAGATCGCGCGCGGTCGACCAGCGCATGGCGTTGACGGCCATCTCCAGCCGGACGCGCCAAGGCGGCGGCGCCAGTTGCGCGGGACCGGGCCATTGGAGCGCCAGCCCCACGCCGCCGATCCCTTCGAACCAGGCGTCGCGAGCGAAGTCGTAGGCGCCGGGCGAGGCCGGCCCCGGCGGCGGATCCAGGAGCGCGATCACCCGGATCGGGCTACCCGGCCCTGGCAAGGCATTGGGGCCGCCCGGAGATCTCACGACGATCCGCACGCGCGTCGGGGTCTGCTCGGGCGCCAGTCCCTCTACCTTCACCGGCGCGATCAGAAGCCGCTCGCCGGTCTCGCTCGGAGTCTCGACGTCGACGACCCAGCCTTCCAGCCGTATGGCCCCCAGGCCGGCGGGGGCGATCGGCGCGGCGACCCGATCGCTGTGCAGCTTGGCGACCGTGAACCCGGTCGCGGCGAGCGCCACCATTGTCGCCATGGCGATGACGGCGCGCCGCCTGGCAAGGTAGGCGGCGACCAGGGCGAGCGCGATGACGCCCGCGCACCAGCAGAGCGTGACCAGCAGCGGCGGCTCGCTCTCCAAACCAAGATAGGTCGCCGCCCCCACCCCGAAGGCGACCGGAGTCCAGAGAAGCAGCCGCTCGAATTGCGCCGAAACTTCCCTTGCAACGTGAGCGCGGACTTCAGGCCAGCTAGGAATTTTCGCGCTGCGCGTGATAAGCGTCAGCGCCCTCGCCCAAGACGTGGTCGGATTGACGTCGGGCGGGCCCATCCCCACGTCTGGATCACCAATGCCTGCCGCCTCCCCCGTCGTCACCCGCATCGCCCCCTCGCCCACCGGCTCGATGCACATAGGCACAGCCCGCACGGCTTTGTTCAACTGGTTGTATGCGCGCCACTGTGGCGGGACGTTCCTGTTGAGGATCGAGGACACCGATCGCGAACGCTCGACCGAGGCCGCCGTGCAGGTGATCTTCGATGGGCTGGACTGGCTCGGTCTGGAACCTGACGCGCCGGCGGTGTTCCAGTTCGCGCGCGCGGACCGGCACCGGGAAGCGGTTCACGAGCTGCTCGAGCAAGGGCGGGCCTATCGGTGCTACATGACTGTCGAGGAATTGGCGGCAGAACGCGAACGTGCCCGTGCGGAAGGCCGCGCCATCCGCTCGCCGTGGCGGGACCGCGACCCGCCCATCGGAGATAATCGGCCTTTCGTGATCCGGTTCAAGGGTCCGTTGACCGGCGAGACCCTTGTGGACGACCTCGTCAAGGGCCCGGTGACGTTCCAGAACAAGGAACTCGACGATCTGGTCATCCTGCGGTCCGATGGCGTGCCGACCTACAATCTTGCCGTCGTGGTGGATGATCACGACATGGGCATCACCCACGTGATCCGCGGCGATGACCACTTGAACAACGCCGCGCGCCAGAGCCTGATCTATCAGGCCCTGGATTTTTCATTGCCGGCCTTCGCGCACCTGCCACTGATCCATGGCCCCGACGGCGCGAAACTCTCCAAGCGCCACGGGGCGCAGGCGGTAGGCGAGTTCGCCGAGATGGGATACCTGCCCGAGGCCATGCGCAACTATCTCGCGCGGTTGGGCTGGGGGCACGGCGACGACGAACTGTTCAGCGACGAGGAAGCGATCGCCTGGTTCGACGTGCGCGATGTCGTGCGCGCGCCCGCTCGCCTCGACTGGGCCAAGCTCAACCACATCAACAATCATTATATCCGCCGCGCCGACGACAAGCGCCTGGCCGATCTGGTCGGCGAGGACCTGAAGACCCGAGCGTTCGACCTGCCCGTCGACGCCGAGTCCCGCCTGCTGGGCGCCATTCCGATGGTCAAGGACGGCGCAAAGACGATCCTCGAACTGTCGGACCTCTGTGTGTTCGCGTTGAAGCGGCGGCCTCTGCAGCTGGATGCGAAGGGCCAGTCATTCATGACCGATGAGATGCGCGCGCTCCTCGCGCGCCTAGCTTCGGCGCTGGTCTTGCAGGGCGACTGGACGCCCGCTTCGCTGACTTCGGCTCTCAGGGAGTTCGCGGCGACGGAGGGCATCGGCCTGGGCAAATTCGGGGCGCCTCTGCGTGCGGTGCTATCAGGGGGGTCACCCGCCCCCGACCTCGCGGGCGCGCTCACGGCGCTCGGCAAGAGCGAGAGTCTGGGGCGCCTCGAAGATGCCCTTTCGCAGTTGCGATGAGACGTTATAAGCGTGCCCGAACACTCGTTCGGTTGCTTCCACTTTTTGAGACAGGGGATTGGGCATGCCCGACCATGCGACGCTAGCGTTCGGAGACAAGACGTATGAACTGCCGGTGATCGCCGGCACCACCGGGCCCGATGTCGTCGATGTCCGCAAGCTGTACGGCGACGCCGATGTGTTCACGTTCGACCCCGGCTTCACCTCGACAGCGAGTTGCGAGAGCAAGATCACCTACATCGACGGGGACGCGGGGGTTCTGCTGCACCGCGGTTACCCAATCGAACAACTCGCGGAAAACTCTAACTTCCTCGAGGTCTGCTACCTGCTGCTGAACAGCGAATTGCCGACCGCGGCGGAATACGCCGAGTTCGAACACACGATCACCTACCACTCTATGCTGCATGCGCAGTTCGACCGTTTCTTCAGCGGTTTCCGGTCGGACGCCCATCCGATGGCGATCATGACCGGCGCCGTCGGCGCGCTCTCGGCCTTCTATCACGACAGCATCAATGTCGATGATCCGCAGCAGCGGAAGATCTCCGCACACAGGCTGATCGCGAAGATGCCGACGATCGCCGCGCGCGCTTTCAAATATTCCATCGGCCAGCCCTTCGTCACACCGCGCAACGACCTCACCTACGCCGAGAATTTCCTTCGGATGGCGTTCTCCGTGCCGGCGGAAGATTGGCGGCCGAACCCGATCCTGACGCGTGCGATGGACCGCATCTTCATCCTGCACGCCGATCACGAGCAGAACGCGTCCACCTCGACGGTGCGTCTCGCCGGATCCTCAGGCGCGAACCCTTTCGCCTGCATCGCGGCCGGGATCGCCTGCCTGTGGGGACCGGCCCACGGCGGCGCTAATGAGGAAGCGCTGATGATGTTGCAGGAGATCGGGACGGTGGACCGGATTCCCGAGTACGTGCAGGGCGTGAAGGATCGCAAATATCGCCTGATGGGCTTCGGTCATCGCGTGTACAAGAATTACGACCCGCGCGCGACGGTGATGCAGAAGACCTGTCACGAAGTGCTCGAGGCGGTCGGCGATCCCGACGATCCCTTGCTGAAGGTGGCAATGGAGCTCGAGAAGATTGCGCTGAACGATCCGTATTTCGTCGATCGCAAGCTCTATCCGAACATCGACTTCTATTCCGGCATCACCCTGAAGGCTATGGGCTTTCCGACCACGATGTTCACCGTGCTCTTCGCGCTCGCGCGGACGGTGGGGTGGATCAGCCAGTGGAAGGAGATGTTTGAGGATCCTCAACGCAAGATCGGACGCCCCCGGCAACTCTATACCGGCCCCCTGCGCCGCGAATATGCGCCGCTGGAAACCCGGGGGTAGCCAGCCCGAGCGCCAGAGCGGGATTATTTCACAGTTCGCGCGAGCGTCCGCCATCTAATCCAGGACGACCACAACCTTGGCGGCGGATACGCCCCGGCGCTGGATGTTGAAGGCTGTCTGGATGTCTTGGAGACTCGCGCCCACCACCTTTGGCGGAGGCGCAGGGCGGAAACTGCCTGCGGCGAGCGCGTCAGCCAGATAGGTCTGGAAGATGTGGCGGCCGATCTCATTGTCGATAACGCTGCTGGCGTCGAAGAACTTGGTGGGAATGCCGTGACGGCGGGATTTCAGCCAGGTCGTGATGTTCGCGCGTAGCATCCTTTGAAGAAGATTGAGGAAAATAGGTAAGGTTACTCTGCTTCCCTTGATCAAGGTTTCGAAGGATACTGGCGCGCCGACGCTGGCGACGAACTTCCCGCCTCGACAACCTCCAAGGATATCGATGCAAGCGTCAATCGATCCGGCGGCGATCGAAAGGGCGCCGACGACGTCCCTGCCTTCGAGCGCCGCGACAATGTCCCTGACAACGGACGAGCTATTGTAGTCGAAGACGTAGGTCGCGCCGAGCGATCTTACATATTCGAAGTTTTTTGGCGACGCCGTGGTCACAACGCCATAGCCCGCCGCCACGGCGAGCTGGATGGCGTTGCTCCCCACGCTGGTCGATCCACCCCAGATGACTACCCATTGATCGCGCGCTTTCGCGGTCGCGGACGGCAACTCCAGGGCCAGGGCGTCGCTCTGGAACAGGCCGCAGGCGGCCGTCATCACGCCGAGCGGAACCACGGCCGCCTGTGCATATGACAGATGGCCGGGAATGACCGTCGTCAGGTGCGGCAGGACGATCGTAAAGGCCTGAAAGGCGCCCTCCGCCGCCCGATTGCGCTGCTTGGCCACCCCCGCCGCGCCGGCCAGCACGCGGTCACCGACCTTAACGCTAGTGACGCCGCTTCCAACCGCAACCACCTCTCCCGCCAGATCGAAGCCGAGCACGAAAGGGCATTTGATCCAGGAGAACATCAGATCACCGAGGTAGGGTATCATCCAATCAACCGGGTTGACGGCGACCGCGTGGTTCTTGACCAATATCTCGCCGGCTCGTGGTTCGGTGTAGGGAGCCTGCTCCACCCGAAGGGGTTCATGTTTTGCGATCAGCCACGCGGCCTCGTTCCTAGGCATGGGGACTGTTCCTCGTCATTGCGAATGATGCGTGCAGACAAAGGACGTCGCGGCGTTGACATCGCCACTCTCGTACCGGGGCCACTTGGGATAGCGGCAGAGGGGCCGCATCGGCCGGGCAGGCCGGTCGTATCGGTGACGACCAGGGAGTCGGCCGGGTCGACACCGTGTTCGACCCAGCCCTCGACCGCGCTCACGGGATCCCATTTGACGTTGAAGATCGTGCTGACGGTGTGGGCGAAGCCCGGGACTTCGTAAAAGCGGATCATCCTTGCCACGGTCGCCTCTCCCAGCGATCCGCTGAGCTGCGCATAGTAGGCTTCGGTGGCTCGCGGACTGACTTCCATGTCGTCCGTCCCCTGCAGGATCAATATTTTCCCGCCCTTGCGAGCGAAACCGCTCAATGCGAGATCTCGTGCGTCCAATTGCGAGAGCTCGCGCAAGCGAGCCGCGTACCGCCCGGGGTGGTCGATATCGAACTTCAAATGGTCGAAGGCAGGATCTTGCGTGACCATGTATCTGATCACTTGGTCGGCGATGTTGAAGAAGAACGGCATGCCGGCTCCCGGGGGAGTGGATGGCTGCGCCGTCCCGAAGGCAAAAAATGTGGCGGCGGCTTGCACCGGCGAGGTCGGCGGGCGTCCCGTGTCGGAGGTATAGACATTGAAGCCGGGAATGTAGGCGTCCCCGGTTGCGAGGGGGAAAGGCAAGGGAGAAGGACGATCGATCACCCGCAGTGCCACAAGTTCGCGGTCGGAAAGACAGGTCGGCCCGATGTCGCCGCCTGGACACCGCAGCGGGACGCCATCCAGCTTGGCTGTTGCGGGGTCGAAGAC
>Ga0302314_10012078_pt1 | contig 14985 bp, 10 predicted proteins | sample III_Palsa_N2_3_FD_200533 | JGI IMG/M metagenome (GOLD analysis project Ga0302314, IMG submission 200533) | Peat permafrost microbial communities from Stordalen Mire near Abisko, Sweden - III_Palsa_N2_3 | ecosystem: Environmental > Terrestrial > Soil > Palsa > Peat permafrost | place: Sweden... | reverse complement strand
CGCGGCGTTGATCGCCTTGACCGCGCCGAAGGCGTTGCGTTCGATGCACGGAATCTGCACCAGCCCGCCGACCGGATCGCAGGTCATGCCGAGATGATGCTCCATGCCGATCTCGGCGGCATTTTCGATCTGCTCGTTGGTGCCGCCCAATGCCGCGGCCAGCCCGGCCGCCGCCATGTCGCAGGCGACGCCGATCTCGCCCTGGCAGCCGACTTCGGCGCCCGAGATCGAGGCGTTCATCTTGAACAGGGCGCCGATCGCGGTGGCGGTCAGCAGGAAGGCCCGCACGCCACCGGGTGTCGCACCCTGGCAATGGTCGCGATAATATTTCAGCACGGCCGGCACCACCCCGGCGGCGCCATTGGTCGGCGCCGTGACGACGCGGCCGCCGGCAGCGTTCTCCTCATTGACGGCGATGGCATAGACGCTGACCAGGTCCATCACTTCGTGCGGCTGGCGGATGTTGCGGTGATGGGCAGCCAGCGTCCGGCTGTAGATGCCTCTGGCCCGGCGCTTGACCGACAGACCGCCGGGCAGGGTGCCGTCGGCGGCGAGGCCGCGGTCGATGCAGCTCATCATGGTGCCGGTGATGATGTCGAGATAGGCCTGGACCTGCTCGACCGGCCGCAGCGCCTTCTCGTTGGCGGCGACCAGTTCCTCGATCGACAGGCCGGTGTCGCGGCCGATGCGTAAGAGATCGTCCCCATCGGTAAAGGGGTAGGGGACCAGCGAGACGGCGTCCGTCTTGCCATCGGCCTCTTCCTCGCGCACCACGAAGCCGCCACCAACCGAGCACCAGCGCTGATCGACCAGGATCTTACCCTCGGCATCGAAGGCGACCAGCCGCAGCGTATTGGGATGGTGCGGCGTGTCGGAAATCGTGTCGAACCGGATGTCCTCGGCCGGATCGAAGGCAATGGTGCGACGGCCGGCCAAGGACAGGCTCTTCTGCTCGCGGATCTCGGCGACGATGCGTTGGGCGGCATCGGGATCGATCGTCTCGGGATGCTGGCCAGCCAGGCCCAGCATGACCGCGCCATCGGTGCCATGGCCTTTGCCGGTCCAGGCCAGCGAGCCCAATAGATCGACGGCGACCCGGGCGACCTTGCCCTTGGCCACCGTCTCGGCAAAGGCCGCGGCGGCCTTCATCGGTCCCACCGTGTGCGAGGAGGAAGGACCGATGCCCACCTTGAACAGGTCGAAGACGCTGATCATGCCGCGTTGAATTCGCGGCCGGCTTCCGCCAGCAGCAGGTCGACATAACCGGCGAACGACCGCCACACCTCGATATGGAAAAGCGCCGGTCCCTTGCGCCACAGCACGATCTCGGCCTTGCCGAGCATCGTGCGGCTGCAGAAGCCGATGGGAACGACGTCGAAATCGAGCGGGCAGCCGCAATTGAGCAAGGTCGCCGCCTGAGACCCTTCGATCTCGCGCGCCACCTGCCGTTCGCCGACATCGACCAGCGAATAAGGCAGCTCACCCAGGACCTCGCGGAAGGAAGCGTCGATCGTGTCGCGCTCCGCCGCCGGGAACAGCAGCAGCCATTCGTCCGGCCCTAGCCACAGGGCGGCGCGTTCGCCGGAGATGGCGGCTGTGCAGGCCTCTTCCGGCAAGGCCAGGCCAAAGGCCTTTTCGGCGGCCGCGATGGATTGGGGACGGCCGCGGAACACGAACCGTCCGCCCGGCGCCAGCGGCTTGAGGACGATATCAGGCATCGAGGCGTGCTCCTTCCGGATCGAGGAATACCGGATCGACCAGGGTTACCGGGATCGAGCCTTCCGGCATCGGCACATAGAGGGTTTCGCCCATCCGGTTGCGGCCGTCCGCCACCAAGGCCAGGGCGATCGAATGGCCGAGCGCCGCGCTGTAATAGGAGGAGGTGACATGACCCAGCGCCGATTTCGCGCCCTTGGCCTGGGCGACGATCTGCGCCCCTTCTTCGAGCACGGTCGCCGGTGTGGAGGTCTTGAGGCCGACCAGTTGCTTGCGGCCGGGGGTGGCCAAGGCGGGACGGGACAGCGAGCGCTTGCCGACGAAATCTTTCTTCAGCTTGCCCACCGCCCAGGTCAGGCCGGCATCGTCGGGCGTCACCGTGCCGTCGGTTTCCTGGCCGACGATGATGTAGCCCTTCTCGGCGCGCAGCACATGCATGGCCTCGGTGCCGTAAGCGGTGATGCCGTGTGCTTCTCCGGCCGCGTAGATCGCCTCCCACACGCGCCGGCCTTCCGAAGCGGGGACATTGATCTCGAAGCCGAGTTCGCCGGTGAAGCTGACCCGGAACAGCCGGGTCTCGACCCCGCAGATCTTGCCCAGGCGCACGCTCATATGCGGCATTGCCTCGCGAGACAGATCGATCCCCTCCACCAGGGGCGCCAGCACGTCGCGCGCCTTCGGCCCTTGGAGCGCGATCACCGCCCATTGTTCGGTGGTCGAGGTCAGCCAGACGTCGAGATCGGGCCATTCGGTCTGCAGGTAATCCTCCATCAGCGCCAGCACGCGCGATGCGCCGCCGGTGGTGGTGGTGACGTGGAAGCGATCGGCGGTCAGGCGCCCGACCACGCCGTCATCCATGATCATGCCGTCCTCGCGCAGCATCACGCCGTAGCGGCAGCGGCCGGGCTCCAGCTTGGTCCACGGATTGACATACATGCGGTTCATGAATTCGGCGGCGTCCTTGCCGACGATTTCGATCTTGCCCAAAGTCGAGGCGTCGAAGATGCCGACCCCGCCGCGGGCGCCGACACATTCCCGGTTGACGGCAGCGTGCATGTCTTCGCCAGCTTTGGGGAAATAACGGGCGCGCATCCACAGTCCGACTTCCTCGAACACCGCGCCGCGCTCTTCTGCCCACTCATGGATCGGCGTGCGTCGGACCGGATCGAACAGCTCACCGCGCGCTTGGCCGGCGAAGAGGCCGAAGCTGGTCGGGGTGAAAGGCTGGCGGAAGGTCGTCAACCCGACCTGCGGCAACGGCTTGTCCAGATGGCCGGCGGCCAGCGACAGGGCGTTCATGTTCGAGGTCTTGCCCTGATCGGTGGCCATGCCGTTGGTGGTGTAGCGCTTGATATGCTCGATCGAGCGGAAGCCCTCGCGCACGGCGAGGTCGAGATCCTTGGTGGTCACGTCGTTCTGGAAATCGACGAAGGACAATTGGCCCGACGGCTTGCCGGATGGGGGCAGGGCGCCGAGGAAGCCGCGAGGGCTGACGACCTCGGATTGCGCAGCGGCCTTGCCGGCGGCAGTGCCATCGGCGATGACGGCGTCCAGCTCGTAAATACCGCGGCAGGCCCCGGCGGAGCGCACCGCCTCGACCGCCTGGCCGGGCAGGAAAGCGGCGCCGTCGAAGCTCAATTTGCCGCGCGATTGCGAGAACAGATGCACGGTCGGGGTGTAGCCGCCCGACATCAGCAGCAGATCGCAGCTCAGCCGGCGGCGCGCGCCGCCATTCAGGGCAGATGCCTCGACCGAGGTGACGCGCATGCGTCCTTCGGTGCCGGCGACAGTGTTGCCGGGCAGGACGAGAAGGCCCAGGGCGCGGGCGGCATCGGCATGCGGCCCCGTCACCTCGGCGCGAGGGTCGACGATGGCCTCGATGCCGATTCCGGCGTGGAACAGGTCGATGGCGTCTCGGTAAGCGCCGTCATGGGCTGCCACCAGCACGGCCCGGGTGCCGGCCTTGACGCCATAGCGCGCGGCATAGGTGCGCGCGGCACCCGCCAGCAGCGTGCCCGGACGGTCATTGCCGGGGAATACCAGCGGACGCTCGATGGCGCCCGCCGCCAGCACTACCCGCTTGGCCCGGACCTGCCACAGCCTTTCGCGCGGCAGAGCAGGATTGGGTGAGGCGAGATGCTCGCTGACGCGCTCGGCCAAGCCGATCATGTTGTGCGGGCCATAGCCGAAAGCCGTGGTGCGCGGCAGCAGGGTGACCCGGTCATTTCCGGCCAGCGCGCGCAAAGTGGCATCGCGCCATTCCAGGGGAAGGCCGGTCTCGGCCAGCAGCGAGCCGCCCAATTCGGCCTGCTCGTCGCACAGGATCACCTTGGCGCCGGTTTCGGCGGCGGCGAGCGCCGCCGCCAGTCCGGCCGGTCCGCTGCCGACCACCAGCACGTCGCAGAAGGCATAGCGTTGCAGATAGCGGTCGGGATCGGCCAATTCCGGCGCTTTGCCCAGACCCGCGGCGGCGCGGATCACGGGCTCGTAGACTTTGTGCCAGAAGCTCTTCGGCCACATGAAGGTCTTGTAATAGAAGCCGGCGGCCAGAAAGGGGGAGACCAGATCGTTGACGGCGCCGACATCGAAGGCCAGCGACGGCCAGCGATTCTGGCTGACCGCGGTCAGGCCGTCATAGAGCTCGACCCCCGTCGCGCGCAGATTGGGGGTGACCCGGGCCTCGTCGCGCATCACCGTGACCAGGGCGTTGGGTTCCTCGCTGCCCGCACTCATGATGCCGCGCGGGCGGTGATATTTGAACGAGCGTCCGACCAGATGGACCCCGTTGGCCAGCAGCGCCGAGGCGAGAGTATCGCCATCGAGGCCGCTATAGCTTTGTCCGTCGAAGGTGAAGCGCAGCGGCTTGGCGCGATCGACGCGTCCGCCCTGGGATAGTCGGAATTTACCGCTCATCGGGTTTGGCCTCCCCGATCTTGTACGTGGCGAGGAACAGATCGGTGGTGGTGTCGCGGAGCGCGTTGAAGAAGCGGGCACAGCCATGCAGATGACGCCAGCGCTCGGCATGCACGCCTTTCGGATTGCTGCGCATCTGCAGGAACTCGACCCAAGCCTGGTCGTCGAGCGCCGAGGGATCGGCAGGGCGGGCGATATGCGCCTCGCCGCCATAAGAGAATTCGAGTTCCGAGCGGGGTCCGCAATAGGGGCAGTCGATCACCAGCATGGGGATATCCTTCAGTGCGCCACGGCGGCGGCGGCGGCTTCGTCGATGACGGTGCCATCCCTGAAGCGTTCGAGATTGAACGGCGCGTTCAGCGGGTGCGGTTCGTCCTTGGCGATGGTCCAGGCGAAGACATGCGCGGATCCCGGGGTCGCCTTGAAGCCGCCGGTGCCCCAGCCGCAATTGACGTAGAGGCCGGGCACCGCCGTCTTGGCGATGATCGGCGAGCGGTCGGGGGTGACGTCGACGATGCCGCCCCAATTGCGCATCATCCGCATGCGGCGGAACATCGGGAACAGTTCGCAGATGGCTTCCAGCGTGTGGTTGATGATGTGCAGGCCGCCGCGCTGGGTATAGGAGGTGTAGACGTCGGTTCCGGCGCCGATCACCAGTTCGCCGCGGTCGGACTGGCTGATATAGGCATGCACCGTGTTGGACATCACCACGCAGGGGATAACCGGCTTGACCGGTTCCGAGACCAGCGCCTGCAGCGGATAGCTTTCCAACGGCATGCGCAATCCGGCCATGCTCATCACCACGCTGGTGTTGCCGGCCGCGGAGATGCCGATCTTCCTGGTCCGGATCGGGCCGCGTGTCGTTTCCACCCCTTCGACGGCGCCCGTCGCGTCGCGGCGAATGGCGGTCACTTCGCAATTTTCGATGATATCGACGCCGAGCTCGGAAGCGCCCCGCGCATAGCCCCACGCCACCGCGTCATGCCGCGCCGTTCCGCCGCGCCGCTGCAAGGCGCCGCCGATCACCGGATAGCGCAGATGCGGCGAGATATTAAGCGGCGGGCAATAGTCCTTGCACTCTTCCGCCGTCAGCCACTCATTGTCGATTCCGTTCAAGCGGTTGGCATGGATATGGCGCTTGAACACCTGGATGTCATGGACGGTATGGGCCAGCATCAGCACGCCGCGCGGCGAATACATGACGTTGTAATTCAGGTCTTGCGACAGCCCTTCCCACAGCTTCACGGCGTGGTCGTAGAGCGAAGAGCTTTCCTGAAACAGATAGTTCGAGCGGATGATGGTGGTGTTGCGGCCGGTATTGCCGCCACCCAGCCAGCCTTTTTCCAGCACGGCGATGTTGGTCATGCCATGCTGTTTGGCCAGGTAATAGGCTGCTCCCAGTCCGTGCCCGCCGCCGCCGATGATGATGGCGTCGTAGGCCGGCTTGGGGTGCGCGGACCGCCATTGCTCGCTCCAGCCCTTCTGGCCGGAAAAAGCTTGCCGCAGCACCTCGAATCCCGAGAATTTTCCCATCGCCGTCCAATTCCCCCAATGGCAGCATCACGACCTCATGATCGGGCGGATGGCTGCCCGAAGCGAGAATGGTTCAGTCGCGATCGTTGTACAAAACCGTCATTCGTGTCGCACCTGTTCTACGACATTCCAACCGGAATAACCTCCGGCGCGTGATCGATCGCCGCCAGAAAGGCCAGAGCATCCTTGGTGCCGATTGCTATGGTCGCGGTATTGACCAGCGGGTGAAAGGCCAGCCGCGCCGCCTCGGTGAGTCCGCTGTCGAAAATCAACCGCACCGCGCCCGCCGCGTCGTTGATCAAGGCCAGCGGGCTGACCGCGCCTTGCTTTACCCCAAGCGTCTCGAACAGCAATTCGTCACTGGCGAAGGAGAAGCGCTTGGCGCCAACCTGTTGGGCGGCGCTCTTGAGGTCGATACGGCGCGAACTTTCGGCGCAGAGCAGCCACAGATCGCCTTTCTGCCCCTTCAGGAACAGGTTTTTCGTGTGGGTGGCGTCGAGCCCCGCCCAATAGGGCAAGGCCTCTTCGACCGTGTGGACGGGCGGATGGTCGATGGTCTCGGCCTCGATGCCCAGCGCCTCGAACAGCGCGTCGATCTTGGGACGCGAGTTCATCGATAGATCGGGAAATGGCTGCAGAGATCAGTGACTTCGGCGCGGACCTTGTCATAAACCGGACCGTCCTCCGCGCCTTGAGCCAGAGCGTCGAGAATGTCGCCGATCAGATTTCCGACCTTCACGAATTCGGCCTCGCCGAAGCCGCGGCTGGTCAGGGCCGGCGAGCCCAAACGGATACCCGAGGTGACGAAGGGCTTTTCCGGGTCGAACGGGATGCCATTCTTGTTGCAGGTAATCAGGGCATGGTGCAGCGCGATCTCGGCGGCCTTGCCGGTGATAGCCTTCTTGCGGAGATCGACCAGCATCAGATGGGTGTCCGTGCCGCCCGAGACGATATCGACGCCGCGCGCGACCAGAGTCGCGGCCAGCGCTTGGGCGTTCTTCACCACCTGCGCGGCATAGACCTTGAAGGAGGGCTGTAGCGCTTCGCCGAATGCCACCGCCTTGGCGGCGATGACATGTTCGAGCGGGCCGCCCTGAATGCCGGGAAAGACCGCCGAGTTCAGCTTCTTGGCGATGGCTTCGTCATTGGTCAGCAGCAGGCCGCCGCGCGGGCCGCGCAAGGTCTTGTGGGTGGTCGCGGTGACCACATGGGCATGGGGGACGGGATTGGGATGGGCGCCGCCCGCCACCAGACCGGCGATATGGGCCATATCGACCATCAGATAAGCGCCGACCGCATCGGCGATCTGGCGGAACCGGGCGAAATCGAGGGTGCGCGGAATGGCCGAGCCGCCGGCGATGATCAGCTTGGGCTGGGTTTCTCGGGCGATCCGCTCGACCTCGTCATAATCGATGGTTTGAGTTTTCTCCGACACGCCATACGCCGCCGGCTTGAACCAGCGGCCCGACACGGTCGGTGCCGCGCCATGGGTCAGATGGCCGCCATGGGCGAGGCTCATGCCGAGGATCGTGTCGCCGGGGGTCAGCAGCGCGAACAGCACCGTCATATTGGCCTGCGCGCCCGAATGGGGCTGCACATTGGCGAATTCGGCGCCGAACAGCTGCTTGGCGCGGTCGATCGCCAGTTGCTCGGTAACGTCGACATGCTCGCAGCCGCCGTAATAGCGCTTGCCGGGATAGCCCTCGGCATATTTGTTGGTCAGGACCGAGCCTTGCGCTTCGAGCACGGCGCGGCTGACCAGATTTTCGGAGGCGATCAGTTCCAGCTGCTCGCGCTGGCGGACCAGTTCGGCGGCGATGCCGCGCGCCACCTGCGCATCGCTCTCGGCAAGCGTCCGGTTGAAGAATCCGTCGAACACGGTCATGGCGCGTCTCCTAATTGCGATTTTTCCTTTATCGCCTGTTCGGCTGGATCAAGCGCGAACGGAAGCGACATCGCATTTGCATCAATTGGCCGCCCCATAGTAAGGCGCATTGGACTCGGCCAGCAGCGGGCGGCCCAAGATGTGGTCCGCCGCCTTCTCGCCGATCATGATGGTGGGCGCGTTGAGATTGCCGGTGGTGATCGACGGCATGATCGAACTGTCGACGATTCTTAAGGACTCCAGCCCGATCACCCGGGTTTCGGGATCGACCACCGCCATGGGATCGTCGGGCCGGCCCATCTTGCAGCTGCAGGATGGGTGCAGGGCGCTTTCCACATGACTGCGGATGAAAGCGTCGATCGCTTCGTCGGTGGTGACCTCGGCGCCTGGCTGAATTTCACGGCCGCGATAGGGGTCGAAGGCATTTTGGGCGAAAATCTCCCGGGTCAGCCGGAGGCCGGCGCGCATCTCAGTCCAATCGTCGGGGTGGCTCATATAATTGAAGCGGATGCGGGGCGCCTCGTGCGGATCGGCCGAAGCAAGCCGCACCCAGCCGCGGCTCTTCGAACGCATCGGCCCGACATGGGCCTGGAAGCCATGCTCGGTCGCCAGTGACTTGCCGTCATAGGTCACCGCCAGAGGCAGGAAATGATATTGGATGTCTGGGAAGGGGACGTCCGGCGTGCTGCGGATGAAGCCGCAGCTCTCGAAATGATTGGTGGCGCCGAGGCCGTCCTTGAACAGCATCCAGCGCAGCCCGATCAACCCCCGCGAGATCAACCCCATCTTGGAGAAAAGCGTGATCGGCTGGGTGCTGGCGACCTGGAAATAGAATTCCAGATGATCCTGCAAATTCTCGCCCACGCCGGGCAGGTGATGGATAGGTTCGATGCCGAGCGCGTTCAATTCCTCGGCCGGGCCGATCCCGGACAATTTCAGCAGCTTGGGCGAATTGATCGGGCCGGAGGAGACGATAAGCTCGCGCCTGACCCGCACCGTCCGTTCCTGTCCGTCCCGAATATAGGTGAGGCCGACGGCGCGTTTGTTTTCGAGCAAGATGCGGCTGGCCAACGCATGGGTCACCACATGCAGGTTGGAGCGGCCGAGCGCCGGTTTGAGATAGGCGTTGGCGGTGCTCCAGCGCCGGCCCTGATGGACGGTCATGTCCATGCGGCCGAAGCCTTCCTGGCGATAGCCGTTATAATCCTCGGTGGCCTCATGTCCGGCCTGCTGCGCCGCCTCGATGAAAGCGTGATAGAGCGGGTTGGCCAGCTTGCCATATCGCGTTTTCTGCGGACCGTGGGCGCCGCGATAGGAATCGCCGCCTTCGTCGCGCCCTTCGGCGCGGCGGAAATAAGGCAGGACGTTGGAATATCCCCAGCCGGCGGCGCCTTCCTCGGCCCAACGCTCGAAATCGAGCGGGTTGCCGCGCACATAGACCAGACCGTTGATCGAGGAGGAGCCGCCCAGCACCTTGCCGCGCGGACAGTTCATCACCCGTCCGTCGAGATGGGGCTCGGGCTCGCTGGCATAACCCCAATTATATTTCTTCATGTTCATCGGAATCGACAGCGCGCTCGGCATCTGGATCAGCACCGAGCGGTCGGAACCGCCATATTCCAGTACAAGTACGCTGTTTTTGCCATCTTCGGACAGGCGATCGGCCAGCACGCAGCCCGCCGATCCGGCGCCGACGATGACATAATCGAAGGTCGCATTGTCATCCATCAGTAGGGCGCCTCGACCGGACCGAGATTGACATAGACGCTTTTCAGCTGGGTGTAGTGCTCGATCGCGGCGCGGCCATTCTCACGCCCCAGACCCGAGCGCTTGGCGCCGCCGAAGGGCAAGGCGATCGGCGTGACGTTGTAGTGATTGATCCAGCAGGTGCCGGCTTCAAGCCGGGCGATGGCGCGATGCGCGCGGGCCAGATCGTTGGTGAAGACCCCGGCGGACAGGCCGAACTCGGTGGCGTTGGCGCGCGCTATCACCTCTTCCTCATCCTCGAAGGTCAGCAGGGACATCACCGGGCCGAAGATCTCCTCGCGCACGATGCTGAGCTGATCGGAGGGGGCTTCGAAGACGGTGGGCTGGACGAAGAATCCTTTGGCCAGATCGCCGCTTTCGGCCCGTCCGCCGCCGGCCAGCAAGGCGGCACCTTCACTCTTGCCGGCGGCGATATAGCGGAGCACCTTGGCCATATGCGGCTCTGAGATCAGCGCGCCGACCTGGGTGGCGGGATCGCGCGGATCGCCGATCACCATGCGGCCGACGCGGCTGGTCAATTTCTCGACGAAGGCGTCGCGCACCGTGCGGTGGACGAAGACCCGGGTGCCGTTCGAGCAGACTTCGCCGGCGGAATAGAAATTGGCGAGCAGCGCCCCGGAGACGGCGTCGTCGAGCTTGGCATCCTCGAACACGATCAAGGGCGATTTGCCGCCCAATTCCAGGGTTACATATTTCAATGTCTCGGCTGCGTCGGCCATGACCTTCTTGCCGGTGCCGACTTCGCCGGTCAGCGATATTTTGCGGATGTCGGGATGGCGGCTCAGCAGGCGGCCGGTATCGGCGAAGCCCTGTACCACATTGAACACCCCGTCGGGCACGCCGGCCTCGGTCATGATCTCGGCCAGCTTGAGGGCGGTGAGCGGCGTCAGCTCAGCCGGCTTGAAGATCATCGCATTGCCGCAGGCCAAAGCGGGCGCGGCCTTCCAGCAGGCGATCTGCAGCGGATAGTTCCAGGCGCCGATGCCGGCCACCACGCCGAGCGGTTCGCGCCTGGTATAGCCGAAGGCGGTCGGGTTGAGGTCGATATGCTCGCCGGAGAGGCTGCCGGCGATGCCGGCGAAATAGTCGAAACAGTCGGCGCCGGAGATGACATCGACCGCGATGGTTTCCTGGATTGGTTTGCCGGTATCCAGGGTCTCCAGCATCGCCAGCGAGTCGTTCCGCTCTCGTAACAGGTCCGCCACGCGGCGCAGGATCCGGCCGCGTTCGGCCCCCGGCAGCGCCGCCCAGACGCGCTGGCCGCGCTTGGCGGACTCCACGGCGCGTTCGATCTCGGCTTCCTCGGCGATCTCGATCTCGGCCAGGAGCTCGCCGGTGGCCGGGTTACGGGTGGTGAAGGACCGGCCGCCACCGGCCGTGCGATAGTCGCCATCGATATAATTGCGCTCGCGACGCGGCGCGCCGGCGATCGGCAGGATGGCGGCGGCCGGTTTGGCGGCGGCGAGGAGGGTGATCTGCTGGTCGATGAAAGCGGTCACCAGGGTCCGGGCCCGAGCGCTGTCGATTTCGGCGCTGGAGGACAGGGTGGCGCGCAGCCACAGCCCGTCGATCAGGCCCGCGATTGAAATGGCCAGCGAGGGTGCTTCAGTTTCCGGCACCAGACGCTTGAGCGCGTGCCGCAGATTGGACAGCATGCGCCCCTGATAGACCATCTCGACCCGTTTCAGCCGCGGCGAATGCATCGCCTCGCCCCAGAAGGCCAGCCACACCATGCTGGTGCGGCGATCGAACTGCTCGACGGCGAGATAGCTGTCGACCACCGCCTGGATGCGTTGGCGGGGGCCGGACGCGGTGGCAAGGTGATCGGTGGTGGCGCGCGCCAGACGGCTCGCCAACGTGCGCAGGGTCGCTTCGAGCAAGCCGTCCTTGTCACGGAAATAATGCGCGACCAGCCCGGGCGAAATGCCGGCGCGCTGACCGATCAACGCCAGGGTGGTGGCGGAGAAGCCGACTTCCGCCATGGTGTCGATGGTAGCCTCGATGAGCTGGTTGCGCCGGCCGTCTTCCCGGTCGATCCGTCCCATAACATGCTCTCCTTCGCCCGATGCCTTCTGGGGAGAATAGTCTCATTGAATGAATAATCAATATTCTTGCGGATTGTCTGAATGCGACAGCGAAGTTGTCGGATTCCGACATTTTTGTTCTTGTCAAAAATCCACCAATAACAAGGGAAATAAAGGATGACAGGGCTCATTCAGCGGTATTAAATGATCATTCAAATTGAGGGGGATCTCGATGAGACTTACGGACTGGATCGCAGGATCGGCTCGGGCGGCGGACTTCTGATGCCGGCGGATCCCTCATCCGGCGAGGTTTCGCGGGCGCTCGCCCATCAGCCCGAAATGCTGCATCGCGAGCTTGATTGGAAGGGCGCCTTCTGGGCCTCCAGCGGCGTGCCGGCCGGTGTGCTGCTGACCATGGGCGGGATCGCCACGGTGATCGGACAGCCTTCCTGGGTGGTGTGGATCGCCTCGATCCTGATGGGCTTTCTGCAATCCTTCGTCTATGCCGAGATTGCCGGTCTGTTTCCGCACAAATCGGGGGGCGCTTCGGTCTATGGCGCTGCCGGCTGGATCAAATACAGCAAATTCGTCGCCCCGGTTTCGGTGTGGTGCAATTGGCTGGCCTGGTCGCCGGTGCTGGCTCTGGGAACCGGTCTGGCCGCTGGCTACTCGATGACCAGCCTGTTTCCACCGGAAGCGGCGATCCATCACTGGCAGATCACCCTGTTCGACCTCGATTTCGTGCGGACCGGACTGACCTTGCGGATCAATGCGGTGTCGGTGATCGCCTCGATCTTTCTGCTGCTGACCTTTGTGCTGCAGCATCATGGCGCGGCGCGGGCGGCGGTGGCGCAGAAGATACTCGGCTTGGTGTGCCTGGCCCCCTTGATCCTGGTCGGGCTGGTGCCGATTCTGACCGGCGACATGCCCTCCAATCACCTGTTTCCGCTGCTGCCGCTGATCCGCGATGCCGCCGGCCATGTTGGGTTTGGCAGCTGGAACGCGGCGGGGCTGACGGTGCTGATGGGCAGCATGTTCGGGGCCGGATGGTCGACCTATGGTTTTGAAACCGCGGTCTGCTATACGCGTGAATTCAAGGATCCCGCCAAGGATACCTACAAGGCGATCCTCGCCTCGGGCATTCTCTGTATCGTCATTTTCACCCTGGTGCCGCTGGCCTTCCAGGGATCGCTCGGGCTCGATGCATTGCTCGATCCGACCATCTATGACGGCACCGGGGTGGCGCTGGCCTTGGCCAAGATCGTCAATGGCGGGGTGGTCATCGGCAATCTGATCGTCGTCATGCTGATTCTGTCGTTGTTGCTGATCGTCATGACCTCGATGATGGGCTCGTCGCGCACCCTCTATCAGGCTTCGGTCGATGGCTGGCTGCCCCGCTATCTGTCTCGCGTCAATAAGCATGGGGCGCCCACCGCGGCGATGTGGACGGATCTCGGCTTCAATCTGATTCTGTTGATGACCTCGGACTATTTCACCGTCCTGGTGGTCTCGAATGTCTGCTATCTGCTGTTCAATTTTCTCAATCTCCAGTCCGGCTGGATCCATCGTCTCGACCGTCCGCACTGGCCGCGCCCCTTTCGCTGTCCAAACTGGCTGCTGGGCTTGGGTACGCTGCTGGCCTTCGTCAATATGGCCTTTGTCGGCGCCGGCGCCGATGTATGGGGCGAGGGCACCTTGCGCAACGGGCTGATCGCCGCGACGCTGATTCTGCCGGTCTTCATGTTTCGTCATTATATTCAGGATAAGGGCCGCTTTCCCGAGGCGATGCGCGACGATCTCGGGCTTCTGCGCGAGGATGGCGTGCGCAGCAATGCCGGTATTCTGCCTTATCTTGCGCTGGCCGCCTGCGTCGCGGTGATCTGGGGCGGCCACGCGCTGGCGGTGCTGCCACACTAAGCTCCAGCTGCCTCAGTCGGTCGAAGGTTCGACGTCCGACAGCGGCGCCGAGGCCTCGATGACCGGGTTTTCGGCCGATAGGGCAGGGCTCAACGGCAGCAGGATCTTGCCGTCCAAGCCAGCGCGCAGAACCTCGTCGCCCTGGGCGCGATGCACCGTGACCGAACAATCGACACCGGTGGGGCAGGTGAAGGACACCCCGTTCACCGAGGGCAGGAACAGGCTGACCAGCCCGCCCGCCGCCTGGCGGATCAGGGCGTTGGTCTGGTCGGTGGCGGCTTGCAGATCGGCATAATGAAAATGCTGATTGTCGGGCAGCACCAGCAGCAGGGCCAGCTCGGTTTCGATCGAGCCGCGCGGCTGATTGCTCTCCACCACCGGATCGGCGGCGATGATATCGGGGCTGCGCGGCACCTGGACCAGCCCATAGCTGTCCACCGGCAGGTCGTAATGACGGCCCGCGACATCCATCCACATCGCCACCGGCCCTGTCGCATGCGGCGCGTCGACGCGCACGGTCAGGCGTACCAGATTGCGCGCCTCGGGGGACAGCTCCTCGAAGGCCGACCAATGACGGGTCAGAGTGTGGTAGCGCAGATGCGCCGTATCCAGCGCCCAGGCGGGGGCGGCCAGCGACAGGGCCAACAAAATGAACGAAATGAAACGCATCATGATGCGCCTCCGGTCACGTAACGATCACAGGAGGTGAACTCAATGCGTGTTGAGTTAGGAAAGGGCTGAACCCTTTACAAGCCGCCATTCCCAGCGTTTCCGCATGGCTGATTTGCAGGAATGAAAGTGACAATTAATCATATGTCGGTTAATTGTCCATTTTGCATTGCAGCATAATGCTTTAGGGCCTTCTCCGGCGCTTGCGTCGCTCGGGAAAAAGAGCTACTCGTGCCACTCCAGTTTAGCCATATCGGGAGAATTTCGATGGCCACCGCAGCAAGACGAACCAAGAAAGCGGCGGAGCCCGCGGTCGATCCGAAGCAGCTTTTGTCCTTCTATCACGACATGCTGCTGATCCGCCGGTTCGAGGAAAAAGCTGGCCAGCTGTACGGCATGGGCCTGATCAACGGCTTCTGCCATCTCTATATCGGCCAGGAAGCCGTCGTGGTCGGCATGCAGTCCGCCATCACCAATGAGCGCGACTCGGTGATCACCTCCTATCGCGACCATGGCCACATGCTGGCCTGCGGCATGGACCCGAACGGCGTCATGGCTGAG
>Ga0302314_10012077_pt1 | contig 14986 bp, 15 predicted proteins | sample III_Palsa_N2_3_FD_200533 | JGI IMG/M metagenome (GOLD analysis project Ga0302314, IMG submission 200533) | Peat permafrost microbial communities from Stordalen Mire near Abisko, Sweden - III_Palsa_N2_3 | ecosystem: Environmental > Terrestrial > Soil > Palsa > Peat permafrost | place: Sweden... | reverse complement strand
ACCTGGAAAACCGACTTGGCCAAATCCAGACCGATCCTAACCACCTGACCCATCGCACTCCTCCTCCTGCTTGCAGAAGCTATGCTCCCGCGGGTGGTGGAGTGCCGTCCACAGCATCAAGAGCAGACGTCACGCGCTCGGCGCGCGCTCCGCCGCTTCCCTTGCCGCCCGGTTTGCCGCCCTCATCGTCTCGAGCTCGCCGGTGCTGATCTGTTCGCGGCGTTCCTTCCGCCCTCGGTCGAACTCGGCTAGGACGCGCGCCGCGGGCGCCTGTCCCTGGATTGCGGCCTGGTACGCGGCCACGTTGGCGTTCGCGGCGATGGGGTCGCCGAGCCCCCTGTTCACCAGCATGTACTGCACATAGGCGAGCGCCGGCACGAGCGCGCAATCGGCCAGGGTCAGGCGGCCGAGGCAGGCGAAGCCGTCGCGGCCGATCATCCGGTCCAACGTCCTGATGCTGCTCGCCAGCTGGCCGCTGAGCAGCGCGACGATGCTCTCGATGCCGGTGGGGACGGGCGTCTGGGCGGCGAGGGTTCCGGTCTGAGACGCGAGCATGAACGCGGTGCTGATCAGATAGACGTCGCCGATGCGCGCCAGGGTGCGGATGTGGGCGTTCTCGCGCGGCGTCGAGCCCAGCAGGGAAGGCTCGGGATAGATCTCCTCGAGATACTCGGCGATCACCGCGGACTCCGGTATCGCGTCGCCGTCGATCTCCAGCGACGGGATGCGGCTGAGCGGACGCTCTTCGTAGAACGTCTGCGTCAGGTAAAACGGCGTCTGCTCGGTGGCGATATCGGTGAGACCCTTGGCGTAGATCTGCATCCGCACCCGCGCCGCGTAGGGACTGATATCCCAGGAATAGAGCTTCATCGTCATCCCGCTTCTCCCTCGCCAAGGGCGTGAGCATCGGCGAACCGACCGATTGTGTATATTCACTAGTCGGTATACCTCGGGCCATGGCCCGAGACGTGCGTGCGACCCGAGAGCAGATCATTCAAGCGGCCGACGCCCTCTTCTATGGAGAGGGGATACGCAGCACGAGCATGGACGCGATCGCGGCGAAGGCCAGCGTCACCAAGCGCACGATCTACTATCATTTCCCCAGCAAGGACGACCTCATTGCGGCTTATCTCACGGCGCGCGACGAGCCGACGTTCGCCCGCCAGGCCGCGTGGCTGGACGAGACCGAGGGCGAATTGCCCCAGCAAGTCCTCGGCCTGTTCGAAAATCTGGCTCGGGCGATGAACACCCCGCGCTGGAAGGGATGCGGATTTATCCGGGCGGCGGCCGAGCTGGCGGGCACGCCGGGCCACCCCGCCAGGAATATCGCATCCGCACACAAGAAGAGGGTCGAAGCGTGGCTCGAAGGCCGCATCGCCGCGACCGGCCTGAGCGAACCTGCGCTCCGCGCCCGCCAGGTCACGTTACTGCTTGATGGCGCTGCGGCCCAGGTGCTGACCCACCGCGATCCCGCCTATGCGCTCGCTGCCGGACAAGCCGCGGCGGCGCTGGTCACGAAGAACCCGTAAGGGGCCGCCGCTCGACGAACATCGAGCCACGAGCATGCCGGACCGAGCCTCATGCCGAAGGCACAGATCGGTCAGGTGCTCACACGCGGACGACGCGCGCCCTCGCGCCCACCACCTAACCCGGTCATTCCCAACGGCAGCTTCCGCGCAGGCTGGTTGTCCGGAATCGGATGCGGCCGCGGACGTCGTTGGGCACTTCCGCCGCCTTGTCCGCGAGCGGTGCCTTGGCGGACAGGAGCCAAGGCGAGCGTCGGCTTGACGTTCGGGCCACCGGAGCCTAGCTCCCGCGTGATGAAAGCCGAGACCAGCCAGCGCCTGAACGTAGCGATCCCTATCACGGGGATACAGGCAGGCGCTCGCCACTGACATCGCGCGCCACCGATCCCCGCTTTTCGCGGAAGGATCGGCGCACTCTCCATCCGCACGACCGATGGAGACTTACCCACAATGCGCTTTGGCCTTTTCTCTTCGGCGCAAGCCGACAACAATGAATTCGGCCCGGAGACCGGGCAGGGTTTTCGCGACTATCTCGATTTCAACGCCGAGGCGGAGGCGCTCGGCTACTATTCGAGCTTTTCGGTCGAGCACCACTTCACCGGCTGGAACCAGGTCTCAGCCACATTGATCCTGCTCACCTGCCTGGCGATGAGAACGACCACGCTGCGGCTGGGGACGGCTGTCATGGTGCTGCCGTGGCACAACCCGGTCCTGCTGGCCGAGCAGGCGGCGACGCTCGATCTGATTTCCGAGGGGCGGCTCGACTTCGGCATTGGTAAGGGTCCATGGCGGTGATCCGCCATGCTGGGCGCAGGTCCGAGCAGCGCCCCTGGCTGAGGCAGCTGCTGGCGCGCCGCAAGGTGAAGGTCGCGGCGGTGGCGCTGGCCAACAAGATCGCCCGGACCGTCTGGGCGATGATGATTACGGGCGAGCGGTACCGCGAGCCGCTGGCCGCTTGAGCTTTGCGCGGCGGCGCTTACGAAGTTGGGAAGGGCGAACTGGAGCTAATGCACAAAGCCGGTTGAAACCGCCGCACCGGGAAACCCCGCTTTTCGACCCTGCACCTCGAGTGCGTGCTTATGGTCGGGACCCGGTACGCGCGATCAAGGCATTATGGCCCGCGGCCCTCACGGGGACGATGGATGGGTGAGTTCGCAAGGTCCGCAGTCTCCGCTGTCAACCGACGGCGAGGGCGCCCGAAAGATAGTTCCACCCTTCCTCTGACCCCATCATGGGGCGGCTCTACGCCGACCCCGAAGAGAAGCTCGAGCCTCGTGCGGCGACACCCAAGTCCGGCAGACAGCCTCAAGGAAGGCAGAACATGTGACCAGCTAAACCCGCTTGACCGGGGCCGCGATAGAGAAGCGGACCTTGGCTTCTGTTCCGGGAAGCCGACATTCGCGGCGCCACGCGAACGGGCGACGCCTATTCCCGCCAACAGTGGCGAGGGCCGCGTCCGCGGCCGCCCGAAGGACGAGCTGGGTCAGTTGGGATGGCCGGCGCCCTGCGCGGCATCCTCGATCAATCGCGCGGCGACGTCAGGATGCGAGATGAACGCTACGTGGCTGCCGGCGACCTCCTCGGTCGTCGCCTTCATCCGCTTGGCATACATCCGTTCGAGGTCCGGCGGGATGATCTGGTCGTTGGACGAGACCAGGTACCACGACGGCTTCGAGCGCCAGGCCGGATGCGAGATCGGTGCCGTGAGGACCGACACCGCTAACGGAGCCTGCGAGGCATACATGAAGGTTCGCGTATCCAGCGGCACGTCCGGCGCGAAGCCGCCGAGGAAGGCGTCGCGGTTGAAGAAGGCGAGGCCGTCCTTCGAGACCGTGACCGGCAGAGGTCCCTTAGGAAGGTACTGACCGGTGGTCTCGCCATCGTCCGGCGCGAACGCAGCCAAGTAGACGAGGCCGACGACCTTGGGGTTGACGCCGGCCTCGGTGATCACCGCGCCGCCGTACGAATGGCCGACCAGGATCACGGGGCCCTCCTGGCGGTCGAGCACTCTTTGGGTCGCGGCCACATCGTCCGCGAAACCAGTGTTGGGGTCGGCTACGAGGCTCACGTTGTAGCCGTCCTTAGTCAGGATGTCGTAGACGCCCTTCCAGCCGGAGCTATCAGTCCAGGCGCCGTGAACCAAGACAATGTTCTTTACCGGCGCGGCGACAGCCGAGAGGGCCCAGACGCCGGAGATTGAAGCCGCGGCAGCGATCAGAGAGAGGATTTTGGTCATCAGAGTTCTTCCCAGAAACGGTGTTACGCTGGCGCCGGGCGGCGACCTGAGCTTGACGATCATTGTTCGTTGATCACCGGTTTGGCGCCCCCGATCGAGGGGGCCGCGGCTACCCGAAAGGGGCGTCTTGCGAGCGCAGGATGTGTGGAGCAAGCGCGTTTCAGCTTGATCGGACAGTGCCCGCTTGGACGCGGTCGGACTGTCGCCACAGGGGGGCGGCCGGCCTATCGCGCTACCTGAACCTGAACAGGCGTGGCGCCGGGCGCGGCTGGAACGATGACGAGGTAGCGCCGATCAGAGGGGCCGCCGCCTTCGACGATCTGGCGGCTAGGTCCCACCGCATTGACGATAGTGGCACCGGCGGGGTCAGTGGTGAAGGCTGCCAGCGATTGGAGCGGCCCGGAGCCGTCGGCGCGCGCGGAGAGCGCCAGCGCATAGGGAGGGCGACGCTAGTCGGGCCCGGCCTGCGGCAGCGCCAGCGGACGCAAGCTGCAGATGCGTCGCCGCACCAGTAGAGCGGACATCCCAGTAAGGTCGCTGGCGCGGACGAGCGGTTCAAAATTGGTTGGACACCGCGAGGGCGAGCCCCGGAAAACTGCCGCCAAATCGTGCGCGTCACGACTTTCTCTCTGCCGCCCGGGCTGCCCGCTCCAAAGCTACCCCGCGCGCTCAACAGTGGTCATCGCAACATAAGTGATCAGCAGTACTGCCAGGGCCATCATTGCTATCGCGACAAGCCCTACGAGGCCCCGATCGACTTGAACCTTTCCAAGCTTGATCTGCCTGTTGACGACGTGAAATCGCCACGCGGCCAAGAGCGCCAGCGCGCCTCCGAACGCGATCATGCCCATGCCAACCGGGCCAGACCATCCCGACGCTTCGGAGTGAACGGTCCCCGGTAGGCGCGGCGCCAACTCCCGTAACCACACCCCAAACTTGGCGACCACGAATCCAAGACTCATGACCGATATGCTGGTGCGCACCCACGCCAAAAAACGTCCGCTCGTTCGCCAGGAACTCGGTTGCTTTTTTGTCGTCCGGTATTTGCTGTTCCAAGTTCTTCTCGCGGGTGAACAGGACGCGTCGTCTTAGGGCCGTGGGGCGCTATCGCCCGATCTGAACCTGAACAGGCGCCGCGCCGAGCGCGGCCGGGGCGATGACCAGGTAGCGCCGATCGGCTGGGCCCCCGCCTTCGACGATCTGCCGGATCGGCCCCACCGCATTGACGATCGCGGCCCCGGCCGGGTTGGTGGTGAAATTGGCCAGCGCTTGGAGCGGCCCGGAGCCGTCGGCGCGGGTGGAGAGCGCCAGCACATAAGGCTGCTTCGGTGCCAAGCCGGTGACTGCGGCTTCCAGCATCTGGGTCAGGCCCTGGTCGTTGAGGGCGACGCTGGTCAGCGCCTCGCCTGCGGCGGCGTCCGCCGGGGCCAACTGGAAATGCGTCGCCGCGCCGGCGAGGCCAAGCGGCTGCAGGTTGTCCGTACCCGGACCGTCTTGAACTGCGTCCGGAACATAGGTTAGCGCCTGTGCCCCCTGACCGATCGGGATCTCCGCAATCACCTTATTGGTCAACGTGTCGATCACCGCCAGCTTGTCGGCGTTCTCCAGCCCGACGTAGACGCGCGTCCCGTCGCCAGAGGGCCAGATCCCGTGCGGCAGATCACCGACTGGGATGGTCGCAACCTGCTCGAAGCTGTCGGTGCGGAACACCTTCACCTCGTTTAGGCCGCCGATCGTGATGTAGGCGAACTGACCCTCGCTGTTGCGGATGATGTTGACGTGGTTGGTGATCGGGCCGGTGTCGAGCGTCTTCAGCAGGGCGAAGGGCGGGCGGGCGTCGAACACCTGGGTTTTGCCGGTGTCTTTCAGCGTGAACCAAACCTGGGTCCCATCCGGCGTCGCGGCGATGTTGGGGCAGAACGGGCTCGCCTGCGCCACCTTGCCGACGATCCGGTGATCGGCGACCGCGATCACCTCGGTCTCCGGCGTGAACGATGAGCAGACGTAGCCGTACGTCCCATCGGGTGAGAAAATGGTCATCCCCGGCCCATTCGGTACGGGAATACGGGTCTTCTCGGCGTAGGTCTGGCCGTCGAGCACAAGGACGTAGTTCTCGCCCCGCACGGCGATCCACACCTCCTTGCCGTCGGGTGTGAAAAAGGCCTCGTGCGGCGCGCGACCGACGTAGGTGATGTGCTTCACGGCGTTGGTGGCCGTGTCGATGAAGATCACCGCGTTGGTGCCGATCGCCACAACCGCCAGCGTCTTGTGGTCGGGCGAGAAGCCCATGCCGTGCACCAGCAGCTGGCCACGATAGAGCGGGCTGAGGTTGCCAGGTTCCGGATCGCCGAGTCGGATAACGCCCAACAGCGTGTAGCTGGCCGGGTCGGTCACCGAGACGGTGTTAGAGAACTGCTCGGCGGCGTAGACCCGGTCGCGGTGGCTGATCGGAGTATCCGGAGCCTCAGCAGCGCCGGGCGCCTGACCGGCGAAAGCGGGAACAGTCGCTGCGATGGTGACGGACAGGGCGAGTGCGAAGGTCCAAGGTTTCATCGTACGGTCCTACCTCATATCCATGCCGGCGGGCATCGCCGGCGGGGCGGGCGGCGGAGTGGCGGACAATGGTTCGCCGGCGGCGCGCCGCATCGCGACGACTTCTTCCTGCTGGGTGACGATGATTTCCTCCGCAAGTCGTCGGAGCGTTTCGTTGCGCCCGTAGCGCAGCTCCGCGATTGCCATGTCGATGGCGCCCTTATGATGCGGGACCATCATGTCGACGAAGTCGCGATCGATGTCGCCCGACGGCTTGATCGCCATCGCCGTCATCATCTTGGCCATCGCTGCATGGTTCTCAGCCAGGAACGGCGCCTCCGCGGACGGCGGTGCGCCCATCGCGCTCGGGGCAAGCCCGAGAAGCGAGGTAAGGGCCACAGCGAACAGCCGGCGGTGCGGGGTCGATCGGATCATCGTCACGGCCCCTCGGTCACGGTCGCCGCCAGTCCGCCCAGTAAATTGGAAATGGCGTCGATGGCCGGGATGGCTTCGGCCGAAAGCCCGTGCCGCTGACCGATCCAAGCCGGATCGTTGTAGGAAAGCCAGGCGACGCCCGACGCGTCTTCCCAGATCAGCGCTTTCAGCGGCAGATCTATGCCGGCGGTCTGGGCGGCCTGCATGAGCGGTGTGCCCCCTTTGGCGTTGCCGAAGATGATCAGAGCCGTCGGGCGCAAGGACAGCCCGACGGCCGCCGCGCCGGCTGCATGGTCGATCTCGGCGAAGATCGTCAGCCCCTTGGCTTTGAGGCTGGCCTCGAGACGGCTCTTTGTCTCTTCAGCTCCAAAACTGCTGCGGACTGTAGTTACGCCGTCTCCGGTCATCTTCTGACTCCGATCGCTAGTTATCTTGCTCAGCCAGCTCGTCTAATGCGGGACGCGGTTGAGGGACCCGCACAGACGATAGGCGGCTCGAGCTGCTGACGCTGCCTTAGTGGGGGTGACAACGAAGCGCTTAGACGAAAGCACTGACACCGTTTGGAGCTGGGTGAACGGCTGCATCGGCGTGCCGTCGCCTTGAGCCATGCAAGTCGTCCTTGTGGCATACCTGGAGCCCTGCCGCCCCAGGACGACTGTGTCGCAGCCGCTTGAATGGGCGCCGGAGAAGGACCGGCCGTCGAAGTCCTTAATCGCCGCGAACGGCGCGTCGTGGCAGGCGAATTCGTCACAGACATAGGTGCCCACGACGAGGGGAAGCGTTGCTGCGCTTGCGACGCTGGCGGTCAAGGCGAGCGTCATCGCCGCGGCGAAAATTGAGAGGCGAGCCATCAGACCACCTCCGCCGTATTGGCGATGATCTGGTCGATCTGATCATAGGTCCGCTCGACCTGCGCTCTCAGCGACAGCACCGGGAGGTCGGCTTCCGCCGGGATGACGTGGTGGGCGGCGGTCGGATCCGCGAGCAAGGCGGCGCGAATGGCGCCGAGATCACCAACCACGGCCTCGCAGCTGAGGCCGGCGCCCGCGCGTCGTTCGACTTCGCGCCAGAGCGCGCGGAAGAACGCAGCTTGACTGGCCAGAAGCGCGACGCTGGCGGGCGCGCCGTGTCCAGCGCAGATGATCTGCGGACCGAGCGCCTCGATCGCCGCCAGCGTGTGAGGCCAAGCGGCCATGTCGGAGTCGCGGACGATATTGTAGGGACCGTTGGCCGCGAGATCGCCTAGGAACGCGATGCGCTCGCGCGGCAGCCAGACCACGGTGTCGCCGCGAGTGTGGCCCCGTCCCAGATGCAGTAGTTCGACCCGCATTCCTCCCGCCCCGCGGATTGCCAGCTGACTGTCGAACGTCCGCGTGGGCGCAAGCAGCGGCGTCCGAGCGACGTCGGGGCGCTGCTGCGCGACCTGCTCCCAGCGGCCTGGCGGGACACCGAAAGCGCCGGTTTCGTAACGGCGCAACTCTTCTACCATCGCGGTGCAGCCGATGATCTCGGCGCCGGTCCGTTCCCGGACAATGCGGTTGCCGTAGATGTGGTCACCATGGTGGTGCGTGTTCACGACGTACCGCACCGGCTTTTTGGTCGTCTGCGCGACTAAGGCGAGCAGTTCATCAGCGCGGTCGGGCATGTTTGCATCGACCAGAAGCACCTCATCGCCGAGTACGACCCAGCCGTTGTTGCACATCAGCGTGCGGATGGCGCCCGCCGGACCCGAGGTCGTCCCGCTGCGGAAATAGGTCTCCCGGCCTTGCAGGAAGAAGACACCGGGTGCGAGCTCCACGGGCTCGCCCAGCCCAGGGGCTGGCGTCTCAGGACTCAACTGTTGGCCGGAAGCTCCGGCCCGTTGGGCGGCTAGCGGGGCGATGAGACAGGTCACAGACATGAAGACCTCCTATGGAAATACGTCGCCCAGGCGGCGACCTAAGCTGACCGATCATCGTTCGCCGGTCGCCGGTTCGGCGCCCCCGATCGAGGGGGTCGCGCCTACCTGAAAGGAGCGTTCTTGCGCCCGTCGCGCCACGCGACACTCCGACCATCAGATGCGAGCCCAATCAGGCTAGGCTAGGAGGATCCTGAGATGAAACACGATGTTGCCGCCCGCGCGGCGGCGGTTCTGCTGTCAGCTAGCGCGGCGGCCTTCGCCGGCGGCGCTCCCGCACCGAGTTCAGCCGAAGTCCCGCAGGTCCACTATCGGCATGTCGACGTGGATGGCTTGAGTATCTTCTATCGGGAGGCAGGTTCGCCGACCGCGCCGACCATCCTGTTGCTGCATGGCTTTCCGACGTCCTCGCACATGTTTCGGGAACTGATCCCACTGCTGGCCGACCGCTACCGTCTCGTCGCCCCGGACTATCCGGGGTTCGGTTACAGCTCGACCCCGAGCGTCACCGAGTTCACCTATACCTTCGACCATCTGGCCGACGTGATGGATCATTTCACCGACGCCATTCATCTGCGACGCTACGCGCTTTACATGCAGGACTACGGCGGCCCGGTCGGGTTTCGCCTCGCGGTGCGGCATCCTGAGCGCGTCTCCGCGCTGCTGATCCAGAATGCGAACGCCTACGACGAGGGAATAACGCCTGGGCTTCGCCAAGTCGTGCTCCGGCTGCGCACGGACCACAGCGACGAAGCTGTCGCCGCCCTGCGAACGCTGTTCGAACTGTCGGCGACAAAGGGCGCCTACCTGCAGGGAGAGAGCGATCCCAGCCTCGTCGATCCAGACGCGTGGCAGCACCCGCAATGGGGCATGGATCGGCCCGGCAACAAGGACATCCAGTTCGCCCTGCAAGCCAACTACTGGACCAACCTCCTCCGGTACGACGAGTGGCACGACTACTTCCGGCGCTACCAGCCGCCCACGCTGGTGACCTGGGGAAAGGGAGATGAGGTCTTTGCGGCCGAGGGCGCCACGGCTTATCGCAAGGATCTCCCGCAGGCCGAGATTCATTTCCTCGACGCGGGCCACTTCGCTCTGGAGACTCAGTACGGGCCGATCGCCGGATACATCCGCGAGTTCCTGGCCCGTCATGACGTGATCTAGCGCGCTCGGGATTCGCCTAGAGTTGAATGAACCCACGCCGAACCGCCATGGTCACGGCGTGGGTGCGGTCCGCGACATCCAGCTTCAGGAAGATGGTCTTCAGGTGCGCCTTCACCGTCTCTTCGGAGATCGACAGCCTCAGGCCGATCGCCTTGTTGCCGTGACCGTCAGCGACCAGGTTCAGAACGGCGATCTCGCGCTCGCTCAACTGATCATCCACGGCGTGGACGGCGATCTCGCTGGCGATTTCGGCGGACACGTGCCGACGGCCGGCGTGCACGGTGCGAATGGTATCGACCAGCTCCTTCCGCAGGCTGCTCTTCAGCAGATAACCCGCGGCGCCCGCCTTCATCGCGCGCAGCGCCAGCACATCTCCGGCGTATGTCGTGAGAACCAGGATACGAGCCGACGGCGATTCCGCCCGGATCGCCTGGATCGCTTCGACGCCGCCCATCTGCGGCATCTGCAGGTCCATCAGCGTGACGTCGGGCAGGGTGCGTCGAAAGAGCTCCACCGCCTCCCGCCCGTTCTCCGCTTCGCCCACCAGCACCATGTCCGGCTGAAGGCCGATCACCGCGGCGACCCCCTCCCGCAGCATGGGATGATCGTCGACCAGCAGCACTGATATCGGTCGTCTTGTCGGGTCGAGCGCCATGTTACGACTCCAATTCCCCGGTGCGGTTGAACAAGGCGAAGCGCCGATCCGAGCGGGCGTAGGCGACCCGTCCCGGTACAAGCAACAACACCTCTGCGCCCTTGGCGCGGTTGTGAATGAGAAGCCTGGCCTTGAGCTTCCGCGCTCGCTCTCGCATGCCGACGAAGCCGTAATGACCGGCGCGCCCGGCCGCCTCCAGAATGCTCCGATCGATACCAACCCCATCATCGGCGATGCTCAGCCGCACGCGGTGGCGCTCACAAGCCAAGCCGATGTCGATCCGCTTGGCGCAAGCATGTTTGAAGGCGTTGAACAGAGCTTCGGTCGCGATCGCCAGCAGTTCGTCACAGACCACGGGATGGACCAGGCGACAGTCTCCGGTGGCCAGGACGCTGATCTCGACCTCAGGGTCCAAACGCAGCTGATAGGCGGCCGCCTCGATCCGGTAGGCGAGGTCTCCCTGAGCGTCATTCCCCCGCAGGCTTTTCACGCGATCCCGGCCCTCGACGAGGACCTCGTCGGCGCGGTCCAACGCCTGCTCCAGCAGCTTGCGCGCCGGCTCGGTCGGCGGAATCTGATCCGCCACCGCCTGGAACCGCATGGTCAAACCCTGAAAGCCCTGCAGCAAGGTGTCGTGGAGTTCGCGGGCGATCCGCTCACGCTCCCCAAGGCGATCTTCGAGCCGCAGCTGCATCCGCCGCGACATCTGGCGCAGCCTCACGCTGTAGAGCAGCCACAGCAGCGCCAGCGCCACCAACACGACGACCGCGGTAAACACCGGCGACTGCCAGAACGCTGGCTCTATGCTGAGCGCCACGCTCGCGCCGGTGTTGTTCCAGACGCCGTCGTTGTTCGCGGCGATGACGTCGAAGCGGTAAACGCCGGGATTAAGATTGGTATAAAAGGCTTGGCGTCGGCCACCGGAATCCACCCAGTCCTTGTCGACGCCATGCAGACGGTAGCGGAATCGCACGCGGTCAGGGGCGGTCAGGCTGAGCGCCGTGTAGTCGAACTGCAGGCTGCGCACCCCGGGCGGCAGGACTAGATCATCGCCCGCGGCATAGGCGTGGTGGTCGGCGATCACCGAGCGAATGACGACCGGGGGCAGGATCGAGTTTCGATGCAGGCGCGCGGGATCGATCCAGATCCGTCCGGCGCTGGTCTGGAACCACACGCGCCCATCGGCGCCCAGCGCGCCTTCGAAGTTTTGCAGGTTGAGCACCGAGCCTTGCACGCCGTCGCTGCTGTCGAACAGCTCGTACGGAATCGGCCGATCGGGGCGCGAGAAGGCGTCCTCGAGGTCGTTTGTTCGCACGCGAACCACGCCCTCAGCGCCATTCAGCCAGGTGTCGCCCGCGGGGGTCTGCACGATGCCGCTCACCGTCGAGAGCCAGGGCCAGCGATCGGATGAGATGACCTGTACGCGACGCCCATCGTATCGCACGAGGCCGTCTTCGCCGCCCGCCAGGATGTCGGTTTGGCGCGGATAGACGGTCCTCAGGAAGCCCACCCCGAAGTCAGCTGTCGAGCCGAGCTGTTCCACCGTCGCGCCGCTGAGCCGATAGAGCTTGCCCAAGCCAACGTAGGCCAGGATGCGGCCCTGCTTGTCAGCAGTTAGGTAGACAGGCCAGAGCCCGGGCCGGCTGGCGTCGAGTTCGACGCGGGTCCACGCGCCCGCATGCTGTCGGAAAAGACCCTTGCGACTGACAGCGACCCAAAGATCGCCGCCCCCGTCCACGGCGCATTCCGTGGGTGGCTGGCCGCCCCACGCCGCAGGCGGCTGAAGCGATGTCTGGTGACCTTCGCGCCAATGGTGGATCGACCGCAGCAAGGTCGCCCAGACTCCGCCCTCTCGATCCGCGCAAAGCGCTACGATCTGATCGGACGGAGCGCCGACTTGGCCGACCGATCGGAATGCCCCGTCGGGACCGGTTTGCTCGAGATCGTTGGCTTCTCCGAAGTAGACCTTGCCATCGGCAGCCGTGATCATACGCGGCCCCAGATCGTTCCCCGCGGTTCGGAAGGGGTCGAGGACTATGTTTGTCGATCTGATCTGGGTCAGGCCGCTGCTGGCGCCGACCCAGAGATTGCCCTCCCGGTCCTCCAGCAACGAGAGCGGTTGCCCCGTGCTGACGTGGATGGCGTCGGCAGACTGACCGGCGAGGCTGGTTTTCGGGGTGTTGGCGGCGAACCCCTCGGGGTGAATCACGCCGAGGCTGCCGTCGGGCCGGCAGGCGAACAGGTTTCCGTCGTGGTCAAAGGTGACGCAGCTCGAATAGCGCACGCTGCTGGCGATGCCGGCGGCGCCTGAAAACGAGGCGGATGACGACGATAGCGCGCGCACGCCATTCAAGCCGGTCGACCACACGCGCCCGGCAGAATCTTCGACCAAGGTGAGGCCACCCATGCCGATTGGCCGGGAGACGAAGCGCTGACCGCCCGGACGCAGCACGGCGACGAACTGGTCCGACAAGACCCAGAGCGCGCCGTCGCGGGCGAAGGTCATGTCGTGCAGATCGCCCTCCGGCAAGCCGAAGCTGACACCCGCGTCCGTCCACCTTCCAGACTTGAGCCTAGAGATTTGCGCGCCTCGTACGCCGCGCGTGCCGACCCATATCGCCCCGTCTTGCGCCTGGAGGATCTCGACTACGCGCCCGGTGGGCGGTCCGTGGTTGGCGTCCCGCATGACGCCATTGCGGTAGACGCTGAGACCGCCCCACAGATGGCCGACCCATATGGCGCCGTCACGGGCCGCCAGGAGAGAGACGATCTCTTTGGACCTCGTTCGATCGCCGGCGATCGAGGGGATGTGCTCGAAGGTCACGCCGTCGAAGCGATAGAGGCCGCTGCTGGTCGCGAGCCAGAGGAAGCCGCTGGGCGATTGGATCATAGCCCCGATGTCTGGCGGCGCCCCGCGGTCCACGCTCCAGTCGGTTTCCTTGAATTGGGCGAGCTGGCGCGCGGGATCCAGCGCCAAGGCGGGCGGCGGCGTGGTCAGGCAGGCAAGGGTAATCAGCAGGGCGAGAACGGCCGTTGTCCTAATCAGCGGGGAAAACAATGGTCGGTTCATCCCGCGGCGCTGCGGACCGAACCGAAGCATGGCGCATGATCGCGCACAGCGAACTCCCCGCCTGCGGGATCGCTCAGCCCCCCAACCGGGGGCGCCTGCACGCAATAGCGCATGAGATCGTCCGCCCATCGACCAGCCGCGGGTGAACGATGCTCCAGATTCTTCAGGATGACGACACGCTGAGCTCAGACCGCACGACGCGTTCCGAAGTTGCACCGCCCTTGCCGGCTGACGCGGGCGACGCCCATGCCGCCGGAGTCGCCCGGCGGGCGCGGTTGCAGCTCGACTACCTCCCGGTCGGACTGTTCGGGGCGGTGATGGGATTGACCGGCCTCGCGGTGGCATGGCGGCTGGCGCAGGGCCACTTTGGCGGCCCGCCATGGCTGGCGATCCTGTCGCTGGCGATCGGGCTTGTCGCCATCGCGGCCTTTCTCGCCATGCTGGCGGGCTACACGGTCAAGCTCCTCACGGACTTCGACGCCTTTCGGGCCGAGTTCCGCCATCCGATCGCGGGCAACTTGTTCGGCACGATCCCGATCAGCCTGCTGCTACTGCCGATCGTGATCGCGCCCCATAGCCTCGTGCTCGCGCAAGGGCTCTGGAGCGTCGGCGCGGTCACCATGATCCTCTTCGCCTGGTTCGTAGTCAGCCGTTGGATGAGCGACCGCCAGCAGGTCGCTCATGCAACGCCGGCCTGGATCATTCCGATTGTCGGCCTGCTCGATGTGCCGCTCGCGCTCCCCGTACTCGGTCTGCCACCCATGCAGGGGCTGGTGGTCTTCGCGCTTGCGGTTGGGCTGTTCTTCGCCGTGCCGCTGTTCACGCTGATCTTTTCGCGCCTGCTCTTCGAAGCGCCGTTGCCGGATGCGCTCAAGCCCTCGCTGCTGATCTTGGTGGCGCCGTTCGCGGTCGGATATTCCACCTACTCGCAAGCCGCTGCGGGCGCCGACCTGTTCGCCGAGGCGCTCTACATGCTGACGCTGTTCGTCCTGGCGGTGCTGGTCGGGCAGCTGCGCCACCTGCCGTTCTGCTGCCCGTTCCGCGTCTCGTGGTGGGCCGTGAGCTTTCCGCTCGCAGCGTCCGCCATCGCCGCTGTGCGCTTTGCCGCCGCCCAGCCCGGCACGGTCACAAATGTGATCGCGTGGCTGCTTCTAGCTCTCGCGACGCTGGTGATTGCCGGCCTCACCGTCCGCACGGCCGTCGGTCTCGCAAGGGGCGAACTTCGGCGCCTCAGCGCGTGACAGTCTTAGTTCTCAAGGAGTATTCGATGCCGATACGGATGCGCGTCATAGCCGGCGAAACACAGTTCACAGCGGAAGAGCTTGAGCGCTTGAGGTGTTGCAACTGCGCACCGGGCTCACAAGCGCCCAGGACGCCTATGTGCAGCATACGGCGGGGCTGGCTGACCAGATGAGCTTGGACAACGTCATGGCAACGATCCGGGGCGTCCTGGCCACTTCCGGTCCAGCCT
>Ga0302314_10012076_pt1 | contig 14987 bp, 11 predicted proteins | sample III_Palsa_N2_3_FD_200533 | JGI IMG/M metagenome (GOLD analysis project Ga0302314, IMG submission 200533) | Peat permafrost microbial communities from Stordalen Mire near Abisko, Sweden - III_Palsa_N2_3 | ecosystem: Environmental > Terrestrial > Soil > Palsa > Peat permafrost | place: Sweden... | reverse complement strand
GCTCAGCTGGTCGGAGAATGGCGTTCCGCATGCCGGCCACCACCTGCACGTACTGACCGTGCGGGATGATCAGATCGTGGCAGATACGGTGTTCTGCGGCGGCCGCTGGCCGGCGGCGCTGCTGGCGGAGATGGAGGCCGCTCATGACTGAGCGGGCCGGGATGCCGCCGCACCTGCGGCCAGGGTCGCTGGACGGCCTGCTCGCCAGGGCAACCGGCCGGGAGCCGGTCGCGGACGCACCCGGCAAGTCGGGGGCGACGCTGGAGCGCCTGGAGATCGGCGGCCAGCGCTACGTGCTGAAACATCTGGACCTGGCCAGCGACTGGACGATGCGGGCGTCGGGCAGCCTGCGCGGGGCGCCACTTGAGCTCTGGGAACGAGGCATCCTGGACCGGCTGCCCGCCTGTATCAACCAGCCGATCGTCGCGGCGGCGTCAGAGCAGCGCCCCGGACCGGTTCCGTCTGGCGGCTGCGCGCTGCTGATGCATGACGTCAGTGAGTTTCTGGTCCCGGTCGGCGATGAACCGATTCCGGCTGGCCAGCACCGTCAGTTCCTGCAGCACATGGCGGCGCTGCACGCGGCATTCTGGAACTGCGGGCCCGAGGCCGACGTAGTGCCGATGATGCACCGGTACCTGGAGCTGTCGCCGTGGATGGCCGAAGCCGAGGCGGCTCTCGGCTCCGAGCACCTGGTGCCGCAGCTGGTGGGGAAGGGCTGGCCGATGCTGGCTGAGGTAGCCCCGGCGGCCGCGGAGATCGCTGGCCCGCTGGCGCGCGATCCGGGGCCACTGGTGGAGGCGCTGCTCAGTACGCCGCAGACTCTGGTGCACAGCAACTGGAAGCTCGACAACCTGGGCACCGACGATGACGGGCGCACCGTCCTGCTGGACTGGGAGCAGCCAGGGCGCGGCCCGGCGCTTAGCGACCTGGCCTGGTATCTGGCCATCAACTGCCGGCGCCTGCCGGAGTCCAAAGAGAGCTCCATCGAGCTGTACCGGGAGGCACTGCAGGCGGCCGGGATCGACACCGCGCCCTGGTGGGAGCGTCAGCTGGCGCTCAGCTTGCTCGGTGCCCTCGTCCAGTTCGGCTGGGAGAAGGCGCTGGGCGGTTATGACGAGGAGCTTGCCTGGTGGGAAACCCAAGCCATCAGGGCCAGGTCGCTGCTGAGCTGACCGGCAGCATCCGGGCCGCCTACGATGCCGTGCCGGGATCATGGGCCGCCGGGCCCGGGCCGGTCTACGCGGCGCTCGCCACGGCTCTGGCCGGCCAGGCTGGGCCGCTCCTGCGCGGCGCGCGAGTGCTCGACCTCGGCGCTGGCACCGGAGCTGCCGGCCGGGCAGCGCTGGCGGCCGGCGCGGCCGCGGTGGTAGCCGCCGATGTCGCGACCGGGCCGCTGCGCCAGTGCGGGCCCCGGCTGTGGCCGGTGGCGGGCGACGCCGCCGCCCTGCCCTTCCGCAACGACAGCTTCGGCCTGGTCATGGCTGCGTTCAGCCTGACCCATGTCAGCCGGCCTGACGCGGTTCTGGCTGAGACGCGTCGGGTCGGGCGAGCCATCGCGGCGAGCACGTTCGCGCCCGGCTGGACGCATCCGGCCAAGGGTGCGGTCGATGCAGTGCTCGTCCGGTTCGGTTACCGCCCGCCGTCCTGGTACCTGACGGTCAAGCAGGACACTGAGCCGCGGTTCGGCGATCCGCGGGTCGTCCGCCGGCTGGCCCTGGCCGCCGGATACCGCACCTGCGAGTCATCGGCCCTTGCAGTGCAAACCGGGCTGTCGGCGCCCGCTCAGCTGGCCGCGTGGCGGCTGGGCCTGGCCCACGTCGCGCCATTCGTCGCCGGGCTGCCTGCCGGGCGGCGAGACGAGCTGCGCCGCGCCGCTGAAGCAGCGATCGGATGTTCTGAGCCGCTCGTCGTGGAGATGCTGGTGCACCTGGCGAGCGAGCGGCCGGCTGGTGCGTGAGCGACCCGCTGCCTGCGGGCGCTAACCGCCCGCCTGCTGCCACAACGCAAGCCGCGCGCTGGCCGCATGCTGCAGCTCGCCGCCGTACTCGCCCGCGCTGGCCGCCAGCCGGCGGGCGCGCTCATCGGCGCGTGCCAGCCAGCCGGGATGAGCGAACGCGGCGCCGATCTCGCCGGTCCAGTGCCACGCCTCAAGAGCAGCCGAGCGATCCAGCAGATCCAGGTCCGCCTCGATCGCGGCCGGGTCAGCGGGCAGGTCAAGCATCCGGCCGGCCAGGTGCCCGGTCAGCCGGGCGACGCTCGCATAACGGGGCACGCGTAGCGCGGTCGCCGAGGCCGCCAGCGCGCCGGCCGCTGACCGGGCCTGCTCGGCCTCGCCGAGCAGGAGGAACCGCCTGGCGGTCAGGAGCTGGTGCTTGAAAGCAAGCCGCCAGCCAAAGACGACATCGCCGTCCAGCAGGCCCGCGGCCTCGATGAGCAGTGCCTGCGCGCCGTCCGGGTCGCCGGCCTCCAGGCGAGCCTCGGCCAGGTCCTCGAGCGCGGCCACCGTGACCTCGGCCGTGCCGTGATGCCGGCCCACATCCAGTGCCTCCTGGTGCAGGTCAACGGCCTGCCGCGTGGCGCCGAGGTTGCGCAGCACCCAGCCGGCGAAATTCACCGCCCGGCCGGCGAACCGCGGCACCTGGCGGCGTTCCACCTCAGCCGTGTACTCGCTGAATGCCGACAGTGCCGCGGCAGCGTTCCCGGCCAGCGCTCGGGCATGGCCGGTGAACAGCAGTGCGTGCAGCGTCGCGGACGTGTGTTCTACGCCGATCTGCCCGCGCGCGGCGGGCCGCAGCAGCGTCAGGGCCTCGTCCATCCTGCTCTGGTGGGATCGCAGTACCCCGAGCCAGGCGGCCGCAGTGACCCGGTCGGCGCCCTCGGCGATCGCGAGTGCCTCGGTCAGCAGCTGTTCCGCCTGGGTCAGGTCACCGGCTGCGTGCCAGGTACGGCCGCCAACGGCCAGGCAGCGAGCCCTGGTGGCCGCGTCCGGTGCCGCCAGCGCGCCATCGGCAGCGAACTGGGCCGCCTGCGCGAAGTGCCGCCCGAAATAGGACGCCCAGGCTCCGACCTCCAGGCCAGCCGGGCCCGCTGCGCCCGCCCGCTCGACGTCCGCCAGCGCGTCGTCATAGCGACCGCGGCGGGTGCGGACGCGGGCGCGCGCCAGCCAGGTCTGCGGATCCGGATGCAGGCTCAGCGCGTCGTCGAGCAGCGATTCGGCCGCGCCGTGGTCGAATCGCTCGGCGGCGCGGGCCGCTGCATCCCGCAGCGCGCCTGCGGCGAGCTCGAGGTCGCCGCCCAGCCGGGCATGCTCGGCGACGACCATCGGATCGGACGCCGGCCGGCTCGCGAGAATCCGGCCCGCATGCCGGTGCAGCAAGGCGGCCCGACCGCTGGTGGCGCTCGCGGCGAGTGCCTCGCGGAGCAGCTCGTGGCGGAATCTGAGCTGGCCGTCCTGCTCGACCAGGAACTGCTTGGCCACCCCCTGTTCCGCGTCAGTCAGCAGCTCGACGAGCGGGCGCCCGAGGACCGCGGCCAGCAGGTCGAGATCGAGTTCGGGCCCGAGCACGGACGCCGTTCGCAGCGTGGCGCTCGGCGCGCCAAGCTCGTCGCACCGCGCTGACACCGAGTCGACGAGCGAGGCGGGGAGGTCGCCGCCGGCGGCCTGCTGTGCCAGCTCGGTCAGGAACAGCGGATGGCCCTTGGAGCGCGCGTACAGTGCGTCCACCCTGGCCGCGCCCACCAGCTCGGTGGCGGCATTCCTGGTCAGCACGTCCAGATGCACGAACGCGGCCGCGGGCAGGGCATATCCCTCGCCGGAGCGGACGGCCGCGACGACCGTGCTGGCCAGGCCCGCGCGGCGGATGAAGTGCAGGAGATCCGGCAGCGCCTGGCCAGCCAGGTGAGCGTCGTCGATCAGTACCACGAGCGGGCCCCGCGCGGCCAGGCGGCCGAGCACCCGGGCCAGCGCCCCGTACAGGACCGCCGGACCAAGCATGCTGTCGGCCAGGACCGGCAGCGGCTGCGGATCGCGCAGGGCGCCGAGCAGCGGCGCGAGCATTGGCTCATCGGACGCCAGCAGCTCGGCAGCCGCGTCGTGGCCGAGCCGCCGGAGCAAGGCGGAGAGCGCGTTCAGCAGAGAGTCGAGCGGCATCGACCGGTCGAGCGGCCCGCACTGCGCGGCGAGGACCGTGTCTCCAGCCGCTGCCCGCAGGCGCGCCCAGGCCCGGAGCAGGGTGGTCTTTCCGATGCCGGCCTCACCGTCGATGACCACGATCTCCGCGGCGCCGCCGCGGGCTCGCGCCGCGATCGCATCCAGGAATGCGAGCTCATCGTCCCGGCCGACCAGGGTGATGGCGTCAGCGCCGGGCCTGGCGGCGGTGAGCGGCAGCTCGCCTCGCAGGATCGCGGTATAGAGCGCGGCCGTCTCCGGCGACGGATCGGCACCGAGGTCATCGGCAAGGCGTTCCCTGACCGTGGCGTAAGCGGCCAGGGCGGCGGCCGTCTGGCCGCCGGTGACAAGACCGCGCATGTGGATGCGCAGCGCGGTCTCCTCGTACGGGTCTTGGTCGAGAGCCGCGGTTGCCGCATCGCAGGCCGCCATCCAGTCGCCGGCCTCCAGCAGCGCGCCGGCCGCGGTCAGCCGGGCGCGGGCGGTCAGCCGGCCGAGTTCCGCGCGCTTGCGCTCCGCCCAGTCGCCGGGCGGCGAGGCCGGAGTATCACCGCGCAGCAGTGAGACCGAGACCCGGGCAGCCGCGGCTGCTCCGATGAGGTTGCCGGCCGCCCGACGGCGCTCGATCTCCGCCACCAGGTGACCCAGTTCGGCTGCGTCAAGCCAGTCGTAGTGCAGGACGTAGCCGCCGTCGCGGTGCTCAATGCGCTCGCGGCCGAGTACCGACCGCAGTCGGCTCATCAGCACGGCCAGCTGATCCTCGGGCCTGGCTGGCGGTGCGTCGCCCCACAAGGCGTCCAGCAGGACGTCCGACGTCACCGGCTGGCCCTGTCCGAGGGCCAGCAGGTGCAGGGCGATCCGCGCCTTCCTGCTGCCGAGCCCGGCGGGCTCGATGCCGTCGACGCCGAATTCGCCGAGGAGCCGCACTGCGAGCGACTTCATGGCTTCATCAAACCTCCTGGCAGTGGCTCGCCGCTATCTGCGGCTGCAAGGTCGCTGCGGGGTTACTGCAAGGTCACTGCAACCGCCTGCTGACACCGTTGCAGGCAGGGCGCGAGAGGGAGCGCCGTCACCGGAAGAAGGAATAGGTCATGACTGCACAAGCGGAGCAAAAGACATTCTCGGCGCCCGATGAGGTCAGGAGTTTCGAGCGGGGCGAGCTGCGCCTGCTCACAATCGGCGGTGCTGAGATCGGCCAGCTCGTCCTTCAGCCCGGCTGGCGCTGGTCGGAGCACGTCAAGCCCATCGCGGGCACGGTGCTGTGCGAGGCGCCGCATTTCCAGTACCACGTCCAGGGCACTCTGCACGTGGTGATGGCCGACGGCAGGGAGTTCGACGCCCGGCGTGGCGACGTGACCGCGCTGCCGCAGGGCCACGATGCCTGGGTCGTCGGCGATGAGACCGTCATCCTCGTGGACTGGTTCGGCGCCAGTAACTACGCGCGCTGACCAGGGCCCTAGCGCTCGCAGGCAGCGCCGCCATGCCGGGAAGCCCGGTCAGTCGCGGAGCTCGGTCTTGAGGATCTTGCCGGATGGTCCCTTCGGCAGCTCGGAGCGGAACCTGACCTCACGCGGGTACTTGTAGGCAGCCAGCCGCTCACGGCAGTAGGCGATGATCTCCTGCTCGCCGGGGCCGCTGTCGTCCGCCAGCACGACGACGGCCACCACTTCCTCGCCGAGCCGCTCATCGGCCTTGCCAATGACAGCTGCCTCGACGATGCCGGGGTGGGCGTACAGGACCTCCTCGATCTCGCGCGGGTAGACGTTGTAACCGCCGCGGATCACCAGGTCCTTGGTCCGGTCGACGATGAAATAGAAGCCGTCGGGGTCCTGGTAACCGAGGTCGCCGGTGTGCAGCCAGCCGCCCATCAGCGCGTCGGCCGTCGCGTCGGGCCGGTTGCGGTAGCCCTTCATCACGTTGTGCCCGCGGATCAGGATCTCGCCGATCTGATCGGGTCCGGGCGGCAGCGGCTGGTCGCCTGATCCGGCCACCCGCATCTGCACGCCCCAGATCGGCTTGCCGACCGACAGCGGCTTGCGGTCGCCCGGCCGGTTGAACGACGTCGTGCTGCCGGTCTCGGACAGACCGTAGCCCTCCAGCACCTCGACGCCGTACTTGCGCTCGAACGTCTGCATGACGTTCTCCGGCAGAGAGGCCCCGCCGGACACGGTGACCCGCAGCGCGCTCAGGTCGCGCCCGGTGACGTCCAGCTGGGCCAGCGCGTGCAGCATGGTCGGCACGCCGGCGATCACCGTGCACCGGTCAGACTCGATGGCGTCCAGCACGGCACCTGGCTCGAACCGCGGCACGACCGACAGGCAGCCGCCGTACCGGATGCTCACGTTGATCACCGACGACAGCCCGAACACGTGGAAGAACGGCAGCACCGCGAGCGTGACGTCCTCGGGCCGCGCGCCGAACAGCTGGCCGGACACCGTGCAGTTCATGTACAGCAGGAAGTGCGTGAGCTCAGCGCCTTTCGGCTTGCCGGTCGTGCCGCTGGTGTAGATGAGCACTGCGGTGTCGTCGGCGTTGCCGGGCCAGATGCTCCCGCCCGGCTCGCTGAGCGGCTCCGAGCTCAGCAGCTCGGCGAGCGGCCGGGCACTCTCGCCTGGCGGCGGCTCGCCGGCCAGATACAGCGGCAGGCCTGTCAGCTCGCATGCTTTCGCCGCCTCGGCGTGCAGCCCGGCGAGGCCGACCATAATCGTGGCGCCCGAGTCGGTGAGCTGATGCTCGATCTCCGGTGCCTTCAGCAGCGGGTTCATCGGCAGGATGGTCAGGCCGGCTTTGAGCGCGCCGAAGTAGGCGGTCAGGAACTGCGGCACGTTCGGCAGCTGAATGGCCACGACCTGGCCGGGAGCGAGCCCGGCCGCCGCCAGCCCGGCCGCGAACTGCCCTGACTGCTCGTCCAGCTCGCGGTACGTCGCTGTCGCGCCGCCGGCGCGGTAGGCCGGTGCCGCCGGGAAGGCTGTCGCGGTTTCCCGCAGGATTGTCGCGAGATTGAAGCTCATGGCGCCACCGAAAATCGGGCCTTCCGGCGAGGTAGGTGAGACATATACTAAAGATGTATCAGCGGGTTGCCTAGTGGCCGCGAGGCCGGCACGGCCGGCCAGTCGCGACAGGATCGGGCCGTGATGTCCTCAGTCCGCGCAGCGTCATCCGGGGCAATGTCATCGGGCGGGGACGGCGCGGCTGGCGGCGAGAGGGCCGGCGGCCCTGCCCTCAGGCTGCTGCTGACTGAGCCTGCCAGGGGATTCGCCGATCTCGCGACGCTGCCGCTCGCGGCGCCATGGCTCGCGTTCGCCCCGCGCGGAGACGGACACGGCGTCCTCGTGCTGCCCGGCCTGCTGGCCACCGACACGAGCACGGGCCTGCTGCGGCAGTTCCTGCGGCGGCTCGGCTATCAAGTCCGCGGCTGGCGTCTCGGCCGTAATCTAGGCCCGACCAGCGAGGTACTCGACGAGCTGCCGGGCATGCTGTCCGCGCTGGCCTCAGAGACCGGCCGCCCGATCTCGGTGATCGGCTGGAGCCTCGGCGGCATCTACGCACGGGAGATGGCCCGCCGGTATCCCGGTCTCGTCCGCCGGGTGATCACGCTCGGCAGTCCGTTCGCGCTCACCGACTCGCGGCAGAGCCATGCCGACCGGGCGTACCAGCGGCGCGCGCGGCTGCATGCCAGCGGCCGGGTGCCTACCCGCGAGCAGGTCAGGGAGCCGATCGCGGTTCCGTCGACGGCGGTCTACTCGCGGCGGGACGGCATTGTCTCCTGGCAGGCCTGCATTGAGCCGGAGTCGGACCTGCACCAGAACGTCGAGGTGCGCTGCGCGCACCTGGGCTTCGGCGTCGATCCGGCCACGCTGTGGCTGATCGCGGACCGGCTCGCCGTCCCCGCCGGGGAACGATCGCAGTTCCGGCCGCCGGCCGGACTGCGCACCATGTACCCCGCCCGCGACCCAAGCTGAGGAGCAACCGGATGCAGCAGCTCACCGGACTCGACGCCGCCTTCCTCGCGCTGGAGACGGCCAACTCGACCGGCCACGTCGGCGGAGTCTGCATCCTGGATCCGAGGGACGCGCCGGCGCCGCTGACCCTGGCCCGGCTCACCGAGGTGCTGGCCGGGCGACTGCCGCTGGTTCCGGTCCTGCGCCGCAAGCTGCTGACGGTTCCGCTCGGCTTAGACCAGCCGTACTGGGTCGATGACCCGAACTTCGACATCGAGTACCACATCAGGGAGATCGCGCTGCCGCGGCCCGGCTCAGAAGCGCAGCTGACCGAGCAGGTCGCGCGGCTGCACGCACGGCCGCTGGACCGCAGCCGCCCGCTGTGGGAGATCTACCTCATCACCGGGCTCGCCAGGCGCCGGGCTGCCGTTTATACCAAGATCCACCACTCGGCCATCGACGGTGCGTCTGGCGCGGAGCTGCTGACGATCCTGCTGGACCTGACGCCCGATGGCCGTGAGCTGCCGCCGGCCCGGCCGTTCACGCCGGCCCGGCCGGCCGGGCCGGCGGCCCTGATGGCGCTCGCGGCCGCGCGGCTGGCGTGGCGGCCCGTGCAGACCGCGCGCTTCACGAACGAGCTGGTGCGCGTGCTGCCGACGCTCGCGCCCGCGCTCAGCACTCTGGTCGGCGGGATGCTCGGGCTCAACCGCGGTGACGGCGAGGTTATCCCGACAACGCCGGGCCGGGCGCCGGCAACGCCATTCAACCGGCCGATCACGCCGCACCGGCGGCTGGCCCTGCGCAGCGTCGATCTGGACACGGTCAAGGCTGTGAAGAACGCCTTCGGCGTCTCGGTCAACGACGTGGTGATGGCGATGTGCGCGGGCGCGCTGCGGCACTGGCTCGCCGATCACGCTGCGCTTCCTGACGCGCCGCTCATCGCGATGATCCCGGTCTCCGTGCGCGATCCGGGAAGCAAGACGGCCATGGGCAACAAAGTGTCGGCGATGCTGGCGGCGCTGCCGACGAATGTCGGCGACCCGGCCGAGCGCGTGCAGATCGTGCATACCGCGACGAAGACCGCCAAGGCCCAGCAGGCAGTAATCCCGCAGGGACTGGTGGACCAGGTCAGCGACTTCGCTCCGCCAGCGCTAACCGCGCGGGCCGCGCGGGTGGTCTTCGCCACGGGCCTGCTGCACCGGCTGCCGCCGTTCAACCTGTGCATCTCGAACGTGCCGGGACCGAACGTGCCGGTGTACCTGTGCGGTGCCCGGCTGGTCGCGCACTACCCGGTCTCGGTGATCACCGACGGCCAGGGCCTCAACATCACGCTGGTCGGCTATCTCGGCCGGCTTCACTTCGGGCTGGTGTCCTGCCGTGAGCTTGTCCCGGACATCGACGTGCTCGCCGATTACCTGGTCGCCGAGCTGGCGCTGCTGGCGAAGGCGGCGGCAGCGCGGCAGGCCGCAGCGGGTCCGGCCGGAGCGGACACGCCCGGAGCTGATGCGAGCGGTGCTCGCCCGGGCGGTGCCCGGCGTGGCGGTGCCCGGCGTGGCGGTGCCCGGCAGGCCGCGAGCTAGCCGGACGGGTGGCGGAATGGCAGTGCGCGCGGAGGCCAGTGATGACGTGCGCGTGGTGCTGCCCGAGGGCACCGATCCGCCGGCCGCCGTGCCGCCGCCGGTGTTCGCTGCTGCGCTGAGCGCCTACCTCGCCGGGCACCGGCTGGACATGCAGTCACTCGCCCGGCAGGCCGGCGTCGGCCGCGCCACGCTGTACCGGCGGGCGGGCAACCGGGAGGACCTGCTCGACGCGGTGATCTGGTGGCGTGCCCGGCGCATGGTCGCGCGACAGCTCCGGCTCGGCGCGGGCCTGTCCGGGGCGGCCAGGATCGCGTCCGTGGTCGGCGGCGCGCTACGGGATATCGCGGCAGACCGCCCGCTGCGCAGGTTCATCGAGTCCGATCCCGACACCGCGCTGCGGATCCTCACTGGCGGCCGCAGTGCGGCTGCGGCCGGGGTGACGACCGCGCTGGAACGGCTGATCGATCTCGAGCGCGGCCGCGGCAGCTTCGACGCCGAGCTGGACTCGGCTGCGCTCGCCTACGCGGTGATGCGCATCAGCGAGGGGTTCCTGTACGCCGACGTGATTGCCGCCCGGCCGCCGGATGTCGAGCGGGCGATCACCGTGATCCGGGCGCTGCTGACCGGCCTGGACCGGGCGCAGAGGCGGCAGGTCAGCCGAGGGTAAACAGGTCGCGGGTACCGCCCGTCAGCTCAACCCCAGACCGCCTTGGTGCGGCATCGGTCGTATCTGCAGCCTGCACCTGCGCGCGGCAGCCGTCGAGAGACCCGGCTGTCTCGATACGAGAAGCGGCCAGGGAAGAAGCCAAATAATCCTTTGACATTCTGAGAAGCCAAAGTAGTCTTTGGCATATGGAGGTAACGGACCCAAGGGCGATCAGGGCGCTCGCGCACCCGGTGCGGCTCGACCTGCTCGAGCTGCTCGTCGCGATCGGCCCGGCCACGGCCGCGCAGTGCGGCCGCATTCTCGGCGTCTCCCAGGCGAGCTGCTCATTCCACCTGCGGCAGCTCGCCAAGTACGGGCTCGTCGTCGACGCCGGCCCTGGTCAGGACCGGCGCGAGCGCCGCTGGCAGATGCCGGACAACCGCATCAGGCTGCCCGGCAACGACGGGGTGACCCGGCAGCTGTTCAGCGTGGTGGTCGAGCGGGAAATGCAGGCGATCCTCGAGCGGGCGCAGCGTCAGGACGGTGACATCGCCGAGTGGCGGGGCACCGAGGGCCCGCTGGCCGGGGTCGCGGTCATGTCGGCCGACGAGGTCACCGAGGTCAGGCGCAAGATCACCGAGCTGCTGGAGCCGTATTTCGCCAGAGCGGTCAGCAGCGGCCCGCGACTGCCGCCAGGGCAGCGCTACGTCCGGTATTTCCTGGCCGGAACCCCGATGCCAGAACTCGACCTGAAAGGCGACAGCGATGCACCCGGCGATCACTGACGACCCGATTGACTTCCGCACCGCGGCGCCGGCCGCGGGCTCGCTGGAGGTGGCCTGGATCCACGGCTCGCCGTCCAGGAAAGCCAGCCGCGAGCCCCTGATCCAGGTCCATCACTACGACGAGCACACCGTCATCATGCGGCAGAGCAAGTCGGTCAGCTACGAGGCGCCGTTCCTCTACCTGCTCTTCGGCAACGATCGGGCGCTGCTGCTCGACACCGGCGCCACTGCCGGCGAAGGCCGGTTCCCGCTGCGCGCCACCGTCGACGAGCTGATCGACGGCTGGCTGAGCCGTCACCCGCGGGAGCACTACGAGCTGATCGTGGCGCACTCACACGGTCACGGCGATCACGTCGCGGCCGACGGGCAGTTCGCTGGCCGGCCAGCCACGACCGTGGTCAGCCGCGAGCTCGAGGCGGTGCAGGAGTTCTTCGGCTTCACCAGCTGGCCGGACCAGATCGTCGCGCTCGATCTCGGCGGCCGGGTGCTGGAGGTGGCGGCCACTCCGGGTCACCACCGGGCCGCCATCACGATCTTCGACCCGTGGGCCGGCTTCCTGCTCACCGGCGACACCGTGCTGCCCGGACGCCTGTATGTCGAGGATCATCGCCAGTTCCTGGCCAGTCTCAACAAGATGACCGACCTTGCGGCAGCTCGCTCGGTCACGTACGTGCTGGGCTGCCACGTCGAGATGACGCGCGAGCCCGGCCGCGACTTCCCGCTCGGCGCGACGTACCAGCCGGGCGAGCGGGCCCTGCAGCTGACCACCGGGCAGCTTGGGCGCATCCGCGACGCGGTCGCCGAGGTCGCCGGCCGCCGCGGCGTGCACCGCTTCGACGACGCCATCCTCTACAACGAGCCGCGCAAGCGCGACGTCATCGGGCTGATGGCCCGCGGGCTGGCGCACAAGGCGCTGGCCGCGTTCCCGCGCAGCTGACCGCGCAGGCCGCCGCCTGCAGCTTCCTTGCCCGCCTTCACCGGGTCTGCGACAGTTGACCTGGTAGGTGCCCCGCGTGGCCGCGGCGCGCTGACCTGCGGGGAGGAAGCATTTGGCAGGCGAGGTGGCCGTCGGGGCGCACGGGCTCAGCAGCGGCCGCGCTGGCAGGGGCAGTGCTCGCAGTGGCAGCGCGGTGCTCGCGGCGTACCGGGCCGAGCTGCTCGTGCTCAGGAAGTGGCCCGCGGCCCGCGCGCTCCTGCTGGTCACTCCGGTGCTGGTGCTGGCCACTGACTACGTCGCGGAGTTCATCTGGTACCTGACGCTGACGCCGTCTCAGTACGGGGACTTCGGATCGCCGGCGCAGAGCCTGCCGTCCATGCTGCCCAGTCAGTTCAACATCATCTCGGTGTCTCAGTTCGAGCTGAGCGGCACCGCGCCGTTCATCGTTCTCGGGGCCATCATGGCAGGCAGCGACTGGGGGCGCGGGACGATCAGGACCGCGCTGCTGCAGGCGCAGGGCCGGGCGAGCGCCTTCTGCGGGCAGGCGCTGGCACTCAGCACGGCTGTTGCCGCCAGTGTCATGGCCACGTTTGCCGTCGCTGCAGGTGCCAGCTTCGCCATCCTGGCCGCCGAGTCGCATGCGGCTAACCCAATCGCGGCGGCTGCGCCGTCCGTGCTCGTGATCGCGGAGTCGGTCGGCACCGCGATGCTGATCGCGATCAGCTACGGGGTTCTCGGGCTAGCGCTCGGCGCGCTCTGCCGCAGCGCGGCCGGTGCCATCAGCGTCGCGGTCGTGTGGACGCTGATCATCGAGTCCAATCTCTACAACCTCGGCCTCTACACCGGCGGCCCGCTCCGCACGATCGGTGACCTGACGCCCGGAGCAAGCGCCGTCACGCTCAGCGGCCTGTACGGCACTCCCGGCGGCGGAGCCCTCTCGCAGAACTACGAGCCTGTCGGGATCAGCGAGGCCGTGCTCACGCTCCTCGGGTACACGGTCGCCGCCCTCGTGATCACGATCCTCGTGCTGCGGCGTCGCGACGTGGCCGCCGGGCGCCTGCAGCGGCTGTCCCGGCCGGCGGCACCGCGGCAGGGTCGCCGAGCACTGCCCGGCTGGCGGCGCCTGCCGGCGGGGATGTCACGGCCTGCGCAGGCACCGGCCGCGACTGCGGGCGTGCTCGCCTCGCTGCGGGCCGAGCTGTTGATCATGCGCAGGCGCCCGGCCATCTGGGGCCTCATCCTCGTCGTGCCCCTCGACATGCTGATCGACAGCTACGTCACCCAGTTCGTGCTCTACCGCACCGCGAACGGCCCGATCGGCCAGGTTCAGGGGCTGAATCAGCAGACGCTGCTGATCTCGCTGATGCCCAGCCAGTACCTGACCAGCGCGCTGACTGCCTTCGGGTCGTTCTCCGACATCTACGGGGCTGCCGTGTTCATGCTCCTGGGCGCGCTGGTCGGCGGGAGCGACTGGGGGCGTGCCACCATCAAGGCCGCACTCCTGCAGGGTCCCGGCCGGCTGCGCACCTGCCTGGGCCAGTACCTGGCGATCGCCATCGCGCTGACGGCAAGCGTTGCGCTGACGTTCCTGGCCGCGGCAGTGGCGAGCGGCATCTTCGAGCTGACCAGTGCCGGGCCGCTGAGCGTCGGCCAGAATGCGTTCCCCGGCCCGGCTCACTTGGCCGAGGCCGTGGCCGCCGGGATCATTCTGAGCCTGGCCTTCGGCGCCATCGGCCTGACCCTCGGGGTGGTGCTGCGCAGCGCGGGCGCAGCCATTGGCGCGGTCCTGCTCTGGGAGATCGTCGCCGAGCCGGCCATCCAGTACCTGAACACTCAGTTCCACGGCCTGGTGCTGCGGCTCTACGAGATCCTCCCCGATGCCAGCGTCAACACGGTAGTCAGGCTGTTCAGCCACAGCGATCTGACCATCTACGGCGCTCCGATCATCGAGCCTCAGGTCAGCCCGGTGCTGGCGATCCTGATCCTGATCCTGTACGCGGTGGTGTTCGCGACGATCCCGGCCGTCATTACCTGGCGGCGCGACGTCCTGTGAGAGGTCGGAGGACACGTGTCCGGTGAGCTCGCCGTCGAGGCGCGGGGCGTAGTCAAGCGATTCGGTACCGACGTCGTCGCGGTCGACGGGCTGGATCTCGCCATCCGCGCAGGCGAGACCTACGGCCTGATCGGGCCGAATGGCGCGGGTAAGACCACGACGCTGCGCATGCTGCTGGGCCTGGTGCGGCCGACCGCCGGGCTGATCAGGGTGCTGGGCCTGCCGCCGGGCGACCCGGCCGGGCTGCGCCGGCTGGGTGCGATGGGGGAGACCGCGTTCTACCCGTTCCTGTCCGGCCGGGATAACGTCCGCGCCGCTGCCCGGCGGTGCGGGATCGGGGACTCGCGCGTCGACGTTGTCATCGACCAGGCCGGACTGACTGCGCGCGCGGCCGACCCAGTCGGCGGCTACAGCTTCGGCATGCAGCAACGGCTCGGTGTCGCCGTTGCGCTGCTGAAGGACCCGCCGCTGCTCATCCTGGATGAGCCCGCGAACGGCCTGGACCCGGCCGGGCAGCTCGACATGCGGCAGCTGATCAGGACGCTCGGCGGCGGCGACCGCACCATCGTGCTGAGCAGCCATGACATGGGCGAGGTCGAGGAGCTGTGCGGCCGGGTCGGCATCATCAGCGGCGGCCGCCTGCTCGCCGAGGGGCCGCCCGCGGACCTGCGCGGCCGGGCCCGGCTGGCCGTGCGCGCGGAGCCGGCCAGCGACGCGGCGCGGCTCGCGGCCGTGCTTGCCGAGGTGGAGCACGCTGAGCTGGCTGGCGACTCGGTGCTGCTCACGCTGCAGGAGGACAGCCAGGCCGCGGCCGCTGCGGTCAACCGGCAGTTCGTCGCGGCCGGACTAGACGTGAGCGAGATCCGGCGCGCCCGGC
>Ga0302314_10012074_pt1 | contig 14991 bp, 13 predicted proteins | sample III_Palsa_N2_3_FD_200533 | JGI IMG/M metagenome (GOLD analysis project Ga0302314, IMG submission 200533) | Peat permafrost microbial communities from Stordalen Mire near Abisko, Sweden - III_Palsa_N2_3 | ecosystem: Environmental > Terrestrial > Soil > Palsa > Peat permafrost | place: Sweden... | reverse complement strand
CGTGTCGCCAGGGAGCATACTCTGCCGTTCGAACCCTGGACGCCCAACGAGGAAACCATCGCCGCCATGCGCGAGGCCCGCAAGGGCGGGCTCGAAGCCGTAACCTTGGACGAGCTGCAAGCCGTGCTCGATGCGCCGGATTGAGCAGACCGGACAATTCAAGCGCGACCTGAAACGTGAATCCAGAGGCCCGCGCCGCGCCGTCCTGGCCCGGAGTTTGTCGCCGTCGTCCAGGCGCTCGCGAAGGACGAGGCCTTGGCTGTCAGCCGCCACGACCACCCCCTCTCCGGTGACTGGAAGGATCATCGCGACTGCCACATCCGGCCTGACCTGGTGCTGATCTATCGCAAGCCGGATGCCGAGACCCTGCAGCTGGTCCGTCTGGGCTCCCACAGCGAACTCGACCTGTGAAGGAAAGCGGGCGTCCCGCCCGCATGCGGGCCAGAGGCCGCGCTCCGATCACACCCTCAGCACCGTCGTCTCCACGACCGGGCGCCGTTTCCAGATGCGGAAGGCCGCCTTCTTGAGCGTGCGCGAGACCATGGCCTCGACCGCGGCGTCGTCCTCACGCTCGTCGGCCGAGAGTTTGCCGAGCGCGTGGCCGGCCTCTTCGGCGAGGTCGTCCATCACCTCGCCGAGCGGATAGTCCTCGTCGGCCGGCAGGCCCAACGCCCGCACCTGCGGTCCAGACGCGATGCGCCCGCGTCGATCGATGGCCAGTGAAGCGGTCAGCATGCCGTTGAAGGCGGCGTGGCGCCGCTCGCGCAGGGCCTCGCCATTTTCCGGCGTCACCACGCCGGCGTCGACATAGAGCCGGCCCGCCGGAACCTCGTCGATGATGGCGGCCTTGCCGGGGGCCAGGCGCACCATGTCGCCGTTGCGCGGCGCCACGGCCTCGGGCGTCTGCATGTCCCGGGCCAGGGCGGCGTGCTCCAGCAGGTGACGGCGCTCGCCGTGGGTCGGGACGGCGATTTTCGGCCTGGCCCACTGGTACATGCGGCGCAACTCGTCGCGGCAGGGATGGCCGGAGACATGGATGCCCGGATGATCGCGCTCGGTGTAGAGCCGCACGCCGCGGTCGGCGAGCTTGTTCTGCAGGTTGCGGATCGGCACGTCATTGCCCGGAATGATCCGCGAGGAGAAGACGCAGGCATCGCCGGCCCCCAGGCTGACGTGCGGGTGGGTCCCCTCGGCGATCCGCGAGAGCGCGGCGCGTGGCTCGCCCTGGCTGCCGGTGCAGAGATAGAGGATCTTGTCGCCCGGAAACTGGCGCGCCTCGGCCTCGGTGACGAATGGCCGGATGCCGGCCAGCAGGCCCACGGACCTGGCGGCCGCGGCCATGCGGATCATCGAACGCCCCACCAGGCAGACGTGGCGACCCGCCGCCTGGGCGGCGCGGATGATCGTCTCCATGCGCGCCACGTTGGACGCGAAGCAGGCCGCCGCGATCTTGCCCTTGAGACCGCCGATGAGAGTGCTCAGGGTCTCGCGCACGTCGGCCTCCGACCCAGCCTCGCCCTCGACGAACACATTGGTGGAATCGCACACCATGGCCAGCACACCCGCGTCGCCCAGCGCGCGGATGGCGCCCTCGTCGGTGGGTTGGCCGGTCAGGGGATCGGGATCCAGTTTCCAATCGCCGGTGTGGAGCACGACGCCGAGCGGCGTCGTAATGGCCACGGCGTTCGGCTCGGGAATGGAATGGGTCAGGGTGATCAGTTTTAGGTCGAACGGGCCCAGGGTGAACTCACCGTTCAGGGGGACTTCAGTGATGCGCGCTTCATCCAGGAGGCCGGCCTCGCGCAGCTTCTCGCGCAGCAGAAACGCCGTGAACGGCGTCGCATAGAGCGGCGCCTTGAGGCGCGGCCACAGCCAGGCCACGGCGCCGATATGATCCTCGTGGGCGTGGGTGAGCACGATGCCCAGGATGTCGTCGGCATAGGCTTCGATGAATTCCGGATCAGGCAGGATGATCTCGACGCCGGGGGTCGTCTGATCGCCGAAGGTGACGCCCAGGTCGACGACGATCCACTTGCGATCGTCCGGCGGGCCGTAGCCGTAGAGATTGAAGTTCATGCCGATCTCGTTGGACCCGCCGAGCGGCAGGAAGACCAGTTCGTCGCCGTCGCGAACCCGCGCGCGCTTTGTCATCTTCGAGCTGGCATGGGGTTGCGCCTGACGATCTCCAGGAGTCCGTGGATGGTGAGGTCCGCGTCGAAGCGGTCGATGGCCTGCGTCGCGCCCTGGAACAGCGAGGCTACACCCCCGGTGCCGATGACCGTGAGCGGTTCTGCGTACTCCGCCTTCACGCGCGCCACCAGACCTTCGATGAGCGACACATAGCCCCAGAAGATGCCCGATTGCATGGCCGAGACCGTATCCTTGCCGATCACCCGTGTGGGCCGCTGGATGGCGACGCGCGGCAGACGGGCGGCGGCATCGTGCAACGCCTGGACCGAGAGATTGATCCCCGGCGCGATCACCCCGCCTTCGAAGGCGCCGTCCGCCGCGACGATATCGAAGGTTGTGGCCGTGCCGGAGTCCACGACCAACAGCGCGCCTGGGTACTGGTTGTGGGCGCCGATGGCGTTGACCAGGCGGTCGGCGCCGGCTTCCGACGGCTTTTCGATCCGGATCTCGATGCCGAGGTCGACGTTCTCGCCCACCACCAGGGGCTCGAGGTGAAGATACCGGCGGGCCAGGGTGCGCAGGCTGAACAGCGACTGGGGCACGACGCTGGAGATGATGCAGCTGTCCATCACGTTCATGGAGAGTCCGCCCATGGCGAGGAGCTGCGACAGCCAAACGGCGTATTCGTCGGCTGTGCGCATCGGATCGGTGCCGGCGCGCCATTGGGCGACCCACTGGCTCCCATCGTGAACCGCGAAGAGGGTGTTGGTGTTGCCCTGCTCGATGGCCAGCAGCATGGCCGACCTCCCTTTCTAGAAGAACACGTCGCCGGCGGTGATCCGGCGCACCCCGCCGTCAGCGGTCCGAAGCTTCAACGCGCCATCGATGTCGAGACCCTCGGCGATCCCTTCGACCGTCTCGTCGGCCAGGCGGGCCGTGCAGGCTTGGCCGAGGCCTTGCGCGCGCGCCGTCCAGGCCTCCGCGATGGGGACGAACCCCGCCCGCGTCCAAAGATCCCGCCAGCGCTCCAGCGCGCCACCGAGCGCGGCCAGGGCGTCCAGCGGCGTGGGCGGCGGCGTGCGCATGTGCGCGGCGAAGGTCGTGGCCGGGCGCTCGGGAATATCGGGCGCCTGGGCGAGGTTCACGCCGATACCGACGGCGACCCAAAGGTCTCCGCCGGCCGACGCTCCCGACTCGACCAGTATGCCGGCGGCCTTGCGGCCGGCGAGCATGAGATCATTGGGCCATTTGAGCGCCACGAGCGCCGCGGGAACGAAACCCGCCGCCATCTCGGCCACGGCCAAGGCGGCGACGAACGAGATCTGCGCGGCCTCGGCCGGACGTTGCGGCGTGGTGAAGAGATAGGTCGCGGCGAGGTTCCCCTCCCCCGTCTCCCAGGCGCGGCCGCGACGCCCGCGACCCGCGTTCTGCCGCCGCGCCGTAATCCACAACGGCCCAGTCTCGCCCGCCTCGGCCTTGCGCCGCGCTTCGGCGTTGGTGGAGTCGATTTCCTCCAGGGCCAGGATCGGCGCGGCCACCTGCCTAGCGCATGACCAGGGCGGCGGCGGCCGCTCGGGCCCATGGATAAAGCGCGATCAACGCGACCATCACCAGCGGGAAGGCGAAGAGCGCGCTGGCGTAGGTCACGGCCACGGCCTCGCCTGCCGGCTTGTCGGTGGCGCCCGACGCTGGGTCGAGCCACATGATCTTGATCAGGCGGAGGTAGTAGAAGGCGGCGATGACGCTGCCGATCAGGGCGATGACGGCGACCGGCGCGAGGCCGGCCCCGATGGCGGCCTGGAAGACGAACACCTTGCCCCAGAAGCCGCTGAACGGCGGCAGGCCGATGGCCGACAGGCTGAACGCCGTCATCGCCAGACCGAGCCCCGGCCGCTCGCGCACCAGACCGGCGAAATCGTCGAATGTCTCCATCGGACGGCCCTCGCGGGTTAGGGCCGACAGACAGGCGAAGAAGCCGGTGACGTCGATGACGTAGAGCACCATGAACAGCAGAACTGACTGAACGCCTGCCTGTCCGCCGGCCGCCAAGCCCACCAGGGCGTAGCCGATATTGGCGATAGAGGAATAGGCCCACAACCGCTTCAGATTGTTCTGGACGAGGCCAGCGAAGGCGCCGACCGCGACGCTGATGATGGCGAGCGCGATCAGCACCTGGCGCCATTGCTCGACCGCCCCGCCGAACGCTTCCATCAGGACCCGCGCCAGCAGGACCATGGCCGCCAGTTTGGGGGCGCCGGCGAAGAAGCCGACGACGGGGGTCGGAGCGCCCTCATAGACGTCCGGCGTCCACATGTGGAACGGCGCCGCGGACACCTTGAAGGCCAGGCCGCAGATCAGGAACACCAGGCCGAAGACCACCCCCGGCTTCGCGCCGCCCTCGGCCGCGCGGGCGATGAGATCGAAGTGCGTCGACCCGGCGAAGCCGTAGATCAGCGATGAGCCGTAGAGCAGCAGGCCCGAGGAGAGCGCGCCCAGAACGAAATACTTCAGACCGGCCTCGGACGACCGCGCGTCGTCTCGCCGGAAGGCGGCCAGGACGTAGAGCGCCAGCGACTGCAACTCGAGCGAGACGTAGAGCGAGATGAGATCGCCGGCGGCGACCATCATGCCCATGCCGAGCGCCGCCAGGATCACCAACACCGCATATTCGAAGCGCTCGATGTCACGCCGGGCGAACCACTTTTGACCCAGCGGAATAGCCGCCGCGCTGGCCAGATAGATCGCCACCTTGGCGAAAGCCGCGCCCTGGTCGGCGATCAGGCCGCCGCCAAACGCCCGGCCGTGCGGTCCGAAGATCGCCGCCGCCGAGGCCGCGACCAGCGCCGCCACCGCGGCTGAAATGAAGGCGACGCCGGCGCGCTTGGCGAAGGCGCCCCAGATCAGCAGCGCCAGGGCGGAGACGGCGAGGATGACCTCCGGCCCGGCCATCAGGAAGGATTGTGAGAAGGTCACGTCACTTCCCCGTCGCGGCGCGATAGGCCGCCACCAGATGATCGGCCGAGGCCTCGGTGATGTGGAACACCAAGCCGGGCTGCAGGCCGATGACCAGGGTGGCGATGATCAGGGGCGCGAAGACCAGGGCCTCGCGGCGTTCGAGATCGCCGATGGCGGCGAGGGCTGGATTGGCGAGCTCGCCGAACACGACATTGCGGTAGAGGGTCAGCGCATAGACCGCCGAGAGGATGACGCCGGTGGCGGCGAAGATCGCCGGCCAGGTGCTGGCGCCATAGGTCCCGGTCAGGGAGGTGATCTCGCCGACGAAACCGCTGGTGCCGGGCAAGCCGACGTTGCCCATGGTGAACAGCATGAACACCGCGGCATAGATCGGCATGCGGTTCACGATGCCGCCGTAGAAGGCGATCTCACGGGTGTGCATGCGGTCGTAGACCACCCCGACGCAGAGGAAGAGCGCGCCGCTGATCACCCCGTGGCTCAGCATCTGGAAGATGGCCCCCTGCTCGCCGAGCAGATTGCCGGAGAAGATGCCCAGGGTGACGAAACCCATGTGAGCGACCGAGGAATAGGCGATCAGCTTCTTCATGTCGGTCTGACGGAACGCGACCAGGGAGGTGTAGATGATCGCGATCACCGACAGGGCGAAGACGAGCGGGGTGAAGGCCACGCTCGCGTTGGGGAACATGGGCAGCGAAAAACGCAGGAAGCCGTAACCCCCCATTTTCAGCAGAATTCCGGCCAGGATCACCGACCCGGCGGTCGGCGCCTCCACGTGGGCGTCGGGAAGCCAGGTGTGCACCGGCCACATCGGCAGCTTGACCGCGAAAGAGGCGAAGAACGCCAGCCAGAGCCAGGTCTGGACCGCTGGCGAGAAGTGATAGGTCATCAGCGCCGGGATCGAGGAGGTATGGGCGATGCCGATCATGGCCAGGATCGCCGCCAGCATCAGCACCGAACCCAGCAGGGTGTAGAGGAAGAACTTGAAGGCGGCGTAGACGCGGTTGGCGCCGCCCCAGATGCCGATGATCAGGAACATCGGGATCAGTTGGCCTTCGAAGAACACATAGAAGACCAGCAGATCGAGGGCGCAGAAGACGCCGATCACCAGGCTCTCGAGCACCAGGAAGGCGATCATGTACTGGACCACCCGCTTGGTGACCGAGCGCCAGCTGGCCGCGATGCACAGGGGCATCAGGAAGGCAGTCAGGAGCACGAACAGGACGGATATGCCGTCCACGCCCATGCGATAGTGAAGGCCGGCGAACCAGGCGGTGTCCTCGGTGAACTGAAAGCCGCTCTGCGAGGGCCTGAACTGAGCCACCAGCACGATCGATAGCGCCAGCACCGCGACTGTGGTCGTCAGGGCGATGACGCGTGCGGCCCCGTCGCGGTCTTCCTCGGTCGGGCCCGCGAACTGGCGCGTCAGCAGGATCGTGGCGACGCCCAGGAGCGGCAGGAAGGTGATGAGCGAGAGCATCGCCTACCTCCCGAACGCCCAAAGGGCGAAGGAGAGCAGCCCCGCGACACCCAACAGCATCACGAACGCATAGTGATAGACGTAGCCGGTCTGCAGACGGCCGGTGACACGGCCGATGGCGTAAGAGAGATGCGACACGCCGTCGGGACCCAGGCCATCGATGAGGCGCTTGTCGCCGACTTTCCAGAACAGGTCGCCCAGGAATTCCGCGCCGCGGACGAAGACCGCGTTGTAGATCTCATCGAAATACCACTTGTTGTAGAGGAACGACCACACGAGGCCCTTGCGGGCGGCGATCGCCGCGCCCAGCCCCTCATGGCGAATATAGGCCCACCAGGCGAGCGCGAAACCGACGGCCGTCACCACCAGCGGCGCCAGGGCCACCCAGGCCGGCAGGTGGTGGGCGTCGAGCACATGGTTGGTCGGCGCCGCGAACACCGCGCCGCGCCAGAAATCCGCCCGCTCCGGTCCGATGAACCGTTCGACGAATGCGCCGCCGGCGAACGTCGCGCCCACTGCCAGCGCGAGCAGCGGGACCAGCATCACCCACGGCGCATCGTGAGGTTCCAGCGCATGACCGCCGTGCGCGTCATGGCCGTGCCCGTGACCCTGCCATTTGGCGTGTCCGTGGAAGGTCATGAACACCAGGCGCCAGGAGTAGAAGGAGGTCAGGCCGGCGGCGATCACCCCGGCCACGAAGGCGAAAGAGGCCGATCCGCTGGTCGGCGAGGCGACGAAGGCGGCGTTGATGATCGCATCCTTCGAATAGAATCCCGAGAGCCCGATATCGAGGAACGGGATCCCCACGCCGGTGATCGACAGCGTGCCGATGAGCATGACGGCGTAGGTGATCGGGATGCGCCGCCAGAGGCCGCCCATGGCGCGCATATCCTGCTCGTGGTGCATGGCGGTGATCACCGCGCCGGCCCCCAGGAACAGCAGGGCCTTGAAGAAGGCGTGGGTGAACAGGTGGAACATGGCCGCTTGATAGGCGCCCACCCCAGCGGCGATGAACATGTAGCCGAGCTGGGAACAGGTCGAATAGGCGATGACGCGCTTGATGTCGTTCTGCGCCAAGCCAATCGTGGCCGCGAACAGGGCCGTGATCGCGCCGACCACCACCACCAGCGCCTTGGCCGCCGGCGCATATTCGAACATCGGTGACAGCAAGCAGACCATGTAAACGCCAGCCGTCACCATGGTGGCGGCATGGATCAGTGCGGAGACTGGTGTCGGGCCTTCCATGGCGTCCGGCAGCCAGGTGTGCAGCAGGAACTGCGCCGACTTGCCCATGGCGCCGACGAAGAGCAGCGCGCAGGCCAGGTCCATCAGCGGCCACTGTCGGCCGGCGAACGTCCAGACCATGTCGGCGTGGGACGCGACCTGGGGGAAAATCTCGGCGAAGCGGATGGTGCCGAACGCCCAGAACACGGTCATGATCCCGAGCGCGAAGCCGAAATCGCCAACCCGGTTGACGACGAACGCCTTGATCGCGGCCGAGTTGGCGCTCGGCTTTTTGTACCAGAAGCCAATAAGCAGATAGCTGGCCAGGCCGACGCCTTCCCAGCCGAAGAACAGCTGCATGAAGTCGGCCGCCGTCACCAGGGCCAGCATGAAAAAGGTGAACAGGCTGAGATAGGCGAAGAAGCGCGGCTTATGCTCGTCCTCGGCCATGTAGCCCCAGCTATAGATGTGCACGAGAGCCGAGACGGTGGTCACCACCACCAACATCACCACCGAAAGCGAATCGATCCGTATCGACCAGTCGGACCTGAAGGCGCCCACGTCGATGAACGGCGCGATCTTGACGAGGAAGCGCGCGGGCCAATGGCCGCCGATCACCTCGCCGTAGGTCACCCAGGAGAGCAGGCAGGCGAAGATAAGCAGGCCGGTGGTGACGGCCATGGCGGCCTTGTCACCGATCTTCCAGCCAGCGAGGCCAGCTATGGCGGCGCCCAGCAGCGGGGCGAGAACCAGCAGGATGACGATCAGTTGCGGCGTCATGCGCGGCGGCTCAGCCTCTCATCACTGAGGCGTCGTCGACGGCGATATCCCCACGATTGCGGAAGAAGGTCACCAGGATGGCGAGGCCGACGGCCGCCTCGGCCGCGGCCACGGTCAACACGAACAACGCGTAGATCTGCCCGGTGACGTCGTGCAGAAACACCGAGAACGCGACGAGGTTGATATTCACCGCCAGCAGGATGAGTTCGATCGACATTAGGATCACGATGACGTTCTTGCGGTTCACGAATATGCCGAGCACGCCGATCGTGAACAGGATCGCCGCCACCGTCAGGTAGTGGGTAAGGCCGATGGTCACAGTTGGATCCCCTCCCCCGACTTGACCTCGACGATGCGCAGGCCGGCGGCCGGCGTGCGCGCCACCTGGGCGGCGACATTCTGGCGCTTGATGTTCGGCCGGTGCTTTAGCGTCAGCACGATGGCGCCGATCATCGCCACCAGCAGCACGAGGCCGGCGGCCTGAAAGAAATAGACGTAGTCGGTGTAGAGCACCGCGCCGATCGCCTGGGCGTTGGTGACGCCGGCCGCTTGCACTGTCGGCCCGGTCGAGCCGGCGGCCGCGCCATGAGTGGCGACGTTAGTGGCGACGGTCACCATCTCGATGGTCAGGATACCGGCGACCACCGCCCCGATCGGCAGATAGCGGGCGAACCCTTGCCGCAAGGCGGCGAAATCGACGTCGAGCATCATCACCACGAACAGGAAGAGCACGGCGACCGCGCCGACGTAGACGACGATCAGGATCATCGCCAGGAACTCGGCGCCGAGCAGCACGAAGAGCCCCGCCGCGGAGAAGAAGGCGGTGATCAGAAACAGCACGCTGTGCACGGGATTGCGCGCCGAGATCACGGCTACACCGGCCCCGAGCGTCGTGGCGGCAAGCAGATAGAAGGTGATGGCCTGAAGGACCATGGCTTCTTGTTCAGTCTCCGTCCTTGCAGGCGTGGCGCGCGCCAGGCGCCGCCTCGACTCGCGGTGGCGTCTTAGCGGTAGGGCGCGTCAAGTTCCAGGTTCCTGGCGATCTCCCGCTCCCAGCGGTCGCCGTTCGCCAACAGACGGTCCTTGTCATAGTAGAGCTCTTCGCGGGTCTCGACGGCGAATTCGGTGTTCGGCCCCTCAACGATGGCGTCCACCGGACAGGCTTCCTGGCACAGGCCGCAATAGATGCATTTGACCATGTCGATGTCGTAGCGCGTGGTCCGGCGCGAGCCATCGGCCCGGGGCTCCGCCTCGATGGTGATGGCCTGGGCCGGGCAGATCGCCTCGCAGAGCTTGCAGGCGATGCAGCGTTCTTCGCCGTTGGGGTAGCGGCGCAAGGCGTGCTCGCCACGGAACCTCGGCGACTGCGGCCCGCGCTCGTTGGGATAGAGCACCGTGGCCTTGGGCCGCATCATGTATTTTATGCCGAGCACGAAGGCGCCGGCGAAGTCCATCAGGGCGGCGCCCCTCGCGGCCTGGCGGATGCGTTCGAACATGGCCCTACTTCGCCCCGCCGATCTTGCACTCATAGTTGGAGAGTTCGTGCTGATCATAGCTCGTCTTGAGGACAAGCTGGCCGCCGTCGGCGTGGCACTTGTCGGTGGCTGCCTTCAGGGCGTCGTAGGTGGCCACGCCCGGGTCCAGACCGTAGGACCCCTGCCCCGGCGCGCCCGAAGCGCAGGCCGCCAGCATCAAGGCGCTAACAAGGAACAGGACCCTCATGCCGACGGCCCGAACACGCGATAAGCGCCGATCAGCATCACCGCGACGATCGAGGCGGGCAAGAACACCTTCCAGCCCAGGCGCATGAGTTGGTCGTAGCGGTAGCGGGGCACGATCGCCTTGGCCATGGCGAACAGGAAGAAGAAGAAAATGACCTTCAGGAAGAACCAGCCGAAACCGAAGAAGCTGGCCAAGGTCGGGTTCCACGAGGCCGTGAACGGCGTGGGGAACGGCGCCTGCCAGCCGCCGAAGAAGAGGATGCTGATCATCGCGCACATCAGCACGATGTTGGCGTACTCGCCGATCATGAACAGCAGATAGGGCGTTGAGGAATATTCGACCTGATAGCCGGCCACGAGTTCGGATTCGGCCTCCGGCAGATCGAACGGCGGTCGGTTGGTCTCCGCCAGGGCGGAAATGAAGAACACCACCGTCATGGGGATCATGACCAGCGCCATGGGCAGTTGCTTCCACCCGCCGCCCCCCAGAATATTCCAGTTCCAGAACCCGCCGGCCTGTTTCTCGACGATGGTCTGCAGATTCATCGAACCGGCCAGGATGATCACCGTGACGATGACGAAGCCAATCGAGACCTCATAGCTGACCATCTGCGCGGCCGAGCGCAGGCTGCCCAGGAACGGATATTTCGAGTTCGACGCCCAGCCACCCATGATGATGCCGTAGACGCCGAGCGAGGAGATGGCGAAGAGGTAGAGGATGCCGACGTTGATGTTGGCGATCACCCAGCCGGGCGCCAGCGGAATGACCGCCCAGGCGCCGAACGCCAGCGTGAAGCTGACCAGCGGCGCCAGGAGGAACACCGTCTTGTCGGCCCCGTCGGGTACGACGATCTCTTTCAGGACGAACTTGAGGAAATCCGCGAAAGACTGCAGCGCGCCGAACGGACCCACGACGTTGGGACCCTTGCGCATCTGGACGCTGGCCCAGATTTTTCGGTCCGCCAACAGAAGGAAGGCGAGCGAAAGCAGGATCCAAATCAAGACGGCGAGGATCTGACCCACGGTGAGCAGCGCCCAGCCGCCCCCTGTCGCCCAAAAGCTCTGCGCGCCCATCCCCTACTCCGCCGCCAGCTTCAGGCCGGCCGCCAGGGCGGCGCATTCCGCCATGGTGGTGCTGGCGCGGGCGATGGGATTAGTCAGATGGAAGGCGGTGATCGGACTGGCCAGCGGCGTGTCGCTCCACGGGCCAGAGTCGCCGAGGGCCGACAGCTGGAGCGCCCCGGCGGTCGTTCCCGGCGCGTAGCCGATCTGGCCGAAGGTGGGATGGTCCTTGAACAGCCGCTCGCGCAACTGATCGAGGGTGTCATACGGTAGGCGCGCACCCAGGTGCTCGGAAAGCGCCCGCAGGATCGCCCAGTCTTCCTTGGCCTCGCCCTTGGGATAGACCGCCCGTTCACCGCGCTGAACGCGTCCTTCGGTGTTCACGTAAAGACCCGACTTCTCGGTATAGGCGGCGCCAGGCAGGACGATGTCGGCGCGGTGCGCGCCCCGGTCGCCGTGAGAGCCGAGGTAGATGACGAAGGCGTCGCTCTCGCCCAGTTCGATCTCGTCGGCGCCTAGCAGGAAGAGCACATCGGCGCCGCCCTTGGCGACCAGTTCGCCGGTCGTCTTGCCGCCGGCGCGGGGCGTGAAGCCGAGGTCGAGGCCGCCGACGCGCGCGGCCGCGGTATGCAGGACGTTCCAGCCGTTCCACCCCGCCCGGACAACGCCAAAGGCTTCGGCCGCGGCCGCCGCGGTCTTGAGCACCGCCGCGCCATCGGCCCTTGAAAGCGCACCCTGGCCGATGATGACCGCCGGGCGCTCGGCGGACCGGAACGCGGCGGCGAATTCCGACCCTTTGTCCGCCAGGCGCGAAATCGCGCCGATGTTGCCGCCCAGCCGCTCGTAGGCGTAGCCCAGATCGGCGTCCTGGCCGACCAGGCCGATGCTGGTCTTGCCGGATAGCCACAACTTGCGGATGCGCGCATTCAGAACCGGCGCCTCCAGGCGCGGGTTGGTCCCGACCAGCAACAGGGCGTCGGCGGCCTCCAGGCCGGCGATGGTGGAATTGAACAGCCAGCTTTCGCGAGGCCCGGCGCCCAACGCCGATCCGTCCTGCCGACAATCGAGGCTGGTGACGCCCAGGCCCCGGAAGAGGTCCAGCGCCGCCTTCATGGATTCCGCATCCTGCAGGTCGCCGGCGATGACCCCGATCCGGTCGGCGCTGGACGCCTTCAGCTTCGCGGCCGTCGCGGCCAGCGCCTCGGGCCAGCTCACCGCCTCCAGCCGCCCGCGCACGCGGATCATCGGCCGGTCCAGGCGTTGGCGCGAGAGCCCGTCACAGGCATAGCGGGTCTTGTCGGAGATCCACTCCTCGTTGATCTCCTCGTTGGTGCGCGGCAACACCCGCAGCACCGCCGTGCCGCGCGAATCCACGCGGATGGCGCTGCCGAGCGCATCCATCACGTCGACGCTCGCGGTCTTGGTCAGCTCCCACGACCGGGCGTTGAAGGCGTAGGGTTTGGAGGTCAGCGCGCCCACCGGACAGAGATCGATGACATTGGCCGACAGTTCGCTGGTCACCGCCTGGTCGAGATAGGTGGTGATCTCGACGTCCTCACCCCGGGAAATCAGGCCGATCTCCGACACGCCGGCCACTTCGGTGATGAAGCGCACGCAGCGCGTGCACTGGATGCACCGCGTCATCACCGTCTTGATGAGCGGGCCCATGTATTTTTCTTCGACCGCGCGCTTGTTCTCCTCGTAGCGCGAGGCGTCCCGGCCATAGCCCATGGACTGGTCTTGCAGATCGCATTCCCCGCCCTGGTCGCAGATCGGGCAGTCCAGCGGATGATTGATCAGGAGGAACTCCATCACCCCCTGGCGCGCCTTCTTCACCATCGGCGAATTGGTGATGATTTCCTGGCCCTCCGCGGCCGGCAGCGCACAGGAGGCCTGGGGCTTGGGCGGTCCGGGCTTCACCTCGACCAGACACATCCGGCAGTTGCCGGCGATCGACAGACGCTCGTGATAGCAGAAGCGCGGAATCTCCTCGCCGGCGAGCTCGGCGACCTGAAGCACGGTCATGCCGTTCTCGAACTCTATGTCCTGACCGTTGACCTTGGCGGTGGGCATTGAGCGCTGCTTCTGGGTTCCGGAGGACGGGGTCGAGGGTGACGGGAGCGGTGGGCGATAGCCCGCTACTCGGCGGCGATCAAGGTTGCGCCCGGGTGGTTGGCCCTGCGCGAGCGGTAGTTGGCGATCCGCTCCTCGATCTCGGGGCGGAAGTGCATGAACAGGCCCTGGATCGGCCAGGCGGCGGCGTCGCCGAGGCCGCAGATGGTGTGCCCTTCGACCTGGCTGGCCACGTCGAGCAGCATGTCGATCTCCTTGGGGTCGGCCTCGCCGCTGACCATCCGCTCCATGATTCGCCACATCCAGCCGGTGCCTTCGCGGCATGGCGTGCACTGGCCGCAGCTCTCATGCTTGTAGAAGTACGACAGCCGGGCGATGGCGGCGACCACGTCGCACGATTTGTCCATGACGATCATCGCCGCCGTGCCAAGGCCCGACTTGCGGGACGCGAGATCGTCGAAATCCATTAGCGCGACCTCGGCCTCCTCGGCCGGCAGGAGTCGCACCGACGAGCCGCCGGGGATGATGGCCTTGAGGTTGCCCCAGCCGCCGCGCACACCGCCGAAATGCTGATCGACGAGCTGGCGCAGCGGGATCGACATCGCTTCTTCGACCACGCACGGCTTCAACACATGGCCCGACGCGCTCATTAGCTTGGTGCCGGTATTCTTCGGCCGGCCAAAGCTTGTGAACCACTCGGCGCCGCGGCGCAGAATCTCAGGCGCGACGGCGATGGATTCGACATTGTTGACCGTCGTCGGACAGCCATAGACGCCCGCGCCGGCCGGGAACGGCGGCTTCAGCCGGGGCTGGCCTTTCTTGCCTTCGAGGCTTTCGAGGAGCGCCATCTCGTCGCCGCAGATGTAAGCGCCGCCGCCGTGGGTGACGCGGATGTTGCAGTCCCAGCCGTTGACGTTGTTCTTGCCGATCAGGCGCGCCTTGGTCGCCTCGACGATCGCCACCTCCAGGCGCTCACGTTCCAGCACGTATTCGCCGCGGATGTAGATGAAACAGTCGTGCGCCCGGATGGCGTAGGACGCCACAAGGCAGCCCTCGATCAGCCGGTGAGGATCGCCGCGCATGATCTCTCGGTCCTTGCAGGTGCCGGGCTCGGACTCGTCGGCGTTGACCACCAGATAGTGGGGACGCTCGCCTTCCTGCTTGGGCATGAAGGTCCATTTGAGACCGGTGGCGAACCCAGCGCCGCCCCGACCGCGCAGGCCCGAGGCCTTGATCTGGTCGCACACCCACTCGGGCGAGACGCTCAGCATATCGGCCGTGCCGTTCCACACCCCACGCGCCCTCGCCCCCTCCAGGCGCCAGTCGTGCACGCCGTAAAGGTTGGTGAAGATGCGGTCCTTGTCTTCGAGAACGCCGACCATCAGCCCCGCCTCCGCGCCGCGAGCGACCGCACCAGGGCGACGCGCTTGAAAAGGGAGTAGGCCAGAAGGCCCCAGCCGAACACCACCACGCCCAGGCCCACGCTCACCAACCAGGTCGGCGCGCCCGCCATAAACCGGCCGGAGAGCATCACCATCACGCCCAACA
>Ga0302314_10012073_pt1 | contig 14994 bp, 17 predicted proteins | sample III_Palsa_N2_3_FD_200533 | JGI IMG/M metagenome (GOLD analysis project Ga0302314, IMG submission 200533) | Peat permafrost microbial communities from Stordalen Mire near Abisko, Sweden - III_Palsa_N2_3 | ecosystem: Environmental > Terrestrial > Soil > Palsa > Peat permafrost | place: Sweden... | reverse complement strand
GCGGGACCGGCGGCGACTTCGGACCCGCTGCATTCGGCGTAGGGCGTCGAAAGCGCGAAGGTTGCGGGCAGCCCGCCGGGCTGGTATAAAACCGCGCTCTCGCGAGGCCCGCATTCCTCGGTGCCCGGCACAAGTTACTGATTTTTCCAGGTTTTCATTATGTCCCGAGTCTGCGAAGTCACCGGTAAGCACCCGGCGGTAGGGAATCGCGTTTCACACGCCAACAACAGAAAGCGCCGGCGTTTTCTGCCGAATCTGCATACGCAGCGCTTCTGGATTGAAACCGAAAAGCGCTGGGTCTCGCTGCGCGTTTCGACTCAGGCCATGCGCACGATCGAAAAGCGCGGCATAGACGTCGTGCTCGCAGAACTGCGCGCCGACGGCGTGAAGGTCTAGCTCGAGGCATTATCATGCGTGAAAAGGTCAAGCTCCTGTCCTCGGCCGGCACCGGCCACTTTTACGTGACGACAAAGAACAAGCGCCTGCATCCGGACAAGATGGAAGTGCGCAAATTCGATCCGGTCGCGCGCAAGCACGTCTCCTACAAGGAAACGAAGATCAAATAGGCGGGCGGTCTTGCCCGAGCTTCCGGAAGTCGAGACCACCCGCCGCGGCATTGAGCCCCACGCGGTCGGCCGCAAGATCGTGCGACTCGCGGTGCATGAGCCGCGATTGCGCTGGCCGGTTGCGAAAGACATGCCACGCCTGGTCAAAGGCCAGCGCATTCTCGCAACCGGGCGACGCGCCAAATATCTTCTCTTCGAACTCGACTCCGGGACATTGCTTCTGCATTTGGGCATGTCCGGCAGCCTGCGGGTGTTGCCGACCGCGACCGCTCGCATCGCCCATGACCATGTGGATCTCGTGCTCGACTCGGGCCAATCCTTGCGTTTCAACGATCCGCGGCGCTTTGGCAGCCTGCACTACACGAGCGGCCCGGCGGATGAGCATCCATTGCTCATACGCCTTGCCCCAGAACCCTTCGACCGTCGCTTCAATGCGGACTATCTTTGGTCCGTCACGCGCCGCCGCCGCGTCGCCATCAAGCAATTGTTGATGAACAGTCACCTGGTCGCCGGGGTTGGCAACATCTACGCCAACGAAGCACTGTTTCGTGCGCGCATCCGTCCGCAGCGCCAGGCGCGCAGCCTGTCACGTGCCGAGGCGGCACGCCTGGTGCGCGCCGTGCGCACGGTGTTGCGCGCGGCGATTCGCCTCGGCGGCACGACCCTGCGCGACTATGTCGGAGCCGATGGCGCAGCGGGATATTTCAGCCAGAAGCTTTTCGTGTACGAGCGCGCCGGCAAATCCTGCCGGATCTGCCGCGCGAAGGTGCGCCACCTCAATCAGGGACAGCGTTCGAGCTACTATTGCGCGACCTGCCAAAGGTAGTACTGGGATGTCCAAGCGCATCGCAACGCACCTCTCGCGCTCCGACGCCGTGTTGGCCGGACTCGTTGCGGCAGCCGGTCCTTATGGCCTCGAGCCGGAGCTGGAATGCACACTGTTTCGCGCCCTCGCACGCGCCATCTCGCACCAGCAACTGCATGCCAATGCTGCAAACGCCATTCTGAAGCGCTTCGTCAGCTCCTGTGGCAAGGGCGACTTCCCGACACCCGAGGAAGTGCTTGCCGCGCCGCGACGCAAGCTGCGTGCCGCCGGTTTTTCACTCGCAAAAATCACGGCTCTTAAGGATCTTGCCAAGAAAACCCTCGAGGGCGTGGTCCCGGAGCGCGCAGGCTTGGAAGGCGTCGGCGATGACGAGATCATCGAGCGCATCACTCAGGTCCGTGGGGTCGGCCGCTGGACCGTGGAGATGATGCTCATGTTCCAGCTTGGCCGGCCCGATGTTCTCCCCGTCGATGATTTCGGCGTGCGCACCGGCTTTCGCCTGGCGTATGGTCTGCGCAAGATGCCGACGCCTCGCGCGCTTGCGTCATTTGGCGAGCGCTGGCGACCGCATCGCACTGCGGCCGCGTGGTACCTGTGGCGCGCGGTTGAGCTATCGCGCGCGGGTAAACTACCGGTACCCACCGAGCGCATCCGCCTGCCGAGACTCAAACGCCGCAAGACAGCGCGCAGGCGCGCCCGCTAGATCGCGAACTGCGCAGAAGTGCGCTCCCGCCTCACACGCGCTTTTGCTTTTTGAGCTCCGCGGCGACGATTGGATGCACGAACTCGCTGACGTCACCGCCGAGGACCGCGATTTCGCGCACGAGAGTTGAGGATATGAACGTGTACTGCTCCTGCGGCGTCAAGAATACCGTCTCAATATCGCGCGACAGGTGGCGGCTCATATTGGCAAGCTGGAACTCAAACTCAAAATCCGACACGGCGCGCAGCCCACGGATGACTACGGTCAGGTTGTGGGCTTTGGCAAACTCGACAGTGAGACCCGAATAACCCAGAACCTGAACATTGGGCTCGTCCACGAGCACGCGCGCCGCAAGCTCCACGCGCTTCTCCAGAGAGAACATCGGCGTCTTGTTCGGATTCGCGGCGATGGCGACCACGACGCGGTCAAATATGCTGGCCGCGCGCCGCACCAGATCCTGGTGCCCGGTCGTAATGGGATCGAAAGTGCCGGGGTAGACGGCATTGCGTTTCATTCGGTGACGCCTCCCGGAATGCTTTTCTGGAACAGATGATACCCGACCTCCCCGGCGCGCTTCGCCTTGACGAGCCGCCAGGTCTGCGGCAGCTGCGGAAGTGGGACGCGCGCCGCACTTTCGACATAGATGAGAGCCTCCGGGGCGAGCCAGCCGCGATCCTCGAGGAGCTGCGCCGCCGCACGCAGGAGACCTGCCGCAAACGGCGGATCCAGAAACACGATGTCGAAGCTCTCGGACTTGGTGCGCAGATAGCGCAGTGCATCCATGCGCTCGACGGTGCCGTCTGTGGCGCCCCACTCGATGAGCCGCGCGCGCAGCTCGCGCACGGCCGTCGCGTCACTTTCGACAAAGTGCACGTGCGCGGCTCCGCGCGACAGCGCTTCGAGGCCCAAAGCCCCGCTGCCCGCACACAGATCAAGGCAGCGCGCCGCCGTCACCCGCTCGCGCAGCCAGTTGAATAGCGTTTCCCGCACTCGATCGGGCGTAGGCCGGATGTCGGCCGTAGCCGGGAAGCGAAACCGCCGCCCACGCCACGCGCCTGCAATGATGCGCAGTACGCGCGAGCTTGCGCCGCGACCGGGGGCGGCAGGACGGACGTTGGGTTTTGGTGCACGCGGCAAGCTACTTCCTGCGCGCCTGATGCGTCCGCGCGCATCGCGAACCCGGCGTATGCGTGTCCCAACCCGCAGGCCGCCTGGGATATCCACGTCGGCGCAATAAAGAGCTCATGAACTTTGCGCACGCCAGGCATGCTGCAGCAGCCACACGTAGGCGGTGATCGTCGGCAGTGCCCTCAGCACCATCCCAAATGCGCGCGCGAGCGGATGCAATAAGTAGCCGATCCAGAAAGCGATGCGACCGAACGCAAACAAAAACGCCATCATCGCAATGAGCACCAGCGCATCGCGCGGCAGGATTGGCGCCCTAGCTCCCCAGGCGATTGCCGCAAGTACCGTCTGCTCCAAAGTATTTTGATTGTAGCGTAGATTGATTTCGAGGCCGTGGTTTGCGGGCGTGCGCGTGCCTTCGATCGCATCGGCGATGAATCCGCGCCGCCCGGCGGCGATGATCCCGGCCAGCAATGTCAGGCCCGGCAGGATGAGCCAGTGCGCAACGTAAGCAAGACGACTCGCGGGATCGTCAGCCGGAATAGCAACGTGCGCGAAAAGCTGCGCCGCGTGCTGCCACACCAGGCCCACCACCACAAATCCTGCCGTGGCCCCCAATAGAACGATCAGCTGTTTGCGGATCACGCTTCGTGCCCCCTGTTGCCGGCGACGAGTTGCCAGCTACGGATAGCTCAGCGCCGGACGGATCACTGCTGCGAATAAACATGTACGTTTCGACCCACCCGTGAATTGCGCAACTAGAGTGGAGCGAGAACGCCCGTGAAGAGTGATAATGCTCTCATGCCGCCCTTGTTCACGCGCGCTCTTCGCCTGAAGGTTCGCTCGGAAGCCTATGCCTGGCTCAATGCTGCGGCAATAGAAGTGAATCAGGTCTTCAACTACTGCAATGAGACGAGCTTAAAGGCCGCCACGCGCACGGATCTGAAGCGCAAATGGCTTACAGGTTTTGACCTCTGTTCCCTCACAGCCGGCGCGACGGAGTACTTCGATAAGATCGGCGCCGATACGATTCAATCGGTGTGTAATGAATATGCCCAGAAGCGCAAGACCGCCAAGAAGCTGAAACTGAAGTGGCGCGTCAGTCGTGGCGCCCAGCGTTCCCTCGGATGGATCCCGTTCAAGGCGGCGAGCTTGAAGCGCAAAGGCCGGGGTGTGCGGTTTGCCGGCAAGTGCATTCGGGTGTTCGAACGGGAGCGTCTGGAGGGGGTGAAGTGGCAGGGCGGTGAGTTCGCAGAGGACGCCGTCGGGGACTGGTGGTTGTGTCTGCCGGTGAAGGTTGAGGCCGAGTGCAGCGTCGCACCGGAGGAGGAGGTGGGCATTGATCTGGGGCTTAAAACGATTGCGGTCACAAGCGACGGCGACCGCCTGGAAGCGGGTCGCTGGACGCACCGCTATGCCGAGAAGCTCGCCTCAGCCCAGCGCCGTGGTCATAAACGCCAGGCCAAGCGCATCCATCGCAAGATCGCCCGCTGCCGGGCGGATGCCTTGCATAAGTTTTCCAGGCAAATGGTTGATCGGTATCAGCATATTGTCGTCGGTGACGTGAGCTCTCAGAAGATGGTGAAATCGCGGATGGCTAAATCCGTGTTGGACTCAGGCTGGGGGATGCTCAAGAGGTTTTTGGCATATAAATGCGAGTACGCGGCCAGAAGCTTTGAAGTCGTAGACGAGAGGTATTCCACCGTCACCTGTTCTCATTGCGGAGCCCTGAGTGGTCCGCGAGGAGTCAACGGGTTGATTGTAAGATCATGGGAATGTTGCAACTGTGGAACGTTGCACGATCGAGACGTTAATGCGGCTCGGAATCACGTGATCGGGTCCAGGTGTCGGACCTCCATGCGCGGGAATGAGTTGTCGTACTCGCTGATTCCGCCGAGCAACGCCTATCGCGTTCGCGAGGCACGGATAGAATCAGCGAGAACGGCGGCATGAGCACCTGATGCTACGATTGCGGGCTCAGCCCGCCCTTTTGTCCTGATGACCCGGCGTTATGTGTTGCAAAATGAAATTCGCTCTCACAGCAAGCCTCACTGTCCTCGCGTCAGCGGCAGCTCTTCTCGGCGGTTGCGCCAAAGCGCCCGCGCCCATGAGCATGCCGACGCCGCAGGTCTCCGTCGTCACGGCGCACGCGCAACAGGTGCCGCTCACCCGCGATCTCGTGGGCCGGCTCTCGGCCACGCGTCAGGCGGACGTGCGCGCGCGCGTGGCGGGCGTGCTCCTGAAGCGCGTCTACACCGAGGGCGCAGATGTGCAGCAGGGTCAGACGCTGTTCCTCATCGATCCGAATCCGCTGAAGGCCGCGCTCGATGCGGCGCTTGCGAACCTCGCTTCGGCGCAGGCGACCGCCGCCAACGCAAAAGTGCTGGCGCAACGGGCGATCGATCTGGCACCGGAACACTTTATTTCCAAGAACGACCTGGATAATGCGCGGGCGAACGATCGCACCGCGGCCGCGGCGGTACAGCAGTACCAGGCGAATGTGGAGCTCGCGCGCATCAATCTCGGCTACGCCAATGTGACGGCCCCCATCGCCGGCCGCGCCGGTCAGCAGCAGGTGACCGAGGGAGCGCTCGTCGGCCAGGGGGAGGCGACCTTACTGACCACCGTGGAGCAGATCGATCCCATCTACGTGAACTTCAGTCAGGCGGCGACCGACCTTGAGCAGCTGCGGCGCGCGCAGGCGAACGGCCACGTGCAGCTCGTCGAACCCAACAAGGCGACAGTGGATTTAAGCTTCTCCGACGGCACTCACTATGCGCACAGCGGTACGCTCGACTTTTCCGACGCAGCAGTCGACAGCTCCACGGGCTCCGTGACCCTGCGCGCCATCGTGCCGAATCCGGAGCACACCTTGCTGCCGGGCTTGTTCGTCAATCTGCGCATCACGACCGGTGCGCAGACTGCCTTTCGAATTCCCGCTGCCGCGGTACAGAGCGACGATACGGGCTTCTTCGTTCTGACCGTCGATGGCAGTGACAAAGCCGTCGTCAAACACCTCACGACCGAGCGCCTAGACGGGGATGTCTGGATCGCCAGCGGCGGCGTCGCCGAAGGCGATCGCATCATCGTCTCCGGTCTGCAGCAGGTGCGGCCGGGAGGTCCGGTGCAGGCAACGGCGTGGCAGCCGCCCGCCGCCAAAGCTGAGGCACCCGCCGCGCCCGGCCAGTAGCCAAGAGAATCTTCGATGCCGCAATTCTTTATCGAGCGCCCGATATTCGCCTGGGTGATCGCGATCCTCATCACGCTCTCAGGCCTCATCTGCCTGCGTGAGCTCGGGATCGAGTCCTATCCGCAGATCGCGCCGCCGCAGGTCGTCGTGTCGGCGACCTTTGCCGGTGCCAATGCGGACACCGTCGAGAAGACGGTCACCCAGGTCATCGAACAGCAGCTCAACGGCATCGATCACCTCCTCTACTTCAGCTCCACCTCAAGCTCGAGCGGCGGCTCGACCATCACGCTGACCTTCGATACCGGTACCAACCCCGATATCGCGCAGGTGCAGACGCAGAACCGCCTGTCGCTCGCGTTGCCGCGCCTGCCGGTCGAAGTGACGGCGCAGGGAGTGACCGTCGCCAAGGCCAACCCCGGGTTTTTGTCCGTCATTGCCGTGAAATCAGACGACGGCTCACTTGATTCCTACGCGCTCAACAACGTCATCGCCTCGCGCCTGCTCGATCCTCTGCAGCGCGTGCCCGGCGTCGGCAGCGCCACTCAATTCGGCTCCGAGTACGCGATGCGCATCTGGCTGAACCCGGCGAAGCTGCAGGGCTACGGGCTCGGGCCGTCCGCGGTCTTGAACGCGGTGCGCGCGCAGAACGTGCAGTTCGCGGCCGGCTCCATCGGCTCCGAGCCGCTCGTCCTCGGACAGGGCATGTCGGCGACGGTGCGCGCCGAAGGGCGTTTCACCTCGCCCACGCAGTTTGAGGATGTGATTCTTCGCACCAACACCGACGGCACGACGGTGCGCCTGAAGGATGTCGCGCGCGTCGACCTGGGCGCGTTCCAGTACGGCCGCGACACGCAGCTCGACAATGTGCCGGTCGCGGGCGTCGCCATTCAATTGCTGCCGGGGGCGAATGCACTCGCGGTCGCCGAGGCGGTGAAAGCGCGCATGCGCTCGCTGCAGTCGGGCCTGCCGCCCGGGGTTTCCTGGTTCGTGCCCTACGACAGCACGGATTTCATTCACATCTCCATCAATGAGGTGGTGAAGACGCTCATCGAGGCGATGATCCTGGTGTTCATCGTCATGCTGGTGTTTCTGCAGAACCTGCGCGCCACGATGATTCCGATGCTCGTGGTGCCGGTCGCCCTGATGGGCGCCTTCATCGGCATGTACGCCTTCGGCTTCACCATCAATCAGCTGACACTCTTCGGCATGGTGCTCGCCATCGGCATCGTGGTCGACGATGCGATCGTCGTCATTGAGAACGTCGAACGCATTGAGCGCGAGGAAAAGCTCTCCCCCAAGGAGGCCACCCGCAAGGCGATGCTGCAGATCACGAGTGCCATCGTCGCCATCACCTCGGTGCTCGCCGCCGTTTTTATCCCGAGCGCCCTGCAGGGCGGCAGCGTGGGCGTCATCTATCGCCAGTTTGCTCTTACCATCGCGGTGTCAACCGCCACGTCCGCATTCCTCGCGTTGAGCTTTACGCCCGCACTGTGCGCGAGTCTCTTGAAGCCCACGCACGGGCAGAAGAATGCCTTCTTCAGATGGTTCAACCGCACTTTCGATTGGACTTTGAAGACCTACACCCGCCAGACGGGCACCGCGGTCGGCCATGCGCCCTCGTGGATGATCGGCTTCGCCGTGATCGTGGTGCTGTGCGTGTTCCTCTTTTCGCGCCTGCCCGGCAGCTTCCTTCCCGAGGAGGATCAAGGCTACGCGCTCGCCATCGTGCAGCTGCCGCCGGGTGCCTCAATCGAGCGCACGATCAAGGTGATGTCGCAGGTCGACGGCATCTTGAAGAAGGATCCCGCCGTTCAATACGTCTTTCAGGTGAGCGGCTTCAGCTTCGTCGGACAGGGGGACAACGTCGGCCTCGCCTTCATCCGGCTGAAGCCCTGGGATAAACGCAAGACCAATGCGACGGATTTCATCAAACATTCGAACGGCGCGCTCTTCATGGGCTTGAAGGATGCGCAGGCATTCGTCGTCAATCTGCCGACCGTTCAGGGCCTGAGCCAGTTCGGCGGCTTCGACATGTACCTGCAGGATCGCGCGGGCGCAGGACACGCAGCTCTCGTGCAGGCGCAGAACACGCTCCTCGGCAAGGCGGCAGAGGACACTCATTCGCTCGCCGGCGTGCATCCCAACGGGCTGCAGGACTCGCCGGAACTGAAACTGGTCGTCGACCGCGTGCAGGCGCAGTCCATGGGGTTCTCGGCGAGCGATGTGTACACGGCGATCGAGTTGATGCTCGCGCCGGTATACGTCAATGACTTCTTCTACCAGGGCCGCATCCTGCGCGTCGTGGTGCAGGCCGATGCGCCCTTCCGCATGAACGCCGGCGCGTTCGGAGATATCTATCTGCCGAGCACGCTCGCGCCCGCCGGCAGCACGGCGAGCGGCAACGGGGTTCAAGCGGCGGGCACCGTGCCGATGGTGCCGCTGTCGAGCGTCGTGCATCCGAGCTGGACCATGGGGTCGCCGAGTCTCGTGCGCTTCAACGGCTATTCCGCGATCGAGATCCAGGGACAGCCCGCCGCGGGCAAGAGTTCGGGGGAGGCGATGCGGGCGATGGAGAACATCATCGAGCGCGATCTGCCGAAGGGTTTCAGCTTCGACTGGGCGGGCCAGTCATTGCAGGAAATCGTCTCCGGAAATCAGGCGCCGATGCTCTTCACGTTGTCGATCCTGGTAGTGTTTCTGTGTCTGGCTGCGCTCTATGAAAGCTGGACGATTCCGATCGCCGTGCTCCTGATCGTGCCTTTGGGCGTGCTCGGCGCGGTGGTCGCAGCCGACGTGCGCGGCCTGCCGAATGACGTGTACTTCAAGATCGGCCTGATCACCATCATTGGACTCGCCGCCAAAAACGCGATCCTGATCGTCGAGTTTGCGGTGGAATTGCAGCGTCAGGGCAGGACGCTGCGCGAGGCGGTGATTGAGGCGGGGCGCCTGCGCATGCGCCCGATTCTCATGACCTCATTTGCGTTCATCTTGGGGGTGCTGCCGCTTGCGATTTCGAGCGGCGCGGGCGCCAATGCACGCCATGCGATCGGCACCGGCGTCGTCGGCGGGATGCTGTTCGCGACCTTCTTTGGTCTGCTCCTGGTGCCGGTCTTCTATGTCGCGATCCGGCGCATGCTCGGCGAAAAGCTCGATGCGCCGGGCCGCGTCACGCAGGAGAAGACTATTTGACCGTGTAGCCGCGCCCCTCGAGGCACGCGGTCATCGCATGGTCATAGGCCGGACGTTTGGCGGGGTCAGGGGCCGCGCCGCCGACGCTCTGTGTCGGATCGAAGCCTGACTGGTCGACGGCCCAGCGATGGCATTCATAGCGGTCCTGCTCCTGCTGCTCGGGGCTCTGACCATTCTTCGGGTAGGAATAGAGCTCTCCGGCGGCCGCCGGCGGCTCGGTGCTCGCCGCGTTTTCACCCGGGGGGTCTACGACCTCGTACTGCCCCTGTGAAGGAGCCCAGCTGTAGTAGGTGTCATTCGCGTAGTAGTAGGGGTATCCGCCCACCCACACCGTCGTGTAGTAGGCCGGCAGGAAAGGCACGAACACCCCGATCGGAGGCCCGACCACGATGAACCGCCCGCCGTAGGGTCGGTACCAGACGCCGCCGTGGAAGTAATACGGATTGTGCCCGCGGTCGTACACCGGAAAGTGTCCCTGGGGCAGCGCCCCTACGCTTGCGCCGCGCGCCGGATAGTAATGATCCATGTGGTAGCGCGTGTCGTGGTACTGCTCCGCAGCGAACACCGCTCCACCGACGAGGCTGAGTGCGACGAGCGCGCCCAGCAGCTTAAATCTGCGATTCATTGCTGTACTCCTGCAAAAGCTCAACGCACGCTGTAGCCGCGGGCCTCAAGACAGGCGCCGGCGGCACGCTTGAAATCGCCCGCCTTACGCTCGAGCTGCGCGGACTGCTGTCGTTCCACCACGACTGTGTTCGCCTGCGCCGCCTGTTGGTTCTGAGCCGACTCGGCCGCGCCGCCCACGACGCCACCTAGGACGGCACCCACGAGCGCGCCCGTGCCGGCGCGCCACGGCGGCGCGATCAGCGCCCCCAGGACCGCGCCCGTCACCGCGCCGGTTGCGACACCGGCGCCCGGCGGTACGGCGGGCGGTCCGCTGACGACCTGGATGCGCTCATGCGGGGGAATGCTCGGTGAGCTCGGATCAAAGCCCGTCTGCTGGATGCCCCACTGATAGCAATCATAGCGGTCGCGATCCTGCTGCTCGGCGGTCTGACCATTCATGGGGTAGGCATAAATATTGGTCGGCACCGGAGCGGGCGGCGGTGGCGGTGGCCGGGGTGGCGGAGCCGTCACGCATCCGCACAGCACGGCAGACAGCGCCGCTGCCGCGAAAATTGCCACACGGGGTGTTGTGCCGTTCGAGCTCTTCATCAATAGACTCCACTATCAGGGCGTCAGAACTTTAAACGCGCGAGACCCCAATCCGGTTGACGCAAACCCGAACGATCTTGAAAGTCCGAATCGCTTGAGGCCTTACCCATTGCTATGACCACCTGCGCGCCGCGCCGGTTCCCGGCACGCGCGGAATCCGCCATACTTCGAAGGGCGGTTTTGTCACATGCCAATCACTCATCGCCCAGCAGAAACCGAGTTGCGCACCAATGTCCGCATGAGCCACCGGACCCGATTGACGTGCGCTGCCATGGCTCTCCTGGCTGCCGCCTGCTCCGGCATCCCGCAGCGTGTCAGCGACGAGCAGCAGCTGCAGCAATATTTGCAGTACGCCGGAGCGCCCATCGACCATTTCACTTACCTGTCGCACTACGACAGCTGGCGCTCGCTCAGCAGAACGCAGCTCCTTGTCTGGACGACCAGCAACGATGCCTACCTTTTGACCGTGCGCGAGCCGTGCATCAATCTTCAATTCACGCAGCGGATCGGGCTCTCCACTACGGCGGGCACCGTCTCGAACCGGCTCGACTTCGTTCTCGTGGATCACGACCGCTGTCAGATCACCGAGATCCGTCCGGTTGATTACAAGAAAATGCGGGCTGATCTGCGCAAATCCAAGCCGTGATGAGCGCTTCACATAATAGCGCGCTGACGCGTCCAACGTCCCCAGCCTCACGCTTCTTTGCACGCGCGGCCGGCGATTCGCAGGCGCGAGGGAACGAACTTGCGCTCAGCGCTGTCCCGTTTAAGATGTATGCTCACGGGCCGGGGCTGCAAGCGCCGGGTCCGCCCTTAAGCTTTAGGTACTGAATTCGAGGTTCCAGCGATGATGTCTACTCGATCCAGGCGCTGGGCACTCGGTGCAGCGCTGCTCCTTCAGGCCCTTGCCGTTCCGGCTTTTGCCGGACTCGGCGGCAACGCAGGCTCGGTCGAAGCCGATCAGCTCAAAATGAAGGGCACGCTGCGCACCACTGTCGCCGCGGCCTTTACCGTGCACGAGATCACCTCGCCCGCGGGCACGGTCGTGCGCGAATACCTCGCGCCGTCGGGCGTCGTCTTTGCCGTCGCCTGGCACGGCCGCAAGATGCCTGATTTGCAACAGACGCTCGGGACCTATTTCAATCAATTGACCGCTGCACCGCGGCCGGAACATCCCAATCATGCGCATTTCTCAGTCAACGAGCCCAATTTCGTCCTGCAGTCGAGCGGGCACATGCGCGCCTACTCCGGGCGAGCCTATGATCCGTCGCTTCTGCCACAGGGTGTGGCCGTCACCGACATCCAATAGCGAGGGCCCTATGCGCAGATTGATCGCATTAGTCTCTGTTGCCACAGTCTTGGGGCTCGCCGCCTGCGGCGGCGGCGGCAGTTCGGATTTGTCTGGCGGTGGAGGCGGCGGAACGACGCCGCCTGCCGGAAACAATGTGGCAACGCTCACAGTCGATGCGGGCCCCGACCAGAACAGCGTCAATACGCCATTTGTCTCGGTCACCGTATGCTCGCCGGGCAGCACTACCAATTGCACGACGGTCGATCATATTGAAGTGGATACCGGGTCCTACGGTCTGCGCATCATTGCCTCCGCCCTTCCCTCCTCGTTCGCGCTGCCATACGAAACGGACTCCAACAACAACACCATAGTCGAGTGCACGGTGTTCGCGGACGGCATCAGCTGGGGGCCGGTGGAAACGGCCGATATCCAGATCGCGGGCGAGGCGGCATCGAGCGTTCCCGTGCAGATCATCGGCAGCTCCAGCTTCACGACTCCTCCGGCTGACTGTTCGAGCCGCGGCATGACCGAAGACTCGGTCGAGACTTTTGGCGCGAATGGCATCCTCGGCGTCGGCGCGTTCGTGCAGGATGACGGGTTCTATTACACCTGCCCGTCGGGCACTTGCGCGCCGATCGAGCCCTCTCTCAATGAGGAGGTCTCAAACCCGGTGGCTTTCTTTGCAACCGACAACAACGGCGTGGTGGTCGTGCTGCCGAACGTGCCTGCGGCGGGCTCGACCACACTGACCGGCTCGCTGATATTCGGCATCGGTACCGAGAGCAACAACGCTCTGGGTTCTGCCATGATCTACACTTTGGATCCGGATACCGGCAATCTCAGCATCACCTTCAACAATTCGACATTCAGCGAGAGCTTCATTGACAGCGGCTCGAACGCCAACTACTTCGTCGACAGTTCGATCCCCACATGCACGTCGGGATTCTTCTGCCCGTCGAGCACACTGTCGCTGTCGGCGACGGTGACCGGCATCAATAACGCGAGCACTGCGGTTTCCTTCGACGTGGCCAATGCGGATGACCTCTTCAACGGCAATACGTCCGGGGTTGCGTTCAACAATCTTGCCGCCCCCGAATCTGACACCGATTCGTTCGACTTCGGCCTGCCGTTTTTCCTGGGCCGCAGTGTCTATACGGCCATTGCCGACCAGAGCACTCCGGGCGGCAACGGCCCGTATATCGCCTTCTAGGAGAATCTAAGGCAGTAGCGGCTCGGCGCTCGCCGTGGGAAAGCCCGCGGCGCGCCAGCCTTCCATGCCGTCCGGAAACCAGAACACCTTGCGGTAACCGTAGCTGATGGCGCGCTTGGCCGCGTTCCAGCTCAACCAGCAATTGCGATGACAGTAGATCACGAGCCGGTGCGCGAGATCGTTGTGCGTGCCCTGCCCCAGGCGCTCGCGAAACAGCGTGTCGACGCGCGGGGAAATGGCGCCAATGCCCGCCCCCGGGATCCATAGCGCGCCGGGAATGACCGGATGCGGCAACGGCAGCCACACCGCGCCCGCGGCCAAGTTGTCAGGTCGTCGCGGCGCATCCGAGACGTCGACCACCATCACGTCGCCCGTCTTCAAGAGCGCCGCGAGCCGCTTCGTGTGGATGACCGTGGCGCCGCTTAAGGTCGCGGCGACCGGACCATGGTTCGCGCCCATCCAGTAGCCTTGCGGCTCCGGCACGGCAGGCGCCGCGATGGCAAGCCACGGCAGGCAACTTGCGAGCATGACGCCGGCCAGAGACCACCAGCCGGTGCGGAATCTTCCGATGGCCGACCCCTTTTAGCCCGCGGGCACGGCGAAACTGTGATTGAACGCGGCGTTGTCGCTGTCGCGCACCACGAGTTGCATGCTGCCTTTCTTTTCGGGCACGAAACCAAAGGTGATGACCGGATCGGTGCTCAGCGAAATATCCGAATCCAGATGGAAGATCGGCGCGCCGTCGTAGCTTGCATCAATCGTGCGAATGAAGCGCGGCGGCGTGAAAAGCCGTGTGATCTGATCCATCTGCATGCCGTTGAAATTCGGATGGCGGATCATGAGTTGCGCCTGCAGGGGCTTGCCCGCGCTGAAGGGACCCAGGAGATGCAGCTTCATGAGTCCGATATCTTTCAGTGCATCCGCATTGTCAGCGCCCACGGGCGCGGAGCAGCCGCCGCTCGTCTTCACGAACTGCCGCGCTACAAAGAGCTTGCCATCCGCGGTCTCGGCGACCGCGTGGATGAAGGTGTACTGATTCACGCGCACCCGCAGTTTCAGCGTGCGTGGATCGGATCGCGGACCAAAAGTGAAATGGCCCGCGACGGGCGACGGGTTATTGTCGATCACGAGGTACAGGCCCTTGATGGGGGTCGCGGACTTCATGGTGAGCGTGATCGGCACGAGCGCCGCATCAAGCGCGTGTTCGGGTGCCTCAATCTGGATCACGCCCGCGCCGTCGGCGAGCGCGCGCTTGCCAAACACCGCTTGCTGCAGCTGCTGCCAGCGCGCCACACGCTCAGCTTCATCCTGCGCGGCATGCGCGCGCATCTGCGCCTCGGAATCATCGGCGCAGGCGACGCGTGACGCGCCGAGCGCCGTGAGCGTGCTCACTGTCAGCGCCAGCAGCACGATTCGAGTCACTCCCATTCGACCTCCTTAAATGCCTGGATGACGTTGTGGCCATTGTAGTCGTCGAACAGCACCCAGTGCGTGCGCTCCGACAGCCCCACCGTCTTCACCGCCGCATCAATGTCGCGTCCCTGCGCGATGGCCGCGCGCGTGTCGCGCAATAGAGTTTGCAGATAGCGCTCGAGATCACGGCAGCCGCTCGGCCAGTCTACGCTCGTCGGGCCATGTCCGGGCACTGCACGCTTCGCGGCTATCTTCTTCAGCAGTTG
>Ga0302314_10012072_pt1 | contig 14994 bp, 17 predicted proteins | sample III_Palsa_N2_3_FD_200533 | JGI IMG/M metagenome (GOLD analysis project Ga0302314, IMG submission 200533) | Peat permafrost microbial communities from Stordalen Mire near Abisko, Sweden - III_Palsa_N2_3 | ecosystem: Environmental > Terrestrial > Soil > Palsa > Peat permafrost | place: Sweden... | reverse complement strand
TTGTTCACCAACGAGGCTTACCAGAGCAATCTGGACGGTGCGGATGATGAAGCGATGATCGCCATTGTCGACGGCATCGCGCATGTGACGCGCGAGCCGTTGGATGCGTTGAAGCAGGTGGTGACGCAGAGCTGGTCGTATATGGGCGGGTTTGCGGTGCCGACCGATACGACGACGAATCCGAATACGATTCCTACGGCGAGCAATGCGGCTTATAAGCGGGGGATTTTGTTGGAGTCGTTGTAGGCGTTGATAAGCACGCCTGTCCGTGTTTGGTGAAAGGAGCCAGTCTTCTCGCTGTGGAAGGGTGGAGTTTCATAGGCCATAGCTGACAGGTGTTGGTATTCGAGCGACTGGCTGGTCACCCCTCTCCCGCCTGCGGGCGAGGGGAGTGTCTCTCCGGTTGAAGGTTTGTGTTAACGCACTCCGTTTTGCGGAAAAGCCATTCTTGGAAAATCGCATTGCGGCAATTCATTTTGCAGCAAACACCTTGCAGAAAACACTTTGCAACAATCCACTTGCAACAACCCCGTTTCGTAGACCCAGCTTCACTACAAAGAGCCCACCATGCCCTTCATCCCCTACACCTTCACCGACGCCCAACTCGTCGATATCCGGCGCTTTTGCGGCTATCCGGCCTATGGCGACGGGGCTGTGGTGTTTCCGTTTCCCTGGGTGATGCGGCAATACCTGGCCCTGGAATATCGCTTGCAGCATCTCGATCAGAATGAAGGCGCGGTGGTGGTGACTACTTACCTCGCCAATCTTTACACGCTGGAGACGGCGATTCCGGCGGCGGCGGCCAATCTCGATACCGATGCGGCTGCCGTCTGGACGCACAATCGCTACGAATTGAAGGACCGCGATGCGCTGTTCGATTCGTGGCGCCGGCGCTTGTGCAATTTCCTTGGCGTGCCGCCGGGGCCGAACTTCGGCGGCGCGTCCAGCACGATGGCGTTGGTGGTCTGATGGACGCGACTATGCTGCAGGAAAAAATCTACGGCGCCTATGCCAGGGCGGCGCAACGCATCGGGCCGATGTACACGCTGTATCGCCCCAATGGTGCGGGCAGCCCTATCGTACCTGGCAATATCGTCACCACGCTGGCGGCGAGCTTCAACGCCGAGGATATGTCGTACGGCAAGCCGCGCGGCTACGGTCAGGCGGCATGGTATTGCCTGGCTGACGGCACGCAGCTTCAAGTGGGCGATTACCTCGTCAACCTGGCCGACGCTGCGGAGTCTTATTTCATCGCCGCGATGCAAAATGCGCTGCCTATCCTGGCGGTGCAGTGCAATCGTTCAGTGCGAATCGGACGCATGCCGGTGGAAAACGGCGCCGGCTACGTCGGTTATGCGGGCGTGGTGCAAAGCGAAGAGCGCGATGCGCTGGGTGCGGCAGGCGCAGAAGGCACGTTCGGTTCGGGCTGGCCGGCGTCGATTCTGTTGGGCGGCAAGTCGGACAACGGTTCGGTGTTGCCGTCGGGCGTGAAGCAAAGCGGCGTGACGATCCTCTTGCCGACATCCGTTCCGTTGGCGATTGCCCAGTCCGATGTGATTCAAGACGACATGGAGCGCGATTATGCGATTTCCAGCGCCGAGCTGACGCCCTTGGGCTGGCGTATCGAAGCGAACGAGGAGCATTCCTGATGCAGCTTGAAAGCGAGAATTGGCATGGCTGATTTATCCGATGTCGAAGCGGCGTTGGCGCAGCTTGCGGTGACGGCAACCTATCCCGCCGGCACGGCGCAGGTCAGCGTGGCCGGCGTGACGGTGACAATTGCGACGGGCTGGCCCGAGCCGCAGCAGCTGGACGGCATCATCGCCGCCGGCAATGCGATGGTGAGCGTGTTTCCCAAGCCGGGCAGCGAAGAAAACACCACGCGTTTTGTGCCGGTGATGGAAGCGCTCAATGGTGTTCCGGCGGCGCAGTTGATGTTGACTGTGGCGGGTAACCGGGTTGCCGTTGGCGGCGCGATCAATCCGGGCGAGGCGGCGTCTTTGCTGGTGAATTACCAGGGCTATTGCTACGGCGTGCAGGCGGGCGACAGCCTTCTTTCGATTGCGGCGGCGCTGGCGGCGCTGATTCCCGGTGCGAGCGCTGCGGGCGCGGTGGTCACGATTGCGGGAGCGTTCGATATCGCGGCGTCGGTGTCGGTGCCCGTTGCGATGCAGGCCGAGATCGCGCGCCAGCGCAGGGAGTTTTTGATTTCAATCTGGGCTGCCACGCCGGCCATCCGCGCGCTGCTTGGCCCGGCGATCGACTTGTATTTGAAGGCTGCGGCGCAAAAGCGCATTGCGCTGCCGGACGACACGCTGGCGCGGCTGATTTATCGCGGCACGCTGGAGATCGATCATCTGGCCAAGCAGCGCATTTATCGGCGCGACTTGCGCTATGAGGTCGAATACGTCACCAGCAGCGGCGAACTTGACCACACCGTCACCAGCTTCGGCACGGCTATCGCGCCTGCCGGGGGCTTTACACTCACCATCAACATTTGAGGCAAACATGGAAAACCAATTTATTGCACCGGCCCAGGCGTACCACCTCGTCGTGATCCATCCGTTCGGCACGCACCAGCGCGGCGCGATCATCAGCGATCCCGATGACGTGGCTGACGTGCTGGCAGGCGAGAACGCGCATCACGTCAACCGGATCAAGGCGCAATGAGCGTTGCCGCAGCGGCACTTGCCATTCGCGAGGCGGCGCGCGGATTTGTGGGACGTGCGGCAACGCCCGCGGTTGTTGATGGTGTGAAGCTGGAGTTTGTTCGCATCATGCGCGAGCGTTATGGGGTGGATTTGGGTGGGCATGTTGCGGAGATCGAGGTGGGGTTTGGCGGGCGGGGTGAGGTTTATTTGGAGATTGCGCCTGGGTTGCTGGAGGTGAGGTTGCAGTGATTTAGAACCCCTCGCCCGCCCCACCCCTCTCCCGCTTACGGGCGAGGGGAGCTCAGCCAGCGATCCTGGATCGGTTGATGAAGCGCGCCGGCCGGTCACCCCTCGCCCGCGGGCGGGAGAGGGGAGGGCGGCGGGCCGATGAGGGACGTTGTGACCTGACCCTGCTTGTAAAGGCCAAAAACATATGTGTGACGACAGCAATATAACTTTCTCAAACAGAGCCGGATCACAACCGCCCTCACCCCCACCCCTCTCCCGCCTGCGGGAGAGGGGAGTTTAAGTGAATTTTCATCCCAAACCGCCCAGCGCGGTTTTTTTATTCCCGGAGGCTTCAACCATGCCCGTTTATCAAGCAGGCCAACTCAACGTCACGTCGCTGCAGGCGCCTGACCTTTACGTCATCATCCAGCCGCCCTCGACGGCGTATATCAACGGCGTGCCGACCGATGGCCTTGGCCTGGTTGGGGTCGGGTCTTGGGGGCCGGTCAATGCGGTGATGCTGGGCATCGGCACCAATGCGCAGGCGCAGCAGGCCATCGGCGCGGTGACCAACCGCAGCCATGACCTGGCCACTGCGGTGGCCGTGGCGGTGCAGAACAATGTGCAGAACTTCGGCCTGGTGCGCGTGACCGACGGCACCGATACCGCCGCCAGCGCGATGGTGAAGGATAGTGCCGGCACACCGGTGACGGGGCTGACCTTGACGGCCATGTATTCCGGCGTCGTCGGCAACGGCATCACGGCCTCGATCGTCGCGGGCACGGCGCCCAATACCTTCAAGCTGTCGGTGCAGCGCCAGGGCTTCACGCCCGAGGTGTACGACAACATCGCCGGCACGGCTGCGGCCTTCTGGGCCAATGCCGTTGCGGCAGTCAACCAGGGGCAGAACGGCATACGCGGGCCGTCGCAGATCGTGGTGGCGAGCATCGGCACGTCCAGCGCTGCGCCCAACGTCACGAGCACGTACACGCTCTCGGGCGGCACCGACGGCGCTTCGGGTGTGACCGACGCCACGCTGGTCGGCGCCGATGGCCTGACGCGCACCGGCATGTATGCGCTGCGCAAGTCGGGCATGCAGGTGGGTAACCTGGTCGATTGCCAGACCGCGACTACCTGGACTGCACAGCTTGCTTTGGGCCTGCAGGAAGGCATCTACTTCCACACCGCCAATGCGCCGGGCAGCAGCATTACGGCAAGCGCCGCCAACCTCGCCACCGCCGGCATCGACGGCTATGCCATGAATTGCCTGGTCGGCGACTGGGCCTACTGGCAGGACAACACCAACGGCGTGCAGCGCATGCTGTCGCCGGCGACGTTCACCAGTGCCTTGCAGGCGGCCACCAGCCCTGAGCAATCGATTCTGAACGCGGCCGTGTCGGGCATCGTCGCCACGCAGCGCAGCTTGCAGAACCTGCCCTATAGCGATGCCGAGATCGGCCAGGCGGCGTCAAGCCGTCTGGAAGTGCTGACCCTGGGCGCGCCGGCGGGGCCGATCTTTGCCTGCCGCACGGGGCGCAACATCAGCTCGAATTCGGCCACCAATGGCGACAACTACACGCGCATGACCAACTACATCGCCTTCACGATCGCTTCGGCTTTCGGCTACGTGGTGGGCAAGCCGCAGACGGCGGATTTGCGCCGCTCGGTCAAGGGCGTGATGGATGCGTTCTTCGCCAACCTGCAGCGCGTGGGCATGATCGGCAACGTCAACGCGCCGACCCAGCCCGGCTGGAGCGTGCAGATCGACGCCAACAACAATCCCATGAGCCAGGTGGCGCTGGGGTACATGGAGGCGGATGTGAAGGTGACTTATCTTTCCATCGTGAGGTATTTCCTCGTGAACATTCAAGGCGGCCAGACCGTCACGGTCAATCCGGTTCAATAACATTCCAGGAGCATAAAACATGCCGCAATCCGGTTTGAATATCGGCGCAGACGCGCGATTCGATGTCCACACTGCCAGCGGGCCGCTGACGCTGCCGACGCTGCTCAATTTCAAGTCCAAGAAGCTCAACCAGAAGCTGACGGTGAAGCCCTTGAACGGCTTGCCGATCCACCTGAATTTCCAGGAGAACGGCTGGGAGGGGTCGTTCGACGTGTCGCGCGCGGACTCTTCGCTGGACGATTACTTCGTGGCTTACGAGGCCGCTTACTACGCAGGGCAATCGCAGCCTGCGGGGACGATCCAGCAGACGGTGTCGGAGGTCGATGGCTCGGTCTCGGTCTACCAGTATCAGGGCGTAGTTCTGTACTACGACGATGCAGGGGATTATGAGGCGGAGAAGAATGTGATTTTGAAAGTGTCGTTTGGGGCGGCTACGAGGGTTAAGTTGTCGTAGTTCATATGGCTCGCGGTCGCCCCTCTCCCGCCTGCGGGCGAGGGGAGTCCAGCCGGTGATGCTGGTTAGATACATGAGGCGCGACTGCAGTTCGCCCTCCTTTCTATGGGAGGGATGCGGCATCTCCTTTTTCCATTCCACATCCTCCTTCGCGCGGCTAGATCGATCATCAAAAAGCCGGCCGCTCACCGGCCTGCCGCGCAATCTTTTTCCTGAGCGTCATCGATAGAAAGAGCAATCCATGTCCGAACTTACCCAAGCCAATTCCGACGGTTCCGCCGTCGTCAATGATGCCCGTGGCCGCAAGCTGACGGTCAGGCAGCCTGACTTTTTGCAGGAGTCGCGCATCACCAAGCTGTGCGGCGAGGCCTCGACCAACGTCGGCTATATGTATGCCTATGTCTTTCCGGCCATCGCCGTGATTGCCGTCGATGGCGATGCGGTGCCGTTTCCGACGACCTATCTGCAGATCGAGGGCTTGATCGCGCGTGTCGGGCGGGAAGGATGCAGCGCGGTGCTGAACCACATGAGCAGTGCGCACAATGCCGAAGCGCATCGGGAAGACGTAAAAAACTAGGACGGAACCCCGGCTTCCGGCAGGCTGCGGTGCTGCTCAAGGGCGGGGTTCCTTTTCATATTGCCTTTCCCGGCGCCACCTGGTTGACGGCGTCGGAGAGCCACGCGCTGGCGGTGGTGCTGCTGGAACTGGAGGGCGCTACATTCAACTGGGACAGCATGAGCTGGGTGGAGCGTTGACGATGGCGGAGATCACCTTGCATGCGCTGATGTACCGCCTGGCCAACGCGGCCGAAGCGGAAGATGCCGCGCTGGCCAAGGGCTTGCGCGATTGTGCCCGCGCGATTGCGACTGGTTTGAAGGATGAACTGGGGCAGGTGCAGGCCGGGGCGCTCGCGCCGTCGGGCGGCGCTGCCGATGTGCATGTGGCGGAGCAGGCGGGGCCGGCGGCGGTCGCGTCGAGCACATCGGCTGCATCGGCCGGGAAAGCCGGACAGCACGCATCGGCCGATCTGCGCCGTAGTGTGGGTTATACGGTTGATGGCTTGCATGCTTCGATCGGCTCGACTTCCGACCGGGTCGCCGAGATGGAATTCGGCACGCACCGCATGGCGCCGCATGCCGTGCTGGGTGCGGCGCTGACGGCCAATCGCGACAGGATCGAGGCGCTGCTCGGCGAGGCTGCGGCGAAGGGCATTGCGGGGCGCTAGTTGGCGCGCCGGCGCCGCACACTCGCTGCGTTCCCCGGCTTCGCAGTGCTGCTCGCCCAGGCGAACCCTTTCGCCCGGCCTCAGGCAACGAACTACTTGAACAACTCGTAGATGAGGAAGCAGATAAAGATAAAGGCGGCGGCTGCCACTGCCAGCGACACCACGACCGTGATCAACGACATGATCAACATGGTCATGGTGGAGAAAAACATGTCGATCTTGTCGAGCAGCGACATCGGCCTGCCCTGATATTCGGCGCGCTTGGCGGCCCAGGATGCGGCCACGCCGGAGTAGTCCCGCAGCCACCTGGTTTCCGTGTCTTGCGATCCCTTTCTTCTCATTTTTCCCCTCCCTGAATTCTTATGTCGAACGAAGCTTACAAAGTGGCGATCACGATCGCTCTCAAAAACGAGGTCAGTGGCGTGCTGCAGACCCTGTTGCGCGATTTCAGCCGTCTCGACGACAAGGCAAAAGCCTTGACCAAGAGCCTGGGCGGTATCGGCAAGAATACCACAGCCGGTTTGGAATCGGTATCGCGCAGCATGAGCCAGATGGAGAAAAAGGCGGAGTCTCTGGCGAAGAAGCTGGAGAAGATCGGCAAGCGCGGCAAAGGCGGCGCGGCGGCAGCGGAGAAGGGTGAAGACGAACCCCATTCGCTGGCAGGGCACTTGGCGGGGATCGGAGAAAAGACCGAGGCCGGGCGCAAGGTCATCGACGCCGGCAAGACGATGATGGAAGCCTTGAAGGGGCCGCTCGACGAAGCCGACAAGTTCGAGCAGGCCTTTGCCAAGTTCAAGCTGATGGGCCTTGGCGGCGCGGCCAATGAAGAGGCCGAGAAGTTTGCGCGCAGCATGAACGTGATGGGGTCTTCCTACACCGACAACATGCAGGCCATGACGCAGGCGGTCGGCGTGTTCCGCGCGGCCGGTGCGACCGACGGGGAGGCCTTGGCGCAGGCGAAGATGGCCGCGCCGACGATCGCCAAGCTGCATCTGGCCACGTCGACCTACGACGATGAAACGCGTGAGAACATCCAGAGCCAGGATGCGGACATGCTGCGCTTCATCAAGGCGCGCGGGGGCATGAAGGACGCCAAGAGCTTCAACGACATCGCCGACACCGGCTGGAAGGCGATGCAGGCTTCGGGCGGCACGCTCAAGTGGTCGCAGTTGAACGATGTGCTGGCCTCGGGCGGCGCCGCCACGGCGAACCTGAGCGACAAGGCGCTGATGGGCGAAATCCAGCCGTTGTTGAATCACATGAGCGGCGGTGCGATCGGCGACGGCATCGCCGGTGCGCTGTCGCACCTGACTTCCACGTCGGGCGTATCGGCCGACACGGCGCACATGCTGGCCGACGCCGGCGTGTGGGATGCGAAGAAGATCAAGTGGAACAAGAAGGGCGGGGTCGATTCCGTCGGCGGCGACGGCAATCCGCTCAAGGATCTGGCGGCCTTCAATGCCTCGCCTACGGCGTTCTACGAAAAATACATCGCGCCGATGTATGACAAGCAACACCTGGATGCCGGCGCACGCGCCGTGCAAAACACCCGGCTATTCGGCGACAAGGGCGGCGCGCTGTTCACCGCCATCGACGGCGACAAATCGGCGATCCATGCGAGCGCGAGCAACCTGGACAAGGCGTCGACGTTAGGCAAAAGCGCCGATGCGGCCAGGGACAGCTCGAGCGCGCAGTTCAAGGATTTGCAGGCGAACCTGCAAGACGTGATGATCGAGACCGGCAACGCCGTGCTGCCCATGATGGTCGACGGCTTGCGCACGATCAATCCGATGCTCAAGGATCTGGCCGGCTGGATGCACGAGCACACCGGCACGGTGAAGGTGCTGACCTTTGCCTTCGCCGGCCTTGGTGCGGCCCTGATCCTGGGCGGTACGATCAACACCGCTGCGACGGGATTGCGCGCGATCAGCGCTGCGCTGGAATTTACCGGCGCGGGCGGTGCGGGGGGGCTTTCGCGCCTTGCCTCGGGGATCGGCAGCGTTGGCTCGGGGCTGGCGTCGATGGGCAAGACGGTTGTGTCAGGTCTTGCAAGCGTCAGCCGTGCCGTGATCGCCAACGTGGGCGGCGCCAGCGGGGCGTTGGGCCTGCTGGGCAGGACCAGCCTGGTGGCCGCCGCCGCGTTTGCCGGCTGGCAGCTCGGCACGTGGCTCTACGACACCTATCTGCAAGGCACCAAGTTCAGCGACTGGCTGGGCGGCCTCTTGACCCACGTGCTGGCGTTCTTCGGCAATTCGGACGCGAAGGAAGCGCTGGAAATCCAGGAGAAAGCGAAGAAGGCGATGGCGCAGGGCGGACAACATATCGCCGCGGGCGCCAAGGCGCAAGCCGCCGCGGCCCAGGCCGGCCGTGCGCAGCAATATGCGCCGCTACCGAGCCGCGCCAGCGCGCCGCAGCAGGACGCGGGAGCGCACGAAGCGCCCGGGCAGTCGCCGGTGAACGTGGTGGTGAACAATTATCTCGATGGCAAAGAGATCGCTTCGCATTTCGTGCCGAACTTCTCGACCGGCACGACCGACTTCAATTCCGGTGCCTCGGCCTTGCGCCCCGGCATGGGCAACATGGGTATCCCGTAATGAGTAATCCAGTCACACTCACCTTGACGACGGCGCAGGGCGACTTCGTCTTCGCCGGCGCCGAAGTGCCGGAGAAGATCGCCATCGGCGGCGAGCAGATGCTGACCACGCACAAGCTGGTGGGCGGCTTGCGCGTGGTCGATGCAATGGGGCCGGACGATGCGGCGTTGTCGTGGTCGGGCTGGTTTCTGGGTTCTGCCGATGCGACGGGCGATCTGCCGGACAACAGCACGGCCACCGGGCGCGCGCGCTTCCTCGATTACGTGCGCCGCAGCGGCCTGCCTTGCACGCTGACCTGGGGCGAGTTCAGCTATCTCGTGGTGGTGTCGAAGTTTTCCGCCGACTATGAGAAGCCGTACAAGGTGCCGTTCCAGATCACCTGCGAAGTGGTGCAGGACCAGACGCAGGACGTCACATCGGTCGCCGGTTCTTCTCCGGCGGACGCGATCAATCAGGACGCGGCGACGCTGGGCACGCTGGCGACGGCGGTGGGGATACCTGCGCTATCGACGGCGGTGTCGGCGGCGGCGTTGGCGCTGTCGTCGGTGGTGGGCGCGGCCAAGCCGATTGCCAATGGCTTGGTGTCGCTTGCCGGCTCAGGCGGCGGCGCTGCGGCGTCTTCCGGTGCCTCGGGAGTTGTCGGCTCGGCGACGAGCGCGATTGCCAGCGCGTTGTCGGCCACCTTGAGCAGCACCGTGACGAGCGCCTTGAACGGCGCCATCGCGTCGGCATCGTCGGCTTTGGCGTCGGTGCAGGGCACGGTGTCAGGTCTTGTCGCCGGCGCCGAATCGGCGGTGGCATCGATTCCCTCGATCGGCGGGCTCAATCCGCTGCAATCGGTGGCGCAGCAGGCCACGGCGATGGCGGCACAATCGGCGGCGGCGGTGCAATTGTCCACATTGACGCAGATCGGATCGGTTGCCGCGCGGCTCTCGGCCAACCTTGCGCTGGTGACCGACCCCGGCGGCAACAAGCAGGTGACCACGGGCGGCGGCAATCTCTACAGCGTCGCCGCGACGGCCTATGGCGACGCGACGCGCTGGAGCGACATCGCGCAGGCCAGCGGCTTGATCGATCCGATGACGACCGGCTTCAACACATTGACGATACCTTCATGAGCGTAAATCAGATCATCCAGGCCGGGCAGGCGCGCACGCCGCGCGCGATTCTCATGGTGGGCGGCACGGCGATTCCGTGGCTGTCGTTCGAGATGCAGCACAACGGCATCTACGAGGCCGGTTCGCTGTCGCTGAAGATGCCGGTGCCGTTTGCCCAATGGCCGTTCTGGACGCAGCAGACCGAGATCATTGTGGACGTATACGTCGGCTTTCCCGCTGACCCTGCGAATTGCACCACGGCCGATCTGACGCTGATGATGACGGCGCGCATGGACGAGTTCAAGCTCGATCCGGCGACGTCGCTGGTGTCGCTCTCGGGGCGCGACTTGACGTCGCTGTTCATCGACAACAAGATCAACGGCACGTACCAGAACATGACCTCGTCGGAGGTGATCGCGCAGCTGGCGTCGACGTTTCCGGTGCTGCAGCAGAACATTACGGCCACGACCGGCTGGATCGGGAATTATCTCAAGCAGGATAACGTGCAGATCCAGAATTCGACTTCGATGTGGAAGCTGATGACCTACCTGGCGCAGCACGAGGGCTTGCAATGCTTCGTGCTGGGGCGCGAGCTGTATTTCGGCGACTTCGGCACATCGGTTTCGGATTCGCCTTACCGCATCGTGTATCAACCGCCGGGCGCGAGCAACGCTGCGCCTGCGATCAATGCGGAACGGCTCGATTTTTCGCACGACATGACGATTTCGGGCGACGTGACGGTGCGCGTGCGCAGCTTTCACGGCGCGCAGAACGCGGCTTACGCCTACACGGCCAAGAGCGCGCGCACGCAAAAGAATATCGAGCAAAGCATGAAGACGGTGCAGACGGCGCAGGAGTACGACTACGTGTTTCCCGGCATGACGCAACAGCAGGTGCAGCAAAAGGCCGAATCGTTGTTGCAGCAGATCGGCCAGCATGAATACAAATTGGAGGCGACAGTGCCGGGCGACCTGGCGACGTTTCCGTGGACGCCGGTGACGGTCGAAGGCACGGGCACGGATTTCGATGCGACGTACGGCATCGCGCGCATCTCGCGCTCGTTCGACCGGCGCGGCTACAGCATGAGCATCAGCGCGCGCACGGCGCCGGATACGGTGGAGGTGAAGCTTTCATGATCAATCACATCAAGCGCGTGGTGTCTGAATTCATGTCGGGCGTGTTCATCGCGCGCTACGGCACGGTGACCTCGTTCAACCCGGCAGACTATACGGTGAAGGTGCAGATCCAGCCCGAAGGTACGCAGACCGGCTTCATCCCGCTGACCTCGCCGTGGGTGGGCAACAACTTCGGCGCGGTGTTCGGCCCTGAGGCGGGCGACCAGGTGCTGGTGCATTTTGTCGACGGCAATCTGCAGGCGGCGCTGGCCGGTGGGCGCACCTTCAGCAATGCCGCGCTGCCGCCTACGGTGCAGTCGGGCCAGGCGGCGATCGTCGACAGCCAGGGTGCGTATGTCAGGCTCAACAACGACGGCACGCTGACGGTGGGCGCGCCGACCTCGATCACGCTGACGGCGCCCAATGCGTATGTGGAAGGCAACCTGACCGTGTCGCAAAACCTGACGGTACAGGGCAACCAGAGCAACAGCGGCACGATTGCGGCGACGGGCACGATTTCGAGTTCGTCGGATGTCGTGGCTAACGGCAAGAGCGGGCATAACCATACGCATACGGTGAGTGGGACGATTTCTTCGGCGCCGGATTAGGGGGCGTTGCGCGCGGTTTGTCATTTCTTGATCGAAGCAGAGGGAAGTTTTGCCGTCCAAAAATCACAGGCCAAAGTATTAGAGCTCATTCCATAAATAGGGGCCTGATGCATTTTCACCAGGAAAGGCGCTGGCAAGGCGTGCGACGCGTCTCGTGGCGGGGCCACGAGCAAGGACTAGGCGTCCCCGAGCGAACGCGGCCAGCGCCTTTCCTGGACTCGGCGTCCCCGTGAAAACCCGGAGGGAACGCGCTATTTGGGCGGTGCGCGTTGTTGTGCCGCTTGCACAGGGACCCACCCTGTGCGGCGCGACACGCCTGGCGCCCCATCCCAAATAGCGCGTTTGCACAGGCCCCTATTTATGGAATGAGCTCTACTTACGCGATACCAACCAACAGCCCCATACCCATGTTCAAACTCCTCCAATCCAAACTCGGCCGCGACAAAGACTACCCCGAGCGCACGGCCAGGCTGCAGAGTTTGCAGCATGTCCTCAAGGGTACGCTGTATGACGTGTTGCGCCATCCGTTTCATGACGAGCGCAATGGCGCGGGCGAATATATTCCGCTGCGCGAGCGGCGCCCTTGTGTGCGCTCGAACACCTGCCGCGTCGTGGTCGACGATTCGGTGGCGCTGCTGTTCTCCGATGGGCATTTTCCCACTGTGGAGCTGGCCGACGGCGCTCAGAAGGCCACGTTGGCGCGCATTCTGAGGGAGGCGCGTTTCAACGAGGTGATGATCGATGCGGCCACGCGCGGCAGTGTCGGCTCGGTGGCGTTGCACTTTCAGGTGCTGGGCGGGCGCGTGTTTCTGAAGGTGCTCGACACCGCGCTGTTGACGCCGCTGTGGCAGCAGGGCGCGCCCGACAAGCTCGCGCGCGTGGTGGAGAAATACAAGGTTAATGGCGAGGCCTTGCGCGCAGCGGGTTATGCGATTGCCGATGGCGATTTGCCGGCGATGTTCTGGTTCCAGCGCGTGTTCACCGGTGTTGCGGAAGAATGGTATCTGCCGTGGAAGGTGGCCGATGCGATCGATGGTTTTCAGCCGCGGCTCGATCCCGAGCGGTGCGTTACGCATGCGCTGGGCTTTGTGCCTGTCGTGTGGATACGCAATCTGCCTGGCGGCGATGATGTGGACGGCTTGCCGACGTTTTGCGAGGAGGCGATCGATACGCAGATCGAGATCGATTACCAGCTCTCACAGGCCGGGCGCGGGTTGAAGTATTCGTCGGACCCGACGCTGTTGATCAAGGAGCCGTCCGGCAGCGGCGGCGATCCGATTGTGAAGGGCGGCGCGAACGCCATCGTGGTCGACGAGAAGGGCGATGCGAAGCTGCTGGAGATCAGCGGCAAGGCCAGCGAGGCGGTGCTGGATTACGTGAAGTTCCTGCGCGAGATGGCGCTGGAGACGATGCACGGCAACCGCGCGCAGCCGGATAAATTGAGCGCGGCGCAATCGGGCCGGGCGATGGAATTGATGATGCAGCCGCTGGTGTGGCTGGCCGACAAGCTGCGCATCAGCTATGGCGAACGGGGAATTGTCGAAGTCGCCGTCATGATTTTGCGGGCGTCGCGCGTGCTGCCGTTGGTGTTTGCCAATGGCGAGCGGGTGGTACCGTTTGATGCGGATCAGGCAGTGTCGTTGCGCTGGCCGCGCTGGTTTGCGCCTACGGCTGCGGACCTGGCGCAGATTGCGGCGACCTTGTGCCAGTTGTGCGCGGCGTCGTTGATGTCGCGCGAGACGGCGATCAAGGTGCTGGCGGCGCAGTATGACATTGATGATGCGGCGGCGGAGCGGGCGCTGGTTGAGGAGGAGATGGCGTTGGAAAACACTTGATGGTGTTTGGGCGAGTGCGCTTTATTCTTTTGCGAATGCGAGAAGTTCAACTTTGCGCTGCTCGCAGGTGATGCCTTTAGGACGACTGGCCGGTCGTCCCTGTCCCGCCTGCGGGAGAGGGGAGTTACAGCGGCTGCTCCAGGTAAGCTGGCGATTGATATTCGGTCAGTTTCCTAGGTCGGACGGCCGCCCCGTCGGAAGGCGCTGCGCTTTTCCGACCTGCGGCTGCTCCAGGCGAGCCGGTGACAGGATTGACTTTGCAATGCGTAGTACCAAATCAAGCAGTACCCATACAACTCTAACAGGAGGACTCGATGTCCGATAACGCCTCATCATCCGCCGCGGCGGCGAAATCCGGCAACCCCTTGCTCGACGCGCCGCTCGAGGATATTCCAGATCAATGGCGCGAGCACGCGCGTGAGTTGCGGCGCGAGAATGCCAGGTGGCGTGAGATGGCGCGGCAGCAGGACGAATCGGTGCAGCAGCGCCGCCTGGACGACGCCGTGGCTGCGGCGCGGCGAGAGCATGAGAGCAAGACGGCTGCCCTGCTGCAGTCTGAACGTGCTGCGGCGGGCCGGCGCATTGTGGCGGCCGAGGTGCGGTCGGCGGCGCTGGCGCTGGGGATACAGGATCTCGATGCCTTGACGCTGCTCGATACTTCTCGCATTGCGGTCGACGCCGATAGCGGCGAGGTCGATGGCGTGCGCGAGCTGCTGGAGCAGTTCAAGGAGGCCAAGCCCTATCTGTTTCGCGGTGCGCCCAGGGATACGACGCAGACGCGCGGCGTACCGCCTGTTGCCAATGGCAGGAAGTTCGATGCGCGGCACGCTACGCGGGAGGAGCTGGCGTTGGATGCGAGGGCTCGGGGGTTGAATATCAGGCAGTTTTGATTGCGGGCTGGCCGGTCGCCCCTCGCCCGCAGATGCTGGTCATTGCCCACAAGTCTTGGCACTACTAACTCCCGTCTCCCGCAGGCTGGAGAGGGGTGGGGCGGGCGGCGTCATGACTCGGCATGCAAAGGCCATTTTACTGCCGCAATCAATCCATTGAGTTTGCCAAGCGCAGTCGGATCGCAACGTCCCTCACCCCTGCCCCTCTCCCGCCTGCGGGAGAGGGGTTCCAAGCTCCTGTATGCAAATGCGGGTATTGATCAGATCGCAGGCGGGCGAGGGGAGTTCAGTCGGTGATTTGGCTTGGGTTATGAGACGCGCTGGCCGATCACCCCTCTCCCGCCTTCACCGCCCGCGGGCGAGGAGAGTTTTCTCCGTGGGCAGTGCTAT
>Ga0302314_10012069_pt1 | contig 14997 bp, 15 predicted proteins | sample III_Palsa_N2_3_FD_200533 | JGI IMG/M metagenome (GOLD analysis project Ga0302314, IMG submission 200533) | Peat permafrost microbial communities from Stordalen Mire near Abisko, Sweden - III_Palsa_N2_3 | ecosystem: Environmental > Terrestrial > Soil > Palsa > Peat permafrost | place: Sweden... | reverse complement strand
GAATATCCAATGGGTCATCGAAAATCACATTGGTCCGTGGAAAGCGGTAGTCTGCCGCTCCGGAAACTGCATACCCAGCCGAATCCCCGATCGCTCAGCGGCCGGGGAACGGGGGACCCAATGGAGCCGACCAGGCTCTGAGGGGCGAATCGCCGCCAGCGCGGCGTAGCGCAAGCTCTTTCAGCGCGAGCCCGACAGCTAACCCCGTAGGCACCCGAAAGAGAAGGGTCGTCTCCGTTGCACATATCCCCCCGGTCGATGCATTTTGCGTGGCGGCGCGCCCATTTCGCCGCGGCATTCTTCATCGCCGTCCTGGGGCTCGGAATCCCGGCCACCGCGCTCGCCTCGCGGGCCTTCGGCACTCGAGTGCTCGAGGAGGGCATGAGCGGCAGTGACGTGAGCACGCTCCAGAAGTGGCTCACGATCGCCGGCTTCAAGACGCCGGTCCTCGGCGATTTCGGTCCGATCACCTATGGGAACGTGCGCCGCTTTGAGCGCAAGTACAAGCTCAAGGTCAACGGGGTGGTCACCGCGCCGGTGGCGCGCGAGCTCCAGGCCGTGGTGGAGGACAAGACTGACGGGAGGGCGGCCGGGTCCGGTGGCGGGGGTGCTCAGGTCAACCCGATGTCGCAGATCACACCGCCGGCTACGTCGAGCGCCCCGACGGCGCCCACGCCTCCGGGAACGGGGCTGTTCGGTGGCCGTGTGCTCAAGCTCGGGATGCGCGGCCCATCGATCAGGGAGATGCAGGAGTACCTCTCGGCGGCCGGCTTCCCGGTCACCGACGACGGCGACTACGGTTCGGCCACGCACAGCGCCGTGATCGCGTTCGAGGCCTCCAAGGGCCTGAAGCAGGACGGCATCATGGCTCTGACCGCCGCCAACGCCCTGCGCGCGACCGTCGCCGCCATCGATGCCGACAACACGGGACAGAAAGCGGTGATCGCCCCCGACGGCCTGGCCATCGCGCCGGTGGACGCGCCCCTGGTGGTCAAGGAGGTGATCGCCGCGGCGAACGAGATCGCGATGACGCCGTACCTGTACGGCGGCGGCCACGCGGCCTGGAACTCGCCGGGAGGCTACGACTGCTCGGGATCGGTGAGTTTTGCCCTCCACGGCGGCGGCCTGATCTCCGCCCCTGAGGACTCGGGCGAGCTCGAGTCCTACGGTCAGCCGGGTCCGGGTCACTGGATGACGCTGTACGCCAACGGCGGTCACGTGTACATGACTGTCGCCGGGTTGTGGTTCGACACGGTGGCCCAGAGCAAGGCCAACGGCGAGGATCGCTGGTCCGCGACACGGGTCTCGTCGGCCGCTGGGTTCGTCGTCCGTCATCCCGGCGGGATGTAAGACCGGCCAGCCGAAGTAGCATCAGGCGTGGATGACCGCGCTCGCAGACCTCTACACGATCCCGGAGGAGCACCTCGACTTCCGCGCGACGATTCGCCAGATCGCGCGGGAGCGGATCGCTCCGCGCGCGGCGGAGATCGACGAACGCGGGGAGTATCCGCACGACCTGCGGAAGCTGCTGTCCGAGCAGGACATCCTCGGCCTGCCGTTCGATACCGAGCACGGGGGCACCGGCACCGGGACCTTGATGCTGAACATCGCGATCGAGGAGATCTCCAAGGCGTGCGCGTCGACGGCGCTGATCCTGATGGTGCACGAGCTGGGCACGCTCCCGATCAAGCTTTTCGGCACTCAGGAGCAGCAGCAGCGGTTCCTGCCCCGGTGCGCGACCGGGGAGTGGTCGCCGGCCTTCGCGCTATCCGAGCCCGACGCCGGGTCGGACCCCGGCGGGATGCTCACCCGCGCGGTCTGCGAGGGCGACGAGTGGGTGATCGACGGAGCCAAGAACTGGATCACCAACATCGGTATCGCCGACTTCTACATCGTGTTCGCGGTCACCGATCGAGAGGCGGGCCACTCGCGCGGGATCACCGCGTTCGTGGTTGAGGCCGATCGACCCGGATTCAGCGTCGGCAAGCTCGAGCGCAAGCTCGGGATGCGGGGTTCCCCGACCGGTCAGCCGGTCTTCGACGACGTCCGGGTACCGGTTCATAACGTGATCGGCGAGGTCAACGCAGGCTTCAAGGTCGCGATGGCCACGCTCGATCGCTCCCGCCTCGGCGTCGCGGCCCAGGCGCTGGGGATCGCCCAGGGGGCGACCGACTACGCGGCGGGCTACGCGCGTGAGCGCCGGCAGTTCGGGCAGCCGATCAACGTCTTCCAGGCGATCCAGTTCAAGCTCGCGGACATGGAGACCCAGTGCGCGGCGGGGCGCGAGCTGCTCTACCAGGCGTGCGCCAAGGTCGACCGGCAGGACGCGGACGTCGGGAAGTACTCGGCGATGGCGAAGCTGTTCTGCTCGGATGTCGCGATGCGCGCCACGGTCGAGGCCGTGCAGGTCCTCGGCGGCTACGGTTACGTCAAGGACTACCCGGTCGAGCGCATGCTGCGCGACGCCAAGCTCACCCAGATCTATGAGGGCACCAACGAGATCCAGCGTCTCGTGATCGCTCGGAGCATGAGGTAGGCGGTGTCCGACTCGTCGCCGACCCTACGGCGCATTCTCTTCTCGGCGCTCGCGGCCCTCGTCGTCGGGCTCGGTGTGGTCAGCCTGATCTTCGGGTTCAGCGCCTCGTTCCCGGTCCGCCTCCTACAGGGACTGGCCGTATTCGGGGCGGGCGCGGTGATCATCGGCGGTACCGTCGTGCTGGTGATGATTCATCTCGCCGGCTGGCGCGACCCCGTCTCCGAGGACGAGTTCGACGCGATCGTCGAGCGCGCCGAGCGCCTCGCGTCCGAGGGCTCGTGGGGGGAAGGCGACGACGACCTGGCGCCCGCGGACGATGAGGAAGAAGAAGAGGATCTGTTCGATCCACACGACGAGGAGGACTTCAGAACGCTCGTCCGGGCCGCGGTGGACGACCTTCCGCTCGAGTTCCATCGAGCGCTCGAGCACGTCGCGGTCGTGGTCTCCGACGGCGGGCGCAAGCGCCGCGCCTACGGGCTCTACGAGGGCGACACGGTCGCCCGAGACTTCTTCCACGACCGGATCGTGATCTTCCGCGACACGCTGCTGCGCGACTTCGGCCACGATCCCGCGCTGCTGCGGGCCCAGGTCACGCGAACGGTCCGCCACGAGCTCGCCCACCATCTCGGCTGGGACGAGAACGGCGTCCGGGGACTGGGTCTCTAGCTCGTAGCTCGGGCGGTCCCTGCCCGGGGCCGTCGTAGCGCCCGCGGGGGCCGCAGGGGGATGAGATGATGCGCGCTCGGCCGTGATGATCGTGATGACACCCCAGGCGACCGCCGCCGACATCGACGCCGTGAAGGCGCGCCTGGAGTCGGTCGGTCACCTGCACGTGCTGGTGATGCCGGGCGAGCTGACCACCGCGATCGGCGCGATCGGCGATCCCGAAGGGGTCTCCGAGCTCGGGCTCGAGGGCATGGTCGGAGTTGACCGCGTCGTCCCGATCTCCCGCCCGTACAAGCTTGCCTCCTCGGAGCTCGCCCACCACGCGCCCACCGTGCTCGAAATCGCCGGTAGGAGGGTCGGCGGCGGCGACACCTTCTGCCTGATCGCCGGTTCACCCTCGACCTGAGCGCGATCCCGTGGCTGAAGCTGCACACGCATCTGCCCGTGATCGTGGACCCCAGTCACGCCTCCGGCGACCGCAGGCTCGTCGGCCCGCTCTCGCGCGCGGCCGCCGCCGTCGGGGCGGACGGGATCATCGTCGAGGTCGCCGACGACCCCGCCACCGCGCAGTGCGACGGGCCCCAGCAGCTCGCGGCCGGCGACTTCGCTCAGTACGCGCGCGAAGTGGCCGCGCATGCCGCGCTGACGGGCAAGCGGCTGGCGTAGAGGGGCGGCGCCGGGCCCGCGGGCGCGTCTCGGTCCGCCCCGCCCGCCACCCAGGATCAGCTGCGAACCCCGAGCAGGAGCGAGCTGATGCCCGAAGCCGTGATCGTAGACGCCATCCGCACCCCGATCGGCCGAGCGCTGAAGGGATCGCTGCGCTCCGTTCGCGCCGACGAGCTTGCCGGTCCGCGCCCCGGTACCACGCTCGAGGGCCTGGCCAAGCTGAAGCCGGTGTTCAAAGCGGACGGGACGGTGACCGCGGGGAACGCGTGCCCGCTCAACGACGGCGGCGCAGCCGTGCTCGTGGTGTCCGACGAGAAGGCCAGGCGCCTCGGCCTCGAGCCCAAGGCTCGGATCATCGCCTCGACCGTGGCCGCGATCCGGCCCGAGATCATGGGGCTCGGGCCGATTCCCGCGATCCGCGCCTTGCTCGAGCAGACCGGGATGACGATCGACGACATCGATATCGTCGAGATCAACGAGGCGTTCGCCGCCCAGATCGTTCCCTGCAAGGAGGACCTCGGCATCCCCGACGAGAAGCTCAACCCGTTCGGTGGCGCGATCGCCCTCGGCCATCCGTTCGGGATGACCGGGGCGAGGATCATGACGACGCTGATCAATGGGCTGCGGACACTCGACGGAACGTTCGGAATTGAGTCGATGTGCGTCGCCGGCGGCATGGGTCAGGCGATGCTGATCGAGCGGCTCAGCTGATTACTCCGGACGGCGGCGCTGACTGGTAGCGTTGCGAAGGGCTGTGTTTCGGGGGCTTGGAGCACCAAATATATGGACCGCTGCGCGCGCGGCGGTGCTCATGCTGCTCGTCTGCGGGCTGGGCGCCGGTGGCGCCCGCGCGGAGGTGGTGCGGCTGCCCGACGGGCATCTGGTTGGGATCATGCCTAAGGCCGGGGCCGCGCCCGCCACGAGTTCGGGGGCGCGTGCGCCTGCGGTGCGATCGAGCACCGACAACGGCGAAGTCGACTACGACAAAGGGGGCCCGGTGCTGCACTCGAGCGCCCCGTACCTGATCTTCTGGGACCCTCCCTCGTTGGGCGCGACTCCGATCCCGAGCTCGACCGAGACCCTCTTGTCCCGATACTTCACCGACGTCGCGCACGATAGTGGCCTGGCGACGAACGACTTTGGAGTCATACGCCAGTACAGCGATCAGACGGGGATCGCCGACTACGCCCAGACGTTCTCGGACGCCCAGGTGATCGTCGACACCGACCCCTACCCGACGCCGTACAACGGGTCGAGCAGCTGCCCCGATGCCGACTCCACCTATTACCCGATCTGCCTCTCGGACGCCGTGCTGCAGTCCGAGCTCACGCACCTGATCACCGCCGACGGCCTGCCCACCGACGGGTCGACGAGCGCGAGCGAGCTGGTGGCGAACGCTCCGATCTACTTCATCGTCACCCCCGCCAACGTCGACATCTGCCAAGAGGCCAACCCCCAGATAGTTTGCGCGGATGGCGCGCCCGGGGTCGGCTTTTGCTCGTACCACGACTACTACACGGAAGGCGCGAATTACGTTCTCTATGCGGCGATCCCCTTGATCAATGCCGAGAACAGCGATCCGTCGCTCAACCCCAAGGATTGCCAGGACGACGACAACTCGGCGATCCAGGAGCCCAACCGTGTTTTGGACCCCAACGGCGGCGATGTCGTGATCAGCTACATGACCCACGAGGACATCGAGTCGATCACCGACCCGCTGCTCACCGCCTGGTACGACCCGATCTCTCGCAACGAGATTGCCGACAACTGCAATTACTACGGCACCCTTGGTCCGACCAAGAGCGAGAGCCTCCTCGCCTTTGCACCGCCACTCGGTGGCCTCGCCACTCCCGCCATGGGGATGACCACCGGCACGCTCTACAACCAGCTGGACAACGGCGACCAGTATTACGCCCAGACCGTGTGGAGCAACGGCGACGTCAACTGCAGGCAGCGACCGTCCGGTGTATCCCCGACCCCGAGCTTCACCGCGCCGTCCGGAACTCAGCTGGTCGGTAGCCCGGTCAGCTTCGACCCCAGCGCGAGCTCCTCGACCGGTGGTTACAGCAGCGTTGGCTGGGACTTCGGCGACGGCGCCACGAGCTTCACCTCGACGGCTACGACAACCGCCCCCGAGCCGACCACGGTTTCGCACGCATATGCGGCTCCGGGGACCTACACGGTCACGCTGACGCTGGTGGACCCTTATGGCGACCTCGCCCGCACGAGCCACACCGTCACCGTCATCGGCCCTCCCACGGCGGCGTTCTCGTTCTCGCCGGTGACGCCACTCCCCAAGGCGACGGTGGTGTTCAACGGCAGTGGCTCGTCGGATCCGAACAGCGGCGGTTCGATCAGCTCCTACAGCTGGTCGTTCGGGGACGGCACGACGGGGACGGGCGCGACGCCCTCGCACGTGTACAACACGCCCGGGCTCTACACGGCACAGCTGACGGTCACCGACAACCTCGGTCTCAGCTCCACGACGACCAGCGAGACGGTCGAGGTGCTGGCGCCGCTGTCGGCCGCGTTCGCGTTCTCGCCGGCGAAGCCGGTCGCCGGCGGCGCCGTCGCCTTCAACGGCCGCGGGTCGAAGGATCCGAACACGGGCGGTTCGATCAGCAGATACCGCTGGTCGTTCGGCGACGGTCGCACCGCGACGGGTGTTGCGCCATCGCATAGGTACAAGAAGAAGGGCGTGTACAAGGTCGAGCTGACCGTCACGGACAACTTTGGCATCAGCGCGAGCACGACCCACGTCGTCACCATCGCGGCCGCGCCGAGTGCGTCTCACCTCTCGCTCACCGGGGTCGGACGCGGCCAGCCGAAGCTGACCTTCCGGCTCACCGTGGGCAAGGACGCGCCGAGCCTGACGCAGACCGAGATCGAGCTCCCCGCCGGTCTCAGCTTCGCCAAGAAGGGCCTGGCCAAGGGCGTCCGCGTCGTGGGCGCCGGGGCCAAGAAGCTCCGCTTCGCGCCCTCGCTCAGTCACGGCAGGCTGACGATCAAGCTAAAGAGTGCGGCCGGCATGTGCCAGGTGACGATCTCCGGCGCCGCGATGGCGGTCGGTCGGACGCTCGAGCGCAAGGTCGTCAAGGGCAAGGTCAAGACGCTCGCGGTCGACCTGACCGCAGTCGCCCGCGGCGGCCAGCAGACGAAGCTGACGACCAAGCTCAAGGTCTGAGGGCGCGCCGGAGCTCTCCGAGCGCGGACCGCGCCTCACCCGGCGGCGCGCCGGAGCTCGCCAAGCGCGGCCACGAGGCCCGCGGCCGCGGTCGTGAGGGGCGGGTCGAGATCGCGGTCGGCGAGGACCCCGAAGCACACCAGCCCGTTGTAGCTGACGATCCCTACCGCGAGCCCCTGGTTGGTCGGGTTCAGGGGCACGACGGGGTAGACCTCGACCATCCGGACGCCGCGCAGGTAGAACGGCTGCGAGGGGCCGGGGAGGTTGGAGACGACTAGATTGAATGCGCGCACGGATCCCATGGCGCGGGCGAGCATCCCGGACACGAGCGGTGGCGCCCAGCCCGAGGCGCCGACCATCAGCGCGCCCGCGCGGACCGCCGCAGACTCCTTGAGCTCCCTGGTCTGGGCGGCGATCGCCCGGATCCGCGTCAGCAGATCGTGCTCGTGCACCGGCAGGTCGACGAACACGGTCGAGATGCGGTTGCCCAGCTCACCGACCTCGCCCGACGGGCGCACGCTGACCGGGACGAGCGCGACCGGAGGACGATCACCCGGCCCGAAGGCCTCCGGCCCGGCCGCGGCCAGGTACCGCCCAAGCATCCCGGCGACGATCGCCAGCAGGACGTCATTGACCGTTCCGCCGGCGCGGCGGCCGACCTGCTTGATCAGGGCCAGGTCGGTGTGGGCAGAGGCGTAGCGGCGGTTGGGGGAGATCGGCCGGTTGAGTGGGGTCATCGGCGCCTGGGGACGGGCGCGCGCGAGCTCGACCACCAGCTCGGTGGCATGGAGCATGTCGCCGGCGGTACGGCGTGGGTCAGGGTCGAGCGCGCGCAAGAGCCCGTCGAACATCAGCTTCTGAGCGCGCGCGAGCGGCTTCGTGGCCAGGCTGGCGACGTGGCGGCGCATGTCGTACCTGCGCGGCGCCCAGGCCTCCTCCGGGCCGGGAATCTCCAGCGGGTCCTCGGTCGGGTCGAGCACCAGCGCCGCCAGCCCGAGCGCCGCCAGGCCGTCGACGACGGCGTGGTGGACCTTCATCAGCAGTCCCTGTCGTCCGCCCTCCATACCCTCGATCAGCGTTATCTCCCACAGCGGGCGGGAGCGATCGAGCCGATGCGAGAACTCGCGGCCCACGAGCGCGCCGATCTCCTTCGCGCCTCCGGGCGAAGGGAGGCTCGCCTGGCGCACGTGCCAGTCGAGATCGAAGCCCGTGTCATCCGTCCACACCGGATTGGCAATGCCCAGCGGAGCCTCCTCGAGCCGCTGGCGCAGCCGGGGGACCAGGTGGATGCGCTCCGCCAGTCGCTCAGCGACCATCGCCCGGGTCAGCTTCGGCTCGGCGGCGAACACGAGCAGGCCACCCACCGCCATGTTGATCGGCCCTCGCTCGGCTGCCAGCGAGGACCTGTCAGACGCCGAGAGGTCCTCGGGCATCGGTGCACTTACTTCGGAGACATCCGCAGCGCCCCGTCGAGACGGATCACCACGCCGTTGAGCATCTCGTTCTCGACCATGTGCGCCGCGAGCTCGGCGAACTCCGCCGGCCGGCCGAGCCGAGAGGGGAACGGAACCGCGGTCCCGAGCGCTTCGCGCGTCGGCTCGGGCAACGAGGCGAGCAGCGGCGTGTCGAACAGTCCAGGCGCGATCGCGCACACGCGGACCCCGGCGGTGGCGAGGTCGCGCGCCGCGGGTAGGGTCATGCCGACGATCGCGCCCTTCGACGCCGAGTAGGCGATCTGGCCGATCTGGCCCTCGTAAGCGGCGACCGAGGCGGTGTTGATACAAACCCCGCGCTCGCCGGAGTCGGTCGGCTGATTGCCGAGCATCGCCGCGGAGGCGAGTCGCAGCACGTTGAAGGTTCCGATCAGGTTGACGGCGATCACCTTCTCGAACGGCTCGAGCGCGTGGGGGCCGCGACTCCCGGCTACCTTCTCACCCCACCCAATTCCGGCACAGCACACCGAGATCCGCAATCCGCCGGGGGCTCCGCCGGCGATCGCGACGGCAGCTTCGACGGTGTCAGGGTCGGTCACGTCCACGCGGACGAAGGTCGCCCGCTCGCCCAGCTCGTCGGCCACGCCCCGACCGCCCTCCTCGTTGAGGTCGGCGATCACCACGTGCGCGCCGTCGGCGTGCAGACGCCGGGCGGTCGCCTCGCCAAGTCCCGATGCGCCGCCGGCGACGAGGGCTCCACTGCCCGGGATCTGCATGCGGCGAACCCTAGCGGGGGAGGACGTCAGGATGCGGCCGCGAGCCGCCCGCGCTACGCCGCCCGCCTCGCCAGCGACAGCGCGTAATGCTCGTCCTCGTCCGTGTACCAGCGGTCGAGGACGAGCCCGGCCGCGGCGTAATCGGACTCGATCCGAGCGCGGGTGAACTTGGCGCTGATCTCGGTGCGGAGCTCCTCGCCGGCGGCGAACTCGACCCGCAGGCCGAGATCTCCGATCAGGACGCTGCAGGGTCGCTGGGCGCGCAGGCGCATCTCGATCCACTCGTGGCGGCGATCGAAGAAGGCCACGTGATCGAACTGCTCGGGCGTGAAGTCGGCGTCGAGCTCGCGGTTGATCACGTGCAGGACATTGCGGTTGAACTCGGCGGTGACGCCCTGGGCGTCGTCGTAGGCCGCCTCGATCACCGCCGGGTCCTTGACCAGATCGGTGCCGAGCAGGAGCCGGTCACGCGGACCGAGCAGGGCGCCCACCGAGCGCAGGAGCCGGCGCCGGGTTCCGGGCGGGAAATTGCCGATCGTCCCTCCCAGCAGGGCGACGACCCGTGGCACTCCGTCGAGTGGCGCCGGGACGCGGTCGAGGTGACGCTCGAAGTCTCCGATCACGCCGTGGACGCGGAGCTCCGGGTACTCGTCGACGAGCTGCGCCGCGGCGTCGCGCACGACCACCTCGGACACGTCGAGGGGAACGTAGCGTTGCAGCGTCCCGGCGTCCGCCATCGCGGCGAGCAGGATCCGCGCCTTGTCCGCCGCGCCGGAGCCGAGCTCGACCAGCTCGCCGGCGCCGGTCGCGCTGACGATCTCTGCCGCTCGGGACTCGAGGATCGAGCGCTCGCTACGGGTCGGGTAGTACTCGGGCTGCTCGCAGATCCGTTCGAACAGCTCCGATCCGCGCGAGTCGTAGAAATGCTTGGGAGGAAGCTCCTTGAACGGGCGGGTGAGGCCGTCGAGAACGTCGTTGGCGAGGCTGCGCTCGTCGGTTTCCGAGAGCCATGACTCAATCAAGATCGCGTCGGTTTCCAGCACTGAATTCATAAGTCCCTCGCAATTCGTAGGCCGGCAAAGATCTGGCGTCGCTCGGGGTGGTCCCAATTTCGGAACGTCGGCGAGCTGACACGGGTGCGTGATGACCACGACCCTCCGCGCAGGACCCGATACCCGTGGCCAAAGAAGACCTCGGAGTACTCGCGGTAGGGGTGAGCGATGAATCCGGGGTATCCGTCGAAGATGCTGGACGTCCATTCCCAGACGTCCCCGATCATGCCCAGGCAACCATACGGGGAAGCTCCCGCGGGATGGGCTCCCACCGGCGCCGGCCCCGCGCCGAGCAGGTCAAGGTTCGCGTGCACCCCAGGCGCGGGCGGATCCTCGCCCCAGGGGTATGAACGCGCCGCTTGCGTCTCCTGGTCCCAGGTCGCCGCCTTCTCCCACTCGAACTCGGTGGGGAGGCGGGCGCCGTGGGCTCGGGCGAAGGCGTCGGCCTCGAACCAGGAGACGTGGACGACGGGACGATCCCGGTCGAGTGGCTCGAGCTTGCCCAGACGCCACTCGGCAGCGTGGTCCGCCGACCACGCTCCCGGATGGGTGATGTCGTACTGCTCCTTCCAGGCCCAGCCCTCGTCGGACCACCATTCGCGCCGCTCGTACCCGCCCCCTTCGACGAAGTTCAGGTAGGTGGCGTTCACGATTGGGGAGCGACCGATCATGAAGCCGCGCACGTCGGTGCGGTGGCGGGAGCGCTCGTTGTCGTACGCGAAGCCGTCGTGGGTGGCCCCGATCGTGCACGGGCCGGCGGGAACCTCGACCAGCTCGAGCCCGCTCAGGGCGCAGTGCGCGGTGGCCACCGCGGTCTGGCGGACGGGCGGCTCGTAGTCGCTCAGACGCGCGAGCTGGAGTGTTTGCAACATCGTCTCGTTGTGCTGGTGCTCGTGTCGGATCACCAGCTCGTGCAGCAGGCCGTCCCCGACACCGCCGGCCCCGATCGTGTCGAGCGTCCGCGCGCGCACCTCCTCCATGTATTCGCGCGCCGCCGCCGGGCGCAGGAACGGAAGCTCGCCGCGTCCCGCCCGTGGAGTCTCGAAGGCGTCGTAGACGTCCGCCAACTCGCCGCGCAGCAGGGGTTCGCGGGCGAAGCGGTGGCTCAGCCACAGATCCTCGAAGGCCGCGATGTGGCCGAGGTCCCAGACCAGCGGGCTCATCAGCGGCGAGTGCACGCGTTCGAGATCCGCGCCGGAAACCGACGCCACCAGCGCGTTCGTGCGCGTACGCGCCTCCGTCAGTGCGTCAACGGCTTCCGCGGCCGAGAGGACCGTTGGCGCTGCCGTGGGGCCTGCCATCGCAACCAATTCTTCCATCCCGAGGGTGTCGGCAACCGAAACTGTTACGCGGGCGGGCGCCCGCCAGTTCATAAGCCGTATCTCAGGAACAGCGATCCGGCCCGCTCGAGCACCCACTCGAGGCGGAGCTCGTCCGGTTGGGCGAGCTCCGGGCCGGCGGTCACGGCCGGCCCCATGCCGCCGCCGGCGAGCTTCGGCGCGACGGTCAGGAACAGCTCGTCCACCGCGTGGACGTGCACGAGCGCCCCCAACAGCGTCGGGCCTCCTTCGCACAGCACGCTGCGCACGCCGTGATCCGCACGCAGGCGCCGCAGCGCGGTCAGCGGCGTGAGCTCCGCAGGATCGATCTGCACGACCTCGACGTCGGCTGCGGCGGTGACCTCGACCGGGACGCCGGTGTAGACGACCACCGTCGACTCGGGATCCTCGAGCAGCGGAATCTCGGTTGGAAGCTCGCCGCTGCGGGTGATCGTGCACAGCAGCGGCGTCGCCGCGAGTCCGCGGTCGAGGCGACGCTGCACGCGCTCCGGGGTCCGCACGAGCCGTCCGTAGCGCTCGGCCCGGAGCGTGCCGGTGCCCGCGAGGACCGCGTCCACCTGCTCGCGCAGCCCGTGGAAGACGGCGTGGTCGCCGTCGTCGCCCAGCGGGCCTGAGCGCCCTCTGAAGGTCGCCCGGCCGTCGGCGGTGGCGACGAAGTTGGCGATCACGTAGGGGCGTTCTGCGCTCGCGCGCTCGGCGAGCGGGAGCTCGCTCAGCAGCGCGAGGAGCTCGATCGTGGCCGGCTCGGGATGCAGGCGCTTGAATTCCATCCGCTTAGCGCCGGCCGTCCCCGGCGTCGATGGCCGCGAAGCTAGCACCTCGGATAGGCTGGCGAGCTGGAATGAGGTTCGACAAGCTGGACAGGGGAGAGGCGATCGCAGTGATCGGGGGCCTGGTGCTCGCGCTGTCGATGTTCCTCACCTGGTACACGCTCACCAACCGGTACGCGTCGCTGGGGAGCTGCAAGGGTCCGCACGGCTCCTGCTCGGGGTGGTCCTCGCTCGGGCTGCTCAGCATCATCATCGTGATCGCGGCGATCGCGCCGGTGGTGCTCGCCTACATCATCCTCCGCGGGCACGCGCTGTCATGGCCGCGCGGCGAGCTGACCGCGGTGTGCTCGCTGATCGCGCTGGTGCTGACCCTGTTCCGCGGATTCATCGACAAGCCAGGGAGCCCGTCGGGCGAGATCCATATAAGCTACGGCTGGTTCTTGGCGATGCTCGGTGGCCTCCTCATACTTCTCGGTGCGCTGGTCCGCTCGCAAGAGACAGGTCGGCGTAAGAAGCCCCCAGGCGTGCTGTGAGCGGACAGAACGGGCCGGCGCGACCGGACCGAAACCTCGCGCTCGAGCTCGTGCGCGTGACCGAGGCAGCCGCTCTCGCGGCGGGGCGGATGGTTGGCCGCGGCGACAAGGAAGGCGCCGACCAGGCCGCCGTCGACGCCATGCGCTACATGCTCGATTCGGTCGCGATGGACGGCATCGTCGTGATCGGCGAAGGGGTCAAGGACTCGGCGCCGATGCTCTACAACGGCGAGCAGATCGGCGACGGCACGCCGCCGCAGGTCGACATCGCGGTCGATCCGCTCGAGGGAACCAGGCTCACGGCGATGGGGATGGCGAACGCCATCGCCGTGATCGCGCTGTCCGAGCGCGGCACGATGTTCGATCCTGGGCCCTGCTTCTACATGCAGAAGATTGTGGGGGGACCCGAGATCGCCGATCTGCTCGACCTCGACCGTCCGCTGCCCGAGACGCTGGCGCTGATCGCCGAGCGCAAGAAGTCGGACATCCGCGACGTGGTGGTGATGATGCTCGATCGCGAGCGTAACCACGAGGCGATGGGCCAGGTCCGTGAGGCCGGCGCCCGCGTGCGCCTGATCCTCGATGGCGACGTGGCGGCAGGGATGCTCGCGGTGAGTCCGAACACGCCGGTCGATCTCCTATGGGGGATCGGCGGCACTCCGGAGGGCGTGATCACCGCCGCCGCGGTCAAGTGCACCGGCGGCGCGGTGCTCGGCCGGCTGCATCCCCGGACCGACGAGGAGCGCGACGCGGCGATCGAGGCCGGCTATGACCTGACCAAGATCCTGACCGCCGACGACCTCGTCGCGGGCGATGACGCGTTCTTCTCGGCCACCGGCGTCACCGACGGCGACGTGCTCCAGGGAGTCCGCTACCAAGCCGACCACGCGACGACCGAGTCGATCGTGATGCGCTCGCGCTCGGGCACGGTGCGGCGCGTGCAGGGGCGTCATGACCGCGCCAAGCTGCGCAACATCACCGGCGTTCGTTACGGCTGAGGGGTAGCTACGGCTGCGGGGTCGGGTCGCCGTCGGCCGCCTCGGCGAAGCGTCCCACCTTCGACTCGGCCAGCTCCAGCTTGGCGAGCGAGCGCAGAAACGCGTGCGTGACGAACACATGGATGTTGGACTGGGTGGCCTCGTATACCGGCATGCTCAGCCCGGAGGCGATCGCGGGATAGAAGTTGGCAACCTCGACCTCGATCCGTAGCGTCGCCATGTCCTCGTCCTCAGCCGATCGCCGCCGCACGTCGATCGACAGGAACCCGCAGCCGCGTCCCGACCGCGACACCAGGAGACCATCGCGGATCCGCCAGCGCACGGTTCCGCCGTGGTCGGCCTCGACCACGTACTCGGGGGCATCGAAGCGCAGCAAGGTCAGTGGCCGGGCGAGCAGGACGACGGCGCGCTCGTCCTCGCGGTAGACGACGCGGATCAGGCCCAGGGTCACCCGCGAGAGAAATTGCCAGTACGTGCGCGCGAGGTTCTCGAGGCTGGCCGGCGTCCACAAGCGGTCGAGGTCGGCCGCGGCCATCGTCAGCTCGGCCGTCTGGACCGAGCGGACCGCGCCGTCCTGGGCGATCGTCGTCGACTGGCGGGGCGAGACGATCACCGCTCGCGCCGGCAGACTGCCCACCCGCCGGCGGCGGACGGCAGCTAAGGCGGCGAGCGCGGCGACCACGGTGAGCAGGGGGGCCAGCACGCGGTAATTCTTACCGTTCCGGGCGCCGGCACGCGCGCGTTCGTTTCGCGGCCGTCGCGGGGCGCCTGGCTCAGCGAGGCAAGGCGACCAGCGCCACGCGCGAGCCGACCTCGAGCTCGCCCGTTCCGGGTGGGATCATGGCCAAGGCATCGGCTCCCACCAGCGAGCTGATCAGGTTCGAACCTTGGGGGCCATTCGGGATCGCGATCGTGCGATCGTCCATGCGTTCGAGGCGGACCCTGATCGCCTGCGTGCGAGCGGGATCGCGCTTGACCGAGCTCCCGAGCTCGGCGAGCTCCTCCGGCCCTCGGTCCGGGCTCGAGCCCTGGAGCGCGAGCAG
>Ga0302314_10012066_pt1 | contig 14999 bp, 13 predicted proteins | sample III_Palsa_N2_3_FD_200533 | JGI IMG/M metagenome (GOLD analysis project Ga0302314, IMG submission 200533) | Peat permafrost microbial communities from Stordalen Mire near Abisko, Sweden - III_Palsa_N2_3 | ecosystem: Environmental > Terrestrial > Soil > Palsa > Peat permafrost | place: Sweden... | reverse complement strand
CGACAACCAGTCGACGATCTTCCCCTTGCCTTCGTCGCCCCACTGGGCGCCGATGACGGCGACATTGGCCATGGGTCTTGCCCCTCTGTCACGGATTAACGAGGGGAGCTACCACTGTTGGAAGCCCCCCGGCAAGCGCCGACAATGCAGACCGGCCAAGCACCGATCATTTTGATCAGACTTCCGTGGGCTTGCCGTCGCTCAGCACGTGGCTGCAGGCGAGCCGGCGGGCCTCGGCCTCGGCATCGGCGACCGGTTCCAGCCCGGCGACGGTGATCCAGCCGGCCGCGCGCAGCTCGATGCCGGTCGCATGATCGACGCCGTGGGGCAGCAGCACGCGCGGCGGCTGCGGGCCGAACACGAGCGCGCGCAGCACCGTGTCGGAATAGAGCGTGAAGCCGGTCGAGGGTTGCGGTTCGGGTGTCGCGCGCTTGGTATAGCCGTCCTCGGTCTGATGGCCGCCGGCAACATAGCGCCCGCCCCGGCCCAGCTCGCCGCGGATATTGCGGGCGAAGATCGTGAAGCTGACACCGGTATGATATTCGAAGCCGCGGTTTTCGACCGGATCGATCGTCAGCATCAGGTCCGGCGCGCGCAGCCGGATCAGCCGGATGATCTCGGTCAAGGCCGCGACCTCGGCCTGGGCCCGATCGGGCAGGGCGATCGCCTTGATCGTGTCCAGCGCCCGGTCGGCCGGGCCGGCCGCGGCCATCAAGGCGGCCAGGATCCCGGCCGAAGGACCGCCGATCGCGGCGACCGAGGCGGCATCCTTGCGGTCGAGTGCCGCGCGGAGCTGTTCGGCGGCACGCCCCTCGACGCCCAAAGCCTGCAGGATGACCGGCACCAGCATGGGCAAGGTCAGATCGACCGACAGGCCGGGCACGCCGATCGCATTCAGCGCCTCGACCGCGAGCGTCACCACCTCAGCATCGGCCTCCGGCGCCGCCGAGCCGATCAGCTCGGCACCGACCTGGCCAACCTGACGTTCCGGGCGCAACTGGCTGCCGCGCACGCGCAGGACCTGGCCGGCATAGGACAGGCGCAACGGGCGCGGCGATTTCACCAGCCGGGTCGTCGCGATGCGCGCGATCTGCAGGGTCATGTCGGCGCGCACCGCGATCATGCGGTGGGAAATCGGGTCCATCAGCCGGAAGGTCTCATGGGTCATGGCGACGCCCGGCCCATCGAGCAGGCTCGATTCGAACTCGACCAGCGGCGGCTTGACCCGGTCGTAGCCATGATGTCCGAGGATCGCCATCAGGCGCTCGACCGTATCCGCCTCGATGCGCGCATCGGGCGGCAGGATGTCGCGCAGGCCGTGAGGCAGCAGCGCCGGGTGCAGCGTATCGTCCATCAGGCGGAAATACCGGGTTTGAGGGCCGCGGGCAATGGAAAGCCTCTAGGCGGGCCGCACTTCGCCATAAGCCCAATCGATCCAGGGCAGCAACGCCTCGATATCCGACGTCTCGACCGTGGCGCCGGCCCAAAGGCGCAGGCCGGCCGGCGCGTCGCGATAGCTGCCGATGTCGAGCGCCACGCCCTCGGCCTCCAGCCTGGCCGCGACGTCCTTCGCCGCCTTGGCCCGGGCATCCGGCGACAGGCCGTGGAACCAGGCGTCGGCGAACACCAGGCAGACCGAGGTGGTCGAGCGCGTCTCGGGCTTTTCGGCCAGGAATTCGATCCAGGGCGTAGCCGCGACCCAGCGCTCGATCGCGGCGAAATTGGCCCGGGTCCGGGCGAGCAGCCCATCGAGGCCGCCGATACCTTCGGCCCATTTCAGCCCATCGACCGCATCCTCGACCGCCAGCATCGAGGGGGTATTGATCGTCTCGCCCTCGAACAACCCCTCGGTCAGCTTGCCGCCGGCGGTCATGCGGAACAGCTTCGGCATCGGCCAGGGCGGCACATAGGTTTCGAGCCGTTCGACCGCACGGGGGCTGAGTGCGATCATGCCGTGGGCCGCCTCGCCGCCCAGCACCTTCTGCCAGGACCAGGTCACGACATCGAGCTTGGGCCAGGGCAGCGCCATGGCGAAGGCGGCCGAGGTCGCGTCGCAGATCACCAGACCTTCGCGCGCGTCCGAAATCCAGTCGCCGTCCGGCACGCGCACGCCGGAGGTCGTGCCGTTCCAGGTGAAGACCAGATCATGGGCCGGATCGACCGTGCCGAGGTCGGGCAACTGGCCGTAGACCGCGCCGATCCGGCGCGCCGCCGGGAGCTTCAACTGCTTCAGCACATCGCTGACCCAGGTATCGCCGAAACTTTCCCAGGCGAGCAGATCGACCGGGCGGGGACCGAGCAGCGACCAGAGCGCCATCTCGACCGCCCCGGTGTCCGACCCCGGCACGATGCCGATGCGGTAATCGTCCGGCACGCCCAGGATCCGGCGACTGCGCTCGATCACCTCCTGCAGGCGCGCCTTGCCCAGCTTGGAGCGATGCGAGCGGCCGATCACCGCGCCCTCCAACGCCGTCAGGCTCCAGCCCGGGCGCTTGGCGCAGGGGCCCGACGAGAACTGGTTACAATCCGGGCGGCGATGCGGCTTCATGATCAATTCCTGCGAGTGCGGATCCGGAGCGTCCGGTCGAGCGGCGCGCCGGTCAACGGTGAAGATCGTTTCGATCGCAACCGCCGGCCGCCACTCTGTCAGCCAACCTATTGGCACAGAACGGAAATATAGGATTCACTGCGCGCCCCGCAAGGCTGACCCGCTTCAGGTCGCGTCGGCGATCAGGCTAGCGAAGCGGGCCATGTCGACATTGCCGCCGGTCAGCACGATGCCGACGCGCTTGCCGCGGAGATCGAGCTGACCGCCGAACGCCGCCGCGGCGCCCAGGCAGCCGGTCGGCTCGACGATCATCTTCATGCGGATGGCGAAGAACTTCATCGCCGCGGCCAGTTCGTCATCGCCGACCGTCAGCACGTCGTCGACCCGCTGCCGGATGACCGGGAAGGTGTATTGCCCAAGGAACTGGGTCTGCGCGCCGTCGGCGATGGTCTTAGGCGTGTCGATGCGTACGATCCTGCCGCTGCGGAAACTTTGCTGACCATCGTTGCCGGCTTCGGGCTCGACGCCGATCACGGCGCAGCCGGGGCTCATCGCCTTCGCCGCCGTGGCGCAGCCGGACAGCAGCCCGCCACCGCCGAGCGGCACCAGCAGCACATCGAGCGGCCCGACCTCCTCGATCAATTCCTTGGCGACGGTGCCCTGCCCGGCCATGACATGCGGATGATCGTAGGGCGAGATCAGCGTCAAGCCGCGCTCGTCGGCCAGGCGCTTGCCGATCGCGTCGCGGTCTTCGGTATAGCGATCGTACAGCACGACTTCGGCGCCATAGCCGCGCGTGGCGGCGACCTTGATCGCCGGCGCGTCGGTCGGCATCAGGATGACGGCCTTGACGCCCAGGATGCGCGCGGAAAGCGCGATGCCCTGGGCATGGTTGCCCGACGAGAAGGCCACGACGCCGCCGGCGCGCTGGGCCGGCGTGAACTGGGCGATCGCGTTATAGGCGCCGCGGAACTTGAACGCGCCCATACGCTGGAAATTTTCGCATTTGAAGAACAGATGGCCGCCGACCCGGCCGTCGGCGGTGGTCGAGGTCAGCACCGGCGTGCGATGCGCCTCGGCCCGGATGCGGTCATGGGCGGCGGCGATGTCGTCGAACGAGATGGCGAGGTCGCTCAAGGTTCGGCTCCAAAGTGGCTCGGCACGAAAAGCCGACCTTCGAGATACAGCACGGCCCGACCGGCCAGCAGGATCCGCGCGCCCTTGTCCTCGCAGGTGAGCCTGCCGCCGCGCGCCGAGATCTGGCGCGCCTCCAGCTTGGTCTTGCCCAGCCGGCGCGACCAGTAGGGCACCAGGGTACAGTGGGCCGAACCGGTCACCGGGTCCTCGTCGATGCCGGCATGGGGCGCGAAATAGCGCGAGACGAAATCCACGCCGTCACTGCCCGGCGCCGTCGCGATCACGCCGAAACAGTCGAGCGCCGCCACTTTGCGGAAATCAGGCTGCAGCGCCTTGACCGCGCCCTCGGTCTCGAACACGCACATAAGCCGGCGCACCGCCCAGACCTCGGTCGGCTCGGCGCCGAGCGCATCCACCAGCCCGGCCGGCGTGGTGATCCGTTCCGCCGGGCGGGCCGGAAAATCCATGACCAGCCGATCGCCCTGGATCGTCACGGTCAGCGGCCCCGCCTTGCGCGTCAGGAAGGTGACCGAGCGTCGGCCCGGATGCAGCATCTCGAACACGATCTGGGCCGCGGCGAGCGTGGCATGGCCGCACAGCTCGACCTCCAGCTTCGGCGTGAACCAGCGCAGATGATACAGATCGCGCTCCGGCACCAGGAACGCGGTTTCGGCCAGGTTGTTCTCGGCCGCGATCTGCTGCAGCAGCGCGTCCGGCAACCAGTCCTGCAGCAGCACGACGGCGGCCGGATTGCCGCCGAACAGCGCGTCGGTAAAGGCATCAACCTGATAGATCGAAAGCTCGGTCGTCATATCCCCTGCTCCCCCTTAGCGCCAAAACGGCTTGATCGATTCCAGATCGGCTTCGTCCCGGGTCAGGCCCAGGTCGGCCAGCACATGCGGATTGGTCAGCAACAGGCGCAATTGGCGGCGCGAGCGGGCGCGTGCCAGCCAAAGTCCCAGCAATGCAACGGGTCCAAGTCGGGGGATCGGCACCGATTTGCGCCGGGCGCCCAGCGATATTGTATCCATGAATTCATCTCCTCGGTCGCGAGATGACAAAAAATTGTATCTATTCAATAGAGGCATTGACAGGAACAATGGGTCAAACCGAATATTGTCATCATGACAATATGGCTGCCCGATTCCGACCGCTTCACCGGCCCCCGCTATCGCGCGATCGCGGAGGCTCTGGCCGACGACGTGCGCGAGGGGCGCCTGAAGCCGGGCGACCGGCTGCCGACCCATCGCGATCTGGCCTGGCATCTGAAGGTGACGGTCGGCACGGTCAGCCGGGCCTATGCCGAGGCGGAGCGGCGCGGGCTGATCGCCGGCGAGGTCGGGCGCGGCACCTTCATCCGCGGTGCCGAGCCGCCGGCGCCCTCATCGCAGCCGCCCGAGCGGGAGCCGGCACCGCCGGGGCTGCTCAATCTGGCGCAGAACCACCCGATGCCGGGCGAAGAGACCCAGCTGTTCGCCCAGACCCTGCGCGAGATCGCCGACGGGCCCGGCCTGGCGGAGTTGCTGCAGTACCAGAATCACACGGGCCTGCCGCCGGCGCGCGCGGCCGGCGCCGCCTGGCTTGCTCTGGCCGGGGTCGCGGCGCCGCCCGAGCGCATCATCGTCACCGCCGGCGGCCAGCATTGCCTGGCGACGATCCTGGGCGCCTATGCCAATCCGGGCGACGTGGTCGCGACCGAGGCCATGACCTATCCGGGCCTGAAGGCCGCGTGCCAATTGCGCCAGGTCCGGCTGGAGGGCATCGCGGTCGATGCCGAGGGCGTGCTGCCCGACGCGTTCGCCGCCGCCTGCCGGCAATGGCCGATCCGCATGCTGTATCTGACGCCGAACATCAGCAACCCTCTCGCCGGCACCCTGTCGCTGGAGCGGCGCAAGGCGATCGTCGAGACCGCGCGGCGCCACGACGTGCTGATTGTCGAGGATGACGTCTACGGCTTCCTGATCGACCGGCCGCCGCCCTTCGCGGCACTGGCACCGGAGCGGACCTTCCTGGTCACCAGCCTGTCCAAGAGCGCCGCGCCGGGTTTGCGCATCGGCTATATCCTGGCGCCGGCGGATCGGTTGGACCGGCTGGCGCTCGCCGTGCGCTCGACCATCTGGATGGTGCCGCCGCTGATGGTCGAGATCGCGACGCGCTGGATTTCCAGCGGCATCGCCGAGCAGTTGGCCGCGACGAAGCGGCGGGAGGCCGCCCAGCGCCAGATCCTGGCCCGGCGCATCCTGGGCCGCGCCGTGATGGGCGATCCGAACGCGTATCATCTGTGGCTGCCGCTCGACGAGCGCTGGCGGGCGAGCGAATTCGTGACCGAGGCGCGACGCCTGAATATCGCGGTGACCGGCGCCAACGCCTTCACCGTCGGGCGTGTCGCCCCGATGAACGGCGTGCGCGTCTGCCTGGGTTCCGTTGCCGATCTGGGCGTACTGGAAGCGGCCTTGCTGACGATCCGCGACCTGCGCGATGCCGAGCCGGATCCGCTGCAATCGGTGGTTTGAGGAAGGTCAGGCGTTCTGGTGTGACCGGCCGTCGCCCATGAGATTGTCCAGCAGGATCAGCGCGACCCCGATGCTGATCGCGGCATCGGCCAGGTTGAAGATCGCGAACGACCAGGTGCCGTAATAGACCTGGATGAAATCGGTCACCTGGCCGTTCACCACCCGATCGATCAGATTGCCGACCGCGCCGCCCAGGATGATCGCCACGGCCGCGCCCTGCAGCCTGCGGTCGCGCGACATGCGCGCGAGCCAGCCGAACAGCACGGCCACGATCACGACGGCGAAGATCGCCAGCGGCCAGCGTTGCCAGCCGCCCGGCAGTTGCAGGAAGCTGAACGAGACGCCGGTGTTGAAGGTCAGCAAAAAATTCAGCGACGGCAGGACCGCGACCGGCCGGAATGGCTCGAGCCGTTCGATCAGCAGGATCTTCGACGCCTGATCGATCGCCACGACCAGGACCGTCAACCAGAGCCAGCGCAAGCCGGTTCGCATCATCGCGCGCGTCCTCGATAGACCTAAAAGCGGCCGACGGTATGTCCGTGGCCGAGCGGGCCGTGACCATGCCCGAAACCCGGCGCCGTGCGAATAGCCTCGCGCACATAATCGCGCGCCCGCACCGTGGCCTCGGTCAACGACAGTCCCGCCCCCAGGCCGGTCGCGAGCGCCGACGCCAGCGTGCAGCCGGTGCCGTGAGTATGGCGCGACACGATTCGCGGCGCCGAGAAGACCTGGATGCCCGCCGCGTCGATCAGCACGTCATGGACCGTCTCGCCCGGCAGATGGCCGCCCTTCAGCAGGACCGCCGCCGGGCCCAGTTGCAACAGCATTTGGGCCGCGCGTTTCATCCCGTCCAGATCGGCGATATCGATGCCGAGCAGCGCCTCGGCCTCGGGCAGATTGGGCGTCAGCACACTCGTGCGCGGCAGCAGCAATTGCTTCAGCGCGCCGATCGCCTGAAAATCCAATAGGGCGGCCCCGCCCTTGGCGATCATCACCGGATCGACGACGACCGGCACGCCGGACGGCAATTCCTCTGCGACGGCTGCGATGATGCCGGCATCCTTCAGCATACCGGTCTTGACCGCGTCGGCGCCGAGATCGTCGAGCACGACCCGCATCTGCCGGCGCACAAACGCCTCCGGCACCGCCAGCACCTCATGCACGCCGAGGGTATTCTGCGCGGTCAGCGCCGTCACGGCGGTCGTGCCATAGCCGCCGAGCGCCAGCACGGTCTTGAGGTCGGCCTGGAGGCCGGCACCGCCGCCCGAATCGGATCCGGCGACGATCAGAATGCGGGGCGGTGTCGTCAATGCCCGGCGGGACCCACGGCGCCGGCGGTCTCGGCGATCAGGCCGGCCAGGCTTTCGACCACGGCCATGACCAGCGCTTCGTCCTCGCCTTCCGCCATCACGCGGATGACCGGCTCGGTGCCGGACTTGCGCATCAGCAGGCGGCCATTGCCTTCGAGCTGCGCCTCGGCCTCGCGAATCGCCGCCATGATCTTCGGCAGCTTCAGCGGCTCGCTGCCGGCGGCAAAGCGCACGCTTTTCAGGCGCTGCGGCAGCGGCGTGAAGATCCGGCCGACCGTGCTCAGCGGCGCATTGCGCTCGATCATCGCCGCCAGCACCTGCAGCGCCGCCAGCAGCCCGTCGCCGGTGGTGGAATAGTCGGTCAGGATGATATGACCGGACTGTTCGCCGCCGACGTTGAAGCCGTGTTCGCGCATATGCTCGAACACATAGCGATCGCCGACCGCCGTGCGCGCGAGCGTCAGGCCGAGCCCGTCCAGATAGCGCTCCAGCCCCAGGTTGGACATGACGGTCGCGACCAGGCCGCCGCCCTTCAGACTGCCGGCGCGATGGGCGCGGGTCGCGATCAGGCCCATCAGCTGGTCGCCGTCGAGGAGCGCGCCGGTCTCGTCGGCAACCAGCAAACGATCGGCATCGCCGTCGAGTGCCAGCCCGATATGGGCCTTGTGCTCGACCACCGCCGCCTGCATGGCGGCGGGCGCCATGGCGCCGGAATCCCGGTTGATGTTGAAGCCGTCGGGCGAGACGCCCAGCGGAATTACCTCGGCACCCAGCTCGTAGAGCACGCTCGGCGCCACCTTGTAGGCGGCGCCATGGGCGCAATCGACCACGATGCGGATGCCGTCGAGCCGCATGCCGCGCGGCAGGGTGTTCTTGACCCATTCGATATAGCGGCCGCCGTTGTCTTCCAGCCGGCGCGCGCGGCCCAGCTGGTCTGACGGCGCCAAGCCGTCGTTGTTCCCGATCGCGACCGAGGCCTCGATCGCCACCTCGATATCGTCGGACAGCTTCTGCCCGTCCGGTCCGAACAGCTTGATGCCGTTGTCTTCATAGGGATTGTGCGAGGCCGAGATCATCACGCCCAGATCGGCGCGCAGCGAGCGGGTCAGCATGGCGACGGCCGGCGTGGGGATCGGGCCGACCAGCACACAATCCATGCCCATCGAGATGAAGCCCGCCGTCAGCGCCGGTTCCAGCATATAGCCGGACAGTCGGGTGTCCTTGCCGATGACGACGACATGGCGATGGGCCCCGCGCCGAAACTGACGCGCGGCCGCAACCGCGACCTTGAGCGCGATGTCGGCGGTCATCGGCGCCGTGTTGGCCGTGCCGCGAATGCCGTCGGTGCCAAAAAGCTTGCGCGTCATCATCCCATCCCCCGGCGGATCGCCGATTCTTCAGACCGCCGTCACTTGACCCCGGCGGCGGTCTCCAGACCCTTAAAACTGTTGCACTTCGGCGATCGCGGTCGCGACCTGCATCGCCTGGGCGGTCTCGGCCACGTCATGCACGCGCACAATCTGAGCGCCCCGGGCCCATCCGTCCAGGGCGGCAGCCAGGGAGCCGCCCAGCCGGCGCCGGGGATCGGCCGTGCCGTCGATCTTGCCGATGAAGCTCTTGCGCGACACGCCCAGCAGGATGCCGGCACCCAGCCCATGATAAAGCCCGAGCGCCGCCAGGATCTGCAGATTATGGCCCTGCGCCTTGCCGAAGCCGATGCCCGGATCGACCAGGATGCGGTCGCGGTCGAGGCCCGCCGCCACACAGGCTGCGACCCTCGCCTCGAGCCAGTCGAACACGTCCAGCGCCGCCACGTCGTAGTGCGGGTCCGCCTGCATCGTCCGGGGCCGTCCCTGCATATGCATCAGCGCCACCGGCGCCTGAGCGTCGGCGGCCAGATCGAGCGTGCCCGGTTGCCGCAGCGCTTCGACATCGTTCAGGATCACGGCCCCGGCCTCGAGCGCCGCCGCCATCACCGCCGCGCGCCGCGTATCGACCGAGACCCGCGCGCCCTCGGCCACCAGGCCGCGGATGACCGGCACGACCCGGTCGATCTCCTGCTCCACCGGAACCTCGGCCGCGCCCGGCCGGGTCGATTCCCCGCCGACATCCAGGATCGCGGCCCCAGCGGCCCGCAGCGCCAGGCCGTGGGCGATCGCGGCGTCGGGCCCGTCATGCGCGCCGCCGTCGGAGAAACTGTCCGGCGTGATATTGACGATGCCCATGACCTGCGGCCGATCGAGCGGCAGTCCCGCCCAGGGCCGAGGCGCCGCCTGCAGCCGCTCGGCCAGCGGGCGTAGGCGCGTCGCGGCCGGCCCGTCATTCCAGCTGAGCCAGGATGCCAGTTCTGCGACCGGCAGCAGCAGTCGATCGGCCCCGCCGCCCGGCTTGCGTGCCATGACCTGGACCAGCGTCGCGGCGGTCCAGCCGCCGGCAAGGCGCCAGGCAAGCCCGGCCGCGATCGCGTCGGCGGCGGCAGCGCCGGACAGCAGACCCTGGGGATTGAGATAGAGCGCCGACGCATTCCGGAATGAATCGAGGCCCCGTCGTGAGACGGGGCCTCGATCTTCGGGATGACCGGCCAAGGTGGCCGGCCTCATCAGCTGTTCGGCTGCGGCTCGGGTTCCAGCCCGGCGGCCGGCTTGTCCTTGCGACCACCGGCCGGCGGGATCGAGGACCGGCGCGGGGTGGCGGGACGGGCCTCGTCCTCGCTCACTTCGCGCACGATCTTTTCACCGGCGATGATCTTGCGGCACTCGTCGCCCGACAGGGTCTCGTATTCCAGCAGGGCGCGGGCAATCGCATGCAACTCATCGACATGCTCGGTCAGTACCTTGCGCGCGGTCGCCTCGCCGGTCTCGACGATGCGGCGGATTTCGTCGTCGATCAGCTTCGCCGTCGCATCCGAGACGTTCTTGCGCTGGGTTACCGAGTGGCCGAGGAAGACCTCTTCCTCGTTGTCGCTGTAGCGGATGCGGCCGAGAGTTTCCGACATGCCCCATTCGGTCACCATCCGGCGCGCGGTCGAGGTCGCCTGATGGATGTCGCTCGCGGCACCCGTCGTCACGTTCTCTTCGCCGAAGATGATCTCTTCCGCGACACGGCCGCCGAAGGTGGACGCGATGCGGCCGGTCAGTTCCTTCAGCGACTGGCTGAGCTGATCGCGTTCCGGCAGGTACCAGGTGACGCCCAGCGCACGGCCACGGGGAATGATCGTGACCTTGTGCAGCGGGTGATGCAGCGGCTGGTACAGAGCGACCAGGGCATGACCGGCCTCGTGATAGGCGGTCAGTTCCTTTTCCTTGTCGGTCATGACCATGGAGCGGCGTTCCGCGCCGAGCATGACCTTGTCCTTGGCCTGCTCGAATTCCAGCATCGAGACCGACCGCTTGCCCTTGCGCGCCGCCATCAGCGCCGCTTCGTTGACCAGGTTGGCGAGATCGGCGCCGGAGAAGCCCGGCGTGCCGCGTGCCACGACCTTGGCCTCGACGTCGGCGGCCAGCGGCACTTTGCGCATATGGACCTTGAGGATCTTCTCGCGGCCGAGCACGTCCGGGTTCGGCACGACGACCTGACGGTCGAAGCGGCCGGGACGCAGCAGAGCCGGATCGAGCACGTCGGGACGGTTGGTGGCCGCGATCAGGATCACGCCCTCGTTCGCCTCGAACCCATCCATCTCGACCAGGAGCTGGTTCAGGGTCTGCTCGCGCTCGTCATTGCCGCCGCCGAGACCGGCGCCGCGATGCCGGCCGACCGCGTCGATTTCGTCGATGAAGATGATGCAGGGCGCATTCTTCTTGCCCTGTTCGAACATGTCGCGAACGCGGGACGCGCCGACGCCGACGAACATTTCGACGAAGTCGGAACCCGAGATCGTGAAGAACGGCACGTTCGCCTCGCCGGCGATGGCGCGCGCCAGCAGCGTCTTACCGGTACCCGGGGGTCCCACGAGCAGGCAACCCTTGGGGATCTTGCCGCCCAGGCGCTGGAATTTCTGTGGGTCCTTCAGATACTCGACGATTTCCTCGAGATCCTGCTTGGCCTCGTCCACGCCGGCGACATCGTCGAACGTGATGCGGCCAACCTTCTCGGTCAGCAGGCGGGCCCGCGACTTGCCGAAGCCCATGGCCCGACCGCCGCCGCCCTGCATCTGGCGCATGAAGAAGATCCAGACGCCGATCAGCAGCAGCATCGGGAACCAGTTGATCAGGATGCCGAACAGCGACGGGACGTTATCGTCGATCGGCTGCGCGGTGATCCGGACGTTCTTTTCGGTCAGATGGCCGACCAGCGCGGGGTCGTTCGGCGTATAGGTCGAGAACGCCCGACCGTCCGTGGCGTAGTGACCAGTGAGCGTCGGCCCCTGGATCGTGACGTCGGAGACGGAGCCCCGGTTCACGTCGTTCAGGAACTCGGAATACGCGATCTGGGTCTGGGGGCTATGGCTGGACGAACTCGCGAAGAGATTGAACAGCGCCACCAAAAGCAGCGCGATAATGATCCAGAGCGCCAGATTCTTCCCGAAATTATTCACGGTCGAGGCCTTTCGTTCCGCCCGTCGACGTCGATCACGCCGCGGTACCACACCACCTACTGGCACCCACCCGCGCCGAGCTTTCGACTCGCCGCGGGTTCCTATTAGACGCGCCGTTAGCTAAACAACGGTAAAACCGCTGCCAGTCAAGGGCCGGGTCGGCCGAAACCGAACCGCGGCGCCGATTTCGGTACCTGCGAGCATCCAACCGAGATGGGGGACACCCGACAGAGTACCTTCCCGCCAGAACGCGGGCAAGGCGGGCCGCACGCCTGAAGGCAAATAGGGTGTCCCGGGCCGTTCGGCAATCCCACGCATGCGCGCCGCGCCCTCAATACCCAGGCCACCGACGATAAAACCGTCGGCCCTCGTTCCTTTCGGCACCTCGATCACGAATCGGCGATCCCACGAAAGGGTTGCCCCCGCGTCGGGCAAGGCCGCCGGCGGCGCCATCGCGGCCGGCTCGCGCAGCACCAGGACGCGGCCGCGCCACGGCAGGATGCGGCAGCCGCCCAAGGTCCGGCCGGCGCCGAGCGTCCCACCGAACAATGCACCGGCGGCGCGCTCCAGCCGATCGAAGCGCGGCGGAAATTCCGCACCGCCGACCGTCGCGATCACCGATGCCAGCGCCCGCAGGCCGATTTCGTCGGGTGCGGTCGCCAGCGGGCCGGGATCGAGCAGCGCGAAGCCGGCCGGATGCAATGCCACGGCCAGGACCAGCGCGCGCTCGACCGCCTGCTCCAGCGCCACCCGGGCGCGGCCCAGATGGCGGCTGGTTTCGGCCAGGCGCTGCGGCGTCAGGCCGGCATCGGCGAACAGGCCTTGCCGGCCCCGGACCCGGACGCGCGCGAAGACGGGATTGCGGTTGCTCGGGTCGTCGATCCAATCCTGTCCCGCCGCCGCCAGCGTCGCCCTCAGCCGCGCGGACGGCAGCGTCAGCAACGGTCGCAGCAGCCGGTAGGGCCCGTCCTCGACGATCGGCGCCATGGCGGCCAGACCGTTCAGCCCGCTGCCGCGGCCGAGGCGCAGGATCAGGGTTTCGGCCTGATCGTCCTGATGATGCGCGGTCAGCAGATGCAGGCACCCGTGCCGGCGGCACCAGTCGCCGAGCAGGCGATAGCGCGCGGCGCGGGCGGCGGCCTGCAGGTCGTGCAGCGGATAGGGCCCGTGCCAGACCAGGGTCTCGTGCCGGATGCCGCGCGCCGTCAGCCAGCGGGCGACCTGGGCCGCCTCGGCGGTGGAGTCGGGACGCAGGCGATGATCGACGGTCAGTGCCACGATGCCGCCGCCCTGGGCCTGGGCCCAACGGTCGGCGAGCAGGGCCAGCGCCAGGGAATCGGCGCCGCCGGACACGGCGATCGCCAGGTCGGGCGCGGGCTCGAACGGTCCGACCCGCGCCATCCGGGCGGCGAAACCGGCATCGTCGAGCGGTGCCGGCTCGGACTCGAGACTGCGAAGCGGGGCCGGGCCGCGCTCCGTCATGCCATCAGCAGCCCAGACGCTGCTTTTCGCGCGTCGCGCGGTCCTTGTTGGCCGGCGCCAGATTGGGGAAATCCTTCTCCAGCTTGCCGAAGATCAGGCAGGCTTCCTGCTTCTTGCCGGTATTGCCGAGCGAGACGCCGAGCTTCAGCAGATTGTCCTGCGCCTTCGGGCTTTTCGGATAGAGCTGGTAGCCCTTGGCGAAGGCGGCGACGGCGGAAGTATAGTCGTTGCGGACGAAATAGGTCTCGCCCAGCCAATATTGCGCGTTGCCGGCCAGCTCGTCCTGCGGGTGCTTCTGCACGAACTGGATGAAGGCGGATTCGGCCGCCGGGTAGTCCTGGCTGCGCAGCAGGCCAAACGCGTAATTATACTGGTCCGTCGCCGAGCCGTTCGGCAGCGTCGCCGCCTTGCCCGGCGGCGGCGAAGCCGGAGCGCCGCCCTGGCCCGGCGCCGACAGGAAACCGCCGGTGCTGGGCGGTGCATCCATATTGCCGGCACCGCCCGCCGACGCGGGCTTGCCGGCGCGCGGGCTTGCCGAGACCGGTGCATCGGCCGGGCCGGCCGGCGGTGCGCCATTGCCCGGATGTTCGAGCGCGCCGAAGCGCTGCTCGTCGTCTTGGCTCTGCTTGTCGAGCTGGGTCTTCAGTTCGGCGATGCCGTTCTGCAGCTCTTCGATCTGGCCGGTCATGGTCCGCAGCTGCTCTTCGATCTGATCCATGCGGATGCCGGTATTGAGCGCGGTGCTGCCGTCGCCGGCCGGGGGCACGCCGGGCGTGCCGGTCGCCGGCACTTCGTTGCGATAGAGCTGGCGCTGAACTTGATTCAGGTCGCGCTCCAACCGGTCGAGCCGGTCGCTGGTGGAACGATCCTGCGCCTGCGCAGATCCCGCGAACGGGACGATGGCAAGGCCGAGGAGAATGACGGCAAGACCGGAACAGAACTTGTGCATGAAAATCCCGCTACACGTACGGACGCCGCCGCCGATCAGATACTTCATGTCGGCATGCTCCCCTCCCGTCAACGGTAGAGAGAGCAAAGCGTCGCGAATGGCGCATCGGACGGAGGCGACCGTCTGATTTCCGCCACAGCCTCGGCTCCGGAAAACCCGGGTCGTCGCCCGAGACGCTGGAGACTATAGCCTCGAATCAGGCAAAAAAAGGGCGTCGGAAGCCTGCTCTCACGAGCCGATCCCGACGCCACATCTTTACCGTTTCAGGCGGCGCTGCCGCCCGAGGACGGGTCCTTAGTTGACGACCGTCACAGCGCGACGGTTCTGGGCGTAGGCGGCATCGTTGTTGCCAACGACAGCCGGACGCTCCTTGCCGTAGGAAATCGTCTGGAGACGACCACCCGCGACGCCGAGAGCCACGAGGCCGTTCTTGGCCGAGGTCGCACGACGCTCGCCGAGGGCGAGGTTGTACTCACGCGTGCCGCGCTGGTCGCAATGGCCTTCGATCGTGAAGGTCGCCGACGGG
>Ga0302314_10012064_pt1 | contig 14999 bp, 11 predicted proteins | sample III_Palsa_N2_3_FD_200533 | JGI IMG/M metagenome (GOLD analysis project Ga0302314, IMG submission 200533) | Peat permafrost microbial communities from Stordalen Mire near Abisko, Sweden - III_Palsa_N2_3 | ecosystem: Environmental > Terrestrial > Soil > Palsa > Peat permafrost | place: Sweden... | reverse complement strand
CCGTCCTCGAAGGTCTGCACCGTGGCTTCGGGCTTGTTCCAGTAGTTGATGACGATGTTGGGCCCTCGCGCCCAGAGCTCGCCTACCGTACCCGCCGGCAGGGTGCGGCCTTCGGGATCGACGATCTTCAGGTCGCAGACCGGCACGGCAGGGCCGCAGCTGTCGGGGCGGTTCTCATAGTCCTCGGCGCTGTTGCCGGTGACGGCGGCGCAGGTCTCGGTCATGCCCCACCCCTGCCCCGGCTGGGACTTGGGGAAGGTCTCGACGATCTTGCGGACGAGCTCCGGGGCCGACGGCGCGCCGCCGTAGCTGACGGATTCCAGCGACGACAGGTCGAAGTCGGCCCGCGCCGGATGCTCGATCAGCTGCCAGGCGATGGTGGGCACGCCGCCCGCGGCGGTGATCTTCTCCCGCTCGATCAGCTCGAAGGCGCGCACCGGGTCCCACTTGTACATCATCACGATCTTGCCCCCGGCGACGAGGCTGGGCGACAGGATCGAGAAGCAGCCCGTGGCGTGGAAGAAGGGCACCGACAGGAGGATGCTCCGCTGTGGTGCGGCGGGATCGGGCTGGGGCGGCGCTTCGCCTCGGCGGAGGAACGCCCGCGCCGACCCGATGGCGGCGGCCATGACGTTGGAGGTGATGCCCCGATGGCTGGCGAGGGCGCCCTTGGGCTTTCCCGTGGTGCCGGAGGTGTAGAAGATGGTGGCCGGATCCTCGGGCTGGATGTCGCACGCCGGCAGGGGCTGGTCGGGCAGATCGGCCCAGGACGGCGGCGCGCCGATCACCGATTCCAGGGTCTTCACCTTGGGGTGGGCGATCTCCTCCACATTGCGCGTGACATAGACGGTGGCGAGGTCCGGGCAGTTGGGCAGGTGCTCTTCCAGGCGGTTGTAGCGCTCGGCGTCGGCGATCAGCACCTTGGCGCCCGAATCGGTCAGGCCGTACTCCAGTTCCGGCCCGGTCCACCAAGCGTTCAGGGGCGTGACCACCGCGCCGATGGAGACGCCGGCGAAGAAGACCACCGGCCATTCGGGAAGGTTGCGCATGACGATGGCGACCCGATCGCCCTTCTTCACGCCGATGGATTGAAGCTCCCGCGCGAACGCCGAGACGCCGCGATAAAAGGCCTCGAAACTGATTCGCTCGTCCTCGTACACCAGGAAGATGCGCTCGGACCCGAAGGCGCGGCCCATTTCGACCTCGGCGCGGAGCGACGGCGGCGCGTTCTTCCACACCCGCGTGGGGACGCCGCGGATGGTGAGAGTCTCCATCTCGAACGGCGTGCCCGGCGCGGTGAGCAGGGCGTGGGCCTGGGCGATCGACATGGCCGGCCACGCGGGATTGGCGGTTTGGGGCGACGGGGTGGGGGCGGTATCGGACACGGACATGGGACTTCCTCCAGCCGGCGCGTCACGCTGGTCGCGCGCCGGTCTCTTCAGCGGGGAGGAACCACAATCGGGCGCCGTTTGTAAACGCCGTTCAGCTTGCGGGATGGTCGGCGGGGTGAGGGAGCGCCATGCACGCACCCACGCGGCCGTCATCCTAGGCCTCGTGCCTAGGACCCATGAACTCAAGGCTTTCAGCAAGCGACGTAACGCTGACTTCAGCACCCTTTGTGGAAAGCGCTGCGCGAATGGGTCCTAGGCACGAGGCCTAGGATGACGGAGCGCGGGAGGTGTATTGGGACCTCGCAAGCGGTGCTGGATCACCCCACCGTGGCGAGCCTCGCCAGCGCCGCAGCGAGCTTGGCCTTGGCGGCTTCGGCTTCGGCGAGCTTCTCGCGGTTCTCGGCCACCACGGCTTCGGGCGCGCGGGCCATGAAGTCGGCGTTGTCGAGTTTCTTCAGCACCCGGTCGATGTCGGCGTCGGCAGCCGCGAGCGCCTTGGTCAGCCGCGCCGTCTCGGCCGCCACGTCGATGAAGGCGGCGATGGAGAGGGCCGCCGTCGCCTCGCCTGCCGGGAAGCTGGCGGCGCCTGCGGGCACCGCGTCGGCGAAGGCGACCGATTCCAGTCGCGCGAGGGCGAGGAAGGTGGCGCGATGGCGGGCGATACGGTGGCGCGTAGTCTCGTTCGCGCCCACGAGCGCCAGCGGCGGCTTGGCCGACGGCGGCACGTTCATCTCGGACTTGATCGAGCGGATTTCCGACACGAGATCGATCAGCCAGCCGATCTCGGCCTCGGCGTGGGCGTCGATGAAGCTGTCCGGCAGGTCCGGCCACGCCGCCTCCATCAGAAGGCCGGCGCGTTTGGGGCCGAACTCGGCGGTGGCGGCCCAGAGCTCCTCGGTGATGAAGGGCGCGACGGGGTGTAGCAGCTTCAGCGTCTGGTCCAGCGCCCAGGCGGTCATGCAGCGGGTCTCGGCCTTGGCCGCCTCGTCGTCGCCGTTGAGGATCGGCTTGGCCAGCTCCAGGTGCCAGTCGCAGAAGGTGTTCCAGATGAAGCGGTAGAGCGCGCCCGCCGCCTCGTCGTAGGCGAACCGCTCCAGAGCGTCGGTGACGGCGGCCGCCGCCTTGGTCAGTTCGCCCCTGAGCCAGCGGTTCAGGACGCCCGTGGCGGTGGAGGGATCGAAGGTCCCGTCCGAGACGCACTCGTTCATCTGGCAGAAGCGGGCCGCGTTCCAGAGCTTGGTGCCGAAGTTGCGATAGCCCTCCACCCGCTGTTTCGACAGTCGGATGTTGCGCGCCGGGCCGGACATGGCGGTCAGGGTGAAGCGCAGGGCGTCCGCGCCGTACTCGTCCACGAGGTCCAGCGGGTCGATCACATTGCCCTTGGTCTTGGACATCTTCTGCCCCTTCTCGTCGAGGACGAGGGCGTTGATGAAGACCGTGTTGAAGGGAACCTCCTGCTTGAAGTGCAGCCCCATCATCATCATCCGGGCGACCCAGAAGAAGATGATGTCGAACGAGGTGACCAGGACATTGGTGGGGTAGAACCGCTTCAGGTCCGCCGTGTCCTCCGGCCAGCCGAGGGTGGAGAAGGGCCACAACGCGGAAGAGAACCAGGTGTCGAGGACGTCTTCGTCCTGCGCCAGCGGCCGCTGGTCGCCGTAATGCACTTGGGCGGCAGCGTGTGCGGCGGCTTCGTCCGCCTCGACGAAGATGTGGCCGTCAGGCCCGTACCACGCCGGGATGCGATGCCCCCACCAGAGCTGGCGGGAGATGCACCAGGGCTCGATATTCTCCAGCCACTGGAAGTAGGTCTTCTCCCAGTGTTTCGGCTCGAACACCGTCTCGCCGTCGCGCACCGACGCCAGCGCCGGCTGGGCCAGCACCTTGGCGTCCACATACCACTGGTCCGTCAGATAGGGCTCGATCACCACCGACTTGGACTTCTCGTCCATGGGCACGGCCAGCATGTGCGGATCGATCCCGTCGAGCAGGCCGAGCTCCTCCATGGCGGCGACGATGCGCTTTCGCGCCATGAAGCGGTCGAGCCCGCGATAGGGTTCGGGCGCGACCTCGTTGAGCTTGGCGTCCGGCGTGAAGATGTTGATCAGCGGCAGGTCGTGGCGCTTGCCCACCTGGAAGTCGTTGAAGTCGTGGGCGGGGGTGATCTTCACCGCGCCGGTGCCTTTTTCCGGGTCGGCGTGCTCGTCGGTGAGGATGGGAATCAGGCGGTCGGCGAGGGGCAGGCGCACGGACTTGCCCACCAGCGAGGCGTAGCGGGGATCGTCCGCGCTCACCGCCACCGCGGCGTCGCCGAGCATAGTCTCGGGGCGGGTGGTGGCGACCACGATGTAGTCGCGGGTCTCCCACTCGGTGGGCTTGCCCTCGTCGTCGAAAGCGACGGGGTGTTGATAGGAGACGCCGCCGTCCAGCGGATAGCGGAAACGCCACATCGAGCCCTTGGTCTCGATATTCTCAACCTCGAGATCGCTGATGGCGGTCTGTAGTTCGGGATGCCAGTTCACCAGCCGTTTGTCGCGGTAGATCAGCCCCTCCTTGAAGAGCTGCACGAACACCTTGCGGACGGCGGCGGAGAGGCCCTCGTCCAGGGTGAAGCGCTCCCGCTGCCAGTCGCAGGAGCAGCCGAGGCGGCGCATCTGGCGCACGATCGTGCCGCCGGACTCCGCCTTCCATTTCCACACGCGCTCCACGAAGGCGTCCCGGCCCATGTCGCGGCGGCCAAGGTTACCCTCTTTGGAGAGCTCGCGCTCCACCATCATCTGGGTGGCGATGCCCGCGTGATCTGTGCCGGGCAGCCACAGCACCGCCCTCCCCCGCATCCGATAGAAGCGGGCCAGCACGTCCTGCAGCGTGTCGTTGAGCGCGTGCCCCACGTGCAGCGAGCCCGTCACGTTCGGCGGCGGGATCACCATGCAGAAGGGCTCGGCCTCGGGATCGCGGGCCAGGGCCTTGTCGGGCGAGAAACCGCCGGACGCCTCCCACGCCGCATAGAGGCGGGGTTCGACGGACTTGGGATCGAAGGTTTTTTCGAGCATGGGGATTTTCGACGGCGCTAGAGGCTAGCGCCGCCTTGGACTTTGCAATGGAGGTCAAGGGCGGCGATGCGGGAACGATCCCGCTATGAAGGCCGCCTTATACCCGGCGGCGCGAGATCCGATCCACCTCGGCCTGCACCTTTTCCTCGACGATGCCGGGAAGGTGCTCGTCCAGCCAGTCTTTCAGGAGCGGTTTCAGCAGTTCGGCCACCACATCCTCGAGATTGCGGCCGAGGGCAGGCATGGCGACGGACTGCGACAGCTTGCCGAAGTGGGAGGCCGCCTTGTCGGCGTTGCCGCCGCTGATCAGGAGGTCGTCGTCGAGCGCCGCGCCGCTGAAGGAGGGAGTGTAGGCGGTCTCTTCGTGCACGATGGGCTTGGGCGGCGGGGGCGCGGGTTCGGGCGCCTTGACCACCGGCGGCGGGGCAGGTGGCGCGGCCGCCGGGGTGGGAGCGGGCTCGGCGGCGAACACGTCCAGATCGCCGTGGGTCTCGGCGGGCGCGGGCGCCGGTTCGGTCAGTTCGAGGACGTCGTCCTCCTCCTCTTCCACGTGGGGCGCAGGCGGCGCGACCGCGTGGATCGGGGTGGGCGCAGGCGGGGCGGGCTCCGGCTCGTGATGCGCGGGCTCCGGCGCGGGCGCAGCAGCGGCGGCTGGCGGCTCGGCGGCCGGCGCGTCGTCTTCCGAGATGATGCGCCGGATGGAGGCGAGGATCTCCTCCATCGTCGGTTCTTGGGCGGTCGGATCGGACATGATGGGCCGTCTCTTAGGGGCGATTTTCAGCCACCCTAAGCGTTGGCGTTGACTCGCGCAAATTCCTTTGCGGCGTCGGCTGAAACGTCGCGGAAGTCAGGTCTTTGGCGGAGTCGTCACCGGATCGGTGGGCTGTTCGGTGGAGAGGGGCTGGTGCGCGGGCACCGGCTGATCGGCGGGGATCATGCTGACCGATCCTGCGGCGGGCTCGGGACCGGAGCGTGCGGGCGCAGACCTGGCCTTGGGCGCGCCAATGGAGTCGAACTTCTCCAGCAGATCTTCCCACGGCACGGCGCCGATGTGCTTGACCTTGTTGAAGGATTTGACCGGGTCGTAATAGTCGACGCCCCGCACCAGCGCCCGCGCCTCGAGCCGTCCCATGGCGTTCAGGAGGCTGGCCTCGGCCACGTATTCGTCGTGCCGCGCCTGCACCAGGGCCAGTTCGGCGTCGCGCAGGTTCTCCTGGGCGATCAGCACGTCGAGGGTGGTGCGCAGGCCCGCGCGGTATTCGGCCTGCGAGCCGTCGAACGCCACCTGGGCGGAGCGCACCTGCTCCTCGTCCGACCCGGTGTTGGCGTGGGAGGCTGCCATGGTGTTCCAGGCCTGCGAGACACCCTGCACCACCTGGCGGCGGGCGTATTCGATGCCGATGCGGTCGGTGTTGTTCTGCTCCAGCGCCGAGCGGATGTTGGAGGCGTTGAGGCCGCCGGTGAACAGCGGCTGGGTCACCGTCGCCATGGCCGTGAACGCCCGGTCGTAATCGTGGACGTTCAGGGGATCGAGCGGCCCCTCGTAGCCCAGCGACCCCTGCAGCGCGACGGTGGGGCGGTTGGCGGCCCGCGCCTGGGCGACCTTGGCGCGAGAGGATTGCTCGGTGATCACCGCCTTCTTCAGGGCGGGGTTCTCCTGTTCCGCCGCATCGAACGCCTGATCTACCGTCGCAGGCAGCCCCGGAAGCGTCGGCTCGACGGCGAGGTCGCCGGGGTTCTGGCCCACGACGGCGGTGTATTCGGCGCGACTGATCTGCAGCTGGGCCTGGGCGGAGCTGAGGAGCGCGCGGGCGGCGGCGAGCTGGGCCTCGGCCTGGGCGGTGTCGGTGCGGGTCACCTGCCCTACCTGGAACTTGGTGTTTGTCTCGTCGAGCTGGCTGGCGAGCACTTCCACATTGTTGCGGCGGATGCCGACGATCTGCTGGTCGCGGCGCACGTCCTCATAGGCCTGCACGACGCTTTGCAGCACGCCCGATTCTGCGGAGCGCAGCCCTTCGCGGCCGGCCAGGACAGTGGCTTCGGCGGCCTGCACGCCGGCCTCGGTCCGGCCGCCGGTGTAGAGGTTCTGGGTGATGGTCAGCTGGGCGAGGCCCGCATTGGATTCGATCTTGCCGGAGCCCTGGCTGATGACAAAGGCGCCGCTGGCGGTGGTGGTGGAGCCGCCTTCTGCGCCGAAGTCCTCACGCTGGTACTCGGTGGTGGCCGAGACGCTCGCGTTGGGGCGAAAGCCCGTGCGGGCCACGACATAGGTCTCGTCGAGCTCGCGCTGCTGGGCGCGCTGGCCCTGAAGGGTGGGGTTGGACTGGTAGGCGAGCGCGATGGCGTCGGCCAGGGTCTCGGCCCGGACCGACTGGACGGCGCCGGACGCGCAGAGCGCCGCGCCGCTGACCGCCGCCGTCAGGATGATCCGGCGTGAGTGCGCCATGTGGTAGGTCCCCGCTTCGCCATGGAAGTGGGAGCCTTATCGAGGCGACGATGCGCCTCCGCCAGTTAAGCTTTGGTCATGATCCGGGTGCGCGAGCCGGCGCGCTTATGCAGACGCAGCCTCAGAAGGCGAAGCTGGGCGCCGGCGCGAAGCCCGGCAGCATGGGCGGCGTGGCGTCGAACACCTCGCGGCCCGCCACGAGGCCGTCCTCGCCGCAGGTGTAGAGCCGCGCCTTGCCCACCGGGCCGCGGCGCACCACCACGCCGAGCCGGCCGCCGATGCCCAGCGCCTCGGTCCAGGTCTTGGGCGTCGCATCGACCGCGCCTTCGCAGATGATCACGTCGTAAGGGCCGTCGGTGATCGCCGCCTTCAGGTCGTCCCCGGCCTTCAGCTCGGAGACGGTGAGCCCGATCCTGCGCAGCACCGCCGCGGCATAGGGCGCCGCGATGGCCAGCGCGCGCTCGGTGGGCAGGGGGCCGATGAACTGCAGCAGCTTGGACACATCCCGCGGCTCCATCATGAACCAGCCGGGCGCGTATTCCACCGGCGCCTCGGCGTAGGCGAGGTAGCGCTTTTGCGGCGGGCAAAGCTCTTCGCGGGCCACCACGCGCATGGCGTCCTGGATGTCCAGATCGGTGACATCGTTCGTCCGCACCTGGTTCTCGACCATGTTCAAGCGCGCCGCGCCAAAATCGAGCGTCATAAGCCTCACCGCCTCGTTCAAACCTCTTCGCGTTTTGGACCGGAGGCGCGCGCAAGGCAATCGGGCACGTAAGGGCAATCACGACTGCTGTTACAACTTATTAGTTGCAAATATCGTAATTTATGCAATCTAACATTGGTGTATTGGCGCTCGGGAGTCGAAGTTGAGTCGACAGGGATTGCTCATTGTCACGGTCAGCTCAGCCGCCCTCTGGTCGATGATCGGCTGGGGCGTGACAGCTCTGGTGAGCGTCCATTCCCATGCCCCCGCGCCCAACGCCTTCGTGCAAGCTCGATCCATGGACCGCCGCCAATGATCTCATCCCGCAGAAAGGACCGCCGCATGGCCGACGCCCAAAACCCCGTCTCGACCACAAGGCAGGTGGCCGCCCTGGTGAAGGCGGTGATCCACACCCGCCCGATGAACCAGCACGAACTTCTGCAGGTCATCGCCGAAATCCAGGGCGCGCTGCAGGCCAAGACCAGGCCGGAGCCCAGCAAGCCGACCACGGCGGAAATCCTGGCCAGCATCAAACCCAACGGTCTGATGTCCTTCGAGAACGGCAAGACCTACACGATGCTGAAGCGCCATCTCGCCCACCATGGGCTCACCGTGGCGGCGTACAAGGAGAAGTGGGGTCTGCCGGACAACTACCCCATCGCCGCGCCGGCCTACAGCGCGCTGCGCTCCAAGATGGCCAAGGCGCAGGGCCTGGGCGTCAACGGCCAACCCAAGCCCTGGAAGTCGAGCAGTAAGACGCGGGCGGCGGCGAACGGCGGATCGATCGGCAGGCCGGGGGCGGCGGCGGCCGAGTCAAACGCCCAAGGGCAGCAGGCTTGAAAAGTTGCCTTCCGGCGGGGGCTCAGCGCAGTTAGTGGCGCTGAGCATGAATTAGCTGGCCAACAAGCCAAGCCGATACCTGCACATAGTCGGCTTCTACAGTTTGACCGATGCAAAGCAGAAGTTTAATATGCCCTCGACGTTCGACAGGTACGGCCCAGCCTTGCTGGGTGACCCTTTGGGTTCGTGAACGCCGTCCTCTGGACGGTAGCCGGTGCGTCTCTTGCAAATCCTAGCGAGGGACAGACATGTCTTCTTTCAAAGTTCTGATTATCGGCGCTGGTCTCGGCGGACTCACCTTGGCTCACGCGCTGCGGCGTGACGGGATCCATTACAAACTCTACGAGCGCGACAAGGGGCCCTTCGATCGACCTCAGGGCTATCGCCTGCATCTGGATCTAGATGCGATCAACGCCCTGCGCGAGGTTTTGTCGCCGGATCTGTTGCAGGTGTTCGACGCGACCTCCTACCGGACCCAGCCCTACACGACGATCCTGGGCATGGACCTCTCCGTCATCAAACGCCTCCCCACCGACGACGGCGACGGCAAGGGCGCCTGGCCAGCGCACGAGGGGCCGCCAGAGCACGCCAACGTCGACCGCGCGACGCTGCGCCAACTGCTGCTGGCCGGTCACGGCGACCGAATCCATTTCGACAAGACCTTGGCTCGATATGAGGTGACACCCCACGGCGTGGTAGCCCATTTCGCCGATGGGACCCGGGCAGAAGGCGACGTGTTGGTGGGCGCCGACGGCATTCGGTCAGCGGTGCGCCATCAGCGGGCGCCCGATTGCGGTACGGTGGATGCGGGCATCACCGCCATTTATGGGCGCCTGCCTGTCGAGGCGGCGGTCGCCCTCGCCCCACCGGAAACACTGCAGGACATCTTCACCATAGCCAGCGACTCCAGAAAGGTCTTCCTGGGTCTGGGCGCCGTGTTGTTCCCGACGCCGCCGGAACAGGCGCTGCAAGTTTTCGCTCCCTCCATCGCCCAACGCCCGCAGGACGACTACGTGGTCTGCATCGTCGGCGGTCGCCACGAGCACTTCCCTCCCGGTCTGAAGCAATGCTCGGGCGCTGAGTTGCAGGAGATCGCCGCCACGATGATTGCGGACTGGCCTGGGCGCGGCGCCGATCTGATCCGCGCAGGGGACGCCGCGGCCTTCTTTCTAGTAGAAATGTACACCAGCGTGCCATGCCGTCTTCCAGACCCAGACCGCGTCACTCTGCTTGGCGATGCGATCCACGCCATGACCCCGACTCTTGGACGAGGCGCTAACCTCGCTATGCGGGACGGCGCGCTACTCGGTCGAGCGCTGAGGAGCGGAGCGTCGGGAAAGCTGCCGATCGCAGAAGCCTTGGCCAATTTTGAGGGACCCATGCTCGACTACGGGTTCGTCGTAGTTCGCGAGGCCGCTGAACTCGGCCAGCAACGAATGAACCAGAACCCGCTGCCAACATCCTAGGCCGCTCAGGCGCGGCGGCGTCGCCGTCGCGCCTGAAACGGTATGGACAACTTCACAGTCCCAGCACCATCTTCGCCAGGATGTTGTGCTGGATCTCGTTGGAGCCGGCGTAGATCGAGGTTTTGCGGTAGTTGAAGTAGCTGGGCGCGGCGGGCCCGGCGTAGTCGGGGCCGGGCCGGGGCTCGTTGGTTGTCCCGCGGACCTCGGCGAAGGTGTCCTCGATGAAGGGCGCGGCGTAGACGCCCACCGCTTCCAAAGCCAGTTCGGTGATCAGTTGCTGCGTCGCCGAGCCCTCCAGCTTCAGCATGGAGGAGGCCGGGCCGATGGCCTTGCCGGTGGCGGCGTTGGAGAAGATGACCAGTTCGGTGGCGTTCAGGGTGTCGACCTTGATCTCCATGCTGGCGATCTTCTGGCGGAACAGCGGATCGTCGATCATCCGCCCACCGGTGTCGGAATTCTCCAGCGCGGCGAGCTTGCGCACCTTCTTCAGCATGTTGGCGAGGCCGGGGGCGTAGGCGTTGCCCCGCTCGAACTGCAAAAGGTACTTGGCGTAGGTCCAGCCCTTGCCCTCCTCGCCGATCAGGCCAGACGCCGGCACGCGCACATCCTCGAAGAAGACCTGATTGATCTCCTGCTCGCCCTCCGGCGGACCGTCCAGGGTCGGCAACGGGCGCACCGTGATGCCGGGCGTGTTCATCTCGAAGAGGATGAAGCTGATCCCCTCCTGCGGCTTGCCGGAGTTGTCGGTGCGGACAAGGCAGAACATCCAGTCCGCCCACTGCGCATGAGTGGTCCAGATCTTGGAGCCGTTCAGGATGTAATGGTCCCCGTCCCGCACCGCCTTCATCTGCAGGGAGGCGAGATCGGAGCCCGAGCCCGGCTCTGAATAGCCCTGGCACCACCAGATGTCGGATGACAGGATCGGCGGCAGGTGCTGCTTCTTCTGCTCGTCGGAGCCGAACGCCATGATGACCGGCGCCACCATCTTCAGCCCCATGGGCGAGGAGGTGGGCACGCCGGCCAGCGACATTTCCATGTTGAAGATGTAGCGCTCGGTCGGCGACCAGCCGGGTCCGCCCATCTCAACCGGCCAGTCGGGCGCCGCCCAGCCCTGCGCCGCCAGCTTCTTCTGCCACCGCACCTGCCCCGCCTTGTCGAGGTAGCCGTTCTTGGACTGGGCCATCATCTGGCGCAGGTCCTCATCGTACTGCGCCGCGATGAAGGCGCGGACCTGATCGCGAAACGCGAGGTCCTCCGGCGAGAAGGCGAGGTCCATGGCGGCTACTCCACCGCGTCGAGGTATTCGATCTCCGGACGGCCGGCGAGCGCGGGGGCGAACACCTCGGCGCCGGCGGCCTTGAAATAGTCGGTGCCGCCGTGATGCTTCAGGGCGTCCGCGTCGGCGTACATCTCCAGCACCTTGTAGACGCCGGGCTCGGTGCGGCTCTTGGTCAGCTGGTACATCAGGTTGCCGGGCTCGTTGGCCTTCACCTTGGCGGCCAGATCCTTAAAGCCCGCTTCGAACTGGGTTTCGGATCCTTCCTTGATCTTCAGGACTGCGACGACGCCGATCATGTGAGCTTCTCCCTTTATCGCTGGCCCGATCCTAAGCGTCGCCGCGCAGCCTGCAAGCATGACCTTGCGTCAGCATGATCGTTCGGCGGGACGCCCTCCATCCTTGCGCGCCAAACCCATGGATGTATCCTTGAGATTGCGCCCGAGTTGGTGGGCGAGGAGATATCCATGAACCCTCGTGATGCGTTCGCCCTGATCGTCCGAGCCTTCGGCGCCTTCTTCATCTATCGCGCGGTGGACGGCGCCGTGACCCTCATCGTGGTGGCCTGCGGCTTCAGCTTTCCGCTCAAGAATACGCCCGCCACCGACGCCTTCTTCTACCTGGCCTACCTGCTGATCGGCCTGTTCGTCGTGTTCTGGGCCGACCGGCTGGTGGCCGTCGTCTATCGCGCCAGACGCGAAGACGAGCCGCTCATAACTGCGCAAGCCTGACCGCCGTCGAAGGCAGTTCCATTGCGACGCGCAAGCGCCTATATTGGCGGTGTCGGGTTTCGGCCCGACTATGGAGATAAACGCGCTCGTAATAAGCGGACTGGACCCGGGTGCGATTCCCGGCGGCTCCACCAATCCTCCCAGGTTATCGGAACGGGAGCATGGGGCCGATCAGCATCGACAGACGTCTAAAGGTGTTGCTTTCTTCCGGTATGGGCCTCCGCGATCGGCCCTTTATCTAACTGCGAACGATAACTTCGCTCAAGAGTACGCTCTCGCCGCGTAATGCGGTGCGATTGAACTCGATCTAAACTCCTAACGTCTTAGCAGCGTTAGGCGGGGCCCGGAGGGAGCCTTCCAACAGAATCCCTCCACCTTTCCTTGCTCTCCCGCCTAAAGTTTGCGTTTACCCCCGCGACAGGGCCCGTGCGCTTGCTATACCCTTGGCCTGAGTAGCGACCGAGGCGGGTATGGCCGACGACAAGAACCACGATCTGATGCACTACGACCTGATGGCGCAGGAAGCGCTTCGGGGCGTCATCAAGCAGGCGCTGAAGCAGGCCGCCTCGCCCCAGGGCATTCCGGGCGACCACCATTTCTACATCAGCTTCCAGACCCACGCCCCCGGCGTCTCGGTGCCGGACGATCTGGCCGAGCGGTATCCCGACGAGATGACCATCGTCGTGCAGCACCAGTTCTGGGAGCTGGCCCCCGGCGAGACCTTCTTCTCCGTGGTGCTGCGCTTCGGCGGCCAGCCCAAGAAGCTGTCGGTGCCCTACGCCGCCGTCACCCGCTTCCACGATCCGAGCGTGCCCTTCGCCCTGCAGTTCGAGCCGGTGGAGATCGAGGGCGCGCCCGCGCCGGTGGTCGACTTGCCCGAGCCCGAGGTGCTGCGCCCCAAGCCCAAGATCGCCGCCTCCACCGCCGAGGAGGATCTGCCGCCGGAAGACGACGGCCCCAAGATCGTCTCCCTCGACCAGTTCCGCAAGAAGTGAGCCGCGCGTGACCGACGCTCCCGCCGCGAAGACGGACGACGCGCCCGCCGCCGTCACCGACGAGGCCCTGCTCGCCCGCTTCCAGAACGCGAAGAACCGTCCGCCCGCCAGCGAGACCATGGGCTTCTCAATGCTGCGGGTGGATCAGGCCAACAAGGAGATCGAGGTCGCGTTCGAGGGGCGCCGCGAATTCACCAATCCGGCGGGCCAGATTCAAGGCGGCTTCCTTTGCGCCATGCTGGACGAGACCATGTCCGTCGCCGGCGTGGTCGCCTCGGGCATGACCGCCTTCATGCCGACGTTAGAGATGAAGACCAGCTTCCTGCGCCCCGCCCTGCCGGGCCGCCTGATCTGCGTTGGGCGGGTGGTGAAGTGGGGCCGCGCCATCGCCTTCCTGGAGGGCGAGATCTACGACGATCAGCGGCGGCTTCTGGCGAAGGCCACTTCCACCGCCATGCCGCAGCCCTACAAGAGCATCAAGCGGGCAGAGAACTGACTTGAGCCGCAGCCTGCGCCGCGTCGCCCTTCTCCTGACCGCGCTGACGGCTCTCGGCGTCGGCGCGCTCGGCCAGGGCGTGACCGCGGCGGCGCAGTCATCGGCAGGCGCGGCCGTGCTGACGGGCGACGCCCTGCCCAAGCACCCTATCCCCTACAGGGCGTTCAAGGACCGCGCCAAACCCAGGCTGAAGCCGAAACCCAAGCCGGCGGCCTTACCCGTGGTCGGGGCGCCCGGCGCATCTGGCGTTCCCGGCGCGCCGCCTCCGGCGCAGGGGCAGCGGACGCCGGGCCTTCCCTTGGCCGCGCAACACCCTGCCCTTCCACAGGGCGCGAAGCCGCCCGCCCCGCGGCCCGTCGCTGCGCCTCCGCCGGCTGTGTCGAACAAACCCGCTTTGGCGGCCCCCGTGCTTAAGGCCGCTCCAGCCCCCGTAGTAAAGCCGATCCCGACGCCGGCGCCCGTGGCGAAGCCGCCGATCGTCGCCGCTCCGGTCCCGATTCCCGTGCCCGTCATGAAGGCCGCGCCGCCCGCGCCTCCTCCGCCGCCGCCCAAACCCCTGCCGCCGGTGCAGGCCGTGACCGGCCCGCCGCCGCCCGCCCTGACCCCGCCCCAGCCCGGCGCGCGCCTGGAGGTCGGCCAGCCGATCCCAGCGGGCGAACTGGAAGCCTTCGTCGACGGCCAGGTGATCCGCGCCATGCAGGCCGACCACGTGGCGGGCGTCACCGTGTCGGTGGTGCAGAACGGCCAGCTCGTGCTGGAGAAGGGCTATGGCCGCGCCGCCCTCTGGCCCGTGCGCAAGATGGACCCCCGCGCCACGCTCGTGCGGCTGGGGTCGGCCTCACAGGTCTTCACCTGGATCGCGGCGCTGAAGGCCGTGGAAGAGGGCCGCCTGAACCTTGACGCGCCGGTCAACAGCTACCTGCCCGACGACCTAAAGATCCCCGACGAGGGTTTCAACCAGCCGGTGCTGGTCCGCCACTTAATGAGCCACACGGCCGGGTTCGAGGACCGGGCGCTGGGCCGCCGTTATGTGAACCGCGCCGACGATCTCATGCCCCTCGATCAGGCGCTGCAGGCGTTGAAGCCCCGCCGCGTGCGGGCCCCGGGCACGCTGTCGGTGCCATCAGACTACGGCGTGGCGCTGGCGGGCCGGGTGGTGGCCAAGGTGGACGGGCGTCCCTTCGACCAGATGATCGAGACCACGATCATCAAGCCGCTCGGCCTCGCGCACACCAGCTTCCGCGAGCCCTACGCCGCAGACGGCCGCCTGCCCGATCCCCTGCCCGGCAGCCTCGGCAACGCCATCAGTCAGGGCTTCATGTGGGACGCCGAGGGTCTGAACCCCGCGCCCTTCGCCTATGGCCAGTCCCTCGCGCCCGCCACATCGGCTTCCACCACCGCCGACGACATGGCGCGGCTGATGATCGCGCTATTGGGCGGCGGCAAGCTCGGCGGCGTCTCCATCTATGGCCCAAAGGCGGCGGCGCTCCTTCGTGCGCCGCTGCAGCATCCTGCACCAGGCGTCGAGGGCTGGGCGCACGGGCTCGCCCTGCAGCGGCTCCCCGGCGGGCTGGAGATGCTCACCGATTCCGGGGGCAACAC
>Ga0302314_10012063_pt1 | contig 15001 bp, 17 predicted proteins | sample III_Palsa_N2_3_FD_200533 | JGI IMG/M metagenome (GOLD analysis project Ga0302314, IMG submission 200533) | Peat permafrost microbial communities from Stordalen Mire near Abisko, Sweden - III_Palsa_N2_3 | ecosystem: Environmental > Terrestrial > Soil > Palsa > Peat permafrost | place: Sweden... | reverse complement strand
GGCATAGGCCAGCAGCAGCAGAAAGCTGTAATGCAGCGAGATTAAGATACCGCGAATGCGGAACAAGTTGATTGACCACCCACGCATGCCCTCTAATGAAACCCGCCTGCGCCAAAGAGCCAGCTGAACCTTGGAACCACACGCCAAAGCACCCACGATCCTTGTCATAGACGACGACGCCGAGATCCGGTACTCGCTCTCGCGTGTCCTTTCCTCGCGGGGCTACCACGTCTCGGAGGCCGCGAGCGGGGAGCAGGGCGTGGCCATCGTCAGGAAGGGTCCGTACCCGGACCTCATCTACCTCGACATCCGCATGACGGGGATGAGCGGCCTTGAGGCGCTCCAGCACATCCGCTCAGCGAACCCGAAGCAGCTTGTCATCCTGATGACGGCCTTCGGCACGGCCCAGACCGCGATCGAGGCGATGAAGTTCGGCGCCCTCGACTATGTCATGAAGCCGTTCGACCCGCAGCGGGTGCTGACCCTCGCGGAGAACGCGCTCAAGACGCACGCCGACCTCAGGGCCGTGGGCGAGTACAAGCCGACCATCAACACCGAGGACTACAAGGAGGGCATCGTCGGCTCGTCGCCGGTGATGCAGGAGGTCTTCAAGGTGATCGGCCAGGTGACCGCGAGCGACGTCACCGTCATGATCACGGGCGAGAGCGGCACCGGCAAGGAGCTCGTCGCGCGCTCGATCTGGAAGCACAGCCACCGCGCGGTCAAGCCCTTCATCGCGGTCAACTGCGCGGCGATTCCCGACAACCTGATCGAGAGCGAGCTTTTCGGGCACGAGAAGGGCTCGTTCACGGGCGCGACGGGCCAGCGCATCGGCAAGTTCGAGTTGTGCGACGGCGGGACGATATTCCTCGACGAGATCGGCGACATGGCGCTCGCGACCCAGACCAAGATCCTGCGCGTCCTCCAGCAGGGCGAGATCCAGCGGGTGGGCGGGACCGAGACCATCAAGGTCGACGTCCGCATCATCGCGGCGACCAACAAGGACCTCGAGGTGATCGTCAAGACCAAGGCCTTCCGCGAGGACCTCTACTACCGCCTCAATGTCGTGCGCATCAAGATGCCCCCCCTGCGCGAGCGCATGGAGGACGTGCCCCAGATCGTCGACTTCTGCGTCCAGAACCTCGTCAAGCAGCGCAAGGCGAGGACCTCCGGCGTCTCGCCGGAGGCGATGGCCGTCCTGACGCGGCACTCGTGGCCGGGCAACGTGCGCGAGCTGGAGAATGTCGTCTACCGGAGCGCCGTGATCGCCCAGGGGGACGCGATCCTGGTCAAGGACCTCCCGGCGGAGATCCGCGGCAACGCGGGGGAATCGTCCTCGCCATTCGCCATGACAATCGACTCGGCGCTCGACTATGTCGCCGACCAGCTGAAGGCGTCCGACGAGCCGCTCCTTGCCCAGTTCGAGCGCCAGGTGGTGAAGCGCGTGCTCGCCTCGCTCAACGGCGACGAGGCTGCGGCTGCGAAGCGCCTCGGGATGACCAAGGCTGCGCTCAAGAAGCGCCTTTAGTGGTCGCCGTAGCCGCTGGGATGGCCCTTGTGCCACTTCCAGGCGGTGGCCACGATGGACTCGATCGTTGGGAACTTGACCTGCCATCCGAGCTCGCGCCTGGCCTTTGACGAATCGGCGTAAAGTGCCGGCGGATCCCCGGGCCTGCGCGGGCACTCGATGACCTTGATGGGCTTTCCGGTCGCATTCTCGACGGCCTGGATGACCTCGCGGTTCGAGGACGGCGTGCCGGTGCCGAGATTGTAGAAGTGGGCGGCGCCGAACTCCGCCAGCTTGGGGAAGACTGCGATGTGGGCGCGGCTCAGGTCGTCGACGTGGACATAGTCGCGCAGGCAGGTGCCGTCCGGGGTCGGATAATCAGTCCCGAAGAGCTGGAGCGAGGGTCGCTTGCCGATGGCCGCATCGATCGCGACCGGGATCAGGTGCGTCTCCGGGTTGTGGTCCTCGCCGATGGTGCCGTCCTCCGATGCGCCGGCGGCGTTGAAGTAGCGGAAGGCCGCGAAGGAAATCTTCTTCACGTGGGCGAGGGCGCGCAGGGCGTTCTCGATGTCGAGCTTGGTCTGCCCGTACGGGTTGATCGGGGCCTGGGGAAGCGTCTCGGGCATCGGGAGCGTGTCGGGCACGCCGAACGTCGCGCAGGTGGACGAAAACACGAACTTCGTGACGTTTGAGGCCAGCATGGCATTGAGCAGGTGCAGGGTGGCCGCCGAATTGTTGAGGTAGTACTTCAGGGGATCCGTGACGGACTCGCCCACGTAGCAGTAGGCGGCAAAGTGCATCACGACCTCGATCTTCTCCTTCGCGAGCACGTCCTTCACCGCAGCCTCGTCGCCCAAGTCGAAGGTATAAAGGGCCACGCCGGCCGGGATGGCGCCCCGGTGCCCGTAGACCAGGCTGTCGAGGACGACAGGGTGGTGGCCTGCTGCAGAAAGCTGCCGCACGCAATGACTTCCAATGTAACCAGCGCCCCCGACGACAAGAACGTTCATGCTGGGCAAGGTTTTATTGCGTTCCCACGTTTGTTGGCTAGCGATTTCCTCCTTGCGCAGCAAATGACCCTCCCGCGAATCGTCATTACCGGAATCGGCCTAACGGCCCCCAATGGCAATTCCCTGGCGGAATTCCGGGGGAACCTGCTGGCCGGCATTGCCGGAATCGAATGGCTGGACGTGCGTTACATGGGCCGGCTTCTGGCAGGCGTGTGCCATTTCGACGCCCTTAAGCACCAGAAAAAGAAGGAGGTCAGGGTGGGGACCCGGGCCGGGAGCATCAGCATCTGGTGCGCGCGGGAGGCGGTCGCCGACAGCGGGATCAATTTCGAGGCGTTTCCCAAGGACCGGGTCGGCATCTACATCGGCTGCACCGAGCACGGGAACGTCGAGACCGAGAACGAGATTTTCGCGATCTCGAAGTTCAACTACGACACGAAGTATTGGTCGCACTACCACAACCCCCGCACGGTCGCCAACAACCCGGCCGGCGAGGCCTCGCTGAACCTCGGCGTCACGGGTCCCGCCTACACAATCGGGGCGGCGTGCGCCGCTGGCAACCTGGGCCTCATCCACGCCTCGCAGATGCTGCGCCTCGGCGAGGTGGACCTGGCCCTCTGCGGCGGGGTGAGCGAGAGCATCCATACCTTCGGCATCTTCGCAGGCTTCAAGTCGCAGGGCGCCCTGGCGACGAACGACAACCCGGCCAAGGCCTCGCGGCCCTTTGACAAGGCCCGCAACGGGATCGTGGTCTCCGAGGGCGGATGCCTCTACACGCTGGAGCGCCTCGACGACGCGCTGGCGCGCGGCGCAAGGATCTACGGCGAGATCGCCGGCTACGGCGTCAACAGCGACGCCAGCGACTACGTGCTCCCCAACCCGACCCGGCAGGCCGAGTGCGTGCGCCGCTCGATCGCCCACGCGGGCCTGGAGGCCTCGGACATCCACATCGTGAACACGCACGCCACGGCCACGCCGCTCGGCGACATCCAGGAGTGCGAGGCCATCCGCGCCGTGTTCGGGGCGGGCTGCCCTGACACCCACATCAACAACACGAAGAGCTTCATCGGCCACTGCATGGGCGCCGCGGGGGCGCTGGAGCTTGCGGGCAACATCCCGTCGTTCACCGACCTTGTCGTCCACCCGACAATCAACGTCGACGATCTCGACCCCGCCTGCGCCCTTCCCGGGCTGGTCCTCAACACCCCGGTCAGGGCCTCACGCGTCGACACGATACTCAATAACTCGTTCGGCATGCTGGGGATAAATTCCACGTTGATTGTGAAGCGATTCGTGGCATAAGGGAGCTTCTGACCTACACATGACCAACGACGAATGCAAAAAAGTGGTGCTGGATATCATCGCGGACATCGCCCCTGACGAGGACCTCTCCAACGTGAAGTCCGACGTGCGCCTGCGCGACCAGCTCCAGCTCGATAGCATGGACTTTCTGGATATCGTCATGGAGCTGCGCAAGCGGCACGGGATAGAGGTTCCCGAGGCCGACTACATGCGCCTCGCCTCCCTGGACAGCAGCGCCGAATACCTGGTGCCCAAGTTCAACGCGCTCGCGGCGAAGAGTTGAATTCAGGCGCGCAGTACGACGTAGCCATCATCGGTGCCGGTCTCTCCGGCCTCGCAGCGGGAATAAGGCTGGCGCACTTCGGCAAGCGGGTCTGCATCTTCGAGCGCCACAATGCGATCGGGGGGCTCAACGGCTTCTACAGCCACGGCGGGCGCAAGTTCGACGTCGGCCTGCACGCGGTCACCAATTACGTGCCGCCCGGGGTCAAGGGCACGCCCCTCGGCAAGATCCTCAGGCAGCTGCGCATCGACCGCGGGGAGTTCGCCCTGTGCCCGCAGAAGGGCTCGCGGGTGGCGTTCGGCCCGGCCGGCGACCGCGTGCTTCGGTTCACGAATGACTTCGCGGTCCTTGAGGCGGACGTGGAGGCCCTGTTTCCCCGGGAGACCGATGGCTTCGGGAAAATAACGCGGTTTGTCCGCGACACCCCGCTTTCAGGCGGGGGCACCGGGGAGTCGGCACGGGCGTTCATCCGGCAGTGCGTCCGCGATCCGGTCCTTGAGGACATGATCCTTTGCCCGCTCATGTTCTATGGGAGCGCGCGGGAGGACGACATGGACCTCGGGCAATTCGCGATCATGTTCCGCGCGCTGTACCTCGAGGGCTTCGCGCGGCCCCTGGACGGCGTGCGCGTGGTGATGCGGGTGCTCAATGAGAAATACCGCGAGGCGGGCGGCGAGCGCCGGATGAAGTGCGGCGTCAGGAGCATCGTGGTGCGGGAGGGAAGGGCGGCGGCCCTCATCCTGGACTCGGGCGAGGAGATCACCGCGGGCCAGGTGCTGTCCTCCATAGGGGCGACGGAGACCGGAGCCCTCTACGGCGAGGTCCCGCCTCGGGGACGCACGCTCGGCTATGTCGAGACGATCGCCGTCCTTGACCGGGCGCCGGCCGCGCTTGGGTGGGGCGACGACACGATCGTGTTCTTCAACGACTCGGACCGCTTCACATACCGCGACCCCGAGGGCCAGGTCGACCTGCGGAGCGGGATCATCTGCTTTCCGAACAACTTTGAATACGGCGAGGGCCGCGACCTCGAGGAGGGGTTCTTCCGGGTGACGTGCCTCGCCAACTTCGACCGATGGGCGGGCCTGGAGCCCGAGGCCTACAGGCAGGACAAGGAGCACTGGTATGCCGCGATCCAGAAGTCAGCGATGCGGTTCCTGCCATTTGTCGATCCCTCGGCCCTGGCCAGGGCCACGGTCGCCACCGACATGTTCACGCCGACCACCGTCCTCAAGTACACGGGGCACGTCAGGGGCGCCATCTACGGCTCGCCGGTCAAGAACCCGGAGGGAAGGACCTCGCTGTCCAACCTGTTCCTCTGCGGCACCGACCAGGGCATGCTCGGGATCGTCGGCGCCATGCTGAGCGGCATCTCGATGGCCAACCAGCACGTCCTCCAAGCCCCGGTGGCGGCCGCTTAGCCGACCCGAAACCAGTTGCCGACGACCCGCGGCCTCGTCCACCATTGACCCTCCATGGCTTATGACTGGCTCAAAGGCGTCGCCGACGAGTATGACGTGATCGTCATTGGAAGCGGCTTGGGCGGCCTCACCGGCGCCAACGTCCTCGCGAAGGCGGGGCACCGGGTGCTTCTACTCGAGCACCACTACCAGTACGGGGGACTGGCCACCTGGTTCACGCGCAAGGGCGGCCATATATTCGACATCTCCCTGCATGGCTTCCCGGTCGGGATGATCAAGTCCTGCCGCAAGTACTGGACCCGCGAGATCGCCGACTCGATCGTACAGCTCAAGGACATACGGTTCGTGAACCCCGAGATGGACGTCTGGACCACCTTCACCCGCGAGGATTACACGCGGGTGCTGGTCGAGCAGTTCAAGCTGGAGCGCGCCCACGTCGAGCGCTTCTACGAGCACCTCCGGGGGATGAACTTCTACGACAACAACACGGAGACCACCGGCGAGATGCTCGAGCGCTTCTTCCCGGGCAGGAACGACGTGAAGCGCCTCCTCATGGAGCCGATCGCCTACGCGAACGGCTCCACCCTGGACGACCCGGCGATCACGTACGGGATCGTGTTCTCGAACTTCATGGGGTCCGGCGTCTACACCTTTCGCGGCGGCTCGGACCTGCTGATCGGGAAGATGACCGAGGAGCTGAGGAGGAACGGCGTGGAGCTTCGGAAGAAGGTCCTCGTCGAGAGGATCCTCGTCGAGGACCGCGGCGGAAGGAAGGTCGCGTGCGGCATCGTGGCCAGGGGGGGCCGCGTCATCCGTGCGAAGGCGATCCTGTCGAACGCCAACATCAAGAACACCGTCTTCCGCCTCGCCGGCGCCGAGAACTTCTCGCCGGAGTACGCCGCGGCGGCGCAGGCCGTCCGCATCAACTCGAGCTCGTGCCAGGTCTACCTCGGGATCCGCAAGGGTGAGTCGATCCCGCACATCGGCGACCTGGTCTTCACCTCGGAGAGCGGGACGTTCAGCAGCGAGGAGCTGACCGCCCGACGCACGACGAGCCGGACCTTCTCCGTGTATTACCCCGACACGAGGCCCGGCTCCGACCGGTACACGGTCGTGGCGTCGATCAACGGCCTTTACGGCGACTGGAGCTCGCTCAGCGAGGAGCAGTACGCCGCCGAGAAGGAGCGCCTCGTGGAGGAATCCATCACGGCGCTGGAGCGCTATATCCCCGGCGTCAGGAACCTCATCGACTGGAAGGAGGCCGCCACCCCGCGGACCATCGAGCGCTACACCACGCATTTCGGGGGGACGTCGTTCGGCACCAAGTTCGAGGGCCTCAAGGTGTCGATGGACCTGTCCGACCAGCTCCCGGGCCTCTACCATGCCGGCTCGGTCGGGATCATCATGTCGGGCTGGCTCGGGACCATCAACTACGGCGTCATCACGGCCAACAAGGTCGACCGCTACGTGTGCGCCCAGAGGCAGGGGAGGGCCGCATGAGCGCCGTGTCCGAGGAGGTGCTGCGGCGGATCCCGCACCGGCCGCCCTTCCTCTTTGTCGACTCCATCGTCTCCGAGATGGCCGACGGGCTCGTCGCGCAGCGCACGTGGAGGGCGGAGGAGGACTTCTATGGCGGCCACTATCCGGGCTCGCCGATCACGCCGGGCGTCATCCTCTGCGAGTCCGTGTTCCAGGCCGGTGCCCTGTACCTTTCCCGAAGCGTTGCCGGGACCGCCGCGTCCGCAGGCGTCCCGCTCCTGGTCAAGATCTCCGATGTGCGGTTCCGGAGCCCCGTCTACCCTGGGGACACGGTGCTGGTCGAGGTGCGCAAGAAGGACCTCATGGCCGGGTTCTACCTGATGTCGGGCACGATGAGGCGCGGGGACACGCGCGTCCTCAACGTCGAGTTCTCCGTCGCATGGAAGACTCCGGGGGCCGCGCCATGAGCTTCCTCGGCCTCGAGTCCAGGAACATCCTCGTGTTCGGCGTCGCCAACCGCCGCAGCGTCGCCTGGGCGATCGGCCGGAGCCTCGAGGAGGAGGGCGCGCGCGTCATCTACAGCGTCCGCTCCGACGCGCGCAAGAAGGCGCTGGAGGCCCTGCTGGGCGACCGCCCCATGTTCGCCTGCGACGTCGAGGAGGACGGCGCCGTGGACCTTCTGGCGGCGAAGGTGTCGGAAGCGCTGGGCGCACCCCTCCACGGCATCGTGCACTCGATCGCCTTTGCCAACTATTCCGAGGGCCTGAAGTCGTTCCACGAGACAAAGAGGAAGGACTTCCTGCAGTCGGCAGCCGTCTCGGCGTTCTCGCTCGTCGAGATCGCGCGCGCCTTCGCGCCCCACCTCGCGACGGATGCCTCCGTCCTCACGATCGGGATCTCGTCCCTCCTCGTCACCCCGGACAACTATGGCTACATGGGCCCCGTGAAGGCGGCGCTGGACTCGTCGGCCCGGTTCCTCGCGAAGTCGTTCAGCGCGCATTCCGGCGTGCGCTTCAACGTGATCGGCTCGGGACCGCTCAAGACCAGCGCCTCGGCGGGCATACCGGGGTACCTGGAGAGCTACCTCTTCGCGGAGAAGCTCACCTTCCGCAAGCGCAACCTGGAGACCCAGGAAGTGGCCAACGCCGCGCTCTTCATGCTCAGTCCCCGGAGCAGCGGGATGAACGGCGCCACGCTGATCGTCGACGCCGGGCTGGGCTCAAACATGTTCGACAAGGACGTGATCAGGCTGGCCATGAGGCCCGAGCGCTGAGCGCCCGCGAAGAAGCCCATGTCCATAACCCGCTTCATCATCACCCGCCACGGCGAGACCCAGTGGAACGTCGAGGGCCGCGCGATGGGCCACCTTGACAGCCCCCTGACCGCGCTGGGGGTCGGCCAGGCGGAATGCCTGGCGGCAAGGGCCTCGGCTGGCCGGTTTTCAGCGCTGTACAGCAGCGACCTGGGCCGCGCCAGCCATACGGCGCGCATCATCGCCGCAGCGCGCTCAATCGAGGTGCTGTTTGATGCCCGCCTGCGCGAGCGGAACATGGGTGTCTTCCAGGGCCTGACCAGGGAGGAGATGGAAGCGCGCTTCCCCGACGAGAGGTCCGCCTATCGGCGGACAGGATCAAGCTATGTCATCCCCGCCGGCGAAAGCGCCGACCAATGCCTCATGCGCGCCATGGAGTGCCTCGAGGAGCTCGCGGCGAGGCACCAGGGCGAGACCGTCTTTGTGGTCACGCACGGCGGGATTCTCATGGCCCTGTTTGAGGGGGTCCTAGGGCTGCCGTTCGGCTCCGCGGGACGCTACCGCAGGGCCAACGCGTCGTGGAACGTGCTCACGCGGGGACCCGAGGGATGGGTCGTCGAGACCTGGGGTGATGTCTCGCACCTCGACCCGGGCATGCCGAGGGAGGATTCCCCCGGCGTTCAGGCCGCCTCCGCGGTCCGCTAGCCGCCATGCGATTCAACAACGTCTGCCTCGAGTCCGTCGCCGTTTCCCTGCCAAGCGAGGTATGGACCTCGGCGCAGATCGAGGAGCGGCTGCGGCCCCTCTACGAGCGCCTGCGCCTTCCGTTCGGCAGGCTCGAGCTCATGACGGGCATCCGCGAGAGGCGCGTGTGGCCCGACGGGACCCTGCCGTCGGACGCGAGCGCCGCGGCCGGCCGCGCGGTGCTTGGCCTCTCCTCGCTCAGGCGGGAGGACCTCGGGCTCTTCATCCATGCGGCGGTGTCGCGCGACATGCTTGAGCCCGCTTCGGCCTCGTTCGCCCACAGGAAGATCGGCCTGCCGGCCTCGATCCAGGTCTTCGACGTGTCGAATGCCTGCCTCGGATTCCTCAATTCCATCGTCGTTGCGGCCGGCCTTATCGAGAGCGGGCAGATCCGCTCAGCCCTCATCACGGCGGGAGAGAACGGCCGCCCCCTGGTCGAGGAGACCGTGCGGACCCTTCTGGCGGGCTCCCTCGACCGCAACGCCATCAAGCCCTACTTTGCCAACCTGACAATAGGCTGCGGTGCCGTGGCGGCCGTGATCTGCCACCGCGACTTGGTCAGGGGGCGGCCCCACCGCATCCTGGGCGGGGTCTGCCGGTCGGCGACTGAGCACAGCGAGCTCTGCCAGGGCAACACCGCCGACGCCGGGGGCCTGGCGATGCAGACGGACTCGGAGCGGATGCTCGGCGCCGGGGTCGCCCTGGCAAAGGAGACCTGGGACGAGTTTTGCGGCGCGACCGGGTGGAACAAGGAGAGCCTCGACCGGGCTATCTGCCACCAGGTGGGCAGCGCGCACAGGAGGCTCCTCTTCGAGACGCTGCAGCTCGACGTCGGCAAGGATTACTCGACGTTCGAGACCATGGGCAACATGGGCTCCGTGTCGCTGCCGGCGACCCTCTCGGCCGCCGTTGACTCAGGGAGCGTCAGGGAGGGCGACCGCGTCGCCCTGATGGGCATCGGGAGCGGACTGAACTGCCTAATGCTGGCCCTGGAATGGTGAGCGCCCAAAAACCGGGCCCGCTGCCGGCCTGGCTCGAGCGGATCTACCCCTTCCAGCCGGCGACCTTCACGACGCCGCAGGGCGCATCGATGAGCTACCTCGACGAGGGACCCAGGCAGGAGGAGGCGGTCCTCATGCTCCACGGCAACCCCACGTGGTCGTTCTACTACCGCGACCTTGTCCTCGACCTTGCGCCCACGCGGCGCTGCGTCGTCCCGGACCACGTCGGCATGGGCCTCTCGGCCAAGCCCGCAAAATACGCCTACACGCTTGCCTCGCGGATCGCCGACGTCGAGGCCCTGGTCGACAGCCTCGGCCTTTGCAGGGTGCACCTGGTCGTGCACGACTGGGGTGGGGCGATCGGTTTCGGCCTGGCCGTAAGGCGGCCGGACCTGGTCGGCCGCATCGTGATCATGAACACGGCCGCCTTCGTCTCGAAGCGCATCCCCAAGAGGATCGAGCTGTGCCGGGCGCCCGTCATCGGCGAGCTCATCGTGCGCGGCCTGAACGGGTTCGCCGAGCCGGCGACCTTCATGGCGATGGCCATGAGGCGCATGTCCTGGGACGAGCGAAAGGGCTTCCTGTACCCGTACGACAGCTGGGCGCACCGCATCGCGATCGACCGCTTCGTCCGCGACATACCCCTTGAGCCCAGGCATCCGAGCCGGGCGGTTCTGGAGGGCATCGAGGCCGGGCTTCCGACACTCGCAGGCCACGAGAAGATGCTGCTCTGGGGCGTGCGGGACTTCTGCTTCGATGAGAGCTTTCTTGCCCGTTGGCTCGAAATCTTCCCTGATGCGCGTCTCGAGCGCCTGGAGCGCGCCGGCCACTACGTCCTCGAGGACGCGGGGGCCGAGGCACGCAGCCGCATCGCCGCCTTTCTCCTCTAATCCAAAACCATGAAATTCGAGCACTTCGCCCTCAACGTCCCCGATGCCAAGGCCACCGCCCTGTGGTACGTGACCCATCTTGGCCTGAAGGTGGCGCGCACCCGCAATGACTCGCCCTTCACGTCGTTCCTCTCGGACGACACGGGCCGCGTCATCTTCGAGGTCTACACCGACCCGAGGGGGCCCGTTCCCGACTACGAGGCGGCGCATCCCGTGTGCTTCCATGTCGCGTTCGTCTCCGACGACCCGTCCGCCCTGCGCGCGAAGCTCATCTCCGAAGGGGCCACGGCCGCCTACGAGGAGACGCTCCCCGATGGATCGTTCCTGGTCATGGTGCGCGACCCGTGGGGCGTCCCGCTGCAGCTGGTGCGCCGGGTCACGCCCTTTCCATCGTCTTGATCCCGCCCGTGTTTCGCGTCGACCCCAGCGTGGTCCTCGAGGGCCGCGGCATCAGGCTTGAGCCCATGGAGCGCCGCCACGAAGAGGACCTGAAGGCGGCCGCAGCCGATGGCCAGCTCTGGACCCTGCATTTCACCTCGGTGCCCGAGCCGGAGAACACGCTCGCCTACATCCAGAACGCGCTCGAGGACTGCGCGAAGGGCGTTCGCGTTCCCTGGGTGGTGCGCGAGGTGGAGGGGGGCCGCATCATCGGCTCGACGAGCTTCCACGACATCATCCCCGCCGCGCGGAGGGTCGAGATCGGGTACACCTGGTACGCCAGGAGCTGGCAGCGCTCGTTTGTGAACTCGGCGTGCAAGCTCAGGCTTATGGAGCATGCCTTCGACACGCTCGGCTGTTCGGTCGTGGGCCTGCGCACGGACAACTTGAACTTGAGGTCCCAGGCCGCCATCGAGCGCCTGGGCGCCAAGAAGGACGGTGTCATCCGCCGCCAGAACCGCAGGCGGGATGGCACGCTCCGGGACACCGTCATGTACAGCATTACTTCGGAGGAATGGGTGGGGACTGTCCGGGGGAGGCTCCTCGGCTTCCTGGCGAAGGGAACCGCCACGTCATAGAGAGTACTATCCCTCCATGAACACACTCCAACGCCGCTCTTTCCCGGTGGCCGCGCTTGGACTCCTGGTCCTCCTCGCCGCCGGCCCCGCAGCGACCTCCCGTGGGCAGGTTGCTGCCGTTCCCGTGGTTGCCGACCAAACGGCCGACCAGGCCTGGTCGGACCTCGCCACCAAGACCTACGACCAGAGGGACCAGCTGATGACCGGGGTGAACCGCCTCTCGGCCCGGCTGGACGACCAGATCCGCGCCCTCAAGGCCAAGCGGGCTGGTATGACCACTGACGTCAAGGACTGGGATTTTGACATGAAGGATGTCGAGGAATGCCGCTCGCTCCTGACGAGCCGCATCTCGGATTTGAAGCAGACCAACACGCAGGACACCTACCTCGCGGCCCGGGACAAGGTGGGGGAAGCGTGGATCGCGGCCGAAGCCGCCGTGGACAAGATGCACACGACGGTCACGTCGTGATTCGCTGACGCCTGCCGACAGGGGACTTGAACCGGATGGGGAAGGGGCTTTCATTGGCCCCGATGCGCCTGCCCCGGCCCCTGGCCCTGATCCTTATAGCCCTCGCTGCGCCGCTGGCGCAGGGCGCCGGCCGGACGCCGGTCATCCTGGTGACCGACATTGGGACGGACATCGACGACAGCTGGGCGCTCACCCTCGCCCTGAGGGCGCCGGAGCTCGACCTGAAGCTCGTCGTCACGGATCCCGCCGACACCGTCTACCGGGCCAAGGTCGCCGCCAAGTTCCTCGAGGCCTCCGGGCACGCGGACATCCCGATCGGAATCGGCGACAACAGCGGCCCGATGGGCGACAGCTTCAAGACGCTCGGCGCCTGGGTTGCCGGCTACGACATCTCCAAGTACTCGGGGAAGGTGTATGACGACGGGGTGGCGGCCCTGATCGATGTCGTCGAGAAGTCCGCGCAGCCGGTGACGATTATCGCGATCGGTCCCGTGAACAGCATTGCGCTGGCCCTGAGGCGCGCCCCGGACATCGCGGCAAAATGCCGCTTCGTGGGCATGTTCGGGAGCTTCGACGTCGGCTACGGCGACGGACCCCCGTCGGCCGAGACCAACGTGCGCGTGAACCCCGCCGGCCTGCGCGCGGTGCTCGCCGCCCCGTGGAAGGACGTCCTCCTGACACCCCTCGACACCTGCGGGTCCGTCGGGCTTTCCGGTGAGCGCTATCACGAGATCTGGTGCGACACGGCCGACCCGATGGTGCGCGCCCTGATCACGAGCTACTGCGTCTTTGCGCCGGTCCAGAACTGGATGAACTGCGATTACTTCGCCACGAAGTCGACGACCCTCTTTGACTGCGTGGCCGTCTACCTCGCGTATTCCGAGGACCTGGTGGTGACCGAGACCGTAGCCTTCAACGTGACGGACGACGGCTTCACGCGCCGCTCATCCGACGGTCCCTTCAAGGCGCGCGTGGCCCTCCACTGGAGGGACAAGGACGCCTTTGAGGCGCAGCTGGCGACCCGGGTCCTGGGCCGGTAGGCTTGGGCGGCGGGCTCGCCGCGTCCGGGGAAGTCCCCGGAAAAGTGGGCCAAACAGGAACACCGTTGGGCGGATTTGTTGTCCATGCCCCTAGAACAATCCCTCGCGCATCCTGGTTATGAACTTAATGAAATCGACCCCACTCAGCCGTATCACGGCAATCCTCGCGGGCGCAGTGACGCTTTCCCTGGGCTTCGCCGCGCCGCTCAAGGCTGACCCTTTCCCGCCGCTCAATACGCCGGGCACCGGGCTTCACAACCCGGGCAAGCTGGTCTGGGCCGACCTCTTCACCTCCAACCCCGAGGCCGCGCAGAATTTCTACTGCGGGCTCCTCGGTTGGACCGCCACTAACATCGACCAGAAGGGCAAGAACTACGTGATCTTCTCCGACAACGGGACGCCCGTCGCCGGCCTCTCGCCCCATTCGCCGGGCAAGGAAGGCCATCCGTCGAAGTGGATTGGCTACATCGCCGTGACCGACATCGACGCGAGCGCCGCGCTCGTCGAGAAGAACGGGGGCGTGGTGCACGCCCACCCGAAGAAATTCCCGGACAGGGGCCGCCAGGCCATCATCACGGACGGCGAGGGCGTCGCCCTGGGGCTCCTTGAGTCGAGCTCCGGCGACCCTGCCGACGTGGACACGCTCGCGGGCCAGTGGAACTGGTTTGAGCTCTACGCGAAGGACCCGACAGCGTCCTCGAACTTCTTCCATGCCGCCCTCGGCTACGACGTGGCCCCGGAGACCAACACGACCCGCAAGAGCGAGTACGTGCTCTCGAGCAGCGGCAATTCCCGAGCGGGCATTGCGCCCCTGCCCGAGGGCGATGACGTCTCCGCCAGCTGGCTCGGGGTGATCAGGGTCGACGACATCGACAAGACCCTGGCAAAGGTTTCCGGCCTCGGTGGCGAGGTGCTCGTCGCCCCCCACGCGGTCGAGAACGGCAGCCGCTTCGCCATCGTCGGCGATCCCACGGGCGCCGCAGTGGGTCTGGTTCAATATTCCGACGAGGCCAACCCCTCGAAAAACCCATGAAACACACGAATAAATTCTTGGGAGGCGCCGTCCTCCTGGCGGGCCTCAACCTTGCCATCATGACAGGCTGCGTTGGCGGCGGCGGCTACGTCGAGGCAGGTGGTCCGGGCTACTATGGCGATGGCCCGTGGATCGACAACAACGTCGTCGTCTACGGGCATGCGGGATGGTACGGCAACCACCATGATGGTGCCTACGTTCATCCGAGCAACCACCCCGCCGCGCGCGCCAGCGTCAACGTGAACGTCAACGCGCACGCCGACTCGCACGCCGACTCGCACGCCGACTCGCACGTCGACCACCACTAGGCCGACGGCGTCAGTCGACGTCGGAGGCCTCGGGCGATGGCGGCGCACCGTCAATGGCACTCCTCGGGAACTCCCGCGCGAGCAGTTCGCCGGCCTTGTCGATCCCGTGGACCAGGCCCGCGGTGAACGCGCCGCGCCTGAAATGCTCTCCCATGGCGGCCGTGAGGCTCGCCCAGAACGCGTCCCCGCATCTCTCGTGAACGCCGCTGTCGCCGATCACGGCGAAGTTCCTGGATCTCGGTGCGA
>Ga0302314_10012061_pt1 | contig 15004 bp, 15 predicted proteins | sample III_Palsa_N2_3_FD_200533 | JGI IMG/M metagenome (GOLD analysis project Ga0302314, IMG submission 200533) | Peat permafrost microbial communities from Stordalen Mire near Abisko, Sweden - III_Palsa_N2_3 | ecosystem: Environmental > Terrestrial > Soil > Palsa > Peat permafrost | place: Sweden... | reverse complement strand
TCGCGCGACGCCGTGCATGCCGCCCTCGACCTCGCAGCCGTCGAAGCGGCGCTGGCAGTCTCCGCCCCGGTGCTGCGCGTCGAGAGCCAGGCGACCGACCGCACGCTCTATCTGCAGCGCCCGGATCTCGGCCGTTGCCTGGCCCCAGGCTCGGCCGCTTCGCTGGCGACCCTGCCCAAGGGTGCCGATCTCATGATCCTGGTCGGCGACGGCTTGTCGGCGCTGGCCGTGGCGCGCCACGCAGCTCCTCTGGTCGCCGCGCTGATCGAGCGCCTGCCCGCCTGGCGCCTGGCGCCGATCCTGCTCGCGACCGGCGCCCGCGTGGCGCTCGGCGATGCCGCCGCAGCGTTGCTCGAACCGACCTTGGCCCTGGTCCTGATCGGCGAGCGGCCGGGCCTGTCCTCCCCCGACAGCCTCGGTGCCTATCTGACCTTCCGGCCGGGAGCGGCCACCACCGATGCCGATCGCAACTGCGTCTCCAACATCCACGGCGCCGGGCTCGATTGCCGCGTCGCTGCCGATCGCATCGCCTGGCTCTTGACCGAGGCCCGGTCGCGGCGGCTCACTGGCGTGCGTTTGAAACTCGATGCGCCGCCGGCCATCGCAGCCGAACCCCGAAAGGAACTGCCATGTTGAAGCTCAGTGCCCGCAACCAGATCGCGGGCAAGGTCGTCGAGGTCCAGAAGGGCCAGACCACGGCCCATATCCGCATCGATATCGGCAATGGCGTGATCATCACCGCGTCGATTACCAACGAGGCCGTCGACGATCTGGGCCTGGCCGTCGGCGACGCGGCGATCGCCGTCATCAAGGCCTCGGATGTGATGGTCGCGAAATGAAGCCGGCCGGGGCGCTGGTGACGGCCGGCGGCCGCAATGTCCGCGATGTCGTGCGCATCGAGATCGAGTAGAAGCGAGCGATCACGCCGCCGGCGGATGCGCGGTCCGGACCCGGGCGATCATGTCGCGATACTCGCCCAGGCTCCGGGTCGCGGCACCCGGCACCTTGGCCCGATCGTCCCACAGCCGGAGCGCCACCGCAGCCTCGGCGAAGGGCAGGGCGGCGAAGCGCGCCGTCGCCTCGGCATCGAAGGCGCCGCCCTGCAGCGCCAGGCTGCGCTGCGAGGCCGGCGACAGCGTGGCGTGGTATCCGGGATCGGTGGCGCAGAGATAGCGCTTGGCCGGAACATGCAGCCGCACCGGCTCGACCACTGCCGGCCCGAACTGCCGGGCGAGCCAGGTGGCGCCGATCGCCTCGTGCCGCGCATCGATGCCGCGCCCGGCCAGATCCTCGTCGGCCCGGTGGATTAGATGCCCCAGATCATGCAGCAGCGCCGCCACGATCAGCGCCTCGCCAGCGCCGGCCGCCTCGGCCCGCGCCGCCGATTGCAGCGCATGCGCCTCCTGGGTCACGGCCTCGGCCAGATAGGCATCGGCGCCGCGGCGGTCGAAGAGGGCGATGATTGTGTCGGTTTCGGGGGTCACGGGCGGGCTCCGGGGTCGGTTGTGCCGGCAGGATAGAGGGTGGGGGTGACGGAATTGTGTCGGGTGGGAACAGCGTTTCTAATGCTTCGCCAGAGAAACGCGGTTCAAGAGGTTGCGCGTCACGGCCCTCACCGACGATACTGCGCACTTTCTGACTGCTTTAGGTAGCAAGTATGTTCCGGCTGGCCTGTCTCGCTCTTGCGCTGATCCTCACCGCGCCAATTGCCGGGTTCGCTTCGTCGGTTGAACCGGCCACGCCGATCGATCGGCCGCCGCCATCCTATCCGGATTCGGCCGGCATTTCGCTTGGCCACGTGAAGATCCAATTCACCATCGATGCCGAAGGCCGCGTGCAGGATCCGCACGTGCTTGAAAGCGCGCCGCCCGGCCTGTTCGATGCGGCGGCGCTGAGCGCGATGACGGCTTGGCGGTATCAGCCGCGGCGGGTCGACGGCCGACCCGTCCCCCAGCCGAGCAACACGATTGCCCTCGATTTCGCGCCGGCGCCGCTCGATCCGGCGCATACGGCAATCATGATCAATTCCGATCCGCCTTACTACCCGCGTGAAGCCTATGCGGCCGGGCAGGAGGGCGATGTCGTCGTCGCCTTCGATATCAACGAGAACGGCCTGGTCAGGAACGCCCGGGCAGCACAGAGCACGCTCGCCAAGGTCTTCGATGAAAGCGCCGTTTCGGCGATCAAGAACTCCCGTTTTCGTCCGCCGATGGTAAACGGAGCGCCGTCTGCCGCACTCGGGCTCATGGTGACCGTGCCGTTTCGATTGGCGACCGCCGTTATTGCCCCTAAAGTTCTCCATCGTCCGAGCTTGGCATTCCCTGAAAAAGCCCGGCAGGCCGGTGAACAGGGATATTGTTATGTCAGCCAGGCGATCGCCGGAGATGGGACGGTCGAAAAGGTCGACGTGGTCGCCATGGCACCGGGGGACGTCTTCCAGCGGGCGTGCTCCGATTACGCATCGTCCTTCCGATTCGAGCCACCGGATCAGGATCCGACCGGCCGCGTCGGCCGAAAGCACAGCTTGACGATCTCCTTCCTGCTCGACGGCGCAACGCCGCTGCTCCAGCCTGGGCAATGGGTCAAGATCCGGTACACGGTCGGAACCGACGGTCAGATGAAGGACCTCGAGGTTATCGGCGTCTCGGGTCCCGAGATTTACCCGAGCAAGGTGCTGAACGCTCTTCGTCGGCGCAAGGTTCAGCCGATCGTCGAAAACGGGCTTGCCGTTGAAAAACCTGGACAGATCGTGATCGTTTCCGGCGACCAGGACTGATGTTGCGAGTGGCGGCGGTAGGCGGTGGCGGGACCGAATGGATGAGACGAGCGGCGGGGTAAGAGCGGTAAGCACAGAGATAGCCTGCTTAGCGCAGCGTCACCGTAACCCGGGATATGACCGATGATGCGATGGATTGCTGACTTGTACCGCACTTAATTCGCATCTAGGCGACAAAGGTAACTTGTGGTATTCGTTGATCTGCATCGTCGTGATGACTGTTGCCGTTCCCTTTGAAGGATTTAGCTCATGCAGATCGCAAAACAAAACGACTTCGACGCACTACCTTGGCGTCGAGTCTCCGTCGTCATTCGCGACCCAAGCGCTGCTGTGGCGAAAGCGAATTGGATACTTTCTGCGATTGGGAGAGCCTATCGAGAGAAAGGCTGCCCGCAGGATGTGCTGGTCTTTCACGACTTAAGCATTTCGGATGAATACGTTATTTTGCTTTCTCCGGACGCATTTGCGCTATTCCCTACCGTGTTCGGTGAAGTTGAGACGAGAGTTGAGTTTTGCGCCAGGCCTTCACCTCGCGCAGATCTCAAGCGATTTCCCCTCTAATCTCGCCTCCGTTTGTGTGAGCCGGCCGACCGGTTTCGCCGCTGCGGCGCCACCCTATCGGGGCTGTCCTTGATGGACGCACCGCGATGATATACATCTATGCTCCCGTATATCCACGCCCGGAGCCCGTCATGCGCGTCGCCAAATGGGGCAACAGCCTTGCCGTTCGCCTGCCGGCGGCCGTCGTCGAAGCCCTGGAGCTCAAGGAGGGCGACGATATCGAACTTTATGTCGTCGATGAGCGCGAATTGGCCGTGTCGCGCAAGCCGGGTCGCGAGGCGGTGCTGAAGCGGTTGCGCGCCTTCCGCGGCCGCCTGCCCGAGGATTTCAAGTTCGACCGGGACGAGGCCAATGCCCGGTAACTTCGTCGACAGCAATGTCCTCGTCTATCTGGCATCGGGCGATAGCGGGAAGGCGGATCGTGCCGAGCGAGTGGTGGCCGCTGGCGGCACGATCAGCGTTCAGGTGCTGAACGAGGTTGCCAACGTTGCCCGCCGGAAAATGGGCCTGCCCTGGGCCGAGACGCGCGGATTTCTGGCCATGATCCGGGAATTGTTGTCGGTCGTGCCAATCACCGTCGAGATCCACAATGCCGGATTGGCGCTGGCGGAGCGTTACGGCTTCTCGCTCTATGATGCCATGATCGTCGCCTCGGCCATCTCGACGGGCTGCGACACGCTGTGGTCGGAAGACATGCAGCACGGCATGGTGATCGAGGGTGGCCTGCGCATCGCCAATCCATTCGCGGCGGCCTGACGCGAAGGGCACCCCACCCACCCCCGGAATTACCCCATCGCCGTCGGAACACTATCCCCGGCCGGCGCGTTGGTTTAGGCTCCGCCACCCCGATAATCACCGTTCCGAGCCATGACCGAGCAGACTCCGCCGCGCCCCGTCATCCTCTGCGTCCTCGATGGCTGGGGCTATCTGCCTCATGGCGCCTCGAACGCGATCCGGGAGGCCAAGGCGCCCAACTGGCATCGCCTGGTCGCCGCCTCGCCGCATACCACGATCGAGGCGAGCGAGCTCAATGTCGGGCTGCCGCAGGGGCAGATGGGCAATTCCGAGGTCGGGCACATGAATCTCGGCGCCGGCCGCGTCGTGATGCAAGAGCTGCCGCGCATCGATGCCGCGGTGGCCGACGGCTCCTTGGCCGATAATCCGGCGCTCAAGGCTTTCATCGCCACCCTCGCGGCCAGCGGCGGCACGGCGCATCTTCTGGGGTTGCTGTCGCCGGGCGGGGTGCATTCGCATCAGCGCCATATTGCGGCCCTGGCCCGGATCATCGCGGCGGCCGGCGTGCCGGTCGCGGTTCATGCCTTCCTCGACGGGCGCGATACGCCGCCCAAGAGTGCCATCGGTTTCCTTGCCGAGTTCGCGGCCGAGACGCCGGGCATCGCGATCGCAACGGTGAGCGGGCGCTATTATGCCATGGACCGCGACAATCGCTGGGACCGGGTCGAGCGGGCGTATCGGGCCCTGGTCGTGGCCGACGGCGTGCCGGCCCCTGCCGCCGAGGCGGCGGTGACGGCGAGCTATGCCGAAGGTGTCACCGACGAGTTCGTCCTGCCCGCCGTGATCGGCGCCTATGCCGGCATGAAGGATGGCGACGGCGTGCTGATGGCGAATTTCCGGGCCGACCGGGCGCGCGAGATCCTGGCGGCGCTGCTCGAACCGGCATTCGACAAATTCGCCCGGCCGCTTGTCGTGCGCTTCGCTTCTGCGCTCGGCATGGCCGAATATTCGACCGAGCTCAACCGCCTGCTGGGCACCATCTTCGTGCCCGACCGGCTCGAGGATACTTTCGGCGAAGTCGTCGCCAAGGCCGGGTTGAAGCAGCTCAGGATCGCCGAGACCGAGAAATACGCGCATGTCACCTTCTTCTTCAATGGCGGCCGCGAGGCGGTGTTTCCGGGCGAGGAGCGCATCCTGGTGCCGTCGCCCCAGGTCGCGACTTATGATCTGCAGCCGGAAATGTCGGCGCCCGAGGTGACCGACAAGCTGGTGGCCGCGATCGAATCCGGTACTTTCGATGCCATCGTGGTGAATTTCGCCAACCCGGACATGGTCGGCCATACCGGCATCATGGCGGCGGCCAAGCTCGCCGTGGAGGCGGTCGATACCTGCCTCGGCCGGCTCGCCGAGGCGGTGACCAAGGCCGGCGGCTGCCTGCTCATCACCGCCGATCACGGCAATATCGAGCAGATGACCGACCCCGAGACCGGCGAGCCGCATACTGCCCACACCACCAATCCCGTACCGGTCGTGCTGGTCAATGCCCCGCGCTGGGTCGGACGGCTGGCCCATGGCAAGCTCGCCGACATCGCGCCGACCCTGCTGGGATTGCTCGGGCTATCGCAGCCTGAGGCCATGACCGGCCGCTCGCTGTTGGTCGCCGCTGCCAGCCAGCGGGCCACGGCCTGAGCCGGTGCGCCGCGCGCTCTTCTGCCTGATCCTGGTTGCGGCACCGGCGCTCGCCGCCGATCCGGCGCCGGATCAGCGGCTCAAAGCCGTCGAGCAGAAGATCGACGAGACCAAGAAGACCGGCGCCGAGCTCGATCGCCAGGCCCAGGCCATCACCGACGAATTGGCCAAGCTGCAGGACCAGTCGGTCGCCTCAGCCCGCATTGCCCAGGACAACGAGGCGCGCCTCAGCGATCTGGAAGCGCGCATCGCCGTGCTCGCCGGCCAGGAGACAAAGCAGCAGGCCGAGCTGGCCACGCGGCAGGAGCATGAGCGGCGGGTGCTGGCGGCGCTGCAGCGCCTGGCGCAGAACCCGCCGGCCGCAGTGCTGCTCTCGCCCGGCTCGCCGCTCGATCTGGCGCGCGGCGCCATGCTGCTCGGCACGGCGGTACCCCGGCTCGAGGCCGAGGCAAGGGAGATCGCCGCCTCGCTCGACCAACTGCGCCACACCCGCGCCGAAATTGCGTCGGAACGTGCCGATATGACCGCGCACCAGGCCGCCCTCGACACCGAACGCCAACGCCTCGCAGTGCTGCTGAAGCAGAAGCAGGCGCTCGAAGGCGAGACGCGCGAACGCGCCCAGGCGGCGCAGCAGAACCTGGTGGCGTTGACCTCCGAGGCCGGCGATCTCAAGGAATTGATCCTGCGGGTCGAGCGCGAACGCGAACGCAAATTGGAAGAGGATCGCCGGCGTGCCGCCGATGCCAAGGCCAAGGCCGAGCGCGAAGAAGCCGATCGCGCAGCCAAGGATGCCGAGAATCGGCGTCTGGCCGATGCCGCGGGACGCGACAAACCGTCGCCGGGGGTCAGTCTTGCGTCGGCGGCACCGGTGCCGGCTGCACTCCATGATCCGGCCGCGCCCGGCCGCAAGCTGCGCGAGCTGCAACTGGGCAAGACGGCGCTGCAAATGCCCGCTGCCGGTGACATTTCCAAGCGTTTCGGCGATCCCGAAGGCTTCTCGACCAGCAAGGGCCTGACCATCACCACGCGCGCCAATGCCCAGGTGGTGGCGCCCTTCGACGGCACGATCATGTTCGCCGGGCCGTTCAAGGGCTATGGGCAAATCTTGATCATCGATCACGGCGGAGGATATCATTCCCTGTTAGCCGGAATGGAACAGTTGGATGCGAGTGTGGGGCAAACGGTGATCGCGGGTGAACCGCTCGCCACGATGCGGGCCGATGGAGTGCCCAGCCTTTATCTCGAGCTGCGCAAACAAGGACAGCCAATCAACCCGCTGCCGTGGCTGGCGGCCCGCGATGGAAAAGTGAGCGGATGATGCGTCGAGTTATGCTGGTGGCCGGAGCCGCCGTGTTGATCCTGTTCGGGCCGGCCGGTGCGGCACCACCGGCCCAGGTGGAAGCGCCTGCCGGCAGCAGCGCCGATACCTACAAGGCGCTCAACCTCTTCGCCGAGGTGTTCGAGCGCGTGCGCCAGGATTATGTCGAGCCGGTCCAGGACGACCAGCTGATCGAGAATGCGATCAGCGGCATGCTGACCTCGCTCGACCCGCATTCGAGCTATATGAATGCGAAGAACTACAAATCCATGCAGGTCGAGCAGAAGGGCGAGTTCGGCGGGCTCGGCGTCGAAGTCGTCGGCGATAACGGCTTCGTCCGCATCATCGCCCCCATGGACGACACGCCCGGCGCCAAGGCCGGCTTGAAATCGGGCGATCTGATCATCGCCATCGACGGAGATCCGCTGACCAATTCGACCCTGGACGAGGCGGTCGACAAGATGCGCGGGCCCCCCAACACCAACATCAAGTTGAAGATCAAGCGCGAAGGGATGGATCCCTTCGATGTCTCCCTGACCCGCGCGATCATCCATGTCGCCGCCGTGCGCGGCCGGATCGAGCGCGAGAATATCGCCTATATCCGCATTCCGAGCTTCCTGCCCGAGCATCTGGGCACCGAGATGGAGGCGAAGTTCAAGGATCTGAAGGCCCAGGCCGGCGGCAAGCTGGGCGGGCTGGTCATCGATCTGCGCGCCGATCCGGGCGGGCTGCTCGACCAGGCGATCGCGGTCAGCGACGATTTCCTCGAACATGGCGAGATCGTCTCGACGCGCGGCCGCCGCCCCGACGATGTCCAGCGCTACAATGCCCATCCGGGCGACATCACCAACGGCTTGCCGATCGTGGTGCTGATCGATGGCGGCACGGCCTCGGCCTCGGAGATCGTCGCCGGCGCGCTGCAGGACCATCATCGCGCGGTGATCATGGGCATGCGCTCCTTCGGCAAGGGCTCGGTGCAGACCATCATCCCGCTGCCCGGCGCCGGCGCGATGCGGCTCACCACGGCGCGCTATTTCACGCCGTCCGGGCGCTCGATCCAGGGCAAGGGCATCGATCCCGACATCGTCGTCGAACCAGCGAAGATCGAGAAGATCGCGCTCGCCGACCGGCCGCATGAATCGGATCTCAAGGGTGCCTTGAAGAACCCGAACGATCCGGCGAAGAAGCCTGGTGCTGCCGCACCCGCGGCGGCATCGGCACCGGCCACCGAGGCCCCGGCCAAGGATGGGGCGCCGAATGGCGCCGCACCCGACCCGACGGCGGCAGCGACCCCGCCGGAGGATTATCAGCTGAGCCGCGCCCTCGATCTGCTGAAGGGAGTCGCCTTGTTCAACACCAAGGCGGTCGACTGACCGGGCGAGGGACATGGCGGAACGTCCGGGGATGAGTGCTACGGCGGAGCCGAGCGGCAGGCGCACGCGCCTGCCGCTCGTCATTGCCGCCTCCGTCGTCGGCGTGGCGGTGCTGGGCCTCGTCGCGTGGCTGGCGCTGAGCGGCCGGCCGGCGCCGGTCGGCGTCACCGTGGCGGTCGCTCCGCCGCCGCCGGCACCACCACCGCCGGCCCCGGCCGAAGCCGTGGTGCAGGAGACGGCACCACAGCCGACCGGACCGATGCCCGGCTTCAACGAGGGCCGCGCCCTGCTGCCAGCGCCCGATCCGGATCTCATCGAGAAGGCGGCGAACGGCTTCCTGCCGATCATCGGCCGCGACGGCCGGCAGCCCTGGCAGGTCTATGCCAGGCCCTTCGACCTCGCCGACAAGCGGCCGCGCGTGGCCGTGGTGATCAGCGAACTGGGGCCCTCGCCGACTGCGATCGATACCGCGATCAACCACATGCCGGCCGGTGTGTCGCTCGCCTTCGTGCCCTATCGGCCACGGCTCGGCGAGTGGATCAACCTGGCCCGCGCGGCCGGGCACGAGGTGCTGCTGAACCTGCCGATGGAGCCGGCCAATTACCCGACCGACGATCCGGGGCCGGAGGCGCTGCTGACGGCGCTCGACCCGGCGACCAATCTGGAACGGCTGAATTGGGTATTGAGCCAGGCGACCGGCTATGTCGGGCTGGTCGGGCTGATGGGCTCGCGCTTCTCGACCTCGCATGACGACATGCTGCCGATCCTGACGGCGCTGCAGCATCGCGGGCTGCTCTATGTCGACAACCGGGCGACGCCGCAGACGGTGGTGCCGGATATCGCCAGCGATATCGGCCTCGCCATGACCTCGGCCAATCGCCAGCTCGATACCGAACTGGTCCGCGCCGCCATCGACAAGAAGCTGTCGGAACTGGAAGACATCGCCAAGCGCAATGGCGCGGCACTCGGCACCGCGCATCCCTATCCGATTGTGATGGAGCGGGTCGCGGTCTGGGCGCAGACGGTCGAGGATCGCGGCGTGGTGCTGGCGCCGGTCTCGGCCACCATCGACCGCAGCAAGGCGGTGCCGCCCAAGCCGGCCGCGGCCAAGCCCGCCGATGCGGCCGCGAAACCACCCGCGGCAGCGCCGGCACCGGTACCGACACCGGCGGCGGTCCCCAAGGCGGCCCAGTGACCGGGACCGCGCTCACCGTCGAGCCGGACCCCGCCTATCGCCGCAATGTCGGGCTCATGCTGTTGAACCCGCAGGGCCTGGCCTGGGTCGGCCAGCGCCTGGACCGGACGGACGATGCCTGGCAGATGCCCCAGGGCGGCATCGATGCCGGCGAGACCCCGGAGGCGGCGGCTTTGCGCGAGCTCGAAGAGGAGATCGGCACGGCCAAGGCCGAGATCCTGTGCGAGACCCAAGGCTGGCTGACCTATGATCTGCCGCCGGATCTCGCCGCCCGGTTCTGGAAGGGCCGATGGCGCGGCCAGGCCCAGCGCTGGTTCGCCTTGCGCTTCACCGGCACGGACCGCGATATCGACATCGCCACCAAACACCCGGAATTCGGCGCCTGGCGCTGGATCCCGCGCGCCGACCTGCCGCGTCTGATCGTGCCGTTCAAGCGCCCGGTCTATGAGGCCGTGGTCGAGATCTTCGAACCGCAGCTGAGGGCGCTGGGGCTGTAACAGCGCAACTTGCAGGCTCTCTTGATACTGCTGGCGAATTCAGCAATCAGGGTATGGCCCCCAATCTTCTCCCTCTCTGCCCCATTGGGAGCGCGCGCGAAAGCGCGGCGCTCCGTCCGCGAAGCGGGCCGCGCGCCAAGCGCGCGGAAGGGAGGGCCGGGGTGAGGTGGGGAACGCATGTGGCTTATCCCGCTGTCCCGGGCCACACTATATGTGGTGGTCATGGCTCCAAAGCCTGCTACCGCCGGCCTCGAATGGTTCTTCCTGCCCAAAGCGGACATTGCTCACAGGTAGTTCCGTCAACTACCGCGCCATTCTTCGATCTTGACAATGTCCGCTAATTCGCGAAATATCGAATTATGAATATGATCTTCAAAGCCCTTTCCGATCCGACGCGGCGGCAAATCCTTCAATTGCTGCGCAAGAGGCCGATGAATGCAGGCGAGCTGGCGGAGCATTTCCCCATCGCCAAATCCACCCTTTCGGCCCACTTCGCCATCCTGCGCGAAGCCAATCTGATCGAGGCGAACAAGACCGGCACGGTCATCACCTACATGCTCAAGGTCTCGGTGCTGGAGGAAGCTCTGCTTACCTTCGCTGAAACGGTGGGCATTGGCCTGCCCGTGTCCGAACCATTGAAAAAAGCTACGGGGAAAGCGCGATGATCAACCGCAAAGCACTCTGGATATCCATCCTTCTCGTCTTGGCGATGATTGCCGCCACCCTCTGGCGGCTTAGCCTGCTGCCGGACTGGCAGCATGTGCCTGCCGAGGGACCAGGCAACGGCCGCATCATTCCTGCCTTCGTGATGTTCGTTCCTCCCTTGGGAGTGCTGTTCGCGATGGGGATGCTTTTCGCCCGTCAATGGCTGAGATCCGGTCCGGCGGAAGCGGTGCGGCCTTGGCGGCTTTATAACGGTCTGACGCTGGTGTTCGTGACCGTGATGATGACTCTGGCGCAGGCTTTCAACCTCGCCCGCTCTCTGGGGGCTCTGCAATCCGTCGACCGGCTTACCTTGGCCCATGTCATATTCGTGGTAACGGGCATCTTCATGATGGTGACCGGCAACAGCCTGCCGAAAATGCCTTGGCTGACGGCACGTTTCCGTCCGCTCGATCCCTGGCAATGGAACCAGCATCTCCGCTTCGCTGGCAAGCTCACGTTCGTCCTTGGGCTGTTCTTTGCGGTGGGGATGCCGCTGCTGCCCTTCAACATGGTTGTTCCCGTGGCGATCGGCCTGTCGATAGCTACCGGCGCCGCGAGCTTCTGGCATCGCGCCAAGGTGAGACGCGGACCCTCGCCGCAGCCGTGATGCTCAGCAAACGCGGCCGCAAGAGCGTCGACATGGCTCTGGTGGCAGGCCTCCTGATGGAGTTCAGCGCCATTCTGCACCCAAAGGGAGCCAGATGGAGAATATCCGCGACGAAACTCGGCGCTAGAGGACGGGCAATTCGGTGAACCGCTGGCGAACGAGAACCGTGAAATGGCGTCCCGGCGCACCGCTCGTCCGGCCGACATTTGCCGAAGGAGGACCTTTTCGAAGTCCGCTTCGAGGCGCATTTCGGCCGTCGGATGTGCGGCGGGTGCTGGGCAGCGACACTACTACATGTAGGGCAACATGGGACAACGGGATAAGCCGCGAGCGCATTGATCAAGCAGCCCGTCGGTTTTTTCGTTCGATAGGTGCCCGCTTGGTTTTCCGCGCGGCACAGCCGCAGTAAAACACGAAGCTCACGAAGGACACCAAGAGATCGGAGCCTGTGGGCCGGATCATTATACAATTTCAATGATTTGCTGCGGCTTCGCCGCGTCTAGGACTTTGTGCCCTTCGTGTTCTTCGCGAGCTTTGTGACCAAACAAGCGCGAGCCGTCGGATCGGAGCGTTCCCCACCTCACCCTGCCTCTCCGCCCCAATGGGGCGGAGAGGGGAAGATAGCGGGGATATCGAATTCGCCGGCAGTGCCTCTTCTCCGGCCATCGTCCTTGCAATTCTGGAGTTTCCCTCCATAATTGCAAGGATGATTAAGCGCCGCCTTGCGCCTCACCTGGACTACCTGCTCGACCATTCACCGGCCGTCGCTCTTCTGGGGCCGCGTCAGGTCGGCAAAACGACCCTTGCTCTGGCGATCGGCGCGACACGCCGCTCTCTCTATCTCGACCTGGAATCCAATGCCGATCGGGCCAAGCTGAGCGAGCCCGAACTCTATCTGTCCGCCCATGCGGAAGAACTCGTCATCCTGGACGAGGTCCATCGCATGCCCGACATCTTCCAGGCTTTGCGAGGCCTGATCGATCGGGGCCGTCGTGCCGGCCGCAAGACCGGCCAGTTCCTGCTGCTCGGCTCTGCATCCATGGATCTGCTGCATCAGTCCGGAGAGTCGCTCGCCGGCCGGATCGCCTATCAGGAACTCGGGCCGATCGATGTCCTGGAAGCCGGCGCCGATCAGGCGGATCCGCTTTGGGTGCGTGGCGGCTTCCCGGAAAGCCTGCTAGCCGAGACGGAAGCCGACAGCCTGCGCTGGCGGCAGGACTTCATCCGCACCTATTTGGAGCGCGACATTCCGCAGTTTGGCCCGCGAATCGCAGCCGAGACCCTTCGCCGTTTCTGGACGATGCTCGCACATCACCAGGGCAGCGTGCTCAATGCTGCCGACCTCGCTCGTGGCCTCGGTATCGATGGCAAGACAGTCGCGAGCTATCTTGATCTGCTGGTCGATTTGCTGCTCGTGCGGCGCCTGCTGCCTTGGCATTCAAATTTCGGCAAGCGCCTCGTCAAATCGCCGAAAATCTACATTCGCGACAGCGGGTTGGTCCATGCTCTGCTCGGCCTTCGGGACCGGGAAGCCATTCTAGGTCATCCAATAGCGGGTGCCAGTTGGGAAGGTTTTGTCATCGAGACGCTGATCGGCGCCGCACCGGCCGGGATGGTGCCATCGTTCTATCGTACCTCGGCCGGCGCCGAGATCGATCTGGTCCTCGCATTTCCGGATGGCAGTCTTTGGGCAATCGAGGTGAAGCGAAGCCTGTCACCCAAGATCGAGAAAGGGTTCTATCTCGCGTGCGAGGATCTGCAGCCGGCCCGTAAATTCGTCGTCTATCCGGGCGCAGAGAGCTTTCCAACGAGCCATGGCGTCGAGGTGTCGAGCCTGCCAGCCTTGGCGGGCATTCTTGCCGCCCTGAGCTAATTCGAGCCGGTGCGGCCGAGGGGCTGTTAGGCCGCCTGCAGCGGTGCCGCCTGGTTCTCAGCCGCCTGCAATCGGCGGACGCGCCGGCGCATGGTCGACCAGGCGAATTTGACCGCGACCCGGTTCAGCCAGCCATTGGGCGTCAGCCCGACCGCCTTGAACACCATGGCCATGCCGCGCTCGATATGGTGTTCGCGATAGATCGCATAGGCCCGGCTGACATAGGCGCGGTTCCAGCGCTTGCGGTCATAGGCCTCGCCGGCGCCGGCATTGGCGGCGTAATAAGCGTAGGCCAGCTCGTCATCCTCGGATTCGGCGATGCGGCCGATGGCGATGCGCAGCCGGCCCCAGGAGCCGAGGTTTTCGCGCTGCAGATAGGTCTTGAGCCGGGAATAGAACAGCTTGTAATGCCTGAGCTCGTCGGCGGCGATCTTGCGGCAGATATCCTTCAGCACTGGCTCGTCGGTCGCCTCGGCCAGGGCCGTGTAATAGGAGCTGGTGCCGGTCTCGACGATGCAGCGGGCGATCAGCTCGCCGGCGCGCGAGCCGCGGACCGAGGCGGTGACGTCGGTCTGCAGCTTGTAGCCGTCGATGAAGCGCTGGAACGCGGCCGGGAAATCGAAGCTGGGATCGGCCAGAGCCGCCCAGCGGCCGAGTGCGGCGCCATGCTGGACTTCTTCGACGCCCCAATTCTCGGCTTCCTTTTGGAAGGCCGGGTCGTCGTTGAAGACGTTGCACAGATAGCGGACATATTCATGGCCGTTGAACTCGACCAACCCTGCAGCCTTGACGATCCGAACGGTCTCGGGATCGACCTTGGCGGGGTCGAAAGCCTGCCACGGCACGTCATCCAAGGTCCAATGCGACATCGACACACCTAACTACTAGAGCAGCCAGCAATACGCTCAGATGACGTTATGCCATCCTCGCCGGAATTAGTAAAATCCAATGAAAACCGGGCCGGCCCCGGCTAAGCAGAGTTCACTTGAATGTGCCACACATCGTATCGCTCCAAAGGCTATCGATTTGGCCCCTCGCCCGCTTGGCGGGAGAGGCCCGGCGCGTTAGCGCTGGGAGGGTGAGGGTGGGCGCTCCGAGCGTGCGGCTAGGCGGTGGCGCGGCCGGAGCGCCCACCCTCACCCGGCTCGCTCACGCTCGCCACCCTCTCCCGCCAAGCGGGCGAGGGTTCCGACAGAGCCGGCTATCGATCCCCTTACGGGGTCAGTGATCGGCGACCCGGGCGAGGGCTTCGAGCTTGGCCGTGGCGATGGCGACGCCGCGCTGGGCGGCGTGCAGACGGGCGCCATCGGCCACGCCACCGGGCGCTTCGGCCGTCTGGAGCACGGCCAGCTGCGCCTTGGCCTCGGCCAGCTCGGCCTCGACCACGGCGCGGTCGAGCGAGCCGATGCGGATGGCTTCGTCGGCCAGCACGGTGCAGCGCTTGTTGGTCACCTCGGCAAAGCCGCCGGCGACGAAGATGCGCTCGGCGATGGTCTTGCCTTCATAGACATCGATCGTGCCGGGGCGAATCGACGAGATGAAGGGCGCATGCCCGGGCAGCACGCCGAAATAGCCCTCGGTGCCGGGGACGACGACCATGTCGACATCCTCGGACACCAGGATCTTTTCCGGCGAGACCAGCTCGAACTTGACCTTGCCGCTGATATCCACGGCC
>Ga0302314_10012057_pt1 | contig 15005 bp, 11 predicted proteins | sample III_Palsa_N2_3_FD_200533 | JGI IMG/M metagenome (GOLD analysis project Ga0302314, IMG submission 200533) | Peat permafrost microbial communities from Stordalen Mire near Abisko, Sweden - III_Palsa_N2_3 | ecosystem: Environmental > Terrestrial > Soil > Palsa > Peat permafrost | place: Sweden... | reverse complement strand
GTCTTTTCCATGGTGCCGCCCTTAGCGACGTCAACCCCGGCGTAAGCCTTGTTTATCAGTTGCTCTTCGGTGCCGCTGCGGACAATGACTGCTCCGACGTTGCCTTGTGGATCCGGCAATAAAATAACTTTGTCCGGGGTCGTGCTACACCCGGACAGGAAAGCCAGCATGGCGAATGTCGAGCCCAATACGCGCCGATGTCTTCGGATCACAGCCTTCAACGTGCACTCTCCCCGTTACCGCCGACTTCAATGATAAATTCAGTGCCGCGCACGCCCAGCGTGGTGGTCGGCGTGCGGTAATGCACGGAATCCGGATTTGCCTGCGCCAGCTTTCCGTCAATCACTGCCAAGGAGCCGCGTTTGATGGTGGCGTCGAGCGCCCCATCATAGGTCGTCGTGTTGAATGCAAACTTGGTGAGCTCGAGGACAGAATCGGAGCCCTCGGAAAGCAGGGTATTGTCACGCAAGGTGATGCCAATGGAGGATTGCGGGCCGGTCACAATGCGATCGCTGCTGTAAACTTCGCTGCCGATGGCCACGCTCGGACTTCCTCCAGGCCGCTCGATGTGCACCGTCCCCGTCAGCGTCTTGACGACGCCGGCAGCATCGGCGGCACATGCATCGGCGACAGCCATGCACCAGCAGGCGAGAATCAAGGCATATTTGATGGCGCGGCTATACATAGGGGGTACCAGATAGCGCTCGGGGGGCTTTTCTGCGCCGTAGAGAATATGCTTCCAGACCCTAAATAGTCAAGCGATGCCGCACGGGAGCGGCACTCCCACAACATCAAACCAGCACGCCGCCGCCATCCACAACGATGGTCTGCCCGGTGCTGAACCGTTCGCGCATCAGGTAGAGATAAGTCTGTGCAATATCTTCGGGTTCGCCGATGCAGCCGGTCGGTAGTGCAGTTGCGAAATGTTCATACATTGCGGTGCGGTCAGTCTCGCTCATGTTGTCCCATAGCGGCGTGCGAACAATGCCGGGTGACACAGTATTGACACGCAATGGTGCTAGTTCGACGGCAAGCGCGCGGGTGAGCGACTCCATCGCGCCCAGCGAACTCGACGGAACGGTCCACCCTTTGTTGGGGCGCAGGCTTGCGATGCCGCTGGTGAGCACAATCGAGCCGCCCTTGCGAATCGAACCATGACCATATTTGACCGCTTTGAAGGCGCCCCAGTAGCGCACTTCGAACGCCCGACGCGCGTCCTCGACATCGGTATCTACCAGCAAGCCCAGTTGCAAGCTTTCCCCCGCCGTATAAACAAGGTGGTCGAACGCGCCCAGGCGTTCGAACCAGGATTTGACTTGCGCTTCATCGGTAAAGTCGACGACTTCACCCTTGGTTCCAGCAGGCAATCCGGCAATGGCCGCGGCTACCCGCTCAGCGTTGCGCGATGCGACGATCACTTGGGCGCCTTCTTTCGCTGCCGCTGCGGCAACGGCGAAACCAATGCCGGAAGTGCCGCCGGCAACGACGATCCGTTTTCCTTCGAAGTTCATGACAATTTCCTGACTAGGTGAGGTAAATGAGTGAGGTAGGTCAATGCGCGCGACGAAGCGCGCGCATTGCGCGACAAAGACCGGTCCGCTCAATAGATTATGGGGGTGTTCAACGGCGTATGTTTTGCCGCGCTGCGCTATCGCTACCGCGACATCAACACGCCAGGCTTTAAGGGCCAACGCCGCTGCGCATCCTCAAACAACGCAGGCACTTCGCGCGCCATGCGTTGCTCTCCCTCTGCGGCAAAATAACGCATCCGTCGCGACCGAAAGGTTTCCTCGGTTCGCTGCGATTGCGTGTGCGAATACCCGTGCAATCGCGCGTGCAATGGACGGACACTGCACAACCAAGCCATGTCTCAGCGCGCCGATAGCGGCGCGATTGTGTGCACCCCGAGATCGTCCAGGCTATTGCAGCCCAGCAGCCGAAGCGTGATCAGCATCTCGTCTGTCAACAAGGCTAGCACTTCGCGCGCGCCGGGACCGCCACGCGCGGCGAGGCCGTAGAGCGGCGCACGCCCCAGCAGCACACCGCATGCGCCGAGCGCCACGGCCTTCACTACATCGGCACCGCGCCGCACGCCGCCGTCGACAAACACCTTGAGCTGGTGACCCACCGCGTCGGCCACCGCAGGCAGGATATCGAGCGGCGCGCAGGCGCTCTCGAGTTGCCGTCCGCCATGGTTAGACAGGACAATGCCGTCGACGCCGTGCTCGACAGCCAGCCTCGCATCGTCCACCGCCTGGATGCCTTTGACGATGACCGGGCCGCGCCAGTGACGCCGCAGCCAAGCCATGTCCGACCAGTTCAGCGTGAGATCCATCTGCCGGCTGAGCGCGGCGGCCTGGCTCTCCAAATTGGGCGCCTCACCCAGAGACCGTGCGATGTTGCGCAATTGCGGGCCACCGTGGCGCGCCATCTGCAAACTCCAGTGCGGGTTGCACACAAGATCCCACAGCAGCGCCGGGCTCGCGCGCAGCGGCAGCTTGAAGCCGTTGCGCATGTCATGGTCGCGCTTGCCATGCACAGGAGTATCGACGGTGAGCAGCAGCGTCGAGAACCCCGCTTCCTGAGCCCGTCGCATCATGTCCTCGGCGATACGGCGCTCGCTTTGCACGTAGAGTTGCAGCCACAGGTCACCGTCCGGCACAGCCGCGCGCACGTCCTCAAGCAGCGAGGTCGACGCGCTCGACAACGCGAACGGCAGGCCAGCGTCCGCCGCGGCACCTGCCAGCGCTTCGTCGGCGTGCGGCCAGAACAGCCCGTTCAGGCCGGTCGGTCCGACCACCATCGGCGCGGCATGGCGACGGCCGAACCAAGCGGCTTGCGCCGAGCACGACGACAGGTCGCGCAGCACCCGGGGGCTTAACAGGATGCGGCCGTAGGCGTCGAGATTACGCTGCAGCGCGCGGCCGTCCTCCGCACCGCCATCGAGATAGTCGAAGGCGATGCGCGGCAGGCGGCGGCGTGCGACGGCACGGTAGTCGGCAACGTTGGGATACATCGTCTGTCCTGGTGCTCCAGCCTCAGATGTCGAACTTGACGCCCTGCGCGAGCGGCAACGAGCGGCTGTAGTTGATCGTGTTGGTGGCACGGCGCATGTAGTTCTTCCACGCATCGGAGCCCGATTCACGGCCACCGCCCGTTTCCTTCTCGCCCCCAAAGGCACCGCCGATCTCCGCGCCGCTCGTGCCGATGTTGACATTGGCGATGCCGCAATCGCTGCCGTCCGCGGACATGAACCGTTCGGCCTCGCGCACGTCGTTGGTAAAGATCGCCGAGGACAAGCCCTGCGGCACGGCGTTGTGCATGGCCAGCGCCGCGTCAAACGTGTCGTAGGTCATGACGTAGAGGATAGGGGCGAACGTCTCGCGCTCGACCACGGCGCTTTGCGCGGGCATGCGCACGAGCGCCGGGCGCACGTAGAAGGCGTCGGGTGCGTCGAGCACCGGCACGCGTTCGCCACCGCTCACGCTGCCGCCTTCGTCGCGCGCCTGCTGCAAGGCGGACTGCATGTGATCGAAGGCGAGTTTGTCGATCAACGGGCCAACCAAGGTGCCGGCCTCAAGCGGGTCGCCGACCTTGACCGAGCCGAACGCCGCCTCAAGGCGAGCGATCAGCCCCGGCGCGACATCGCGCTGCACGATCAAGCGGCGCAGCGTCGTGCAGCGCTGACCAGCGGTACCGACCGCGGCGAACGTCACCGCGCGCACCACCATGTCGAGGTCGGCCGTGGGCGCCACGATCATGCCGTTGTTGCCACCCAATTCGAGGATGCTGCGCCCAAGCCGTCCGGCGAGCACGGCCGCCACCTCGACACCCATACGCACGCTGCCGGTCGCGCTGACGAGCGGCACCTTGCGCGAGGCGCTCAACGTGGCGCCGACGTCACGCCCGCCCAACGCGAGTTGGTGCAGGCCCGTGGGCGCCACGCCCGGATGGGCAGCGTCAAATTCGCGCAGCGCTGCGGCGAACAGCGCGTCGCAGGCGATAGCGGTCAGCGGTGTCTTCTCCGACGGCTTCCAGATCACCGGGTCGCCGCAGACCAGCGCCAGCGCTGTATTCCACGACCAGACGGCAACCGGAAAATTGAACGCCGAGATCACGGCGCATACGCCCAGCGGATGCCATGTCTCCATCATGCGATGGCCCGGGCGCTCCGAGGCGATCGTCAGACCGTACAACTGGCGCGACAGGCCAACCGCGAAGTCGCAGATGTCGATCATTTCCTGGACTTCGCCCTCCCCTTCGGAAGCGATTTTTCCGGCTTCGAGCGTGACCAGGCGACCCAGTTGCGCCTTGTGCCGGCGCAACACGTTGCCGAACAGGCGCACGAGTTCGCCGCGCAGCGGCGCAGGCACGGTACGCCACTTCAGGAAGGCCGCGTGGGCCACGTCGATCTTGCGTGCGACTTCAGCGGGCGTGTCGGCGGCGAGTTGCGCCAGTGTCGCGCCGTCGCGCGGCGAGCGCGCCACCAGGTCGCTACCCTTTCTTGCGTTGAGGTCTACGCCCAGCGCGGCAAAAATATCATCGGACGACATTTGCATTTGATTCCCTTTAATCGTTCATAGTCCCTGCCGCCAGCGGTCTACCCGCTGCGCGGCTTTTCATGCGGCGAGGCGCGATAAAAACCACGCCGCCCTGCATTCGTCCAGCCAGTCGGCACACCGCCGCGTCCACGTCCACGTCCACGTCTACGTCTACGTCTACCTCAGCCGTCGAGCCTATCCCTATCATGCCGTGCCGCGCGCCCGGAGTCGATTGGCGCACCAGATCACGAGCGCGCTGAACACAAACAGACACGTCGACACCGCGGCAATCGTCGGCGACACGCTGAGCGTGACCTCGTCCCAGAACTGCTTGGGCAGCGTCGAATTCAGCCCGCTGGTAACGAACAAGGCGATCGTCAACTCGTCGAACGACGTCACGAAGGCGAACAGGAACGACGAGATGAAACCCGCGCCGAGGATCGGAAAAGTCACGTGACGCAGCGTCGTCCAGCGATTCGCGCCGAGGCTCGCGGCCGCGGCATCGAGCCTGACGTCGTAGTTCTTGAGGATCGCCGTCATCGTCACCACGACATACGGCAGCGCTACCGTCGTGTGGCCGAGTACCATGCCAATGATCGAGCCTATCAGTTGCAGCCGCGCCAGGAGATAGAAAAGCCCAACCGCGAGTATCATGCGCGGCACGATCATCGGCAACAAGGCGAAGGCGAAAAACAGCGCACGCCACCGGACCTTAGAGCGCACCAGCAGGAAAGCCGCGGGCACCCCGATCAGCATCGACAGGATGCCCGTGGCGATGCCGATGATAAGCGAGCGCAGCGCGGCGGAGCCCCACGTCGGCGCATGCGCGATCACGCCATACCATTGCAGCGAGAAGCCTTGCGGCGGCCAGTCGATCGCCGAGGCGCTGGTGAACGATACCGGAATCATCAACAGCGTCGGCGCAATCAGGAACACCAGCGTGACGATGGCAATCGCCCACAGCGCCGGATGCTTGCCGCTGCTGCCACGCCGGCGCGGCAAGAGACGGCTGAATGCAGCACCGATGGCATCGCACAGCGTGGCGAGCGACTCGAGCACCGCGAAGCCGGCACGCCGCGCAAGCCCGTTCGAGCGGTGTCCGCTCGCCGCCGAAGTGGGTTCGCCGCCGGTCAGCGTCGACAGCCCGATAAAACGATCGTAGAGCACGAACACTATCAGCACAGTGACCAGGAGCAACAGCGAAATAGCCCCCGCAAAACCCCAGTTCAGCGTCTGCAGCACCTGATCGATGATCAATTGCGTGATCATCGTCTCGTGCGGTCCGCCGAGCAGCGCTGGTGTGATGAAAAAGCCGAGCGCGGTGACAAACACCATGATCGCCGCGGCGGCGACCCCAGGCAGCGACAGCGGAAAGTAGACCGTCCAGAATGCCCGCGCCGGACGCGCACCCAGCGTGAGCGCCGCGCGCGGTAGCGTGCGGTCGATGTTCGCCATGACCGACATCATCGTCAGGATCGCGATCGGCATCATGGCGTGCACCATGCCGACCAGCACTGCGCCAAAGTTGTACAACATGTTGGCCGGCGCATGCGTCATGCCCATGGCCTGCAGCCATTGGTTGATCACACCGTTGCGCCCCAGCAGCACGATCCACGCGAAGGTACGCACCAGGAAGCTGGTCCAGAACGGCAACAGGATCCAGAACAACAGCGAGCTCTTGAAGCGCGGCGAGGCGATCGTCGTCAGGTACGCAACCGGGTAGCCGCCGATCACCGCGAGCAGCGTGGTCCACGCGGCGGTCTTGAAGGTGATGGCGAGCACATCGAGATACACGGGCGCTGCGAAGAGTCGCGTGTAGTTTGCCAGGCCCCACTCGCCGTGCGGCAGGAAGCTCATTTTAAGGAGCTGGAAGATCGGCGTGATCAGGAACACGAGCAGGTAGATCACCATCGGCGCGGCGCAGCGCACATCGCGGCTCAGCAAGCGCGCGAATAGGCCGGAGGATGGGCGGGACGGCGCGATAACGACTGCGGGCGAGAGTCGCATCGCTCAGGCCTCGCGAATCGCGACGGCATCGCACGCGTCCCAGCTCACGCCGACGTTTTCGCCCGGTGCGCGCGCCGTGGTGTTGCCGCGCGTGAGCTCGGCCACGACCAGCGTCTGCCGGTTCGGCAGCGCGAGGCGGTACTTGCTCACGCCCCCCGTGACGATGAAATCGGTCAGCGGCGCGGCAAGATGATTGACGCTGCCCGCCACTGCCGAGTGCGCGCCGACGTTGACATTTTGCGGCCGGATCATCACGGTCAGCGCATCGCCGACATTGATTAGCACGCCGTTGGACATGGCCACGCCGCTGCCCGGCAAGTCGGTCCAGTTCAGCCGGATGGTCTCGCCGTCGACGGCCGACGCCACACCGCTCAACAGATTGGATTCACCGATGAAATCGGCGACGAAGGTCGTACGCGGCCGGAAGTACAGATCGGCCGGCGTGCCCAGTTGTTCGATCTTGCCGCCGCGCATCAGACAGATGCGATCGGACATAGTCATCGCCTCTTCCTGGTCGTGTGTCACGTAGACGATGGTGGTGTCGAGCTCGCGATGGATGCGCTTGATCTCGAGCTGCATCTGGTCGCGCAGCTTCTTGTCGAGCGCGCCGAGCGGCTCGTCCATCAGGATGATCGACGGCTCGTAGACCATGCAGCGCGCCAGCGCGATGCGTTGTTGCTGGCCGCCCGAGAGCTCGCGCGGAAAGCGGTCACCGACGTGAGGGAGTTCGACCAGATCGAGCACGCGTTCGACCGCGCGCTTGGCATGGGCGACATCGTGCTTGCGGATCTTCAACGGAAACGCGATGTTCTGCGCAATCGTCATGTGCGGAAACAGCGCGTAGTTCTGGAACACCATGCCGATGTCACGCTCATACGGCGCACCGTGCGTGACGTCCACGCCGCCGATGTGGATCGTGCCTTCGTCGGGCGTGGTCAGGCCCGCGATCAGGCTCAGCAGCGTGGTCTTGCCGGAACCCGACGGCCCCAGCAAAGTCAGGAACTCGCCTTGCCTGACCACCAGGTCAGTCGGCGCAAGCGCGACGAATTTTCCGTAGCGCTTGGCCAGGCTGCGCACTTCCAGTTTGATCTGGCTTTCGGACATGTCACTCCCTCAGTGTTCGATCCGCGCTCGGCGCGATTCAGATGCAAGCCAGGCGCAATTCAGGCGCCAGTCGTGCACGAGTCGGCCGCTAATCAAGGCCGACTCAGGTCAGGATCCAGTCGTTGAAGCGCTCGATCGCGGCATCCTGGTTCTTTGGCCAGTACGACGGATCGATCCGCACGCCCCGCTTGATGTTGTCCGCTTGTGTGGGCAGCAAGCTGGCGCGCTTGGCATCGATGTACTGGTACGCCGCGGGCTGCGTTGCCCCGATGGCGATGCGCGAGGACATCTCGGCCTGGCGTTTCGGATCGGCGCAGAACGCGATGAACTGGCGGCACGCTGCGAGGTTTTCAGTACCCTTGAGGATGCCGAAGCCTTGCACGCCCCAGACATGCTGATTCCACGAGATCGCGATCGGCGCGCCCGCATCGATCGCGGCCTGCGCACGCGTGAGCCACACCGACGCCATCGCCACCTCGCCTGTCTTGAGCAGGGTTTCGGATTGCGCACCGCCGGTCCACCACACGTTAACGTTTGGCTTGACCTTGCTCAGGCTCGCGAACGCGCGATCCAGATTGCACGGATAGACGCCACTCGTCGGCACGCCGTCGGCCATCAGCGATTCCTCGATCGTGTCGAACGGGAAGCGACGCAACGCACGACGGCCCGGAAACTTGGCGGTATCCCAGAAATCCTGCCACGACGCGGGTGCGGTACGGCCCTTGAAGGCGTCGGTGCGATAAGCCAGGACGGTCGAATAGACGCTTTGGCCGACGCAATACGGGCTGCTGTACTGGGCCGGGATCGAAGCGATGACCGGATTCGCACCGAGGCCGTGCGGTTCGAGATACTGCGTGCCATTCGTCAGGAAGAAAACGGCCGGCTGGCTGATTTCCGCCATGTCCCAGGTATGGGCATTGGTCTCGACGATGGTGCGGATCTGCGCGGTCGGCTCCGCATTCGACGTCACGCCGACCACTTCGATGCCGGTGGCCTGCTGGAACGGCTTGTAGAACACCTCGCTGTACACGGTGTTGTAGATGCCGCCGGAGTCGCGCAGCACGAGCCGCGTGGTGGCAGCCTTGGATTGCGTCCAAATGGCGGGCATGGCGATGCCGCCGGCCGCGGCGACGGCCAAACGTATAACGTCGCGCCGCTTCGGATTACGTGGGTTGTCGTCGTGGCTCAAGGCAATGCTCCTGGTGGTGGAATGATGCGATTGATGCAGTGTTTGCCGTCAAAATTGCGCCTACAACCGATAAAAAGACACTACTTGGTGCCAAACCGGAATGAAGTGGCTATTCCAGGTTTTTCCATCCCGCCGGCCGCGAGGCTCCTCCCGGCGCCCTCTTCCGACAACCACTATCGGGCCAGCGCCAGCTTCAAGCGCTTGACTCCCTCGAACACTTCCGCCTCGCCGGGCGCCGCGAACGACAGCCGCATCGCTCCCGGATCGGCGTGCCGCACATAAAATGCCGACCCGGGCACGTACATGACATTGTGCTCGATGGCGCGCCGCAACAGCACTGTCGCATCCTTTCCTTGGGCAAGCGACGCCCATACGAACATGCCGCCTTGCGGTACCGTGTAGGTCAGCTCGTCGGGCAGGAACTGTTGCAACGCATTGACCAGCGCCTCGCAGCGCAGCCGATAAGCGCCGCAGATCGCGCCCATGTGCCGCGCCAGCGCACCGCTGTCGAGGTAATGGCGCGCCACCTCCTGCAACAACGGCGCCGTGCACAAGTCGCCGACCTGCTTGGCCACGATCGCGCGGCGCTGAATTGCGTCCGGGGCGATCAACCAGCCGATGCGCAAGCCGGGCGCGACGATCTTGGACAAGCTGCCGAGGTACGCCACCCAATCCGGCGCGCCCTCGACTGTTTTCGTCAGCTCAAGCAGGCTCGGCACCGCCTCGCCTCCGAAACGCAACTCGCCATACGGGTCGTCCTCGACGATCAGCAGCCGATGTGCCACCGCCAGCCGCAGCAGTGCCACGCGCCGCGCGGCCGAGAGAGTCGCACCGGTCGGATTGGCGAAGGTCGGTACCGTGTACAACAATTTGGCCCGTCCGCCCTTGGGCAGGGTCTGAAGCAATGCCTCGAGCCGTTCGACGTCGATGCCTTGCGCATCGACCGGCACGGTGAGCAGATTGGCGCCAGCCAGACGCAGCGCCTGGATCGCAGCCGGATAGGCGGGTTCCTCGACAATTGCGGTATCGCCTGGCTGGATCATCATGCGGATCAGCAAATCGAAGCCCTGCTGCGAGCCGGTCGTGACGACCACGTTATCGGCATCGCAATGCACGCCGCGCTCGCCCATCAGCCGCGCGAGCGAGGTGCGCAAGCCGTGCGCGCCACGCGTATCGCCGTATTGCAGGCACGCGACCGGATCGGCTTCATACGCCTGCCGCAATGCGCGGCCGATGCCCCGCCGGTCGAACAAATCCTGCGACGGATACCCGCCCGCGAACGAGATCATGCCCGGGCGGCCCAGATACTTGAACAGCTCGCGGATCGGCGAGCCTTGCGGTTCGATGAAGGGTGCCGCGAAATCGTACTGGGCTGCGTCCATGTCCTTGCTCAGTCGGTGCGTTGGCAGCCGTGGCTGCAAACCATGGCTACTTACCATGGCTGCCAACGCGTGTCATGCAGCGCTCAGGCCGCGGCCGTCATCTTGAAGATGCCGGTGGCATTACCTGCGTCGAAGCCGAGATCGATCCCCGGCTGGCCGGCCGCGACATGCGGATGCAGGTCGCGGGTGATGAATTCATAGAACGAGCCCGGCACGGTGCGCGTCACCGTCGAGCCGTCGGCGGCAATAAATTCGCGTTGTACCGGATCGGCCCGAAACGCCGTCTGCTTGACGCGCCCCGATTTCGACACCTCGACCGACTCCTTGATGGGGCGACCCAGCGCACGCTGCGCATCAGCGACGGCGTACACATCGTCGACGCGATCGGTCGCATGATTGAAGGCATTGCCCTCGGTCGTGATCCATGCCATTTCGGCAGACTCTGCGAGCAGCGCCTCGTAGTCCGCGAGGTGTGGCCGCGCGTGCTGGCGCGCGAAGCAACCCACCAGGACCGACAGCAAGGCTTTTGCGCTTTCGCCCGGCAAGCTGCCGTCGCGTTCGAGTTCGTTCAGCCAGGCGAGCGCTTGCGGCGTCAGCGGATCGATCGACGTGCCGATCACCTTCGTGACCGTGGACTGCAACGTTGCGCTGAAGCGTTCGGGATGAAACTCGCTGAGGAAGTACTGGGCGATCTCTTCGGGAGCGTCGGCCTGAGCATACGAGCGGCCGGTCATGCCGATGCGCTCGAGCGGATAAGTGCCACGCAGCCGATAGCCGAGCGGCTTGAGGATGCGCGTGAAGGCGGCTTCGCCCGGCGGCAACGCGCCGCTGTGCGGCCAGCGCACGGTGCGCAGCGCGCCATGATCGAATTGCACGCGGCCATCGGCTGCCAGCACGTCGTCGGCGTATGCGCGAGCGCTAGGCACGCGCGCCAGCAGATCCGCGAACAGCGCCATATTGAGCGCCTGCGCCAGTTCGGCACGCGTGACTGCCGCGGCGTCGCCTTGCCCCAGACTGCCGGGAATATTCATTAATCGCACCAACTGACCCACAGCGCTGGGCGTGCACACCGCTTGCAACAGATCGCGAATATTTCGATTCATCGGTAAATCCCTTTTTCTGCCTGCCTCAATCGCTTAATTGAGTCGCTTGATCGATCGAATTCTCGGGGTGGAAGAAAACAATGGCAATTGATATAAACTCATCACTTGTTGCGAATTTGGAATGAACTTCGGCTTTAGCGGAAACGAACCGGGAGCAAATGTGAGAAAAGGCATACCGAATTTGGCCGCGCTGCAGGTCTTCGAAGCGGCGGCGCGCCACGAGAGTTTCACCCGTGCCGCCGAAGAACTCGCGCTCACCCAGAGCGCCGTCTGCCGCCAGGTGGCCGCACTCGAGAACCGGCTCGGCGTGGCGCTGTTCCTGCGCATCAAGAAACGCGTGATGCTGACGCCGCACGGGCGCCACTACGCGCAACTCACGCGTAAAAGCCTCGATCGGATCGAGCGCGACACCCTGGAATTGATGGCGCAGCGCGGCGTTGGCTGCACGCTGGAAGTGGCCGTGGTGCCGACTTTCGCGAGCCATTGGTTGATTCCGCGGCTGCCGGGCCTCAAGAAACTGCGCCCCGACATTACGGTCAACCTGTCGATTCGCACTGAACCGTTCCTGTTCAGCGAGTCGCCATTCGACGCCGCCGTGTATTTCGGCGACGCGGTGTGGCCGGGAACGCATGGCAAGTTGCTGTTCGAAGAAGGCAACATGATGCCCGTGTGCAGTCCGACACTGATCGACGACACATCACCGATCAGCCTCGAACAACTCGCGGACATGCCCTTGCTGCACCTCTCGACGCGACCCGACGCGTGGCGCGACTGGTTCCGGCTCAACGGCTTCGGCCATGACGTACGCGCCGTGCGCGGGCCGCGCTACGAACTCTTCACGATGCTCTCGAGCGCTGCGCAGGCCGGCTTGGGTGTCGCGCTAATGCCGGAGATCCTGCTCGCCGAGGAGCGCGCCTCGGGCCGGTTGTGCGTGCCGCTGAACCGCCCGATCGCGAGCAAGTCGGGCTATTACCTTGTTGCGTCGGACGAGGGGGTGCTTGAGGAGCCGTTTCAGGCTTTAGCGAATTGGCTGGAGACGATGGTGGCGCAGCAACAAGAGGCGGTGGCGCTGTCGGCCGGGAATGTGAAGTCCGCTGCGTGAGATCAGTGATGGTCGCTGTGGTTGGATGTGCGTCATAGCTGAGCTTGCGCTCGGATAGGCAGACTCTACGTCCATAGTCGACCGCAATTGTCTGACTCGGTAGCAAGCACTACGGCAACACTAGAACCGCTCTCATCACCATCCATACTTGAGTTCGACGCCAATATAATCAGCGTTGCTCCCGCCCACTGAACGCAAGGCATTACCCACCTGAAAATGCACAGCTTCGATCGAGCTCACCAGGTTCGCGGAGATCGCCCAATCTGCCCGTAGCTGCACATAGGCACCCGTCCACAAATTACCGTGGCCGGCAGTATTTGGAACAACCGCCGACCCTTGCGCATACACGGCATCGGCAGTCGTTTCGCGCCATTGCAAACCTAACGCCGAGAGCAACGTGAGCTTGTTCGTAGGCTTGAACGTAATCGACGGTTTGATATGAATCAGGTTGCTGTAGCCGGTATAACCCGCCAACGTAAAATAATACCCATTGGGAAATAACGGATTGAACGTCCCGAGCCGACCATCCCCCGGATGACTATCACCCGACGCGGCATCGATTTGTACGCCGACGCGCGGTGCCCACGGAAGCCCAGCGAACGTGTAGCCTCCGAGCGATCCAAACGCCCACGCCGAAATCACGCTACTACCCACATGTCCCGACTGATACATCCCTTCGACATCCCAGTCGAAATGGTTGACGTTGCCGGCGTAACGGGAATCGAAGACATCCCGATGTTCGGGTCCAGTCGCATCGATAAACACCGCACCGTCGCGATTGTATCGAGAATAGTAAGCCGACCAATCCCCCGGCCCCACATTGTGGCGTTCGATGCGCACACCACTGAACGTCAGGTTTCGATTGGACGTATCGTCAAACGTCCCAGTATCCACATATTGCACAGGCTGCGTCGCATAAGCGATCAACCTCCACGGCTCGTTTTCCCAATCCGCCCACAGGCCGTCATACGCTTGCCGCACATTCGGACCATCGCGCACCGACACGAATCGTTGCAAGTCGAACGCCATCTCCTGACGCCCCACCCTGGCCTTGAAAACCCCCGTTCCAACCGGCTCCGTAACCGCGATAAAAGCCTGACGCAGATCGAGCGGATTCTTGTCGACAGGGGTGATGACGTTTTTGTCGAAAGCGCGGACATCCTCCAATTGCGTAAAGATCTGCACATGCTCGCCGAGACGGATATCGGCATGCACCTGCGTGCGCTGCAATAGATAGGTGTCGCTGTGAACGGGACCCAGGCCGAACAACGGCGCGTCGTTTATTTCCAGCCGTTCACGCAGATTCACGCCGAGCGAAATGTACGAATCGATGCTGCCGAACAACGGCACGTACTTGAGCTCGTCAAACGGAGCACGCGGCACGCACGGGTTCGCAAGCACGGACCAGTCCTCCTGCCACCGGTTGAACATGATGGCCGGACGTTTTGCTTGGCACGTCTGAGCCGATGCCGTGCTCGACGCCTGCGCGTCGTCAGCCGGCTCCGCTGCATGCACGGCGTCGGCCATCATCAGTGCCAGGCCTGTGCCGAACAACAAGGTCGCCAGTCGGTGGATTCCCACTAAAAGCCTGGGCATCGTTGCGCTCGCGCTCGCCGCTTGAGCTTACGATGCGAGGTCGTGAATTTCTGCTATATAGCCCCCGGGAAACTCCACGATCGCGCTATTTCTACCGTCCGCTTTGTAAGGCGGGCTCAATACTTTGACGCCCGCGGCCTGCGCCTTTGAAAGCGTGTCAGTGAGATTCGTCACTTCATAGCCCGTTATTTCGCGGCCGAACGGATAGGGAATCTTTCCATCGGTGACGAAAACGACCATCTTGCCGAACGTCGATTCGACACGAATCCGACGCACCTTCTCGCCGTTCAGACCAATCAAGCCACCGTCAGCGCTGCGATCGTCCGACGTGACCTTGCCATGAGAAAAGCGCAGGAAGCGTCGGATGAATTCACCCACAGCGCCGCGCGAAATGTAGACGCGATTCTCCGGCACACTTTGCAGCGGCGCATACACAGGGGCTTTGGTATGCCAGTAAAGCTGCATCATGAGCCCACCGGGCCACTGTATCAGCGCATCCTTGCCGATGGGATCGTCGAAGGACTCGACCACCACATCCGCGCCAGCGGCACGGGCTGCGTGGACCGCTTTATCCATGTCGGTGACCAGATAGCCGGTGCGTTCATTGCCGAACGGATAGGGAATGGGCGTCTGGAACGCGAACACCGACACCATGCCCACCGGCGTTTGAATATATTGCGATGCGGTTTTACTGGGCGTCGGTGTCACCGTGAACACCGCACGGGGCGACGCCTTGCCGCCAAACGTGGCGACGAAGCTGTTGACGAACGCATCGATATCGGCAGACGAAACATAGATGTGCGTCGTATCGTATTGCGGCCCTACAGCGACATTCACACCCTCGTTCGCCGAGCCGGCATTAGCGGCCGCGCCCGCGGGACCTGTCAATGCGAGCCCGCCGACCAACGCAATGGCCAAGGCCCAAGGGGCGGCGATACGAGTCAACGATAAACGAAACATGGATAACCCCCAAAGGAAATA
>Ga0302314_10012056_pt1 | contig 15005 bp, 10 predicted proteins | sample III_Palsa_N2_3_FD_200533 | JGI IMG/M metagenome (GOLD analysis project Ga0302314, IMG submission 200533) | Peat permafrost microbial communities from Stordalen Mire near Abisko, Sweden - III_Palsa_N2_3 | ecosystem: Environmental > Terrestrial > Soil > Palsa > Peat permafrost | place: Sweden... | reverse complement strand
ACGACGCCTCGCGCCGCGTGGCCACCAACGCCGCCGACTTCCTCGGCCTGGCCGATCGCGGACGCCTGCTCGTGGGCGCGCGCGCCGACGTGGTCGTCCTCGACGCCGACCTGCAACTGACCCAAGTGATCGTAGAAGGAGATTCCATTGAGCTCACGGATGTTTGACGAAGCGCGCGAAGCCCCAGCGGCCGTGGCTCGTCTGATGGCGGCCGACCTCGCCGCCTATGTCTCGCTCGGCGAGCAGCTCCGTGCCGATCCCCCGCGATCCGCCCTGACGGTGGCGCGCGGCAGCTCCGACCACGCCGCGCACTACATGGCCTACCTCGTGATGGCGCGCCTCGGCCGCCTCGTCACCTCGCTGCCGATGTCGCTGGTCACGCTGTACCAGTCGCAGCTCGATTGCAACGGCCTGGTGTCCTGGGGCTTCTCGCAGTCGGGCCAGAGTCCCGACCTGATCGCGCCGACGCGCTTCTTCCGCGCCGGCGGCGCGCGCACCGTGGCCGTGGTCAACGACGCCGGCTCGCCGCTGGCCGAGGCCGCGCAATGGGTGCTGCCGCTGCACGCCGGCGCCGAGACCAGCGTGGCCGCGACCAAGAGCTACATCGCGCAGCTCGTGGCGGGCGCGCGCATCGTCGCGCACTGGCAGGACGACAAGCCGCTGCTGGCCGCGCTCGAGACGCTGCCCGAGGTGCTGGAGCGCGCCGCGTACACCGACTGGTCGCCGCTGGTCGACGCGCTGGTGCATGCGGACAAGCTGTTCGTGATCGGCCGCGGCACCAGCCTGGCCATCGCGATGGAAGCCGCGCTGAAGTTCAAGGAAGTCTGCGGCATCCAGGCCGAGGCGTTCTCCGGCGCCGAGGTCAAGCACGGCCCGATGGCGCTGATCGAGGAAGGCTATCCGCTGCTCGTGTTCGCGCCGCGCGGCCCGGCCCAGGCCGGCCTGCTCGCGCTGGCCGAGGAGATGCGCCGCCGCGGCGCGCGCGTGCTGGTCGCCGCGCCCGTGGGCACGCCGGGCGCCGAGCTGCCGCTGGTGGCCGCCGGCCACGAGGACCTCGACCCGATCTCGGCGATCCAGAGCTACTACCTGGCCGTCGAAGCCCTCGCGCGTGCGAAGGGGCTCGACCCTGACAAGCCGCGTCACCTCAACAAGGTCACGCTCACGCACTGACAACGAGAAGATGAGCGCCGTGCCCTCTTTCTACCCCGGCCATCTGGTGATGGTCGACATCCCGGGCACGTCGCTCGACGCCGCGACCGCCGAGTTCCTGCGCCGCCATCACGTGCGCGCGATCTGCCTGTTCCGCCGCAACCTAGGCACCGAGGACGAGATCCGCAAGCTCACCGCCGACCTGCGCGAGATCATGGGCCCCAGCTGCCTGATCGGCATCGACCAGGAAGGCGGCTCGACGATCCGCGCGACGTTCCTGCCGCAGGCCCCGGCCGCGATGGCGCTCGGCGCGATCGACGACGAGGCGCTGTGCGAGGAGGTCGGCGCCACCGTGGCGCGCGGCCTGCGCAGCCTGGGCATCAACTGGAACTTCGCGCCGGTCCTCGACGTGAACAACAACCCCGGCAACCCGGTGATCGCGGAGCGCAGCTTCAGCGAGGATCCGGACGCGGTGGCGCGCCTGGCCGGCGCGTGGATGCGCGGCTCGCTGCGCGAGGGCGTGGCCTGCTGCGTGAAGCATTTCCCCGGCCACGGCGACACCGCCACCGACTCGCACCACGCGCTGCCCGTCGTCGACAAGTCGATCGCCGAGCTCGAGGCGCTCGAGCTGCGCCCGTTCCGCGCGCTGGCCCACGCGCACGGCGACACGCCCGCGGCGCCGGCGGTGATGACCGCGCACATCGTCTATCCGCAGATCGACCCGGAGCATCCGGCGACGCTGTCGCGCGCGGTGCTCACGGGCCTGCTGCGCCAGAACATCGGCTACGACGGCGTCGTCATCACCGACGCGCTGTTCATGAAGGCGATCTACGAGAAGTACGGCCACGCGCTGGGCGCCGTCATGGCGCTGCAGGCCGGCGCGGACATGCCGCTCGCGCAGGGCAGCCTCGACGAGCAGGCCGCCGCCATCCGCGCGATCGAGGCCGCGTTGCAGGAAGGCCACCTGCTGCCGGGCGACGTCAAGCGTTCCGAGGCGCGCCTGGTCGATCTCGCGGCGCGGTACCCGGTCGCGCCGCGCGCGTACGACGCGGCGCAGCGCGCGGCCGACGACGCGCTGATGCGCGCCGCGTGGGCACGCGGGCTGACCGCATTCGACGCTGCCGGCAGGAAGGCCGTGCCGCCCGCGCTGGCGACGCCGATCCGCGTCGTCACGCAGGACTCGGTCGCCTGCGACGGCGTCTCCGAGGAAGGCCTGCCGGCCGAGCGCGTCGCCGACCTGTTCGCGGCCTTCGGCGACGTGCAGTTCTTGCGCATCGGCGACCTGCGCGAGATCGAGGCCGCCACGTTCCCGCGCGACGGCCGCTTCAACATCCTCGTGTCCAACCACCGCACGCGCTTCGGCGCGGGCGCGGCGACGGCGCGTCCGGACCTGCACCTCGCGCTGTGGAATCCGTTCCAGCTGTTCGACATCGCGGCCCCGTCGGTCGTCACCTGGGGCTACGCCGACGGCGCGCTCGAAGCCCTGCAGGCATGGCTCGAAGGCCGCGCGCAGGCGCCGGGCCGGTCTCCGGTGAAGCTCTCTCCTCGCGCGGCCTGAACGCGGGCAGACTGCCCTCTCGCCCGTGTCCCACCGAGCTCCCTCACCGTCAGGAAAGAGACCCAAATTGACCAGTGACACCGTTCTGTCCGCCAGCGTCGTGCCGCCGACCGTGGCCGAGGCCTCGCCGCTGAAGCGCTCGCCGATCACCTGGGTGCCCACGCTCTATTTCGCGCAGGGGGTGCCGTTCTTCGTCGTGATGGCGATCGCGGCGTTGCTGTTCAAGGATCTGGGGATCGAGAACAGCGTCATCACGAAGTGGACGAACGCGCTGGGCCTGGCGTGGGCGGTCAAGCCGCTCTGGAGCCCGTTCCTCGAGGCGGTGCCCAGCAAGAAGCTGCTCGTGGTGCTGTTCCAGTTGATCGGCGCCGTCACGCTGGGACTCGTCGCGCTGGCGCTGAACGTCCCGCACAGCGTCTCGCTGGTGCTGGGCATCCTCGCGTTCACCGCCTTCGCTTCGGCCACGCACGACATCTCGTCCGACGGCCTCTACATCGCGAGCCTCACCGACAAGCTCCAGGCCGAATACGCCGGCTGGCAGGGCGCGTTCTTCAACGCCGCGCGCCTGTTCGCGCGCGGCGGCGTGCTGGTGCTGGTCGGCTATCTCGAGAAGACGATGGAGGCCGCGCACGCCTGGAGCGCCGTCTTCGTGCTGCTGGCCGCCGTGATGGCCGCGCTCGCCGCATACCACGTGTGGGCGCTGCCGGACACACGCAGCGCGGTGCAGGCGTCGCGCAGGATCGGCGACATCGCCAGGACCAGCTTCGAGGTCGTCCAGGAGTTCTTCGCGAAGCCGGGCATCTGGTTCGCGATCCTGTTCATCATCCTGTTCCGCGCCGGCGAAGGGCAGATCCAGTCCGTGGGCCCGCTGTTCCTGCGCGACGCGCGCGCCGTCGGCGGACTCGGCCTGACCACCGACCAGATCGGCGTCGTCTACGGAACTTGGGCGACGGTGGCGTTCGTCGGCGGCAGCATCGTTGGCGGCTACTTCACGTCGTGGCTGGGGCTGCGTCGGTCGATGGTGTGGCTGGTCATCGCGATGAACCTGCCCAACCTCGTCTACTGGTGGCTCAGCACCGCGCGTCCGAGCGACATGAGCCTGATCGCGACAGGCCTGTCGATCGAGATGTTCGGCTACGGATTCGGCTTCGTGGGCATCATCCTGTTCATCATGCAGGTGGTCGCGAAGGGCCGCTTCACGACCGCGCACTATGCGCTGGGAAGCGGCGTCATGCAGCTCGGGCTCATTCTCTCGGGCACGTGGAGCGGCGAGATCCAGACCTGGCTCGGCTACCAGCACTTCTTCCTGTGGGTGCTCGCCTGCGCGATCCCGGTGCTGGTGCTGTCCTTCTTCCTGCCGCACAACCCGGACGACGCAACCGCGTCGGGCGCCTCTGCCTGAGATGAGCCGCCCCCCCCCGATCTCGCTGCGCGCCCTCGCCCGCGCCATCGCCGCGTTCTCGTTCGTCGCAGCGACCGCCGGCTGCGTCGTCGTCGACGCGGGCGCCGCGGCCGCGCCGGCCGACCTGTTCTTCGACGACTTCTCGTACGCCACGCCCGGCGAGCTGGCTTCCGGCGGGTGGCAGCTGCGCGACGGCGTCGGCCATCCGGGACTGCCCGGCGGCCGTTTCAGTGCCGGCGCGATCACGCTGCTGGACGATCCGCTGCAGCCCGGCAACCGCGTGCTGCGCATGACCGCGTCGACCGACGGCACCGGCCCCGGCACCGTGCAGGCGCAGCTGTGCCACCAGCGCAAGTACCTGCAGGGCACCTACGCCGCGCGCATCCGCTTCAGCGACGCGCCGCGCTCGGGTGCCGGTGGCGATCCGGTGATCGAGTCGTTCTACGCGGTCGCGCCGCTCGCGCATCCGTTCGATCCCGACTTCAGCGAGCTGGATTGGGAATACCTCCCCAACGGCGGCTGGGGCTCGGACAAGACGCGGCTGTACGGCGTGTCGTGGCAGACCGTGCAGATCGATCCGTGGGAGGCGCACAACTCGGCGCATGAGGAGTTCGGCTCGTTCGACGGCTGGCACACGCTGCTGATGCAGGTGACCAAGGGCGCCGTGCACGAATTCGTCGACGGCCACGAAGTGGCGGTGCACGACGGCCGCAACGTGCCCGTCTCGCCGATGACGATCTCGTTCAACCTGTGGTTCGCCGTCGGCGGCACACTGCCCACCGGCGGCACACCGCGCGTCTACGACGAGGACATCGACTGGGTGTTCCAGGCCAAGGACCGGGTGCTGAGCCCGGCCGACGTCGACGCCCAGGTGCGCGCGCTGCGCGCCGACCACGTGGCCCGCACGGACACCGTGCCCGCGCCCAATCCCCCGCTGCAGCAACGCTGCGACATCTAGCTCAGGACACCCCATGGCCAGCCTCACGCTCAAGCAGATCCGCAAGACCTACGACGGCGGCGCCGAAGTGATCAAGGGCGTCGACCTCGAGGTGCGCGACGGCGAGTTCATGGTGTTCGTCGGGCCGTCCGGCTGCGGCAAGTCGACGCTGCTGCGCATGATCGCCGGGCTCGAGGAGATCAGCGACGGCGAGCTGGCCATCGGCGGGCAGTGCGTCAACGACGTGTCGCCGTCCGACCGCGGCGTGGCGATGGTGTTCCAGAGCTACGCGCTGTACCCGCACATGACGGTGGCCGAGAACATGGGCTTCGCGCTCAAGCTCGCGAAGCGCTCGAAGGCCGAGGTGGCCGCCGCGGTGGGCCGCGCCGCCGAGATCCTGCAGATCGGCGCGCTGCTCGACCGCAAGCCCAAGGCGCTGTCCGGGGGCCAGCGCCAGCGCGTGGCGATCGGCCGCGCGATCGTGCGCCAGCCCAAGGTATTCCTGTTCGACGAGCCGCTGTCCAACCTCGACGCCGCGCTGCGCGTGCAGATGCGCACCGAGCTCGCGCGGCTGCACCGCGAACTCGGCACGACGATGATCTACGTGACGCACGACCAGGTCGAGGCGATGACGCTGGGCCAGCGCATCGCGGTCTTCAACGCCGGCCGCATCGCGCAGGTGGGCGAGCCGATGGCGCTGTACGACAACCCCGCCAACCTGTTCGTGGCCGGCTTCCTCGGCTCGCCCAAGATGAACCTGGTGCCGGTGACGGTCAGCGCCAACGACGCGGGCGGCCTGCGCGTGCGCGCGGGCGACGGCGAGTTCGCGCTCGCCGCGTCGCGCGACGCCCCTGCGGTCGGCGCGACGGCCACGCTCGGCTTCCGCCCCGACCAGGTGGAACTGGCCGCGGCCGGCGCGGGCCCGGCGGCGCTCGAGGGCCGCGTCGACCTCGTCGAACGCCTGGGCGACGCGACGCTGGTGCACGTGCACTGCGCCGGCCAGCCCGCGCCGGTGATCGTGCGACTGCCCGGACACGCCGACCCGCTGGCCGCCGGCAGCCGCGTCGCGCTGCGCCCGGACCTCGCGCGCAGCCGCCTGTTCGACAGCGCCGGCGAAGCGTTCCAGCGCAGCGCCTGACGCCCGCGGAGCCGCCATGAAAAAGGCCCCGATCGCGCCGGCGATCGGGGCCTCGTTCGTTGGCGCGAGCCTTACTTCGACGCCGCGGCAGCCGGAGCGGCGGCGGCCGCCTGGCGCGATTGCAGGTACAGGATCCAGACGTGCGCCAGCGACGCCGTGCCGTTGGCGCCGCCGACGGACTGGAACGTCTTCATCGCGTCGGCGTCGCGGCCGGCGCGCACCTGCGCATAGCCCAGGTGCAGCTTGGCCTCGTCCGGCTGGCGCAGGCCGCCGCGCGCGATGCCTTGCGCGATCAGGTCGGCGCCCTTGGCGGCGTTGTCCTGCGTCGTCTCGAGCAGGCCTTGCACGACGAGCGCATTGCCGTCCTTGGCGGCGAGCGCGGCCTTCTCGTTGACCGGCTCCTGCGCCGCGTCGTTCGCCGCGGCCTTGTCGACTTCCGGGCGCAGCTTGTTGGCGTCGGCCAGGTCGGCGCCGGTGAACGGCTTGCTGGCGTAGGCGTCGTCCAGCACCTTCTTGGCTTCGCCCGGATAGCCGGCCTGCTTGGCCAGCGCCACGTAGTTCACGCGCTCGCGGTCGTCGACGCGGCCCAGCACCTGGGCCTTCAGCCGGTAGACGTCGAGCGTCAGGCGGGCGGGGAAGTTGTCGACCTCGCGGGCGCGGCCGATCAGCTCGCGCCAGTAGTCGGGCTTCGGATAGTGGACCGCCAGCTGCTCGAGGCCGTAGACATAGCCCGCGTCGTCCTTCTCGCCCAGGTACGCGCTGACCATGAAGCGCAGCAGCTTGTCGGTGGGCACGTGGCCGGACGCGAGCGCGGCGTCCACTTCGGCGCGGAAGCCCCTGGCGGCGGCGGCGAAGTCCTTGGCGGCGTACTGCGCCTGCGGCAGCAGTTCCTTGAGCTGCGCGTCGTTGCCGCCGGCATCGAGATAGCGCTGGATCGCCACCGCGGCCTTGTCGTACTGCTCGCCGGTGTAGAGGATCTCGGCCACGAACTTCAGCATCAGCGGGCGGTCTTCCGCCGGCAGCAGCGGGTTGGCCAGCAGGGCCTCGAAATCGGTGCTCGCGTTGGCGTTGTCGTTGATCGAGTATTCGGCCGGCGCCTTCACCCGCAGGATCAGGTACTTCTCGTACGGCGTCAGGTCGGGCAGCGCCTCGACTTCCTTGAGCTTGGCCAGCGAGCCCGCGGCGTTGCCGCCCTTGAGCATGTCCTGGGCCGCGTTGAACGGTGCGGCGAACGTGGCAGGCACGGCGTTCTCGGGCTGCGACGCGGCCGGGGCCGGCGCGGAGGCGGCGGACGCGGTCGAGATCGCGCCGGCGAGGCCGGCGGCAAGGGTCAGCGCCAGCACGGCGCGCGAGGTAGCTCTCATGTCAGTCCCAGGGGAAACGCTGCGCCGAACGAGGAAAGGGAATTCACGGATGCACGCGGGCGGCGCCCCAAGCGCAAAGGAAAAAGTCCGCTATTGTCCTCAAAAACCGGAACGGGCTGTCCACGCCTGCGACAAGGCGAACGAATCGCCTGTGCGCGGCGCGGTGCCACGCCGGGCAGATGCCATGCCCGGCGGGTTTTCAGGACGCGTTGAGCTCGGCGACGAAGTCGTAGGTGTCGCCGCGGTAGATCGACTGCGACAGCTCGATCGCGCGACCGTCGCGCAGGTAGCCCAGGCGCTCGACGAGCAGGCCGGCGTCGCCGACGTCCGCATCGAGCAGGCGCGCCTGCTCCTCGTTGAGCAGCAGCGCGCGCAGGCGCTGCAGCGCGCGCACCGGGCGGTTGCCGGCGCGCTCGAGGGCGTCGTACAGCGAGTTGTCGACCGCCTCCAGCGACGGCAGCGCCGCCGCCGACAGCGTGGCGTACTCGAGCGCCATCGGCGCGTCGTCGGCATAGCGCAGGCGATGGAAGCGATAGACCAGCGAACCCGGGCTCAGCGCGAGCTTCATCGCCTCTTCCGGCGTGACGGTGCCGCTGGAACGCTTGATCCATTCGCTGCGCGGCGTGCGGCCGCGGGCACGCATGTCTTCGGAGAACGACGTGAGCTTCGCGAAGTTCTTGTCGATGCGCGTGGAGACGAAGTTGCCGGAGCCCTGGCGCTGGTCGAGGAAGCCCTCGTCGGCCAGGCCCTGGATCGCCTTGCGCACCGTGATGCGCGAGACGCCGAGGTCGGCCGCGAGCTGGCGCTCGGACGGCAGCGCGTCGTCGGGACCCAGCACCCGCTTTTCGATCGCCTCGCGCAGCGCGCGTTGCAGCTGTTGGTAAAGCGGCTGAGTGCCGTCGGGATCCAGCGTGTTGAGAAGTTGTGCCAGCGCGCTCATTGCGTGCCCTTGTTGGTGTTGTCGGGGGCTGCATCGCGGCTCGCGACGCCGATCCGGCCGGATAGGTCGGGGCGGTCGCGAGTCGCAGCCTGGCTAGCATACCACTCGGGCACCAAATGACACGCATTCGCATCGGCCGGGCGAACCACGGCAGGCGACGCGTGCGGACCGTGAAATCATGAGGCTCCGGCTCGTAAAAGCGGTGTTGCCGAAACGCAATATGAGGGTAAACGCATAGGGCACTGGTCTAGACTGGTTGTACAGTGGTACTACCTTATCGCATACCAGGTTTCTAGCCCGAGGGTGCACCGTCTGAGCTCATGGAGAGACGGCACGACCCAACCCCAACCGGCCGCGTTCCCGAAGAGATGCTGCCACCCGAAAAGAGGAGCCCCATGAAGACGAAACTTACGCCCATTGCTGCCGCTGCTGCGGTCGCGATTGCCGGAGCGGTCGCCGCCCCGGCATTCGCCCAGACTGCTGCGGCGCCAGCCGCTGCAGCATCCGCCGCCAAGGTCGACGACGTCCAACGAGTGGAAGTCACGGGCATCCGCGGGTCGCTGCAAAGCTCGATCAACCAGAAGCGCAATGCCGACTCGCACGTCGAGGTCGTCACCGCCGAAGACATCGGCAAGCTGCCGGACAAGAACGTCGCCGACTCGCTGTCGCACCTGCCCGGCGTGACCATCAGCTCGGCCGGCGCCACGGAAGGCGGCTTCGACGAGGCCGACCGCGTCTCGATGCGCGGCACCTCGCCGTCGCTGACCCAGACCCTCATCAACGGCCACAACATCGGCACCGGCGACTGGTTCATCCTGGACCAATCCGGCACCGTCGGCCGCAGCATCAGCTACACGCTGCTGCCCGCCGAGATCGTCTCCACGGCCGTCGTGCACAAGACGTCGGAAGCCAGCCTCATCGAAGGCGGCGTCGCCGGCTCGGTGGACATCATCACCCGCAAGCCGCTCGACTTCAAGAAGGCGTTCACCGCCAATGCCAGCGCCGGCGAGGTGTACTCCGACACGGCCAAGAAGTCCGATCCGCAACTGAGCGGCCTTGTGAACTTCAAGAACGACGCGGACACCTTCGGCGTGCTGTTCCAGGCCTTCTCGGAAACGCGCCACCTGCGTCGTGAGGGCGTCGAAGTCCTCGGCTACGACACGGTCGCCCCCGGCAGCGCCGTCGCCACCGCGGTTCCCGCGCTGTCCGGCGTGATGTACCCGCACCTGATCGGCGACGCCGAGTTCGACCAGACCCGCCACCGCGTCGGCGGCGTGTTCGACGTCGAAGTCAAGCCGACGACGGGCATCACGCTCGACCTGAACGGCTTCACGTCCCACATGGAAGCGTCGAACATCAACCGCAACTACATGCTGTGGCTGAACCACATGTTCGCCGTGGGGCAGGTTCCCACGTCGTACACCGTCAGCGACGGCGTGATGACGTCGGGCACCTACTCGGCGACGGGCACCCTCACCGACCCGAACGCGAACGTCGCGCACGGCATCTACGACCAGATCTCGCGTCCGGGCGAAGCCGCCGAGTCCAAGTTCCTGGACTTCGACGGCAAGTTCCAGCTGACCGACAAGCTGACGGTCAAGACGCAGATGGGCACGTCGTTCGGCTACGGCTACACGGGCAACCAGGACGTCGCCGAAACCGACATCAGCCTGAACAGCGGCACGTTCAAGCTCAATGGCATCGGCGCTCCGGCGAGCTTCTCGCTGCCGGGCACGAACTACACCTCGCCGAATCCGATCGGCGCCGACGACAACTCGGCGACGTCCGCGGACTGGATCTTCGGCGCGGACAACGAGAAGGTCGACGACAAGGAGAACTGGGCGCAGTTCGATGCCGACTACGCCGTCGAAGGCTTCGGCCCGCTGACCAACCTGAAGTTCGGCGCGCGCTACAACGACCACCTGCGCGACCTGTGGGGCGCGATCGGCCAGGGCCCGCTGGGCGGCTTCAACGCCATCGGCGCGCTCCCGTCGACGGCGTCGGGCAACTACCCGAGCACCAGCCTGCCCGTGCCGCAGAACCCGTGGGAATGGTCCGCGGCCCAGCTCGCGGCCTATGACGCGACGTACGCCAATCGCAACCCCGTCAGCCGTGCGTACTACCAGCAGGACTACGGGGTGGGCGAAAAGGTCGCCGCGGGCTACATCCAGGGCGACCTGGAAGGCCAGGGCTGGTCCGGCAACGTCGGCCTGCGCTTCGTGCAGACCAAGGAACGCGTCCAGAACTACCAGGAATACGCCTCGGCGCAGCCGGGCGGCGTGTCGTCCGACTGGGGCGACTTCGCGCTCGTCACGGTCGACCACACGTACAACGACTTCCTGCCCAGCTTGAACCTGCGGTTCGACCTCGCGAAGGACACCATCCTGCGCCTGGCGGCGTCGCGCACGATGACGCGCGCCGACTACTCGGCGCTGGGCGGCTCGGTCAACATCGGTTCGGCGGACGATGCGACGCACACCGGAGGCGGCAGCGGCGGCAACCCCGACCTGAAGCCGATCACGTCGAACAACTTCGACGCGGCGTTCGAGTACTACTTCGATCACGGCAAGGGCCTGGCATCGGCCGCCCTGTTCTACATGGACCTGACCAGCATCACCGGCCTGGGCACCGTGCAGAAGACGATCAACGTGTCCGACCAGGCCAACCCGACGCCGACGCCGTTCGACATCGCGCTGACCGTGCCGGTCAACTCGTCGGGCAGCGTGAAGGGCATCGAGCTGTCCTACGAACAGCCGGTGTTCGGCAACTTCGGCGTCCAGGGCAACTTCACGTACACCGACGGCACCGCCGCCGGACATCTGCCGCTGGTGGGTTGCTCGCGCGACACCTACAACGGCCGGGTGTACTACGAAGACGACCGCTTCAACGCCAGCGTGGCCTACAACCGTCGCTCGGCGTTCTACAGCGGCCTGGATCGTTCCACCGCGTACTACCAGGCGGCGACCGGCGCCCTGTCGGCTTCGCTCGGCTGGACCATCACCAAGAACTTCGGTCTCACGTTCGAAGGCCGCAACCTGAACGACCCGCACCTGAAGTACTACGCGGCGCAGAACCAGCCGCGTGCGTACTACGACAACGGTCGCCAGTACTACCTGACGGCGCACTACACGTACTGATCGCAGGATCGGAACGTCGCCCGCGCGAGCGGGCGCCAGAACAGCGGTGGCCTGGCGGCCACCGCTTTTTTTTCGCCGCTGGCAGGTGCCGGACCGGGCGCGCGAGCGACCCGGCGACGCTTATGATTTGCCGGCGCACCCACACATTCCATCGCAACCCATGCAGGACGCCACGCCCTCGAACCAGGCCACTTCCGCGGCGACGCACGAAGCCTCCGGATTGCCCGAGCCGCCGGTGCGGCACGTCGCCGTCGTCGGCGGCGGCACGGCCGGCTGGATGGCGGCGCTGCTGCTGGCCGACTCGAAGTTCGGCGAGCGGCTGAAGGTGACGGTGCTCGAGTCGCCGACCGTGGGCATCATCGGCGTGGGCGAGGGCTCGACGCCCTGGCTGCGCGCGTTCTTCGACAGCCTGGGCATCGAGGAATCGGAATGGATGCCCGCGTGCAACGCGACCTACAAGAGCGGCATCACGTTCGACCGCTGGTCGACACGCCCGGGCTTCGAGAGCTACTTCCACCCGTTCCCGTCGACGCTCGACAACCTGACGATGCCGCAGTTCCTGAGCAACGTCCACGCGCGCCTGAACGATGCCGACCTGCACGCGCATCCGGACCGCTTCTTCCTGTCGAAGCGCCTCGCCGTGAACGGCCAGGCGCCGAAGTCGCCGCGGCATTTCCCGTTCGACGTCGGCTACGGCTACCACTTCGACTCCGCCCTGCTCGGCGCATTCCTGCACAAGAAGGCGCTGCAGCGCGGCGTCACGCACGTGTCGCGCCACATGAACGCGGCCACGCTGGACGAGCGCGGCAACATCCGCGCGCTCGAACTCGAAGGCGGCGACACGCTCGCCGCCGACTTCTTCGTCGACTGCACCGGCTTCGCCGCGCTGCTGATCGGCAAGGCCTTGCAGACGCCTTATGTGTCGTTCGCGAGCAACCTGTTCAACGATTCGGCGATCGCCATGCCCACGCCGCTGGAGGACGGCCCGATCCCGTCGCAGACGGTGTCGACGGCGCTGCGCCACGGCTGGGCGTGGAAGATCCCGCTGACCTCGCGCAACGGCAACGGCTACGTCTACAGCAGCGCGCACAGCACCGCGGACGCCGCCGAGACCGAGCTGCGCACGCACCTCGGCCTGCTCGACGCCGACGTGGCGGCGCGGCACCTGAAGATGCGCGTCGGCCGCTATGCCAAGCACTGGAACCGCAACTGCGTGGCCGTGGGCCTGTCGCAGGGGTTCATCGAACCGCTGGAGGCCACGGCGCTGTTCTTCGTCCAGCGCACCGCGGCCTCGCTGGTCGATGCGCTGGAAAAGGGCGACCTCGGCGAGGCCGCGCAGGCCGCGTTCAACGACGGCATGAACGCCCGCTTCGAAGGCACGCGCGACTACATCGTGACCCACTACAAGACCAACACGCGCACCGACACCGACTACTGGCGCGCCAACGCCGCCAACCCGGCGCTGTCGGACCCGCTGCGCAGGCTGCTCGGCGCCTGGCTGTCCAGCCGTCCCATCGCGCCGGGCATCGACCACGGCGCGATCGGCCGCTCCTACCCGACGCTGTCGTGGTACGCGCTGCTGGCCGGCGTAGGCCTGTTTCCCGACGCGGCCAACCTGCGCGCGCCGACGGAAAAGGAAGCGCGCTTCGACCTCGCGGGCATCGACAACCTGCTCGAACGCAGCGCCACCAACTTCCCCGACCACCGTGCCTGCCTGGCCGACATCCCGCCCGGCACCGCGCGGCTGGAGCTCTTCGCCAAGCCCGACGGCGGTGGCCGGCGTGCCGCGCTGGGTGCGCTTTGACGGCCGCGCCGCGGTCAACTGCCCAGGCGCTTGAGCAGCGTGGCGTGCGCTTGCGCGTATTGTTCCGCCGACATCGGCCCGAGCAGGCTCCGGCGTTCGGGCGGAATGTGGCCCGCGACGTCGCGCTCGGTGTCGAACACGTAATGGTCGAACACTTCGCGCCAGGCGCTGCGCTGCTCGGGCGGCAGCCCGCGCAACGCGGTGACCGCATGCAGCAGCGCGTCGAACGCGTGCGGCGGGCGCGCATGGCCCGGCGCGCTGCGCACCCACCAGTAGTTCACCAGCATGTTCACGCGCTCCAGCGACTGCACGTGATGCCACCACAGCGGCGGCATGTAGATGGCGTCGCCCGGCTCCAGCACCGCGGTGCACGCATGCGCCAGGGCGTCGCGGAAGCGCGGGAAGCGTTCGAAGTCGGGCTTCGCGAAGTCCACCAGCGACAAGGGCGTGCCGGCCGGCGAGTGGTCGAGCGGACCGACGTAGAGGTTGGCGATCTGCTCGATCGGGAACAGCGTGAAGCGGCGGCGTCCCGCCACGCAGCAGGCGATGTTGTGCGACTCGTCGAAATGCGCCGGCGTGACGATGGCGGTGCCGAACCACAGGCGCGGCTGCACCGCCGCGTCGAGCAGCGGCAGCACGTTCTGCTCTGCGAAGCCGGGCAGGCAGGCGGGAATGAGCGCGCTCTGCGCGGCCACCGCGGGCGCGCGCTCGAACTGCGCATAGCGCAGCACCTGCTCGAGCACCTGCGTCACCGTGCGGCTGGTGCGCAGGTAGTTGAAGCCGGCCATGTCCTCGTCGTAGAAGATGCGGCCTTCCTGGTCGGGCTGCGTCATCAGCGCGTTGATGGGGCTGCCGTTGTCCATCGCGGCCAGGTACTGCGCGATCGCCAGTCCGGACTCGCGCCCGCGCTGCACCGCCGGCCAATGCGACGCGACGCCGCGCAGGATCACCGGCTCGTTGCCGGGCACGATCTCGGCCTCGAACCGGTCGCGATCGACCCCCGTGCATTCACGCAGCGGCGGCAGGGTGGCGAGCAGGTCGGACATGGTCGACTTCACAAGGTCGGCGCACGCGGGCGTGTCGCCGGGCACGGGCCGGTGCGGCACCGCTCGAGCGTGCCGGCCCACGCGGGCCGGCGCAGAAAAGACGCCGATCTTATCGCGCGCATCGCATTCGAAACGCAGCCGCTCGCGCTGCCTGCGGCAAGCGCCGCACGAGTCCGTGATTGCGTGCGGTGACGCGCGCGAACCGCACCGATATGATCCTTTCGACCACTCACGCAACCGTGCCCGGCATGCAGGAAACCACCACGCTTTTCAACCAGAACGTGCCTGCGCGCGAACGTCCGGCCGGCGAGCTGCCCGAGCCGCCGATCAAGCACGTCGTCATCGTCGGCGGCGGCACCGCGGGCTGGATGACGGCGCTGCTGCTGGCCAACTCGAAGTTCCGCGAGCGGCTGAAGGTGACGGTGCTCGAGTCGCCGGCCGTGGGCATCATCGGCGTGGGCGAGGGCTCGACGCCCTGGCTGCGCGCGTTCTTCGACAGCCTGGGCATCGAGGAATCGGAATGGATGCCC
>Ga0302314_10012054_pt1 | contig 15009 bp, 9 predicted proteins | sample III_Palsa_N2_3_FD_200533 | JGI IMG/M metagenome (GOLD analysis project Ga0302314, IMG submission 200533) | Peat permafrost microbial communities from Stordalen Mire near Abisko, Sweden - III_Palsa_N2_3 | ecosystem: Environmental > Terrestrial > Soil > Palsa > Peat permafrost | place: Sweden... | reverse complement strand
GGCCGGCAGTTCCGAGGCCTGGAAGGCGTCGGTCTCCCCGTGGCCGGCTGACTCGCGGGCGACGGCGATCGCGCTCGCGATATGCCACGAGGTGCCGCAGCCGATGACCGCGACCCGTTCGCCCCGGTCAGGAAGAGCCAGGGCGGATTCGCCGACGGACTCCAGCGCTCTTTCCCAGCAGTCGGGCTGACTGGCGATCTCCCGCTGCACGTCGGCCTCAGGTCGCTGCACTGGCTGATCCCTCCGTTGCTGGTTTTAGCCCCGTAATGATCATAATGGGCAAGATTCAGGCAAATTCAAGCGCTTTTTATGATCACTCTTGGCGTTACGCGATCAAGCGGTCATGATGGCATCTGTGGGCTTCCGTGATCTGGCTCACACCTGCGTCTGCGGCTGGAGGATCCATGAACAGATTGACGCGCCTCGCAGTGACCGCGATGACAACGATGTCACTGGTCGGCGTCTACGCCGTGGCCGGCGGCACGGCTTCCCGGGCGGCGACCGCCTACCCGCCGGGCGGGCCCGACCAGACCCCGGTGCTGGGCTGGAGCGGCTGGAGCTTCCTGCGGCTGGGCGCGAACGCGACCCAGGTCGAGGGGGAAGCCAAGGCCCTCGTCAGCACCGGCCTGGCGGCGGCCGGCTACCAGTACGTCAACCTCGACGACGGGTGGTACCAGTGCCCGGGGTCGCAGGGCCCCAACGTCGACAGCGACGGCCGGTGGCTGGTGAACACCGCCAATTACCCGAACGTCGGGTCGCAGAACGGCATCGCGGCGCTCGCGGCCTACGTGCACGGCCTCGGGCTGAAGTTCGGCATCTACGAGACGGCGGGGATCTCGAACCAGGCGGTGACGGAGAACACCCCGATCCTCGGCACGTCGTACACGGCCGATGACATCGCCACCACCGCCTCGCAGGCCAACTACAACTGCGGCGGCATGGACGCGATCGACTACAGCAAGCCGGGCGCCCAGGCGTACGTCGACTCGGTGGTGGAGGAGCTCGCGTCCTGGGGCGTGGACTACATCAAGCTCGACGGCATCAGCAACAGCAACGGCCCGGACGTCGAGGCCTGGCAGGCCGCGATCCAGCAGTCCGGCCGCCCGATGGTGCTGAACATTACCCAGGGCAGCTACACCATCAAGCTCGCCCCGACCCTCAAGAAATACGCCAACCAGTGGGAGTTCGCCCCCGACATCGAACTCAACGGCCCCGATGAGGGCTCGGCCGACGCCTGCAACAACCCGCCTTACACCGGCTGCCTGAGCGTCTTCCCGCTGACCAGCTACGCCGACTGGTCGGCCGACCGGTTCGCCAGCGTCGCCGCCTGGCAGCCGTACGGCGGCCCCGGCGGCTTCAACGACTACGACTCGATCGAGGTCGGCGACGGCAGCACCGACTCGGGCATGTCCCTGGCCGCCTCCGAGTCCCAGCTCAGCCTCTGGTCGCTGGGCTCGGCCCCGCTCATCTTGGGCAGCGACCTGACCAGCGCGGTGACCAACGCCTACGGCACCAGCGCGGCGCTCTCCCCCGCCGACCTCAGCCTGCTGACCAACCGCCAGGTCATCGGGGTGGACCAGGACGCGATCGACGCGTCCCGTATCCAGCTCGACGGGTCCCCGGGCAGCGGGGCCGGCCATCAGGTATTCGCCAAGGTCGAGCCAGGCGGGGGCGGGATCGTCGGGCTGTTCAACACCACCACGACGAGCTCGAGCCCGGTCACCATCTCCACGACGGCGGCGGCGATCGGGCTGCCGGCCGACCCGAACGGTTACCAGGTACAAGACCTCTGGGGCGGCCAGTCGACGGTGGTCGGCGGCCAGGCCACGTTCGACATACCGGCCGCCGGGAAGATCAGCGCGGTCGTCCCGCCCGAGGGCGTCGCGCTGTACCGCGTCACCCCGCTCTCATGAGCACCCCGCTCTCGTGAGTAACGTGCGGCGCTGACCCCACCCAGTACAGGGGCCCAGCACAGGACTGGCCCCGGCGGGACCGCCCGCCGGGGCCAGCACCTTGCCTGGGGCCGTTACTGCGGCGGGGTCTTGCCCGCCAGTTCGTAGGCGAGGTCCCAGCCGTTGACCGTGCCGACGCCGTCGACCAGGCTGTAGCCGGCCCGGGCGTTGAAGCCCTTGATCGTGGTGGCCTTCGCGGGCGTGCCCTGGATGCAGGTCACGGTGTTGTTGCCCGAGGTGACGGGCACGATGCCGGGGGCCTTCTCGGCCGAGAGCTTGTACAGCGACGGGTTGATGAGGCCGAGGGCGTGGCCGGCGACCTGGTCGGCGAGCGACACGATGCCGGCGAACTCCGGCGTCGCCTCGCTGGTGCCGCAGGCCGGGTACCAGCCCGCCGGGGTGCCCTGGTCCGGGAAGCTCTGGTAGGTGAATACCGGGCTGCTGCAGGCGCCGTTCATCGAGACGTCGGGCACGCCGCGGGCGTTGCCCACCAGGTTCTTGACGCCGTTCTGGTAGGACGGGCGCTTGAAGAGCACGGACAGGCCGCCGCCGCTGGCGAACGGGACCGTGCCCACGCCGAGGTGCGAGTTGTAGGTGTCGTTCCACGCCACCGACGTGTACGTGCTGTTCTTGCCCGCCACCAGTTCGGTGCCGCCCACGCCGGTTACCAGCGGGTCGCTGTCCGGCCAGGAGGTCACCGGGTGGGTGTAGTAGGTCTCCCCGTTCAGCTTCACGTCGGCCGCGCCGCTGTCACCGGAGGCGGCGAGGACGGTCGGGCCGTTCTTCTCCGCCGCCGCCCGCACGTAGGCGGTGCGCAGGCCGTCCCGGTTGATCTGCCCGATGCCGGTGAACGTCTGCTCGGTGGCGCTGAAGCTCTGGCTGATCACGCCGCCGAGGTGATGCGCGATCACGTAGTTCTCGGCCTTGACGATCTGCGGGAAGCCGGTCACGCCCTCGGTCTCTGAGACCGGGGTCTCGACCAGCAGGATGTTCGCGCCGGGCGCGATCGTGTGCGCGTACTCCACGTCCAGCGTGGCCTCGCCGCCCCAGCCGGTCATGTCCGAGTCGCCCGCGTTCCACTTCGGGAGCTTCCCGGCCGGCGTGATGATCTTGAACGACGGCGGCGCGGCCAGGCCGAACTGCTTGTCGAAGACGGTGAGGTCGCGGGAGATCGTCGGCGAGCCGAACGAGTCGACGATCACGATCGTCTCGCCCTTGCCGGTGATGCCGCGGGAGTACAGCGGGGCGAGGTTGTAGGCCGCCTCGACCTGCGCGGGCGTGTAGCACTGGTAGAAGCCCTCGGCCACGCAGTTCCCCTGGGACGGCGTCGACATGCCCGCCATCGGGTGGAGCACGCCCGGCTTGATGGCGACCGCCGGCGCGGCCGCCGTCGCCGATTTGGTCGCGGCCGATCCCGCCGGCGCGGCAGCGGCAATCACGCCGGTGGCGAGCATGGTGGCGCCCACCGCCAGCGCGGCGACTTTCCCCTTGCGCACGTGACCTCCAGGTCAGGTATGAAACTCGACTTACCGACCCTAGAGCAAACAATCACCACCGTCACCACCCGTCTCTGCTCGGGTTCTCGCGGGCTACTCCCGCTCCTGACGGGGGGCCTGGCCGGGTGCCTCATCGGTGGTGTGGCCGAGGGCTTGGTCGGGCCAGACCCCGATGTGGCCGGGTTCCTCCTGCAGCTCGACCCGGTTCCGCATGCCGAGGCGCCTGATCATCTTGCGCGGCAGCTGAACCCGGCCCGCCCGGTCCAGCGTCGCGTACTCGCGAGCGTGCAGCGTGGTCTCGCCGCGCTCGTCGGTGGCCGCGTGCCGAATCGTCTCGCTGCTGATCTTGCCGTCCCGGATCGCGATCGTCCGGCGGACCTGCGACGACACGGCCGAGTCATGGGTGACCACCAGCATCGTGACCCCGAGCTCGGTGTTGGCCGTCTGCAGGGCGGAGAACACGTCCTGGGCGGTCGAGGAGTCGAGCTCGCCGGTGGGCTCGTCGGCCAGCAGCAGCTTGGGCTCGTTCGCGAGCGCGGTGGCGATGGCGGCGCGCTGCTGCTCACCGCCGGACATGCGGTCCGGGGTCCGGTCGGCGCAGTACGCGATGCCCATGGTGCCGAGCAGGGAATCGGCGCGCCGCTGCCGCTCCCGGCGGCCCATCAGGCCCAGCCGCATCGGCAGCAGCACGTTCTGCCGGGCGGTCATGTAAGGCAGCAGGTTCCGCGACGTCTGCTGCCAGACGAAGCCGACGGTGCTCCGCCGGTAGGCCAGCCGCTCCTGGGCGGTCATCGCGCCCAGGTCCTGGCCGGCCACCCAGGCCTTCCCCGCCGTCGGCGTGTCAAGACCGGCGAGGATGTTGATCAGCGTGGACTTGCCGCTGCCGGCCGCGCCGATCAGCGCGGTCAGGTCCCCGGGGGCGATCAGCAGGTCCAGGCCTTGCAGGGCCTGGACCTCGATGCCCTCGCCGGAGTAGATCCGGACCAGCCGGTCACAGACGATCATCCCGTCCGACCCGGTGGGGAGCTGGTCATCCGGTGTAGGCGCGGCGCGCTCGGTCATCGGCCCTGGCCTCCTTCAGTCAGCGATCCGCAGCGCCCGGGCGCTGCCTCGGTAGTAGGTGATCACGGCCTGCGCGACCAGGACCAGCAGCGCGGCCAGCACGAGCCCGACCGCGGCCCCGGCCAGCGGGAAGACGGCCGGAGTGACCACGATGACCGACCCGGTCCCGCTGAACGTCGCCAGGTTTAGCGACGGCCCGACCAGGGGCGCGAGCAGCCAGGCGCAGGCGACGCCGCCGATGGCGGCGGCCACGACCGGGGGAAGCGTCTCGGCCGCGAGCAGCAGCTGGGCCTGGCCGCGCCGCAGCCCCATCGTCGCCAGGAAGGCCAGCGTCGTCTCCCGGGTCCGGGCGGTGAGCACCAGCATCAGCAGCAGGATCAGCGCGCCGAAGCCGGCCGCGGCGGCCAGCCCCTGGGCCAGGGCCGTCTGCGCCGCCTGCAGGACCGGCGCCGTGGTCAGCGCGGCGAGGGCCGCGGAGCGCAGCGTCACCGTCGCGCCCGGCAGCGCGCGGCTGACGACCGCGCTCAGCCGCGCCCCGTCAAGACCGGGCCCGGAGACCAGCATGAGGTTCGGGTCGGACGGGTTGGGACCGAGCGACGACATCGGCACCACCACGACGGCGTCCGTGGTCTCGGCGGGCACGGCGGTGATCCGCCCGGCCAGCCGGATCGCGACCGTCATGGTCCCGAAGCTGACCTGCGTCGACGTCGTGCCGTCCGACTGGACGGCAGCGGTGCCGACGAGCTGGGCGGCGGCGGGGGTGGCGACCGCGGGGACGGTCGCGCCGGCGTTCCCCGACAGCGCGGCCAGCGGGAATCGCGGGCCGGGCGCCTCGTCGAGCACGGCTGCGTACCGGGCCGGGTCGACGAACACCACGGACAGCTCGAACCCGGTGTTCAGCGCCCCGGGCGCGACCACCGCGGCGGCGGTGGAGACGACGCCGGGCACGGCCGCGACCTGGCGCTGCAGGGCCGGGCTGATCACCCCGCCTTGCGGGGCGGCGATGATCGCGTCCGCCCCCACCTGCTGCCAGGACGCCGCCACCTGGCTGCGGGCGACCGAGGTACTGATCATGTCCGGGAACGCCACCATCGCGAGCACTAGCACCAGGGCGAACGACGGCAGGACGGCACCGGGCGGTGTCCGGGTGGCCCGGGTCAGGCCGACGAACGCGACCACCCCGCGCGACCGGCCCGCGATCCGGGCCAGCTCGCGGGCCAGGAACGGGTAGCAGCGGAGCACGACGACGGCCACCGGGATCGCGATGAGCACCGGCGCCGCGCTCGTGTAGAGGCCGCTGCCCCCGGGACTCAGGCCCTGGTTCCTGAGCACGACGAGGCCGCCGATGGCCAGGGCGACCGCCGCCGTCTCGACGACCAGCCGCCGGGCCGCGGCTCTGCGGCCGCCCGCCCGGCGCCCGGTGCGGCCGGTGACCGGCGCCGCCACCCGCCGCGGGACCACGCTGATCAGCACGGGGCCGACGAGGGCCACGACGATCGTGACGCCGGCCAGCCACCAGCCCACCGGGCCATCGTCGCCGCGGGTCAGGCCGATGGCGGTCGCCGCGGCCGCCGCCCCGGCGACCGCGGCGATGACCAGGCTGGCCCGGAACACCAGCCAGGCGAGCTGGTACAGCGCCGCCCCCCGGGCCCGCATCAGGGTGAACTCGGCGGCGCGGCGGTCTCCCACCAGCCGGGCGCCGAGCAGCACCACCACCGCCCCGAGGACGGCCAGGCTGACGTACAGCAGGTCGAGCACGGGGGCGGCGGCGCTTTCCGCGGTGGTGAACGGCGACAGGATCGAGGGGATCTGGGAGGCGACCGTCACCGTGACCGGGTTCGCGACCGTGGGGAGGACCACCGTCGCCCCGGAGGCGACCATGGTGTCGAGGCCCGTCTCGAGAGCGCTGGCCTGGTCCGCGCTGAGCCGGCCGAGCGCGGCCGCGTATACCCAGGTGACCTGCAGTTCCTCGGAGTCGAGCGTCGTCTCGACCAGCGGGAGCGCGGCGGCGCCGATGAAGGCCGCCCCGATCCAGTACGGCTGCCGCGGCGCCGATCCCGGCACCGCCACGGGGGCGGGGGCGGCGTGATCCAGGCTCCAGAAGGTGGCCGACGGGTCCGTCGGCCGGATGATCCCGGTGACCACCAGCCGCAGCGGTCCCGTGTTCAGCCGGGAACCGACCCGCAGACCGAACCGGGCCGCGGTGGCGGTGGTCACCGCCACCTGGACCACGGTCCGGTTCCCGACGGCCGCGCCGCCGACCGGGACCCGTCCGGTCACGAGCGTGCTGTAGCTGGCCAGCCCGGTGCGGTAGGTCAGCTCGAACTGCGGCTGCCCGTACCCGGCGGGCTGGGCTGCCCCGGTCACCGGCACGTAGCCCGTCGTCAGGGCGTCCCAGTCGGCCGGGCCGCCGGCTACCGGCATCCCGTCCGCGGCCAGCCGCGCCCGCAGGTCGGCGCCGACCGCCGCGATGCCGGAGGCCGGAACCGGGAGGCTCCCGTCGGCCAGGGACAGCTCGTTCGCCGACCCGATGACGGTCCGGTCACCGGGCTGCGAAGCCGTGACCATGCGCTGCAGCGCCCCGGTTCGCAGCCCCACGCTGTCACGCGGGATCGCCAGGCTGGCCAGCACGGAGACGAGCACGAGCAGGCCGAAGGCGACGCTGGCGGCGGCTCCGGTGCCAGTCAGCGTCACCCAGGCCGCGCGCACCCGCGGCCACAGCGTTCTCATCCGGCCTCCGCTCGCAGCTGCTTGGCCGGGTCAGGACGGCGCAGCACCGACAGGGCGGCGGCGGCCACCGGCAGGGCCGCGGTGATCAGAGCCGCGGCGATGGCCGGGCCGAGTGGCAGTATCACCAGGGCCGACGGCACCGGCGCGGTCGCGTCGGTGGTCAGGGTGATCGCGGGCACCATCAGCTCGGCCAGGCCGATCCCGGCCAGCAGGCCCGCGACCGCGGCGGGCAGGCTGAGCGCGCACTGTTCCAGGCACAGCTGGCCGGCCTGGGCGTTCTTCCCCACCCCGAGCGCGGCGAACACCGCGCTCTGCGACCGCCGCGAGCGGAGGCTGGCCGCGACGCTGATCGAGAACCCGAGCACGCCGAGCAGCACCGCCGCCGCCCCGATGGACAGCATGGCCTGCCGGGGGCCGGTCAGCAGCGGGTTGCCGAGCAGGGCCGCCTGCTGGCTGGCCCGGCTGGCGACCGACAGGCCGAGGCCGGCCGGCAGTCGCGGCACCCGGTCGTCGACGGTGCTCAGCCACCAGCGGGTCACCGGCAGAGGGGTCGTCTGGCCGGCCACCAGGACGTCGTTGACCTCCGCGAGGTCGGTGATCAGCGCCCGGTTCGACCCGAAGACGGTCGGGAAGCTGGCCACCGAGGCCACGATCCGGACCGTGACCGACAACCCGCTGATCGACTCCGAGATCGTCGAGCCGATGCCGAGCCGGTTGGCCGTCAGGAAGCCGGCGGTGGCGATGCCCGGGATGATCCCGGACGGCGACGGCGCCGTGATCGCGACCTGCGCCGGCGCGCCCGCGGGATTGAAGCCGACCTCAGTCTGGATCTTCGGCGACGGATCGTGTCCGGCGCTGAACGTGAGCTGCGCGGCGGCGCCGGCGGCCTGCCAGCCGGTGATCGCCGGCGTGGCCCCGTTGTCGGGCGACAGCCCGCCGAACGCGTTCGGCGGGCCCGTCGGCACGACCAGCGACGATGCCGAGGGCACCCAGGCCGCCAGGGCGGCACCGTGACTGAACGGCCGGGCGAACGGGCCGCTGGCCGTCTCGGCCACCGCGAAAGACTCGATGCTGACCAGGGCCGCCGGGGCCGACGACGGGTGCGCCCGGTCGTACTGCGGCAAGTTATACGCCAGCGTGAGCCCGATCAGCCGCAGCGGGTCGCTGGCCTGCCGCTGGCCGGGCGAGGCCCCGGGCTCGGACAGCGGGAAGACCAGGGGCTGGGGCTGGCCGTTGGCGGTCAGCTGCTCGGCGGCGGATATCGGGTAGGTGGCACCGCTGGCATCCTGGATCCAGGCCGTGACGGTGGCGAAGCCGAGTTCCTTCCCGAGTTGGGCCGCGCTGGTGCCCGGGCCAGGCCCGAGGGCCGCGAGGACCTCAAGCCGGTCCGGCCGGCCGGGCAGCGCCACCCCGGACGGCGGCCGGGTGATCCGCCGCCACAGCGTGCTCAGCGGGAGCGGCGACAGGTCCGGGCGGAGCAGGATCGCCTGGCCCGCCGTCCTCGCGTCCAGCGCGATCAGCTGGTCCCCGGTGCCGATGCTAGCCAGGCTGGCCGCCGTGGCCGCCGTGACCCCCGGTGCCCGGGTGATCACCGCGGCCCCGCCCAGCGGCAGCGGGGCCTGGGCGTCTACCCGCACGTCCGAGCCGACCGTGAAGGCGGCCTGGTCCGCGGCCGACCGCTGCCAGCTCGCGTATCCGGCCAGCGCCAGCGTGGTGGTCGCCGTGGCGACAACGACGAGCAGGGCCGGTCCCGTCTGCCGGATCGGCCGCCGGGCGATCTGCCAGCTCACCATGGCGGCGGCCAGCCGCCGCTCGTAGTCGGTCGCCTTGTCGGCCAGCCGGGCCAGCAGCGGCAGCCCGCGCAGCGGAATGAGCGCCACTCCGGCCAGCGCGAGCGCGGGGGCGATGGCGACGACGGGATCGATCCCGAGCGATCCCGTCGCCGGGTGCGCGACGGCCGAGAAGCCGCGCAGCTGCCAGACCGCGACGACGGCCAGCGCGACCAGGGCCAGGTCGCCGCCCGCCCCGGCTATCGCCGCGACCCGGGCCTGCCGGCCGCGGCGGAGCCTGACCGCGTTGGGGGTCGAGGCCTGCAGCGCGGGCCAGGCCATCACCGCGGCGCACAGCACCAGCATGGCGAGAGCCGACAGCCAGACAAGACCGGTGATGCCGCGGCCGGGAGAGCTGCCCAGGCGCAGGCCGCCCAGGCTGGCCAGCGGGCCGCTCAGACGGATGCCGGCCAGCGCTCCGACTAGGCCAGCCGCGGCCCCGATCACCAGCGCCTCGGCCAGCGCCGGCCGCGTGAGCTGGCCCCTGGTGGCACCGCGCGCGCGCAGCAGCGCGGACTCCTCGTCGCGCTGGCTGGCCAGCAGCCGCGCGGCCAGGACTAGGACGGCCCCGGCGACCAGCAGCAACTGCAGGGCGGCGATCGTGAACAGCGACCGGGTCAGCACGATGGTGCTGGCTATGCCGGACAGGAGCTGCGGCAGGCCCGAGGTCGCCTGCAGCCCGTCGGGGAGGACCGAGACCGCCAGCTTGGTGATCGCCGCGCTGGTGCTCGCGGTGAGCGTGGCGATGTTCCCGCGGGCCAGCGCGGGTGCCTGCGGCGACACCAGCCACGAGGCCTCGCTCACGGTGAGCGTGCCGCCGAACGCGGCCGAGTCCACCACCGCGGGGCCGTAGGTGACGGTGAGGTCCCCCGGGCTGACCCTGCTCCCCGAGCTGGGCAGCGGGTCAAGCGCCCAGTACGGCGACCCCGGATCCTTCGGCCGGAACAGGCCGGTGACCCGCAGCGTCACCGGCGCCCCGCCCGCCTCGGGTGAGCCCTTCAGCACCGAACCGGGGGTCAGGTGCAACTCGCTGGCCACCGTGGCGGGCAGCGCCACCGGCACCAGGCCGCCGGGACCCGGCGGTCCCGGCCACTGCCCGGCGGTCAGCGTCGCCGCGGAGCTGATCCCTTCCAGCGACGCGGGCTGGATCTGCGTGTTGGTCGTCGTAGCCGCGAAGGGGCCCGGGGAGGGACCCGGCCCGTTGCTCGGGCTGGGGATGGGGAGCGTGCTGGTGATGGGCGACGAGATCTCGATCGGCTCGGCCCACAGCGCGCTTTGCAGCTGGAAGCCGACCCCAGGCCAGGCCAGGCCCAGCGTGGCCCGGATGGTCCGCGAGTCGGCGTCGCGCTGGCTGGCACCGGAGACCACGCCGCTGAGCGCGACCGACCGGCCCTGGGCGCTGGCCAGGCCGCTCAGCGCCCCGGACGGGACCACGGTGCCCGCGAAGGTCCAGAGGACGGCGGCCAGCCCGGTGGCGAGCAGGACGGTGACCGCGACGCAGGCCAGCAGCAGCCACGAGGACCGGGCCCGGCGGACGAGAAAGGACAGCCCAAGCCCGCTCGTGAATCGCATGGATCGCACCTATTCGCCCTCAGGAGCGGCGACTTCGCCCTCGTGGACGGTGACGGACCCGTCCTCGAGCGAGATGACCTTGTCGGCCAGGTCGACGAGCGCCTCGTCGTGGGTGGCGACCAGGGCGGTGATCCCCTCGGAGCGCACCACACTGAGCAGCAGCTCCATGATCTGCCTGCCGGTCTCCAGGTCAAGCTGGCTGGTGGGCTCGTCCGCGATGAGCACGGCGGGCCGGCCGGCCAGCGCGCGGGCGATGGCCACCCGCTGCTGCTGGCCGCCGGAAAGCTCGTCCGGGCGGTGCGCACCGTGACTGGACAGCCCGGTCAGCGCGAGCATGTCCGCGACCCGTTCCCGGCGCTCGCTGGGCCGCAGGCCCGCGATCCGCAGCGGAATCCCGACGTTCTCCACCGCGGACAGCATCGGCACGAGCCCGAAGGACTGGAAGATGAACGCGACCCGGTCCCGCCGCAGGGCCAGCCGCTCCCGCTCGCTCATCCGGCTCACCTCGCGGCCGTCCACCCATATCCGGCCCGCCGTCGGGTCGTCCAGGCCGCCGATGATGTTCAGCAGCGTGGTCTTGCCCGAGCCGGATCGCCCGCGCAGGGCGACGAGCTGACCGCGGTCGATCGTGAACGAGACCCCGCGCAGGGCGTGCACGGCCGTGTGACCGCCGCCGAAGGTCCGGCGGATGCCGTCCGCCGCCACCATGACCCCTGGCGGCGGGCCCGAACTGTCAGTGTGGTGCGCCGAGTGTGCCTGGCCGGAGTTCATCCCGATCCTTTACGAGGGTGGCTACTCGCCCGGTCAGCCGGGTGGCTGGGGACCATGCTCATGCCTTACATAGTGACAATTCAAGGGCGGAGACCACATCGTTACCTAGCGACTAGGTAACCTACACCGTCGCGCTTGCCCGAGGCGCGGGTAAGTGAGTCGTGTCGCTCAGCGGTTAGATGGTCGGTGACCGGTCCCCGCAGAAAGGCGGCTTGATGGTTTCGGAGCTGTTTGACCAGGATGCCTGGCAGGAAGTCGAGGGATTCGGCTTCACCGACATCACCTACCACCGCGCGGTGGACCAGGGAACGGTACGGATCGCGTTCAACCGGCCCGAAGTGCGCAACGCGTTCCGGCCGCACACGGTGGACGAGCTGTACCGGGCCTTCGACCACGCCCGGCTGACCGGGGACGTGGGGTGCGTGCTGCTGACCGGGAACGGGCCCTCGCCGCGGGACGGCGGCTGGGCGTTCTGCTCGGGCGGCGATCAGCGGATCCGAGGCAAAGACGGCTACAAGTACGCGACCGGGGAAACCCGCGAGTCCGTCGACCCGGCGCGGGCCGGGCGGCTGCACATCCTGGAGGTGCAGCGGCAGATCCGGTTCATGGGCAAGGTCGTCATCTGCGTCGTGCCCGGCTGGGCGGCGGGTGGCGGGCACAGCCTGCACGTGGTGTCGGACCTCACGATCGCCTCGCGGGAGCACGCCCGTTTCAAGCAGACCGACGCCGACGTCGCCTCGTTCGACGGCGGGTTCGGGTCGGCGTACCTGGCCCGGCAGGTGGGGCAGAAGTTCGCCCGGGAGATCTTCTTCCTCGGGGACACCTACTCTGCGCAGGACGCGCACCGGATGGGCATGGTCAACGCCGTGGTGCCGCACGCCGAACTGGAGAAGACGGCGCTCGCCTGGGCGAAGAAGATCAACGGGAAGAGCCCGACCGCGCAGCGGATGCTGAAGTTCGCCTTCAACCTGGTCGATGACGGCCTGGTGGGACAGCAGGTGTTCGCCGGGGAGGCGACCCGGCTGGCCTACGGCACGGAGGAAGCGGCCGAGGGCCGGGACTCCTTCCTGGAGAAGCGCGAGCCCGACTGGGAACCGTATACCTGGTACTGAAGCGACGTACTGAAGCGAGCGGGCTAAGGAGAACCGGGCAGGCCGGCGAGGTCGAGCACGACCTTGCCCTGCCGCGGCCCCCGGGCGGCGGCCGCGTGCGCCGCGGCCGCCCGGGCCGCGGGAAAGACGTCCCGTACCGGGACCCGGAAGCGTCCCTGGGCGGACAGCGCGGCGGCGAGCGCGAGCCCGTGGCGCCCGTCCGGTTCCCCGCCGTACTGGCCGAGCGACAGGCGCACCCCGCGGGCCGGGCCGGTGAAGTCAGCGAGGGTGAGGACCGCCGCCGGGTTACCGGTGATCGCGATGAGCTCGTCGAGCCCGCCGGCCCCGGCGACGTCGAGCGCCAGCCCGGCCGGCCCGAGGTCGAGATCGAGGTCGAGGTCGAGGTCGAGGCTGAGGGCGCGAACCCGCTCGGCCAGGCCCGGCCCGTAGGCGACCGGGACGGCCCCGAGATCGGCGAGGAAGGCGTGACTGCCCGGGCGGCCGGTGCCGATCACGCGGGCACCGCGAGCCGCCGCCAACTGCACCGCGATGCTGCCCACGCCGCCCGCGGCCCCGTCGATCACCACGGTCGTTCCCGCCGCGACGCCGAGCGCGTCCAGGGCCCGGGTCGCCGTCTCGACGCTCGTCCCGGCGGCGCCCGCCGCCGCCCAGGACATGCTGGCCGGCTTCGCGGCCCAGAACGCCAGCACGGCGAACTGAGCGCTGGCGCCGCCCAGCCGGGCAATGTCGACCGAGCCGAACACCTCGTCCCCGACGGCGACGCCATCGACGCCCGCGTCGATCTCATCGACGATCCCGGACGCGTCCACCCCGGGGACGTGCGGCAGCGCGAGGGTGTCGCGCGAGGGCGACGAGCCGGCCCGCAGGGCGAGGTCGACGGGCGATACCCCGGCGGCCGCGGCCCTGACCCGGATCTCGCCCGGGCCCGCGTGCGGCTCGGCCCGGCGGCCGACCTCCAGCACCTCAGGGGGGCCGAACCGTCCGAACTGTACTGCGAACATGAGCATCCTTCCGGGCCGAATGTCCTTAACCGCGGGCTTACAGTAGGCACGGGCCCGGTACGGCTGCTTCGGATCGCGGGAAAGTGAGAGGCACGGCGGAGGCGATGACTCGGAAAGCGCGGGCGGACGCGGCCCGCAACCGCCAGCACATCATCACGGTCGCGCGGGCCGCGTTCGGCCGCGAGGGACTTGACCTGCCGACCCGGGAGATCGCCGACCGCGCCGGCCTGGGCACCGCCACGCTCTACCGGCACTTCCCCACGCGAACGGACCTCGTCGCCGCTACCCTCGCCGAGCACGTGGCCGCGTGCCGGGCCGACATGCGGACGGCCCTCGACGAGCCCGACGCCTGGCGCGCGCTCAGCGGCACCGTCGGCCGTTTCGCGCACAGCCAGGTTCAGCACCGCTGGCTGAACGACGCGCTGTTCGGCCCCGAAGCCGCGGCGGCGTTCGCGGCCGAGCGCCGGGCGCACGCGACGGCACTGGAACAGCTGGTCGACCGCGCCCGGACGGCCGGCGCCATCCGGGCCGACGTGACCGCCGACGACGTGCGCGTCGGCCTGGCGGCCATCGCGTCCTTCCGCGGCCTCCGTCCGGACCGGTCAGCGCCCGCGATCCAGCGGCTCACGCGCCTCCTGCTGGCCGGCCTGTCTGCGGGCGGCCCGGTACAGCTGAGGGCAGCCGACGTGCCCATGACGACGTGACCGCTCACGGGCAGGCCTGAACCCCCTCCGCAGGCAGCTCCCAGCGATCGCTAGACCTCGGCCGGTTCCTGGAGCACCACACCGAGCCGGGATTGCTGCTCGGGCCGCCGACTTCCTCGGCGTCAGCAGGCCGACCCTGGTAAAGCTTCTAGAAAAGGGGAAGATCCCCTACGACCAGCCCGGCAGGCACCGTAGGGCTCTGTTCACCGACCTGCTGTCCTACCAAGAACGCCAGCGCGGGCACCGCCGCGCCATCCTCGACCAGATGAGGCGAACCGCCCGGCAAGGAGACGCCTCCTGAGATGCCGCGCTACACCGCCGTACTCGACTGATTGGGAAGAACTTGAGCTGGGAATCCAGCGGCCCAGCTCGACATCAGCCCGCCCACCGTTCTGCAGGTCATACGCGAGCAAGCCGCCCGCGCCAAGCGACCGCCGCTTACCCCGCGAGATGTGGCCACCCAACTCGGCCGGGCTGGTGTGCCAGGATTCGCCGACGAGATCCTCCGCCGTATGGCTACGCCCCTGCGTGGTGATGCCTAGGACCCGTCCTGGGCTTAGCCCTGCGGCCGGGGGCGGACGGCGTCCCAGCGGTTCCAGTGCACGACCTGGTCGACCGGCAGGCGCTTGGGCTCGGCCCAGCGCCCCTTGGCCGGGTAGCCCATCGGGATCAGGGCCATGGTCAGCGCGTCGTCGGGCAGGCCGAGCAGTTCCCGAAGCTCGTCCTCGTGACCGCCGTAGAGCGTGGTTAGCGAGGTGCCGATGCCGTAGGCGCGCGCGG
>Ga0302314_10012053_pt1 | contig 15009 bp, 11 predicted proteins | sample III_Palsa_N2_3_FD_200533 | JGI IMG/M metagenome (GOLD analysis project Ga0302314, IMG submission 200533) | Peat permafrost microbial communities from Stordalen Mire near Abisko, Sweden - III_Palsa_N2_3 | ecosystem: Environmental > Terrestrial > Soil > Palsa > Peat permafrost | place: Sweden... | reverse complement strand
AGCCAGCGGTTCACGCCGACCAGATGCCCGTACAGCGCCTCGAGCGTGGCGCGGCGCGCCTCGGGGTCGGGGATGCCCAGCGCGGCGCAGCGCGCGCTGAACCACGACCATTCCTCCGCCGGGAAGGATTTGGGCGGATGATGCAGCGGATCGAAGCTGCCGAGGGCGGGGTCATTGTCGGGTTGTTCGCTGCGTCTGGCCACGTGCCCCCACGTTGAGGCCACGGAGCGCCTTGCCAAGGCGGCGCGCTACGCAGTGCGGGACCGTGCTGGGGCTAGGCACTTGCCCGTCGCCATGCAGGGCGAAGCTGAATACGTGGACTACCTGGTCATCGCCCGCAAGTACCGGCCCCAGACCTTCTCCGAGGTCTCAGGACAGGACGTCGTCGCCCGGACCCTGGCCAATGCCATCCGCACGCAGCGCATCCACCACGCCTATCTCTTCACCGGGCCGCGCGGTGTCGGCAAGACCAGCATGGCGCGCATCCTCGCCAAGGCGCTGTGCTGCAGCGGGCCCGACGGCACCCTGGACGGCCCCACCGCCACCCCGTGCGGGGTCTGCGACAACTGCCGCATGATCACCGAGGGCTCGCACCCGGACATCGCCGAGATCGACGCGGCGCGCTTCAGCGGGGTCGAGGCGATCCGCGAGCTGGCCGACAACGCCAGCTTCTCGCCCTCGCAGGCGCGCTTCCGCATCTTCATCCTCGATGAAGTGCACATGCTCTCGACCAATGCCTGGAACGCACTGTTGAAGGTCCTCGAGGAGCCGCCGCCGCACGTGCGCTTCATCTTCGCCACCACCGAGGTCGAGAAGGTGCTGCCGACGGTGCTCTCGCGCGTCCAGCGCTTCGACTTCCGCGCCATCGAGCTCGACGACATCGTCAAGCGCCTGCGCGACATCTGCGCCCGCGAGCAGGTCGCGCTCACCGACCAGGTCCTGATCCGCATCGCCCGCGCCGCCGGTGGCGGCATGCGCGATGCGCAGACCCTGCTTGACCAGCTGCTTACGGTCGCCGACGGCGCGGTCAGCGAGGAGGACCTCAACCTGCTGCTGGGCGCGGCGCGTGGCGGGGATCTCCGCCTGGTGACCGAGCATCTGCTCGCCGGTGGAGCCGCCGATGCCATCAATGACCTCGACCGGGTCTGCGCCGGCGGCGTCTCGGCCGCGACGTTGCTCGATCAGCTGCTCGATGTCTTCCGCGGGGTGATGCTCTTCCAGGCCTGCGGCGGCGAGGCCCCGGCGGTCGCCCGCCTCGGACTGGACCTCACCGTCCTCTCCGCCACCGCCCAGGGCGTGGCCAGCGAGAAGGTGCTGCGCATCTGCCAGCTGCTGATCGGCTCCCAGCAGTCGATCCGCTCCGGAGTCGATCCCCGGCTGCAGCTGGAGCTGTGCTTCGTGCGCATCTGCGGCCTGGGCGACCTCGCCGACGTCGACACCCTCCTGCGCCGGCTCGAACGGCTCGAGACCGCACCGCCAGGTCCATCCGAGTCGCGGGGGCAGGGCGCCGCGCGCCCTCGGTAGGGCCGGCCCCCGCGGGAGGGCATCCGGCCCGTGGCTCCCATCCCGCGCCAGCTCCCCAACCCCTGCCCCCGGACGCCGCCCCGCCGACCCCGGTCGTCACCCGCGCCGACCCCCTGCCGCACAACGCGCCGAGCTCATTCTCGGTATCCACCGCTGTGGCCCCCACCATCGAGAGCCTGGGCCTGCGCTGGCGCGATCTCGCGCGCCATGCCCTGTCGCTGGGCGAGCTCGACCTCGGCACCGCCCTGGCCGGCTCCCAGGTCACCGCCCTGACCACCACCACCATCGCCATCAGCTGCGAGCGGCCCCTGCCGGAGTCGGAGCTGCCGCGCCTGCGCCAGCACCTCGCCTCCCTGGGCATCGGCCACCTACAGCCGATCATCACCGTGACCCTCGGCCCCGGCGGTGATTCCCGCGCCCGCAAGCTCACCGAGGCCAAGAACCACCCGCTGGTCAAGGACGCGCTCAAGCGCTTCGAGGCCGACGTGCACCTCTTCGAGACCGTGACCCGGGCGGAATGGCAGGCCCGGCTCGAGCGGCCGTCATGAGCGGTGCGCACGACCTGGTGCCCGAGGACCCCGACGAGCCGGCTGGCTCGCCACTGCGCGACAGCCGTCTCGACACGCGCATCAATCCCGCGTCTGGCGCGGACGACGATGGCGATGGCGATGACGGCTCCATCCTGCCCGACGAGGGCGGCGAGGGCCCGGAGCAGTCCGCCTCCAGCACGCGGGTCCTGCACCTGCGCGAGTTCGGCGCCGAGTTCCCGGACCATCCGCGCCGCGCCCCGGCGCGCGTCGGCCCCTACAAGATCAAGCGCCGCCTCGGGCGCGGCGGCATGGGCTCGGTGTACCTCGCCGAGCCGGCGGCCTCGTGTCCGGTGCCGATGGGGCGCATGGTCGCGATCAAGATCCTGCACCGCACCGATGCCGAGGAGCGCCGCCGCTTCGCGCGCGAGGCGGCCTACCTGCAGTCGCTGCGCCACCCCGGCATCGTGCGCGTGCTCGATGTCGGCGAGCACCTGGGGCTGCCCTTCCTGGTCATGCAGCTGATCGACGGCAAGCGCCTCGACGACCTGGTGCTCAAGGCGCCGCTCGACCAGCGCGTCGCCGCGGAGATGGCGGTGCAGGCCCTGGAGGCGTTGCATGTCGCGCACCTGGCCGGGATCCTGCACCGCGACATCAAGCCCGGCAACATCATGGTCGACCGCACCGGAACGGTGCGCCTGCTCGATTTCGGCCTGGCCAGCCACATGCACCACGAGTCGCGCCTGACCGGCACCGGGAATGTGGTCGGCACCCCGGCCTACATGAGCCCGGAGCAGGCCTCGGGCGATCGCGAAGGGGTGTCGCGCCGCTCCGACATCTACGGCATGGGCGCCTGCCTCTACGAGCTGGTGACTGCGGTCCAGCCATACTCCGCCGACAACTCGGTGGCGATGCTGCGCCGCATCATCGACGACCCACTGGTCGAGCCCTCGCGGCTGCGACCCAACCTCGAGCGCGACCTCGAGACGGTGATCCTGGTGGCGATGGCCAAGGACCCGCGCGACCGCTACGGCAGCGCCGAAGCCATGGCCAGCGACCTGCGGCTGTTCCTGCAGGGCAAGCGCATCAAGGCCCGGCGGCTGGCGCGCACCAAGCTGCTGATGCGCGCCACGTGGCGCCACCGCTCGACCATCTCCGCCCTGACCCTGGCGGCGTTTCTGACCTTCTCGGCGATGGGCATCGCCATCGCCCACTACGTGCGCGTCAACCGCGAGCATGCCGACGCGACCCCGCAGCAGAACCACGACGTCTGGAAGGTGCTCAAGCGCATCGACGGGCCGCTCGAACAGGCCAAGGAGGTGCATCTGGCCGCCTACGGTCCGCTCGGTCCCGACGTGCAGCTGGCGACCCTGCCGCTGCTCGACGGCTCGGCGCGCCTGAGCGCGACCGTGACGCTGCTTGAGACCGACGCCAAGATCGAGCTGTTCGTCAACGACCGCGACGTGGCGCAGGGCTACCGGCTGCGCCTCGAGGGCAGCGAGCTGGGCGACGCCCTGGTGCTGATGAAGAACGACCGCGTGCTGCGCCGCCTGGCGCTGCACCGCCTGCATCGCGACCGCCCCTGGCGGCTGTCGCTGGAGCGCGCTGAAACCGGCAGCGGCACGGTCCTGACCTGCCGCCTCAACGAGGAGGCGCCGCTGACCTTCCGCGATCTCGAGCCGATCGAGGGCACCGACGCCTGCAACACCTACATCACCTATGATCCCCGCAAGGCGGCGGTGCGGCAGGTGCTGCTCGAGCACTCGACGCACACCGTGGCCAATGTCCTGGCGGCGGGCATCGCGCTGCAGGAGAACGGTGTCTACGGCAGGGCCATCACCGAGTTCAACAGCTTCCTGCGCGACTATCCCGAGAGCCCGCACGCCCCGGAGGCGCAGCTGCGCGTCGCCGTCTGCCTCGAGTCGCAGAAGGACTACGTGCATGCCAAGGAGCGCTTCCTCGATCTGGCCAATGCCGGCAAGCAGGACCGCGAATACCGCCTGACCGCGCTCTTCCACGCCTGGAGCTGCTGCCAGAGCACCAACGATTACGATACCGCCGAGACTCTCTTCGCGCAGATCCGCCAGGAGTACGACCTGCATGCGCTGGTCTCGTCGATCCCGGACGACCTCCTGGTCCAGGTCCTCGACACCTACTTCGACCGCGCCTCGACCCTGTCGAGCACCGCGCCCGAACGCGCCGCCGAGTTGTACAAGACCGGCATCGAGCTGGCCGAGTACCTGAACATCGCCGGCAAGATCAGCCAGGGCCGAACCGGGGCCGGCGATGTCCTGCTCGGCATGGGCCAGCTCGAGGACGCCAAGAAGCTGTACTATGCGGCGGCCATCGACCAGTCGCTGAGCCTGGATGACCGCCTGAAGGCGACCTTGAAGACCGCCGAGGTCGAACGCCTGCTCGACCACCCGGACGTCGCGGAAGCCAAGTACCAGTCGGTGCTGGCCAGCCCCCTGAAGGGCGATCCGCCGCAGCTGGCGCGCCTCTACCTGGGGGATCTCTACCTGCAGCAGGGCGAGCGAGCCCGCGCCCTGGAGCTGTGGAAGGCCTCGCCCGAGTCGACCTCGCTGCCTGGTCAGATCATGGCGCGCCTGGTCTCCGGCAAGGGCCCCCTGCCGAGCACCTCCGATCCGTGGTACCTCAATGACGTCGAGTACTTCACCGCCCGCCTCGGCCTGCTGACCGGGCAGACGGCCCACTACCGTGATGACTTGCGCGAAGCGGTGCGCATCGGACCGGCCTACGATTGGCCCACCCCTCTGGCCAAGCACCTGCTCGAACTGCCCTTGCCGCCAACGGGACCGGATGCGTCCGAGATGCATGCGGTGCCGGTGGTGATCGCCCCGGCCGCAGTCCCGGTGGCTCCTGCGCAGCCGCCCTCAGGCCCGCCTGCCAGCACCATGTCCGCGACGGCCACCGCTGCGGCTCAGAAGGCGCCAGGCGCGCCCGCAGTGGCGCCTACGGCCCCATCCCCACGCGGGACGGCCGCGACGCCTGCGACGGCGCCGTAGCGGACGAGAGGCGACTCAGTCGTCGTCCTCGTCTTCCTTGACCTCGTCATCGCCGAGGTCCTCTTCCATGTCCTCGTTCTCATCGTTGACCGTGTCGAGAAATTCATCGAGAGCGTCGCGGATGGCTTCGTTGATCCGATAGCCTTCGCTCTTGAGGAGCTTGACGATGTCTTCTTCCAAGCCCATGGGCGACTCCTTATGGCTTACCTATAGGCGCTGGCGGGAGATGCCAGACATGACTGCACGGGACCCAACGCCCAGGACAGCACCACCGCGGGGGGCAAGCTCTGGGGTGTATGCGTAGAGCGGCGTCCGCTCAGTGTCAACACCGCTTTCAAGCATCCCCGGACCGGCCCTCGCGGGCCTGCGGTGCGCATAAGGCCAGCAGCTGGGCCTCGTAGGCGTCGACGATCGGGTCGGGGGAGAACATTTCAGCGCGTTTGCGCGCCGCCAGGCGCATCCGCTGGAAGCGCGGCTCATCCTCGAGCAGGTTGGCCGCCAGGGTCCCCAGGCAGATGTCGCTGCCCTCCGGGCAGAGGATGCCGCTGATGCCGTCCTCGACGACCTCGGGCAGGCCGCCGGCGTGGTAGCCGAGCACCGGCACGCCGCACGCCATGGCCTCCAGGGCTGCCAGGCCGAAGCTTTCAGCCCGGCTGGGCAGGAAGAACAGATCGGAGGCCTGGAGGATCGGCTCGGGCTTCTGCTGGCCGAGCAGGCGCAGGTCCTGGCGGATGCCCAGCTCGCGCGCCAGATGCTCGGCCTTGGGCAGTTCCGGACCGTCGCCGACCAGGGCGAGGATCGCCGGCATGCGCTTGCGCAGCACCGCGAAGGCCCGGACCACCTCTTCGATGCGCTTGACTGGACGGAAGTTCGAGACGTGGGTGATGACCTTGCAGCCGGGAGGGGCCAGCATCGCCCGGGCGGGCTGGGCGAGATCGACCTTGAAGCGTTCGATGTCCACGAAGTTCGCGATCGGGCGGATGCGGCCGGGGGCGGTGCCGAAGTACGCGTCGGTCTCCTTGGCCAGCCACACGCTCGGCGTGGTGAGGAGATCCTGCCGGACGATCGCGAAGCGGGTCAGCTCGAAGAAGCCGCGCTCCCGGCCGACCAGCGTGATGTCGGTGCCGTGCAGGGTGCAGACCAGCTTGAGGGTGCGGTTGGGCTGCTTCTCACGCAGCACCTCGCGCGCCATGAGGGCGGCGATGGCATGCGGGATGGCATAATGGCTGTGGATGAGCTCGACGTCATATTCCTCGACGATCTCGATCAGCTTGTTGGTGAGATTCAGCTCATACGGCGGATAGCGGAAGAGCGGGTACTCGCCGACCTCGACCGCATGGAAGGAGAGGTTGGGACGGAAGTTGTCGAAGCGAAACGGCAGATCGTAGGAGATGACATGCACCTCATGCCCGCGATCGGCCAGGCGCATCGCCAGCTCCGCCGCGACCGCGCCGCTGCCGCCGTAGGTCGGATGGCAGACCACGGCCAGGCGCATGGGACGTGTCACGTCACTTGTCGCCGGGGACGACGAGCGTATCCGGGGTCGGCGGGGCGGCGATCGGGTCGACCGTGGCGCGCTTGGGCTGCGGACCGCTGGGCGTGGCAGTCGTGCCCGCTGCGCTGGACTCGGTGGTGTCGGTGGTGTCGGTCACGCCCGTGGCGCCTTGGGCATCGGCGCTTCCGGTCTTGTGCAGGATCGGCTGGATGATCATCCCGTCACTGGGCACCACGTCGCTCCTGGTCCAGGTATCGTAGCCATCGAGTGCGATGGCGACGGTATGCGGGCCGGTGGTCAGCGTGGCCTTGGACGGGGTGGTGCCGGCGGCGGCGCCATCGATGGTGATGGCGGCCTTAGACGGATCGCTGTCGATCTCGACGGCCACCTTGGCAGCCGCGACGGTCGCCGCGGCCGGCGTTGCGCGGCCCTCGATGACGGTGGCGAGCGCACCCACCAGGGTGGTGCAGGCGTCCCAGGCGGCGGCGCTCGCGGGCGGCTTGGCGCTGGCGATGCCCTGATCGCTGGTGGCGGGCGCGTGCCCGAGGGCCTTCTTGTCGAAGATGGTCGCACCGCTCGGGTCGAGCGCCTTCATCTCGACCGTGGCCTGGACCGTGTCCGGGGTGCTCTTGGCATCGATCGCGAGGACGGTGGTCAGGACCACGAGGCTGGCGTCGGAGGCGGCCGGGACAGAGCCGTCCTTCCACTCCTGGGCGTCCGAGTCCGGCAGGTTGGCGGGCGCCAGGCCGTCGACCTGGGCATCCTTCCAGACCAGGCGCGCCGCGAGGTCGGAGGTGAAGCCGGTGCGGGCGGCCGGATTGATGCCCGCGAGTGGACCGAGCGCGACCGGCGCGAAGAAGATCTTGTCCTTGTCCTGATCCTTGGCGGCTGCGGAGGCATCGGTGGTCGTATCGGTGCCGGCCGCGGCGGCATCGGCGCTGCTGGCGGTGGCTGGGCCATCCCCCGGCTCGTTCGCCTCGCTATGGCCGCGCATGGCGCAACCGGCTGCAAGCGTGGTGAGCAACAACATGCAAGGGAACGCGGCACGTTTCATGCAGCGCAGTATGTGATCCCGTCGAGCTAGGCAACGTTCGAAGCCGGGAGCTGATCATGGAGGAACATGCCCATGCCATCGGCAGGTTCGTCGGCTGCGGGAGCCGAGATGGCATCGCGCTCGGCAGCCTGCCTCGCCGCCCGACGCGGCTCGGCCTGGTCCATCACGACCGTCGCTGCGGATCGTCAGCCGCGACCAGGCGGCGGCGGAGCCGTTGATGGACCCATCCGGCCAATGATGTCATGCGCTTGTCATCACCTGCCAGAAGCGCTGCGCTGTGCCTAATCCGGAGGTAGGGACGCCGCCGGCCGGCGCACCGGTCGCATGCTCCGCTCGGTCGACATCGGGTGGGGCGATCGGCCAGATCCCGTTCATGCAGCCCGGTCACCCTCCTGCCGGTCGGCGATGCGGATGGCGCCATGCTCTGAGCGTGTTGGCGTCCAGGCGGCTGACAGGTGCCTCTGACCAGGCTCACAGATCGGCATATGTCGGCGCAAAGACCGTAAACTATTACCGCAGTCGATTATCCGCAGCCCTCGGGCGCCAGCGCCACCGCTCGTTCCAGAAGTCTCAGAGAGGCTCGAGCCGACGCAGGGACTGCTGCAGGCGCGTGCGCATGACCTGCCGGCGCCGGCGCATCGCCAGACGCAGGCCACGCAGACTTGCTCGGAGAACCCATGAGGGTCCGCGTCGCGGGATGGCGCATGACGTATTCAATTCCGATGAAAAGCACGGCGACGGCGCCGATGGCCAGAGAGCCGCTGAGCGCCTGCCAGTCGTCGATCATGGCGCCTGTGCCCGGGCCGGCCAGAGACGCCGCGCTCAGTGGCGAGACGATCGTGAGCAGGCACATGCCATTGCTGCAGCGTACCATCGGCCGCGCCCAGTCCCGCTGATACGAAAGACCGATGGCGAGCACGATGGAGAGGATGGCGAAGACAGCGGTGATGGCTCCGACCAGGGACCAGATGCCCTGCACCAGATACACGGTCGCGATGATGCCGATCGCGCGCCGCACGTGACGCCTATCCGGCGACGGCCGGCACGGGCAGCGGTGTGGCTGTCGGGGATGTGGCCTCGACCCCATCCGCCGGGGCGCCCGCCTTGACCTCCTCGGGCTTGTCCATCTCCTCGCCGACGGTGTGGCGCATGACCTCGTCGACGGACGTCACGCCGCGCATCGCATTGAGCAGCCCGCAGCGGCGCAAGGTGATCATGCCGGTGTCGATCGCCTTCTTGCGGATCTCGATGGCGGTGCCGCCGGCGATGATGCAGCGGCGGATCGCGTCGTTCATCTCGAGACACTCGACCAGGGCGAAGCGGCCCTTGTAGCCGTTCGAGCAGAGGCTGCAGCCGACCGGCTTGGAAAGCTTCAGGCCTTCGATCTCCTCGGGCAAATAGCCGATCTCAAGCAGCTGCTCGCGCGTCGGATACTCGTTCTTGGGCATGTCGACCTTGCAATTCTTGCACAGCTTGCGCCCAAGGCGCTGGGCAAGGATGGCGAGGATGGTCGAGGCGGCCAGGAAGGGCTCGATGCCCATGTCGAGGATGCGCGAGATGGTCGAAGGCGCGTCGTTGGTATGCAGAGTCGACAGCACCAGATGGCCGGTCAGGGCGGCCTTCACCGCGATCTCGATGGTCTCCTGGTCGCGGATCTCACCGATCATGATGGTATCGGGGTCCTGGCGCAGCAGCGCGCGCAACGCCGAGGCGAAGGTCAGCCCGCGCTTGGGATTGACGTGGCACTGGTTGATGCCCTCGATCTCGTACTCGACCGGGTCCTCCACGGTGTTGACGTTGTCCTCCGGGGTCATGACCGTCTTGAGGCAGGAATAGAGGGTCGTGGACTTGCCCGAGCCGGTCGGCCCGGTGACGAGCATCATGCCATAGGGCGAGGACAGGGCGCGGTTGAGGATGTCGAGCGTCTGCTGTTCGAAACCGATCTCCTTCATGTCCTTGAGGTTGCCTTTGGCGAGCAGACGCATGCATATCTTCTCGCCGTGCACCACCGGCAGGGAGTTGACGCGCACGTCGACCTTCTTGCCATCCATGGTCACCTGGATGCGGCCGTCCTGGGGCTTGCCGCGTTCCGCGATGTTCATGGTGTCCGTCATGATCTTCAAACGCGAGATCATGGCGCGTTCCAGGCGCTTGGGCAGGTCCATGACCTCGGTCAGCACGCCGTCGCAGCGCAGACGGATGCGCACGCGCTTCTCGAAGGGCTCGATGTGGATGTCGGAGGCGCCGCGCTTGATGGCGTTGGAGAAGATCTGCTTCACGACCTTCACCGCCGGCGAGTCGTCGCCTTCGGAGGAGAGGTCGGAATCGTCCTTCTGGCCCTCGTTCTCCTTGTTGGGATTCTTGGAATCCTCGAGCGTCAGCTGGTCGCCGATGTCGTCGAGATCCTCCAGGAGCTGCTCGACCGCCTTCTCGCTGGCGTGGTAGGCCAGCTCGATGGCCTTCTGGATGGCGCGCTCGCTGGAGACGACCGGCAGGATCTGGCGCTTGAGCTGGAGCTTCAGATTGTCGACCATCACCACGTCGTAGGGATTGGCGACCGCCAGGGTCAGGTACTCGCCGGTGACGGCCAGCGGCAGGATGCAGTGGTACTTGGCGATGTCCTCGGTGATCAGGTCATTGCCATGGTTGGTCTCCTTGAGCGACTCCATGTCGACCTTCATCTTGTCGAGATCAAGCGCCGGCCAGCCGGAGTCCTCTGAGACCATGCCGATGAGCGTCAGCTCATCGATGACGCTTTCATTGACCACCGTCGAGGCCAGCAGCAGGCTTTCCTTGTTGGCCTTGTCGACCAGCGCCTGGAGCGCCTTGTCCTCGATCAGGTTGTGCTTGCGCAGCAGGATCGCGAGCTTGCGGTTGTAGCCGATCACATTCGCCATGGGGATGCACCTCCGCTGCGGAAACGATCATCCATCGGCCGAATCTGCTGAGTCAGCTGAGCCGGCTGAAGAACGTGTGCTTGTGGCATGCCGCTCATAGCCCGTGCGCCTTGAGGACGGTGTTGATCTCGCTCATCTTGGTGAGGAAGACCTGCAGGCTGCAGCCGGTCTGGGTCTCGATCTGCTTGAAGACGTCCTCGGAGAGCAGCCCGGCGATGGCGATGACCAGCACCGAGCCGATCGAGTCCATCGGCACGAACTGGAAGCGGCGCATCATCGCCGGATCGAAGATCTCGAGCAGCTCCTTGGGGATGTTGTAGTTCGAGGGCTTGATGAAGGGGATGCCGAACTGCGAGACCAGCACCGAGACCATCTTGTCCTCGGTGATCAGGTTCTGCTGCACCAGCGTCTCGCCGAAGAGCAGTCCCGACTGGTGCTGCATGCGCAGCGCGTCCTGGACCTGGGCATCGGTGAGCAGGCCCTGCTCGACCAGCAGCTCGCCAAGGCGCTTGCGCGTCAGGCGGTTCAGCGAGACCATGCATCGCTCCTGGCCGAGGCCTGGCGGCCGGACCGGTCACCGCTGATGGCACGACCCAAAGGGAATGCGCTCATTTGCTGACCACCACGCCGTCGCGATTGGCCATGCGCTTGAGGTCCTCGCCATCGGAGCTGCGCGCCATGGCCTCATCCCAGACGATCAGGTTGGCCTTGTAGAGCTCGAAGAGGCTCTGGTTGAGCGTCTTCATGCCGGTCTTGGCGCCGGTCTGGATGTGCGAGAGGATCTGATGGCACTTGTCCTCGCGGATCAGGGAACGGATGGCCGAGTTGGGGATCATGATCTCGGAGGCCATCACCCGGCCGCGGCCGGTGGCACGCGGCAGCAGCTGCTGGCAGAATACCCCTTCGAGCACGAAGGACAGCTGGGTGCGGATCTGGTTCTGCTGGAAGGCCGGGAAGACGTCGATGATGCGGTTGATGGTCTGCACGCAGTCGGAGGTGTGCAGCGTCGCGAAGGTCAGATGCCCGGTCTCGGCGAGGGTCAGCCCGGCCTCGACCGTCTCCTTGTCGCGCATCTCGCCGATCAGCACCACGTCCGGATCCTGGCGCAGCACGCGCCGCAGCGCCTGGTTGAAGCCCTGCGTGTCGGTGCCGACCTCGCGCTGGTTGACCAGGCTCTGCTTGTTGCGATGCACGAACTCGATCGGGTCTTCGATGGTGATGATGTGGTTGCGCTGGCTGGAGTTGATGAAGTCGATCATCGAGGCCAGGGTCGTGGACTTGCCCGAGCCGGTGGCGCCGGTGACCAGCACCAGTCCGCGGCTGAGCTCGCAGAGGTGCTTGCAGACCATGATCGGCAACCCGAGCTGGTCGAAGGTGAAGATCTCGTAGGGGATGGTGCGCAGCACCGAGCCGACCGCGCCGCGCTGGAAGAAGACGTTGACGCGGAAGCGGCCGACGCCCGCCAGGCCGAAGCTCATATCGAGTTCGAGGTCCTGCTCGAAGCGGGAGATCTGCGGTCCGTCGAGCACCGAGTAGACGAGCTTCTTGGTCTGCTCCGGCGACATGACCTCGGTCTGGGGGATCTCGAGGAGGCTCCCGTCGATGCGCGTGCGCGGCGCCGAGCCGGCCGAGATGTGCAGATCCGAGCCTCCACGCTCGACCATCGTGCGCAGCAGTTCCTCCATCGTGATCATTCCACACTCCCTTGCGCAGCCGTGCGTGCCGCCACCCCCTGATGGTGGCATCAAGTGGCAGAGGACGCAAGACCTTCGCCGACGCCTGGAGGGCTGTGGCGGCCGCTGCGGCCTAAACTTGGAGCATAGCACCACGCCCACCCCGGCCGTGGACCCAGAGCGCTCCGACATGACCGCAGGTGATCGCATGGAATGATGCATGGAATGATGCATGGAATGATGCAACTGCTCACGCGTGGCCCGCCCATGGTACCCGACCTGGTGAGGATGGCGACCCGGGTTGAGAACGGGCATGGGATCGCTGCTCCCGCCCATCACCCTCCGACGACTAATGTCTGAGTTGATAGTAGATTCTTGAAACGATCCTCCGCTGACCGGGATTAGCAGGGAGTGCCCATGACCACAACCGCATCCGTCCAGGGACCTGCCGAGGCTCTCCGCCGCTTGGCCGAGGGGCGTGACCCGCAGGCGTGGGCCTGGCTGTTGGCGGAGCTAGGACCGGAGATCCAGCGGATCGCCAGACGATTGACGGACGATGCCATGAGCGCCGATGATGCGGTGCAAGAATGCCTGCTGATCCTGCGTGACCATGCGGGGAAGTTCCAGCCGCGGGCGAATCCGGACCACGATGCGAGACTGTGGATCCTGCGTGTGGCGGCAACCACGGCGCTGAAGCTGCGCCGTTCACAGCGACGACGTGTCCGTCATGAACGGCGGGCAGAACCTCCTGCACCTCATCCGCATGCGATCGATGCCATGGAGCGTGAGGAGACGACGATGCAGCTGCACACAGCGCTCAGCCAGCTGCGCGAGCAGGAACGGCTGCCCATCGTCCTGCATGTCGTCACCGGCTTGACGGTGAGCGAAACTGCCGAGGTGCTGGGATGGCCAGCCGGCACCGTGAAGGTGCGCATTCACCGAGGCCTGGCCCGTTTGCGCGAACGCCTGCACCGCTCTGGGAGCGAGTTGAACCTGGCAACTATCTGGCAGATGAGCGCCAATGATCCTCCCGTCCCCCTGCTCGCGCACGCCCCGGCCTTGTTGAGCGCTCCGTTGACCTCATCCGCGCTCCCCAGCGCCGCCTTCACCCTCCTGCCCATGGCCTCCCTCGCCCTGCTCTCCAAGGTCCTGCTCGGGCTGCTGGTGGTGGTGGCGGCGATCACGGCCACCGGCTTCGCCGGGCGGCATTGGCAATGGCGCTCATCCGGCCTATCCGCACGGCAGCTGCCGTCCCCCGCCGTTGTCCGGGCTGACGCTGCGCCGGTAGCACCAGCCGCTGGCCCCGTCGACAGCGATGATATCGATCCGCAACCGCATGCCTGGCTGGACGACGAAGAATACGCCCGACGTCGCGCGAAATACCTGCTAAATGAGCCTGCCGCAGAACGCGCCGCAACCCGGCCGGCCTGGGGCCTGCTGATCCGCGCCATTGCGCCCCATGCTCCACAGGCGGCGTCGCTTGACCTTCAGGCGGGAGATCTGCTGCTGATGCAGAATGGCCATCCCCTGATGGGGACCGAGGATCTCAAGGCCGGGGACCATACCCGGACCATCACCGTGTTGCGACCCTCCACCGGAAAGAGCCGGGACGTGGTGGCGGCTCCTGGACCGCTGGGGATCATCCTGGTTCCGGACTGGCGACCGGAGCTGCCCCTGCTCGCGGGAGAGCCACGGTCAGTCGCGCGTGATGATCTCTACGTCGCCTGTGTCGCGCGCGACAGTGACCGCCAGCTGGCTGAGACGGCCCTCGTGCATGCCGCTGCGGCCCATCTCACGCACGAACCCTACTGGAGCGTGTTCGCGCAGCTCCTGAACGACAGCGGCCGCTATGGCGGAGCGATTCGCGCCATCCACCATGCGGCCGAAACCACCGAGTTCGGGGAGATCCCGCCCTTGTGCCAGATCTGGACCGCGGCTTGTCTCGCGGGAGCGCGATATGACGAGGCCGGCCATCCACCCCGGTACATGGGGCTGATGGTGCCATCGCCCCGGGTCCATGTCGCAGCCGCCGAACGTGCCCGATGCCTGCCGTCCATCGCAGCCGCCGGTCAGATCATAAAGGACGTGCGTCGCCAGGCGTCCTCACCGGCCGCAGGCCCAATCGAGCGGGGATTGACGATGGGCGATGGCACGCACGGCGGTGCGTGGTCGTGGAACAACCCCGCCTGGACCTTCACCACCACCGAACCGGTGATGCCATCACGCGATCAGGTGGTGATGTTCGATGTGGCGCTGCCGCTTCCTGGGGAAGGTTATCCAGCGCTGCGGGTCGGATTCCTGGACCGTGACCCCGGCGACCGGGACTTCTTCACGCTGACCTCCGGTCACCCGCTTGACGAACCGATCGATGTCATCCTGCATGCGGCAGGGTATTGTGAGCTCGGGGCACGAGGCCTGGACGTGGTAACCCTGCATCCAGCGGCGCTGAGCGCTGGCCTCGGGCAGCCCCTGCACGTCGCCCTCTGGTGGTTCCACGATTGGTGGGAGTTCGACCTCGATGGCGTGCCGCTGGCCTACGGTCCGGCTGTCAAGCCGGTGCAGCACCCTCTTCGCCTATTTCTGGAGAGCTTCTCCGGCTCCGGACGCATCACCGCCTTCGAGTGCCGCGACCTCAGTGATGCCCCCGCCCAACTCCCCACGCATGAGCGCGGCTTCTGAGGTCATGCGCAGTCGAAAACCGCACTTCCTTCTCACTCCGGCACCCTTCTTCTATTCAATGGCCGTTGGCGGTGCGCTTGCGGGCCGGGGAAGAGCGCGCCGCCGCGCGGGCGACCTGCGCCTGGCGGCGCTTG
>Ga0302314_10012052_pt1 | contig 15010 bp, 11 predicted proteins | sample III_Palsa_N2_3_FD_200533 | JGI IMG/M metagenome (GOLD analysis project Ga0302314, IMG submission 200533) | Peat permafrost microbial communities from Stordalen Mire near Abisko, Sweden - III_Palsa_N2_3 | ecosystem: Environmental > Terrestrial > Soil > Palsa > Peat permafrost | place: Sweden... | reverse complement strand
GCCGAGTCCGTTGTATGCCGGCTTGGCCAGCCTCGTCGACTTGGTGGACAGGTACACCAGCGGCCACGTCACCAGGAACACCACGACGATGTCGAGGATCGTGGTGAGCCCCAGCGTGAACGCGAAGCCCTTCACCTGGCCGATCGCCAGGAAGTACAGCACGGCGGCGGCCAGGAACGTCACCGCGTTACCCGACACGATCGTCTTACGGGCCCGCCCCCAACCGCGGGGAACCGCCGAACGGAACGTCTTGCCCTCACGGATCTCGTCTTTGATGCGTTCGAAGAACACCACGAACGAGTCGGCCGTCGTGCCGATACCGATGATCAAACCGGCGATGCCGGCCAGGTCCAGGGTGTAGTCGATATAGCGTCCAAGTAACACCAGGATGGCGAAAACCATTGCCCCAGAAGCCACCAACGACAGGGCGGTCAGCAGTCCCAGCACCCGGTAGTAGAGCAACGAGTACACCAGCACCAGCGCCAATCCGATGGCGCCACCCAGCAGACCTGCCCGCAGTGACGTCAAACCCAATGTCGCAGAGACGGTTTGGGCTTCTGACGACTCGAACGACAACGGCAGTGAGCCGTACTTGAGCACGTTGGCGAGCTCCTTGGCTGAGCTCGCGGTGAATGCCGGGTTGCCACCGGTGATCTGGGTACGGCCACCGGGAATGGCCTCGCGGATCTGCGGCGCACTGACCACCTGCGAGTCCAGCGTGAACGCGGTCTGCGTGCCGATGTGCGCGGCGGTGAAGTCCGCCCAGGTGTTGGCGGCCCCACTCTTGAACTGCACGTCGACGATGTAGCCGCCGCTGTGCTGATCCATCCCCGAGGAGGCGTTGTCGATCTGGTCGCCACTGATGATCGACGGCGCCAACAGATACGCCTGCGTGTGCTGCTTGTCGCAGGTCACCAGCGGCAGACTGGGGTCGTCGTTGCCCGCCAGGATGTCTTCTTGCAAGCAGCGGGTGGCCTCATACTGCAGCGCCAAGAACTGCACACCTTTGTTGGTGCTCTGCCGCCATTCGCGTTCCTTATAAATGCGCTCGGCGAGGTCTTTCCGCGGATCGGGCGGACCTGGCTGAACCGCTGGAAGGGCCGGTGCCGGAGCAGGCGGCGCCGGTGCCGGCGACGGCGGCGGGTCTTGCGGATACGGCCGGGGCTGCGGCGGAATGGCCGGCTCGTCGGGATACGCGGGAAACTCAGGTAGCGCGGGCAGGTTGCCCGGCGCGGGCGCTCCACCGGCCCCGGGTTGTGGAGCAGACGGAACCGCCCGCTGGCCGCCGGGCCCGTTGCCGGGAGCCGGCGCGGCTCCTGGCGGTGTCGCGCCACGCGGAACCGTGCCGGGCGCAGTTCCGCCGGGCACGCGACCCTGGGGCAGCTTCGGCCGGCCTTGCGGCGCAGGCAGTTGCGGGCCTCGCGGCGCCCCGGCGTTGTCTGCGGGCAGCGCGTTGATCACCGGGCGGATGTACAGCCGGGCGGTCTGGCCGAGATTGCGCGCCTCGTTGCCGTTGGTGCCCGGGACCGTGATGACCAGGTTGTCGCCGTCGACGATGACCTCAGAGCCCGAGACACCAAGACCGTTGACCCGGGCACTGATGATCTGCTGGGCCTGCGACAGTGCCTCGCGCGACGGCCGCGAATCGTCTGGCGTCCGCGCGGTCAGAGTGACCCGGGTGCCGCCCTGCAGGTCGATGCCCAGCTTCGGGTTCGCCTGCTTGTTGCCGGTGAGAAACACGAGCAGGTAGGCGCCGATGAGCAGAAGCAGGAATACCGCCAGGTAGCGGGAGGGGTGCTCCGGCGCCGAAGGCGATGCCACGTGTTGAATCTCCTCTGCTCATCCGCGATCCGCTTGCCCGGCTCGTCGCGCTGCTGTGCCCTGCGCGCCGATCAGTTCGACTGCACCCGCAAAAGGGTACGTGCCAGGTCGCCGACCTCAATCCCTGGGCAGTCGCTCCGGGTCGTCGGCGAGATCGTCAACCTCTTCGGCATCAGTGTCCAGGATCTCCGGCTCGATACGGTCCCTTATCGCCAGCTTCATCCAGGTTGTGACCACGCCGGTCGCGATCTCGAGGTCCACATCGTCGTCGGTGATGCCGGTGATGGTGCCGTGCAAGCCGGAGGTGGTGTGCACGCGGTCGCCCACGCGCAGTGACTCGTGCAGGTCGATGGTGGCTGCCATCGCGCGCTTCTGCCGTCGGGAGGCGAAGTACATGAACGCCCCCATCACGACAAGCAGGGGCAAAAAGACGACCGTTTGATTCATGACGGCAAAGATCTTTCCTGGGGGTCCATGTCGGTCACCAGTGTGCCATTAGGCCGCAACGATGCTGAATCATTGAGCGATGCAGCACTTATCTGATGGAGCGACGTCTCCTTCTGCCGCTGTACGGCCTGCATCGTTGTCGCTCGTTGACGCGTTGCGCACCACCGGCGCCGTGCGCAAATTCACCGACCAGGCCGTCAACGACGCCGTGCTGGCCCGGATACTCGACACCGCCCGCTTCGCGCCGAGCGGCGCCAACGCGCAGGCGTGGCGGGTGGTCGTCGTCAAGGACGCGGCGAACCGCCGCCGGCTGCGGGACTGCTACCTGCGGGGCTCCCGCGACTACGTGGCGCTGTCCGCCGCCGGTCTGCGGCCGTGGGCGCCGACCAACGACCGCCAAGCCAAGGCCCGCGCGCTGGCCGCCGGAAGTGCCGGCGCGATAGGTGATTTTGCGGAGAAGTTTGACGAAGTCCCAGCGCTGCTCGCGCTCTTCGCCGACCTGTCGATGCTCGCGGCGGTAGACCGCGACGCGGACCGCTACACATTCGCCGGCGGTGCGTCGATCTACCCGTTCGCGTGGACCGTTCTGCTGGCCGCCCGCGACGAGGGCCTGGGCGGCGTCATCACCACGATCGCGATCCGTGAAGAAGATGAAGTGAAAGCCATCCTGGGGGCACCCGACCACATGGCGCTGGCGGCGGTGATCGCACTGGGGTATCCGGTCCGGGCACCGCGCGGACTACGCCGCCAGCCGGTCAGCTCCTTCGCTTCGGTCGATTCGATCGACGGTCCGGCGTTCGGGGTTTAGACCCGGCCGGAATGTGGCAAGCGTGAACCTGTCGCAAATCAGTGGTTAACACTGGCTCTGAGGAGGTCTGAGATGAGAAACCTTATCGGCCGATTGGCAACTGCCCTGGCGCTCGCCGCGGCAGCCTTGGCGTGCGCGATGCCTGTCGTGAGCTCGGCGGACCCACCACCACCGAACTGTGAGCCCGGCCAGTACTGGGACCCGACCGGAAGTGTGTGTCGGCCGCTGGGCCAAGGGCCGCAGCCGCTGAACTGTGACCCCGGTCAGTACTGGGACCCGACTACGAACGTGTGCCGAGAGTTGGGCCACACAGCCGCAGGATGATTCGGGGTTGCCCGGCTCCTCCGCGAGCATCGCGGCTCGCCTCGTCGCCGGGCTAGGCTGCTGACGTGACCGCCGTCGAGCAGAGCCGCCACCTTGTCACCGAAATCCCCGGCCCGGCATCGCTTGAGCTGACCAAACGCCGCGTCGCGGCGGTGGCAGCCAGCGTCGGAAAAACCATGCCGGTGTTCGCGGCCCGTGCCGCGGGCGGGATCGTCGAGGACGTCGACGGCAACCGGCTGATCGATCTGGGCTCAGGCATCGCGGTCACCACGATCGGCAGCTCCGCGCCGCGAGTCGTCGAGGCGGTGCGGGCCCAGGTCGCCGACTCCACCCATACCTGCTTCATGGTGACGCCCTACGAGCAGTATGTCGCCGTCGCCGAGCAGCTCAACCGGCTCACGCCGGGCTCCGGCGAGAAACGCTCGGTGCTGTTCAACTCCGGCGCTGAGGCGGTGGAGAACGCCGTCAAGATCGCGCGTTCCTACACCCGCAAACAAGCGGTGGTGGCTTTCGACCACGCCTATCACGGCCGCACCAACATGACGATGGCGCTGACCGCGAAATCCATGCCATACAAGAGCGGGTTTGGGCCGTTCGCGCCGGAGATCTACCGGGCGCCGCTGTCCTACCCCTACCGGGACGGGCTGATCGATAAGGAAATGGCGACCGACGGCGAGTTGGCCGCACGCCGCGCCATTGATGTCATCGCCAAGCAGGTCGGTGCGGACAACCTGGCCGCCGTCATCATCGAACCCATCCAGGGCGAAGGCGGCTTCATCGTCCCCGCCGAGGGGTTCTTGCCCGCGCTGCTTGCCTGGTGTCGGGAGAACGACGTGGTCTTCGTCGCCGACGAGGTGCAGACCGGGTTCGCCCGGACCGGAGCCATGTTCGCCTGCGAACACGAGGGCATCGAACCCGACCTGATCTGCATCGCCAAGGGCATAGCCGACGGGTTGCCATTGTCGGCTGTCACTGGCCGCGCGGAAATCATGGACGCGCCGCACTCCAGCGGCATCGGCGGCACATTCGGCGGCAATCCGGTCGCGTGTGCGGCCGCCCTGGCGACCATCGAAACGATCGAGGCCGACGGGCTCATCGAGCGGGCACGTCAGATCGAACGGTTGATGAAGGACCGCCTGCTGGCGTTGCAGGCCGCCGACCATCGCATCGGCGACGTGCGGGGCCGTGGCGCGATGATCGCCATCGAATTCGTCAACCCCGACACCGCGGAGCCCGACCCGAAGTTGACCAACGCGCTGGCCACCGCCGCCCACGCGGCCGGTGTCATCGTGTTGACGGCGGGCACGTTCGGCAATGTGGTGCGCTTTCTGCCGCCGCTGACGATCAGCGACGACCTGCTCATCGAAGGTCTCGATGTGCTGGCCGGCCTCCTGGCCGAACTCTGACATCTGGCAAAGGGTTAGCGACCTCACACTTTTACATTGGTTCGCGCCTTTCGGAAATATAGTTACCATTGCTAACGTAGTAGCTATTAGGTGCAATGGCGCACCGTAAAATTTCCCAAATTCGCAAGTTCTGAGGTTCCGTTATGTCGACTGATATCCAAGAACAGCAGGAACAACGCGCCGCGCGCTTGGCCGCCAACAACCCCGAGTTCGCCGCCGCACGACCTGACAAGGCCGTCAGCGCAGCCATCGAAGCCGCCACGCCACACCTCCCCCAGGTCGTCAAGGCCGTGCTGGAGGGTTATGCCGACCGGCCGGCGCTGGCCCAGCGCGCGTATGAACTGGTCAACGATCCCCAAACGGGGCGCACCTCCGCAAAGCTGCTGCCCTGGTTCTCTCAGGTCACCTACGGCGAGCTCTCCGAGCGGGTGGACCAGGTGTCCCGCGCGCTGGCGGGCGGGCTGATCGCCCCCGGCGACCGGGTCTGCGTGCTCGGGTTCACCAGCGTCGACTACACGACCATCGACATCGCATTGGGCGTCGCTGGCGCGGTGTCGGTCCCGCTGCAGACCAGCGCGGCGATCGCGCAACTGCAGCCGATCGTCATCGAGACCGAGCCCACCGTGTTCGCCGCCAGCATCGACTACCTGTCCGACGCGGTCGACGTCATCCTCGCCGGCGCCGAAGCCGGCCACGCCCCCGGCCGAGTGGTGGTCTTCGACTACCGTGCTGAGATCGACGACAACCGCGAGGCGCTGCAGAGCGCACAGCAGCGGCTGGCCGATCTCGCGCTGACCGTCGAGACGCTCAACGACATTTGCGACCGCGGCGCAGCGCTGCCCCCCGTCGCCACCAACGCCGCCGAGAACGACCCGCTGGCCCTGCTGATCTACACCTCGGGCAGCACCGGCGCCCCCAAGGGCGCGATGTACCCGCAGAGCAACGTCGCCAAGATGTGGAACCGCTCGACCAAGAACTGGTTCGGGCCTAGCGCCGCGTCGATCAGCCTGAACTTCATGCCGATGAGCCACGTGATGGGCCGCGGCACGCTCTACGGGACGCTCGGCAACGGCGGCACCGCCTACTTCGCCGCCAAGAGCGACCTGTCGACGCTGTTGGAAGACCTGCGCCTGGTGCGGCCCACCGAGCTGAACTTCGTGCCGCGCATCTGGGAGATGCTCTACGGCGACTACCAGAGCGAAGTCGCCCGACGGACCGCCGAGGGCGTCGACCGTCAGACCGCCGAGTCTCAGGTGATGGCCGAACAGCGCCAGGAGTTGCTGGGCGGCCGCTACATCTTCGCGATGACCGGATCCGCACCCGTATCGCCCGAGCTGCGGAAATGGGTCGAGTCGATGCTCCAAGTCCACCTGGTGGACGGCTACGGCTCGACCGAGGCCGGCATGGTTTTGCTTGACGGCGTCATCCAGCGTCCGCCGGTGATCGACTACAAGCTGGTCGACGTCCCGGATCTGGGCTACTTCGCCACCGACCGGCCACACCCCCGAGGCGAGCTGCTGCTCAAGACCCCGAACATGTTCCCCGGCTACTACAAGCGGGCCGAGACAACGGCCGACGTGTTCGACGACGACGGCTACTACCGCACTGGCGATGTGTTTGCCGAAGTCGCTGCCGACCAGTTGGTCTACGTCGACCGGCGCAACAACGTGCTCAAGCTGGCGCAGGGTGAATTCGTCACGCTGGCCAAGCTGGAAGCCGAGTTCGGCAACAGCCCGCTGGTCCGCCAGATCTACGTCTACGGAAACAGCGCTCAGCCCTACCTCGTGGCGGTCGTCGTGCCGACGGATGCGAACGCGTCGAAGTCGGACATCGCCGAATCACTGCAGACCGTCGCCCGTCAGGCGAACCTGCAGTCCTACGAGGTTCCACGCGACTTCATCATCGAGACAAGGCCTTTCACGCTGGAGAACGGGCTGTTGACCGGAATCCGCAAACTGGCGTGGCCGAAACTCAAGCAGCACTACGGTGAGCGCCTTGAACAGCTCTACGTCGACTTGGCCGAAGGCCAGGCCAATGAGTTGTCCGAGCTGCGGAGCAGCGGCGCCAACGCCCCGGTGCTGGAAACCGTCAGCCGGGCCGCGGCGGCCATGCTCGGTGCGTCCAAGTCCGACCTCACGCATGACGCCCACTTCACCGACCTGGGTGGAGACTCGTTGTCGGCGTTGACATTCGGTAACCTGCTGCACGAGATCTTCGACGTCGACGTGCCGGTCGGTGTGATCGTCAGCCCGGCGAACGACCTGCAGGCCATCGCCAACTACATCGAGTGTGAGCGACAGGGCAGCAAGCGGCCCAGCTTCGCCTCGGTGCACGGTCGTGAAGCCGCCGAAGTGCACGCCAGCGACTTGACCTTGGACAAGTTCATCGACGCGGCAACGCTGTCCGCCGCACCCGAACTGCCTGGACCTGCCACTGAGGTGCGCACCGTGCTGCTCACCGGCGCAACAGGTTTCCTCGGCCGCTACCTGGCGCTGGACTGGCTGGAGCGGATGGACCTGGTCGACGGCAAGGTGATCGCCCTGGTGCGTGCGAAATCAGACGAGAACGCCCGGGCACGGCTGGACAAGACGTTCGACAGCGGCGACCCGACGCTGCTGGCGCACTACCGCGAGCTGGCGGCCGACCACCTCGAGGTCATCGCCGGCGACAAAGGCGAGGCCAACCTCGGCCTGGACGACGCGACCTGGCAGCGGCTGGCCGACACCGTCGACCTGATCGTCGACCCGGCCGCCCTGGTCAACCACGTGCTGCCCTACAGCGAGTTGTTCGGCCCCAACGCGGTGGGCACTGCCGAGCTGTTGCGGATAGCACTGACCAGCAAGCTGAAGCCCTTCACCTACGTGTCGACGATCGGCGTGGGCGATCAGATTCAGCCCGGCAAGTTCGTCGAGGACGCCGACATCCGGGAGATCAGCGCTACCCGCATGATCAACGACGGCTACGCCAACGGTTACGGCAACAGCAAATGGGCCGGCGAGGTCCTGCTGCGGGAGGCGCGCGACCTGTGTGGCCTGCCGGTCGCGGTGTTCCGCTGCGACATGATCTTGGCCGACACCACGTACGCGGGCCAGCTGAACCTGCCGGACATGTTCACCCGCCAGATGCTCAGCCTGGTCGCCACCGGTATCGCGCCCGGCTCGTTCTACGAGCTCGACGCGGACGGCAACCGCCAACGCGCCCACTACGACGGCCTGCCAGTGGAATTCATCGCCGAGGCCATATCGAGTTTGGGCGCCCAAGTGGTGGACGGGTTCCAGACCTACCACGTGATGAACCCGTACGACGACGGCATCGGCTTCGACGAGTATGTCGACTGGCTCATCGACGCGGGCTACTCGATTCAGCGGGTCGGCGACTACGCCGCCTGGTTACACCGATTCGAGATGACGCTGCGGGCCCTGCCCGAACGGCAGCGTCAGTACTCGCTGTTGCCTTTGCTGCACAACTACCAGCGGCCGCAAACCCCGCTGAACGGATCGATGGCTCCGACCGATCGGTTCCGCACCGCGGTGCAAGAAGCGAAAATCGGTCCGGACAAAGACATTCCACATGTCTCGCAGCCGGTGATCGTCAAGTACGTCACCGACCTGCAGCTGCTCGGACTGCTCTGAGTTAAAGCTGAAGCCGATCGCCGCCTATCCGGGTGGCGATCGGCTTCATGCCGTTATGACGTCAGTGACTCGTCACGCCCGCGCTGCGCCGACGGAATAGGCCGCTTTTGCTCTCCCGCCGGTGCTTTTGCGGTGCGGCGCTATTCAGCACTGTGGTGGCCGCGTTCTCTGTGAACGCGTCGTAGGTATGGGTGGCAGGCACCGGATCGGCGTTGGGGGCGAATGCGAGGTCGCGCGCCATCCGGGCCGACACCCGCGCCAACACCGCTCCGCCGAAGAAGACAATGAGTGCGCCCAGGCCAGAGAAGGACGCGATCTCGATCGCGGCGCGCTTGGCGTCCGTCGCGGCGATCGGATGGCCGACGTCGCCGAGTCGCAGAGTCGGTGCCAGGGTGCAGCCGACGACGAACCACGCGCCCGCGATGACCGCTAACCAGCCACCGAACATCGCAGTGGCGCGGTTCCCTGACACCAGTAGAAGGAAGCCGCCTATCGCAGCGGTGACGCCGGGGAATACCTCCAGCCAGGCACGTGCGGTGCTCCACACCCACACCTCGCCAGGGGTGTATGCGAAATGGAAGTAGGGCCCTACGAATGGAACCAACGCCCCCCATACGCCGAGAATGATCAAGAGCAAACCGCTCACCGCGCCACGGCTGCGCGGCATGTGCAGGCTGCCGAAGCCTGTCCGCGAGTCGTTCATTACGAGTCTCCACACAGTGAAATCCTGGGTGTCGAGCGCGTTCCGGGGTACCCATGCGCGTTGGCGGCGTAACCCAGGCCCCATCAATGCCATGCCACGCTAGCTGATGACGTCGCGGCTCCCACCATGGTGCTGAGCAGCACAAACAACTCTCAGCAAGCGTTCGAAACGCGCGCGGGCAGCGTCCGTGACCGCTCTACCGGGTCTGCGAGACGAGACCGATCACCAGCAGGACGACGGCGATCACTGGGAACGTGCCCTGCGTCAGCGCCGCCCTGGCCTTGTCCGGCGCCGAGGCCAGCAACACGGCCGATGCCGCGGCCATGGATCCGACGCCGGCCAAGATGAGCGCCGCCCCGATGCCCCGATGCCCGATTTCGACGGCACCGATACCGACGCCGGTGATGATGGCCAGGAACAGGTTGTAAAAGCCCTGGTTGAACGCCAGCAGCTTGGTGGTTTCGGCCTCCTCGGCCGTTGTGCCGAACGCGGCGCGGGTGCGCTTGCTGGTCCAGGTCAGCGACTCCATCGTGAAGATGTAGACGTGCAGTAACCCGCCTAGACCTGCGAAAACCACTGCGGCGGTGATCATTGCGCTTCCTTATCCCGATGGCGGTGACCCGCTTCGCCCGGCTTCGCCGCGCTCGCGATCACCGCTACTCGAACAGTCCCGGCTGCCCTAACCCGCTGGCCCGCGGGGGCGGGGTCATCCCTAAGTGCGTCCACGCCTGCGGGGTCGCCACCCTGCCGCGCGGTGTGCGCGCGATCATGCCGGCGCGCACCAGGAAAGGCTCGCACACCTCCTCGACGGTGGTGGCCTCTTCCCCAACTGCGACCGCGAGCGTCGAGACCCCGACCGGACCGCCGCCGAAGCTGCGGGTCAGTGCGGTCAACACCGCGCGATCCAGCCGGTCGAGGCCGAGTTCGTCGACGTCGTAGACCGCCAGAGCCGACTTGGCAACGTCGCGGGTGATCACACCGTCGGCGCGCACTTCGGCGAAATCCCGGACCCGGCGTAGCAGCCGGTTGGCGATCCGCGGAGTACCCCGCGAGCGACGGGCGATCTCCGCTCCGGCCTCCGTGCCCAGTGCGATACCCAGAATTCCCGCGGAGCGGCTCAAGACCCGCTCCAACTCGGGCGGCTCGTAGAAGTCCATGTGGGCGGTGAACCCGAACCGGTCACGCAAGGGGCCGGTGAGCGCGCCGGACCGGGTGGTCGCGCCGACCAGCGTGAACGGCGCGACGTCCAGTGGAATCGACGTCGCCCCAGGGCCTTTGCCGACGATGATGTCGACGCGGAAGTCCTCCATCGCCAGATACAGCATCTCCTCGGCGGGCCGGGCGATCCGGTGAATCTCGTCGATGAACAACACGTCGTGCTCGACGAGGTTGGACAGCATTGCGGCCAGATCGCCGGCGCGCTCCAGCGCCGGGCCCGACGTCACCCGCAGCGAGGTTCCCAACTCGGCGGCGATGATCATCGCAAGCGACGTCTTGCCCAGCCCGGGCGGACCGGACAGCAGGATGTGATCCGGTGTGCCGCCGCGGTTTTTGGCGCCCTCGAGAACCAGCTGCAGCTGTTCGCGCACCCGGGGCTGGCCGATGAATTCCCCCAATGAGCGGGGCCGCAGGTTGGCGTCGATGTCGCCTTCACCGACGGTCAGGGCAGCCGATACCTCCCGGTCTTCGTCTTCTTCTTCGGAGCGACTCATTTCGTCTTACCCAGCAGCGACAAGGCGGACCGCAGCGCCGTCGATGTGGTGGCCTCGTCGTCAGCCGCCAGCACCTTGTCGGTGGCCTCTTCGGCTTGTTTGGCCGGAAAGCCAAGTCCCACAAGCGCTTCCACCACGGGACCGCGGACGCTGTGACCGTTCAACCACGGCGACACCCCGCCTGCTCCGATCGGACCGATCTTGTCGCGCAGTTCGAGCACCAGTCGCTCGGCGCTGCGCTTGCCGATGCCTGGCACCCGGGTGAGCGCGTTGACGTCACCGTCGGCGAGCGCATGGCGCAACGCGGTCGAGTCGTAGACCGCCAAGGTGGCCAGCGCGATCTTGGGTCCGACGCCAGAGACTCCCAGCAACGTCAGGAAGAGGTCGCGGGCGTCGCCGTCGGGAAAGCCGTAGAGCGTCATGGAGTCTTCGCGGACGATCATCGCCGTGATCAACCGCGCTTCACTGCCGCGGCGCAGGGTCGCGAGCGTCGACGGTGTGGCCATCAACTTGTAGCCGACGCCCGCTGCTTCGATGACGACGTGGTCGAGGGCGATATCGAGAACCTCACCGCGAACCGACGCGATCATCGTGCTGCTTTAACCTTCGTGGCGAACTTCTTGCGCTGCTCGGCGACCTTGGCCTCGGCTTCGGCCATCCGCGCGATCATCGGCGCGCGCCAGCAGTGACAGATTGCCAGCGCCAACGCGTCAGCGGCATCGGCAGGAGTCGGTTTCGCTTGTAGCCCAAGGATTCTGGTGACCATCGTGGTTACCTGAGCCTTATCGGCACGACCGTTGCCCGTCACGGCGGCCTTGACCTCGCTGGGCGTGTGGAAGTGCACGTCGATGTTGCGCTTGGCGGCCGCCAGGGCGATAACGCCGCCGGCCTGCGCGGTCCCCATCGCGGTGTTTGCGTTCTGATTGGCGAACACGCGCTCGATCGCGATCACGTCCGGCAGGTGGGTGTCCATCCAGTGGTCGACGGTGTCGCTGATCGCCAGCAGGCGGCGGTGCAACGGATCGTCGGCCGGGGTCCGGACGACATCGACGTCCAAGGCGATGATCTGCCTGCCCCGACCGTTCTCCACGACGGATAGCCCACATCGCGTCAGCCCTGGATCGACGCCCATCACCCGCACGCGGACTCCTACCTTTACCGAACGGTTGTTCGATACCTTAGCGGGCGGCGCCGACGGCGGCCGGTAAGACACGCTCGACCCACGGATTAGGGCGACCGGCTCGGATGTGTATAGCCGACGTCACTCGACAGCAACCTTAGAGAAACCTGAGAAATACCCCGCTCGGAGTTCTTTAATTAATTTACGCGACAATTTAAAGCCCGCCGCTACATGCTATTGACGCAAACGCTAAAAAGCGTCTGACCAGCTTCTGCTTATGTGTAATAACGGTTGAACGGATGATCTTTTCAATTTTTGCTTACATTACGAATACCCGAGAGGTACCTTAACTTCTTCTGAGAGCACTCAACGTTGGCAAAGGAATGATATGGCTGGTCAGCACAGCAAGCGGAGTCGTCGGTCACGCAACGCCAAGGTGCGTCGTCGTGGACGGATGGCCGGTTTCGGTACGACTGCCGGCGCTGCGCTGGCGTTCGGCCTGACCCCGTTGGCCACTGCGCCCGCGGCCAGCGCCGACGGGCTTGATGTGATTCTTGATCCCATCATCAATTCACTGTCTAGTGTCGACCCCACCTTGGGTGTGGATCTGACCGGCTGGGTCGCGGGTCTGGACTCCGCGCTGGCTGCGGCGTCCAGTGCCGACGCGTCGAGCGCCGCCACGGCGCCGCTCGACTTCACCCAGGCCTACGACACGTATATCTACGCACCGACAGAGGCCGCGGAGCAAGCTTGGATCACAAGCCCGACCGGTGAAGCGTTCGACACGTCGCTCAACACCTTCTATCACGACTTTGGTGGCACCGGCATCCTGATCGGCGATGGCGCCAACGGAACCGACGGCGGCACCATGGCAGAGGCCACCGGCGGTGCCGGGGGGCTGTGGTTCGGCGACGGCGGGACCGGCGGCACGGATTCGGCCGGTGACGGCGGGGCCGGCGGCATCGCCTATGACGGCGACGGCGGGGCCGGCGGCGCCGGCCTCGACGGCGGAACCGGTGGAACCGGCGGTGACACCGCCTACGGCATCGGCGGCGAAGGTGGCGCCGGCGGCGAGGGCACGTTCGCCGCCAGCGGCACCGGCGAAGGCGGCCAGGGCGGCGCCGGCGGCGACGCGACCGGCTCCTTCTTCGGCATCGGCGGAACCGGCGGTGAAGGCGGGACCGGCGCTGAAGGCGTCGGCGGTGACAACGGCGACTTCAACCTTTTCTCTGACCGAGCCACCATTGGCGGCGACGGCGGGATCGGCGGGACCGGCGGGACCGGCGGTGACAGCGTGGCGTACCTCGGCGACGACGGCAGCGGCGGAAGCGGCGGTAGCGGCGGCGAGGGCTTGACCGTTGGCACCGGCGCAACCGGGGGCGCCGGGGGCGCCGGGGGCGCCGGCGGTATCGGCGCCACCACCGCAGCCGGTCACGGCGGCGGTGGTGGCGGCGGAGGCGGCTACGCCGCCCTCGTCGAAACCGATGGCGGCACCGCCAGCGGCACCGCCACCGGCGGGGCAGGCGGGCTCGGCGGCGCCGGTGACACCACTGCCGCCGGTGGAGCCGGCGGCACCGGTGGCCAGGCCATCCTCGCCGGCGAGGCCCCAGGCAGTTCGGCAAGCGGCACCGTCACCGGTGGGGCCGGCGGGGCTGGCGGCACCGACGGCGGTACCGGTGGCAATGGCGGCACCGCCGACGTCTATGCCAACGGCGGCACTGTCGTCGGGATCACCGCCACCGGCGGCGCCGGCGGGGCGGGCATCGACGGCGGTGCGGGCGGTCACGGCGGCTTCGCCGCCGCCTACGGTGGCTTTTACGGGACTTACAGCGGGACCGTTGAAGGCAGCGCGTTCGGCGGGGCGGGCGGCGATGGTACCGGCGTCGGCAGCACCGGGGGCTATGGCGGCTCCGGCCAAGTCATCGCCGCCGGTGACGGTAGCAACCAGCCTGGCATGGGTCCTTACCCGGCGGGCGGAGACGCCATCTTCGCTGACGGCACCGGCACCGGCGGGGCGGGCGGCGCCGGCATCGACGGCGGCACCGGTGGCGCAGGCGGCACCGGCTTCATCGACGCCGGCAACGGTGCCGGCAACACCAGTGGCATCGCCACCGGAACCGGCACCGGCGGGGCCGGCGGAATCGGCACCGGGGCCCTCGAGACCGGTGGTTACGGCGGCTCGGGAGCGGTCATCGCTGAATACGGCGCCACCGCCGGCGGCATTGGGATCGGCGGCGCAGGCGGGGACAGCGGCGCCCCCGGCACCGATGGGACCGCCGGCGGCAGCGGCGGTTTCGGCGGTCAGGGCTGGGTGTTCGGCTTCGGCCAAGACGGCGGCCCATCCGATAGCGCTTCCGGCACCTCCATCGGCGGCGACGGCGGGAACGGTGGCGCCGGCGGCACAGACGGTGCTGTCGGCGGACACGGCGGCGACGGCGGCGCCGGCAACCTCTACCAAGGCAACCCCACCATCAATGACGCCAACTCGACTGGCGGCAACGGCGGGGCCGGTGGCAACGGCGGCACCGGAGCCACCGCCTTCGGCGGCACCGGCGGCAACGGCGGCTACGGCGACGGCCTCGCTACCAACGCCGGAACCGGCGGCACCGGTGGGACCGGCGGCAACGGCAGCGCACTCGGCACTGGCGGGGCCGGCAACGGCGGCGACGGCGGCAACGGCGAAAACGTTGTTGCCACCACCGGTCCGGCTACCGGTACCGACGGCGGCAACGGCGGCAACGCGGGCGCCACCGGCACACCCGGCACGCCCGGCACACCCAGCTTCTAGTCACGGTCCCTACGGGAGGTACAAGGCGCCCGGAGAAATCCGGGCGCCTTGTATGTCGGTTCTTTCGAGCATCTTTGACCAAATAAACTATCGGGTCGACTCATTCCCACCGAAAACGTCATACCCAATAACGACAACTGCGATCAGTTAATATCACGAGGCTAGATGTCCGTACCAACGGACGTTAGGTCGGGAGAGTGCCGTGACAACCATGCATTTCATCTCGGGTCTGCCGCGTTCGGGCTCGAC
>Ga0302314_10012051_pt1 | contig 15010 bp, 14 predicted proteins | sample III_Palsa_N2_3_FD_200533 | JGI IMG/M metagenome (GOLD analysis project Ga0302314, IMG submission 200533) | Peat permafrost microbial communities from Stordalen Mire near Abisko, Sweden - III_Palsa_N2_3 | ecosystem: Environmental > Terrestrial > Soil > Palsa > Peat permafrost | place: Sweden... | reverse complement strand
ACCAGCGCGAAGTCGGCCGCGACACCGCCTCGCTGCACATCGCGCTGAAGAACGCGCTGCGCCAGGCGCCCGACTGCATCATGATCGGCGAAATCCGCGATCGCGAGACGATGTCGATGGCGATCTCCTATGCGCTGTCGGGCCACCTGGTGCTCGCCACGCTGCACGCCAACAACAGCTCGCATACCCTTGGCCGTATCCTGTCGTTCTACACGCCGGAAGCGCGCCCCGCGCTGCTGGGCGACCTGGCCGCGGCGCTGAAGGCGATCGTCTCGCAGCGGCTGATGCGTTCCACCGCCGGCGGCCGCGTGCCGGCCGTCGAGGTGCTGCTGAACAGCCGCTTCATCTCCGAGCTGATCGAGAACGGCGACATCCAGGGCGTGCGCGAGGCGATGGACAAGTCGCTGGCCGAAGGCTCGCAGATGTTCGAGGCGGACATCGCCCGCCTGATCGGCCTGGGACTGGTCACGCAGGAAGAAGGCCTGCTGGGCGCCGACTCGCCCACCAACCTGCTGTGGCGCCTGCAGAACGACATGGCGCCGGTGTCGCGCGTCCAGGCCGCCAAGGTCGAGTCCGACGCGCCGTCGTTCACCGAGATCACGCTCGACGTGCTGCCCGAGGCCCCGCCCGTCGCGCCGCGCCAGCGCCTGGCCGGCACCGAGCACCTGCACCGCTCGAAGCACGGCTAGGAATCCCTTTCTCCGCACATGGATGCCACCCTCCTCCTGCTCGAACAACTGATCGCCCGCGCGTCCGTCACGCCGGACGACGCCGGTTGCCAGGCGCTGATCGCGCAACGGCTGGAGGCGCTGGGCTTCGCCTGCGAGCACCTGCCCTTCGGGCCAGACGGCGGCCGCGTCGACAACCTGTGGGCCGTGCGCACCGGAGCGCGCCCGGGCCCGACGCTGGTGCTGGCCGGCCACACCGACGTCGTGCCCACCGGCCCGCTGGACCACTGGCGCAGCGCGCCCTTCGTACCGACCTACCGCGACGGCAACCTGTACGGCCGCGGCGCCGCCGACATGAAGACCTCGCTGGCCGCGATGGTCGTGGCCGCCGAGGAATTCGTCGCCGCGCATCCGCGGCATGCGGGCCGCCTCGCCTTCCTGCTCACCAGCGACGAGGAAGGCCCGTCGGTCGACGGCACCGTGCGCGTGGTCGACGCCCTCGAAGCGCGCGGCGAGCAGCTCGACTGCTGCATCGTCGGCGAGCCGACCTGCGTGAAGACGCTGGGCGACATGATCAAGAACGGCCGCCGCGGCAGCCTGTCGGCGCGGCTGACGGTGGTCGGCGTGCAGGGCCACGTCGCCTACCCGCATCTCGCGCGCAACCCGATCCACGTGGCCGCGCCGGCGATCGCCGAACTGGCCGCGACGCCGTGGGATGCCGGCAACGACCACTTCCCGCCGACCAGCTTCCAGATCTCGAACATCCATTCGGGCACCGGCGCGACCAACGTCATCCCCGGCGAGGCGGTGATCGACCTCAACTTCCGTTTCTCGACGGAGTCGACGCCGGAGCAATTGAAGGCGCGCGTCGCCGAGATCCTGAACCGCCACGGCGTCGAGCACCGCGTCGCCTGGACGCTGGGCGGCTCGCCCTTCCTCACGCGACCAGGCACGCTCAGTGCCGCGCTGGTGCAGGCGATCCGCGACGAGACCGAAGGCGACGCCGGCGGCGCGGTCGAGGCCGAGCTGTCGACCACCGGCGGCACGTCGGACGGCCGCTTCATCTCGCGCATCTGCCCGCAGGTCGTCGAGTTCGGACCGGTCAACGCGACGATCCACAAGATCGACGAACACGTCTCGGTCGCGGCCGTGCCGCGCCTGAAGAACATCTACCGAACCACCATGGAGCGCCTGCTGGCGTCCGGATCGCCATCATGAAGCTCGACGACTATCTCACCCGGGCAAGCGCCCGCCTCGACGAGGCGGGCGTTTCGTTTGGGCACGGCACCACGAATTCGTTCGACGAGGCCGTCTGGCTCGCGCTGTGGGGGCTGGGCTTGCCGCTCGACGACCTCGACGCCGCGGCCCAACGCCAGCTCACCGCCGCCGAGCAAGCGAAGCTCGACGCCCTGTTCACGGCGCGCATCGAGACGCGCAAACCCGCCGCCTACCTCACCGGCGAGGCGTGGCTGCAGGGCGTGCCGTTCACGGTGGACGAGCGCGCGATCGTCCCGCGTTCGCTGATCGCCGAGGTGCTGGCCGAAGGCGTGGTCGACGCCTGGATGCCGGCCGAGATCCATCGCGTGCTCGACCTGTGCACCGGCAACGGCAGCCTCGCGGTGCTGGCCGCGATGGCGTGGCCCGACGTGGCCGTCGACGCCGCCGACCTGTCCGCCGACGCGCTGGCCGTCGCCAGGCTCAACGTGGCGCGCCACGACCTCGCCAAGCGGATCACGCTGCTGCAGGGCGACGGCCTGGCCGCCGTGCGGCGCGATCGCCGCTACGACGTGATCCTGTGCAATCCGCCCTACGTCAACGAAGGCTCGATGCAGGCCCTGCCGGCCGAATTCAATGCCGAGCCGCGCATGGCGCTGGCCGGCGGCGCCGACGGCATGGACTTCATCCGCGCGCTGCTGGCCGGCGTCGTGGCCCACATGACGCCCGAGGCCGTGCTGGTGCTCGAGATCGGCAACGAGCGCGACCACTTCGAAGCCGCGTTCCCCGGCCTCGACGTCGTCTGGCTGCCCACCCAATTGACCGACGACGCGGTGCTGCTCGTCACCCGCGCGATGCTCGCCGCGGGCCTGCCCAAGTCTTCCTGAACATGATCACGCTCCGTAACCTGCAACTGCGCCGCGGCGCCAAGATCGTCCTCGACGGCGTCAACGTCAACGTCAATCCCGGCGAGAAGGTGGGCCTGGTCGGGCGCAACGGCGCCGGCAAGTCCAGCCTGTTCGCGCTGCTGGCCGGACGGCTCCAGGCCGACCAGGGCGACTTCGAGATTCCCGCGCGCTGGCGCCTGGGCGAGGTCGCGCAGCACATGCCCGAGACCGAGGACTCGGCCACCGACTTCGTGCTCGAAGGCGACATCCCGCTGATGGAGGCGCAGCGCGAGCTGGCCGCGGCCGAGGCCGCCGAGGACGGCGAGGCGATGGCGCATGCGCACATGCTGATCGGCGAGGTCGGGGGATTCGACGCGCGCGCCCGCGCGCAGGCCTTGTTGATGGGTCTCGGCTTCAAGACCGAGCAGGTCGAGGCGCCGGTCAACAGCTTCTCGGGCGGCTGGCGCATGCGCCTGCAGCTGGCGCGCGCGCTGATGTGCCCGGCCGACCTGCTGCTGCTCGACGAACCGACCAACCACCTGGACCTGGACGCCCTCGTGTGGCTCGAAGCCTGGCTGCAGCGGTTCCAGGGCACGATCGTGATGATCAGCCACGACCGCGAGTTCCTCGACGCCATCACCGGCGTCACCATCCATCTCGACGAAGGCACGCTGACGCGCTACGGCGGCAACTACTCGACGTTCGAGGAGATGCGCGCCGAACGCATGTCGCAGCAGCAGGCCGCGCACGGCCGCCAGCAGGAGCGCGTGGCGCAGCTGCAGCGCTTCATCGACCGCTTCAAGGCCAAGGCCAGCAAGGCCAAGCAGGCGCAGAGCCGCGTGAAGGCGCTGGCGCGCATGGAGCGCATCGCACCGGTGCTGACGTCGGCCGACTTCTCGTTCGAGTTCAAGGAACCGAAGAGCCTGCCCAACCCGATGCTCGCGATGTCGAACATGGAGTGCGGCTATCTCGTGCAGGACGACGTCGATCCCGACACCGAGCCGACGCGCAAGGTCATCGTCCGCAACATCAACAAGACCGTGCTCGCGGGCCAGCGCATCGGCATCCTCGGCGCCAACGGCCAGGGCAAGTCGACGCTGGTCAAGACGATCTCGCGCAGCCTGAAGGCGCTGGGCGGCGAGGTCACCGAGGGCAAGGGCCTGTCGATCGGCTATTTCGCGCAGCAGGAGATGGACGTCGTGCACGCCGACGACACGCCGCTGCAGCACATGGTTCGCCTCGCGAAGACCGTCGGCCCCGAAGGCCGCGAGCAGGAGCTGCGCGACTTCCTCGGCCAGTTCCGCTTCGTCGGCGACATGGTGCACCAGGTCATCGGCACGCTGTCGGGCGGCGAGAAGGCGCGCCTGGTGCTGGCCTCGCTGGTGTGGCAGCGCCCCAACCTGCTGCTGATGGACGAGCCGACCAACCACCTGGACCTGACAACGCGCGAGGCGCTGTCGATGGCGCTCAACGAGTTCGAGGGCACCGTGATGCTGGTGAGCCACGACCGCGCGCTGCTGCGCGAGGTCTGCGACGAGTTCTGGCTGGTCGCCAAGGGCGCGGTGCTGCCGTTCGACGGCGACCTCGACGACTACCAGAAGTGGCTGCTCGAGACCTCGCGCGCCATCTCGCGCGGCCAGCCGGCGCCGCCGCTGCCCGGCAATCTCGAGAGCCTGGTGGCGCCGGCCGCCGCGTCGCCGGCGCCCGCGCCCAAGCCGGCCAAGGCCGCGACGCCGGCCTCCGCGCCGGCGCCCGTCCAGGCGAACACCAAGCCGGGCGCGGCCCGCAACGACGATCGCAAGCAGTCGGCCCAGAACCGCACGCAGATCGCCGCGAAGACGCGCCCGTTGCGCGTCGAGTTGCAGCAGATCGACGCGCGCATGGACAAGCTCGGCGCCGAGAAGGCCGAGATCGAGGCGAGCATGGCCACCGGCAGGCTGTCCGGCCCCGAGATCGCCGACGCCGGCCGTCGCCTGGCCCATGTCGGCGCGGAAGTCGCCACGCTGGAGGAGCGCTGGCTGGAGCTCACGGAACAGATCGAGGCGCTGCAGTCCGGCGGCTGAGCGGCGATCGAGCGTGTCGCGCTGCCGGCGAGCGGCGACATCCCATGACCTTCGTCGCAAACAGGACACACGAAACGCTTTCAGTTTGCTGTCGGAGCGAACGACAATGCCGGCAACCACGCACGGCCCCAGCCATTCGATGACACGCCTGCCACGACTGCTCCCCGTCGCCCTGATCGCCGCCCTGGTGGGCGTCCGCGCGGCCGAGCCTGCGGCGGGGCCGGGCCCGACCTACAAGATCGTCGGCCCGGACGGCAAGATCACCTTCTCCGACCGCAAGCCCACCGACGCGAACATGCACACGCGCGAACTGGGCCAGAAGGTGGTGGCGCCGCTGCTGACGCCGTCCAGCGCGCCGTTCGACCTGCATCCGCAGAGCGCGCTGCCGGTGGCCACGCGGTCATACGGCGGCGACGTGCCGCCGACGGACATCAGCGGCAGGCCGTTCCCGCCGGGCCTGCCCGACGCGGTGCTCGACGTCCTGGTGCACCAGTTCTTCGTGCAGACGATGGTCGAGACCTGCGACCGCGTGCAGCCCGCCTACGCCGACCGGTACCAAGGCGGCGTGCGCAACTGGCGCGACCGCAACGCCGACATCCTCGCCAGCAGCAACCACATCCTGTTCTCGCGCTTCACAGGCGAGCAGCGCGACCTCCTGCGCGCGACCGGCCGCGCGCGCCTCGCGCCATTGCTGGCGCCGCCCGACGCCACGCAGCAGGACAAGATGGCGTGGTGCGACCGCATGAGCACGGACCTGGTTCGACGCCAGTTCGAACTCGTCGGCGACATGCGCGTCGCGCCGATCCTCTACGTCGACGCGCAGTGACCGGTCAGAACCTGTGAATGAATCCGACGCGACCGAGCGGGCCGTCAAAACGCGTCCGATCAAGGCGCAAAGCGCAGACGTAGCTCGGGCTACGGCGAGCATTTGCAACGCAGAGCGGGCGTGTTTTGACGGGACGAGCGGGCGTGGCGGGTTCGTTCACAGGTTCTCACGCCAGGCTCGCGATCGCGCGGGCCAGGTTGGCGCGCGCGAGCGCGTCGAAGCGATCCGCATAGGCGGGCGTCGAGAACAGCGCCGGCCGCGCGAGGAAGCCGCGCAGGATCGCGGCGCGCCTGTGGCGGAAGACATCCTCGGGCACGAAGCCGTACTCGTCGCGGATCTGGCGCTCGTATTCTGCGAAGCGCGCAGGCTCGGCGCCCAGGATCGCGAGGTCGATGTCCACCAGCAGCGTCGCGTCCGGCGTGGCCGGCACCTCGCTGTGGCGCGTGGCCAGTACCAGCGCGTGCACGCGTGCGGCGACGTCGGCCGCCGCGCCGGCCTGCAGCAGTTCGCGCGACGCCCAGTCGGCGCTCGCGGCCTCGTTGTCGTGGCGGGCGGTGTCGTAGACCGCGTCGTGGAACCACAGCGCGATCGCGACCTCGCCGGGATGCTCCGCGAGCGCGCGGTCGCGTTCGAACAGCGCCAGGCATTCCTGCAGGTGCTGCGGCGTGTGGTACCGGCGATGCGGCTCGGCCCAGCGCGCCAGCAGCGCGGCGAGCAGGTCCGGCGCGGGCGGCGGCAGGCGCAGGTCGCGCCAGGCGTCCGCCCAGAGGGATGCGAGACGGTCGATCATGAGGCGACGCCTTGGAGCATTCCCGCGGGATGGACAAGCAGCGATCGCATGGTTCAGCGCCTGACGGCTGCCGGCGCGAACGCCAACGCGGTCGCCTGCGCGAGGTGCTTGAGCGCCAGGATCGCGTAGACCCAGGCCTTCTGCCAGCGCCGCCGCACGACGAACAGGTGCAGGTGCCAGTTGGCCCGCTTGCGGATCGCCGCGCCGTTGTGCATCAGGACGAAGGCCTGCTCGTCGCCGACGGCCGCCTGCGCGAGGCGCGAGGCCTGGGCGATGAAGAAGGTCATCAGCTCGGCACGGCCGGCGGCGTCGGGCACGGCCATCGGCTCGTGGCACATCACGTAGCAGTGCGGCAGCCCCGGCAGCCGATAGCGCACCAGCACGCATTCGCGCTCGGCGTAGCCGGCGGGAACGAGAACCTGGCGGCGGGTCTGGAAGCCCAGCATGATCGAATCCTTGTTATTTGGTTGATTGACCAATATTCACAATGTACCCGCCCGATTCATCGGACGCAATTAAAATTGGGCAAACGACCAAATAAATCTTCCATGGCTCGCAGCTCCAACACCGAGGCCCGCCGCGCCGAGATCACCGGCGCGCTGCTCGCCGTGATCGCACGCCACGGCTACGAGAAGGCGACGATCCAGGCCATTGCCGCGCAGGCCGGCCTGGCGCCGGGGCTGATCCACTACCACTTCAAGAACAAGCAGGAGATCCTGGTTTCGCTGATCGCCGCGATGGCGGCCGCGGCCAACGCGCGCTACGCCGCGGTGCTGGGGGATCAGGTCGAGCCCGCGGCGCGCCTGCGCGCGTACCTGCACGCGCGCCTGGGCCTGGGCGAAGGCGCGGCGCCGGAGATCGTCGCCGCCTGGGTGATGATCGGTGCCGAGGCCGTGCGCCAGCCCGAGGTGCGCGCCGTCTACCAGCGCATGGTCGCCGACGAACTCGCGCTGCTCACCACGCTGCTTGCCGACAGCCTGCACGCGGCCGGGCGCGCCACCGAAGTTGCCGCGCCGCTCGCCGCGGGCCTGGCGGCGCTGATTGCGGGCGCTTACCAGTTGTCCAGCGCCACTACGGACGTGATGCCGCGCGGCTACGCGGCGGAGGCCGCGACGCGCTACGCCGAGTTGGCCGTCGCCGCCGCGCCCAGGCCCTAGCCCGCCTTGCAGCGGAAGTCGACCTCGGCCGACGGCGGCTGACCCGGGGGCGGCGGCGCCGCGGCGATCTTGACCACGTCGACGGTCGCATGCCGTTCCGTGCAGAACGCCTGTGCCTGCGACATCGCCCTCGCCTGCTCGTCGGCCACGCGCCCGTTGACGTCGTTGCTGCGCACCACCGTCATGAACGCGCCCTCGCCGATGGGCGTGACGTTGGACAGCACCGCGCAGCCGGCGCACGCCAGCAGCGTTGCGAAGGCCAGCGATCTCACGCGGCCTCCCTGGGCCAGGCGACGGCGGCGACGTCCCAGTGCGCGGCGCACCAGGCCGCGACGGTGGCGCGCTCCTCGGCCGAATAGTGCAGGCCCAGCTTGCTGCGGCGCCACAGGACGTCGTCGGCGCTGCGCGCCCACTCGTGCTCGTGCAGGTAGCGCAGCTCGCACTCGAACAGGCCCGGGGCGATCTCGGCGCCGATCGCGTCGCCGTCGCCGATCACGCGCTCCAGGCGCGCGCCGTACGCGCGCGCGAGCCGGTGCAGCACCGCGGCGGAGAACTGCGGGAAGCGGCGGCGCGCGGCCTGTTCGAAGCGGTCGAAGTCGGTGTCGGGTCGCGTCGGCGGTCCGATCCAGGGAGCGAGATCGCCGCCCGGCAGGAAGGCGCCGTGTGTCCACGCGCCGCGCTTCGCGTCAACGCCGAGCGGCGCCGCCAGCAGCGCGCAGGCATCTTCGGCGAGCTTGCGGAACGTGGTGATCTTGCCGCCCCAGACGGTCAGCAGCGGCGCCTGCGACGTATCGAGTTCCAGCGAGTAGTCGCGCGTGACGGCCGACGGGTCGCCCGACTCGTCGTCGAGCAGCGGGCGCACGCCGGAATACGTCCACACGACGTCGGCCGGCACGACCGGCTTCGCGAAGTAGCGGCTGGCCTGTTCGCACAGGTAGGCGATCTCGGAGTCGTCGATCCTGGCGCCGCCGATCGCGCCGTGGTGTTCGACGTCGGTCGTGCCGATCAACGTGAAGTCGTGCTCGTACGGGATCGCGAAGATGATGCGCTTGTCGGGGTTCTGGAAGATGTACGCGTGCTGGTGCTCGAACAGCCTGGGCACGACGATGTGGCTGCCCTTGACCAGGCGCAGGTTGCGGTCGTGCGCCAGGTGCGCGTGCTCGCCCAGGAACTGCGCGGCCCACGGCCCGGCGGCGTTGACCAGCGCGCGCGCGGCCAGCTGCCGGCGTTCGCCGCGCGGGTTGTCGAGCGTCGCGCGCCAGGCGTCGGCCTCGCGGTGCGCGTCGGCGCAGCGCCAGCGCGTGAGCACCGTCGCGCCGAGGTCGGCCGCGGCGATCGCGTTCAGCGCGACCAGCCGGGCGTCGTCGACCCAGCCGTCGGAATAGACGAAGCCCTTGGTGAAACGCGGCTGCAGGGGCGCGCCGGACTCGTGGCGGCGCAGGTCGACGGTGCGCGAGGCCGGCAGCACTTCTCGCTTCGCGAGATGGTCGTAGAGGAACAGCCCGGCGCGGATCATCCACAGCGGCCGCATGCCGGGATCGTGCGGCATCACGAAACGCAGCGGCCGCATGATGTGCGGCGCGCTGCGCAGCAGCACCTCGCGTTCGGCGAGCGCCTTGCGCACCAGCGCGAACTCGTTGTATTCGAGGTAGCGCAACCCGCCGTGGATCAGCTTGGTGCTGGACGACGACGTCGCCTGCGCGAGGTCGTCGCGCTCGCACAGCACCACCCTCAGGCCGCGGCCGGCGAGGTCGCGCGCGATGCCCGCGCCATTGATGCCGCCGCCGACGACCAGCACGTCGCAGGCATCGGGGATGTCTTGTGGGGAGCGGACGGGATCCATGTTTTCCGTATTATCCGGGCGATGCACGCCACCCCTGACGACTTCCGTAGACAGGACGCCCCTTGACCACCCGCCCGCAATGCCTCCTCGCGCTCGACCAGGGCACCTCCAGTTCGCGCAGCATCGTGTTCGACGCGCACGGCCGCATGCTGGCGATGGCGCAGCGCGAGTTCCGCCAGATCTATCCGCAGCCCGGCTGGGTGGAGCACGATCCGCAGGAGATCCTCGAATCGCAGCTCGCCACCGCGCGCGCGGCGCTCGCCAAGGCCGGCCTGGCGGCCGCCGACATCGCCGCCATCGGCATCACCAACCAGCGCGAGACCACGCTGGTGTGGAACCGCGCGACGGGCGAGCCGGTCTGCAACGCGATCGTCTGGCAGGACCGCCGCTCCGAGCCGATCTGCGCCGCGCTGCGCGAGCGCGGGCTCGAGAGCACGTTCCGCGCGAAGACGGGCCTGATCGTCGACGCGTATTTCTCGGGCACCAAGCTCAAGTGGATCCTCGACAACGTCGACGGCGCGCGCGCCGCGGCCGTGCGCGGCGAGCTCGCGTTCGGCACCGTCGACACCTGGCTGATGTGGCACCTGACCGGCGGCCGCGTGCATGCCACCGACGTCAGCAACGCCTCGCGCACGCTGCTGCTGGACGTGCACACCAACACGTGGGACGACGAGCTGCTCGCGATCCTCGACGTGCCGCGCGCGCTGCTGCCCGACGTGCATCCGTCCAGCCACGACTTCGGCGCGACGTCGCCCGGGCTGTTCGGCGCGGCGATCCCGATCGGCGGCGTGGCCGGCGACCAGCAGAGCGCGCTGTTCGGCCAGGCCTGCTTCGGGCCGGGCCTGGCGAAGAACACCTACGGCACCGGCTGCTTCATGCTGATGCACACGGGCACGACGTTCCAGAGTTCCAGCAACGGCCTGATCACCACCAGCGCCGCGCAGCTGCGCGCCACGCCCGAGTTCGCGCTCGAAGGCAGCGTGTTCATCGGCGGCGCCGTCGTGCAATGGCTGCGCGACGGCCTGAAGGCGATCCAGGGCAGCGGCGAGGTGCAGCGCCTGGCCGAGAGCGTGCCCGACAGCGGCGGCGTGATGTTCGTGCCGGCCTTCACCGGACTCGGCGCGCCCTACTGGGACGCCGACGCGCGCGGCGCGATCGTCGGCCTGACGCGCGGCAGCACGGTGGCGCACATCGCGCGCGCCGCGCTCGAGAGCATCGCCTTCCAGAGCGCCGCGCTGCTGCAGGCGATGAGCCGCGACGCCGTCGCCGCCGGCGGCGCGCCGGTGGCCGAGCTGCGCGTCGATGGCGGCGCGTGCGTCAACGACCTGCTGATGCAGTTCCAGGCCGACCTGCTGGGCATCCCGGTGGTGCGGCCGCAGGTGATCGAGACCACCGCGCTCGGCGCGGCCTATCTCGCGGGCCTGTCGTGCGGCGTCTATCGCAGCCCCGAGGAACTCGCCGCGCAGTGGCAGGTGGAACGCACGTTCCTGCCGACGATGTCGCGCGAGCGGGCCGGCGCGTTGATGGCCGGATGGGAGCACGCGGTGCGGCAGGCGACGGCGCGCTGACGCCGCGGGCGACAATGGCGACATCCGGCTCGGTGCCCTCGGGGCCCGCGCCGTTTTTTCACGCCACAGGAATCGCCATGACCAGCCCGATGTACACGAACTCCGTCCCCGTCTTCAAGCAACTGCTGACGGCCACGCAGGCCATCCTCGCGACGACGAGCGCCGAGGTCGCCGCGAAGTCCATGAGCGCCGACGCGTTCCTGCAGGCGCGCCTCTTCCCGGACATGCTGCCGCTCGTCAGGCAGGTGCAGATCGCCTGCGACTTCGCGCGCGGCGTCTCGGCGCGCCTGGCCGGCGTCGACGTCCCGGCGGTCGAGAGCACCGAGACGAGCTTCGCCGACCTCGACGCGCTCATCGCGAAGACGCTGGCCTTCATCGGCGACCTCGACGCCGCGAAGTTCGCCGGCAGCGAAGGCCGCGAGATCGTGCTGCGTCCCGGCACGCCCAAGGAAAGGACGCTGGGCGGCCAGGCCTACCTGTCCAACTACGGCCTGCCGCAGTTCTTCTTCCACGTCACCACGACCTACGCGATCCTGCGCCACAACGGCATCGCGATCGGCAAGAAGGACTACATGGGCGCCTACTGAGGCGACGCCGGCGCGGCCAGCGCGCGCAGGCGCCGGTGGGCCTCGCCGTCCCACGCGGCCGGCACCTGGTTGCGCGCCTGCACGTAGTGGTGGGTGAACACGTCCAGCCACGCGCCGAGCGCCTGGGCGGCAGCCGTCTCGCCCGCGAGGTCGAGGCACAGCGCGGCCACCTCGCTGGTGCAGAAATGGTCGCCCCGCCGCGAGCGCCGCAGCAGGTAGCGCGAGACCTGCTCCGGCTGCAGGCTCAGCACCGGCAGGCGATCCAGGTACGGGCTCTTGCGGAACATCTTGCGCGCCTCGCTCCAGGTGGCGTCGAGCAGGATGAACAGCGGGCGCTCGTTCGCCGCGATCGACACCTCCCGCACCACGCGCTCCGGCGCCGCGTACTCGCCCGGGAACACGACGACCGGCCGCCACTGCGGATCGGCCAGCAGCGCGAGCAACGCCGGATCGACCTCGGTGCGCGCCCACTCGAACGCGAAGGTGTCGGGCACGACGTCCGCGACCAGCCAGCCGGTGTTGGTCGGCTTGAGCGCCTCGATGTCGGCCATCAGCAGGCAAACGCCCGCGCGCGTGGGCACGCACGGGCGCGCGGCGCAGGTGCAATGCGTGACGGCGAGCCGGCAGCCCTCGCACTTCGCGCGCGTGGAACCGCCGCGGGCCAGGAACGGCTTGGCGCTGCGGGCCAGGCGCGCGGTGCGCAGGCGGGAGACGGCGTGGGGCATGCGGGATTCTGCAGCAGGCGACGATGTCCGCGACCACCCGGACAAGACTTCCATGCCGGCCCCGCGCGACATCCAACCCGCGAGCAGCGGGTTCTGGCGCCGCGCCTGGTCGCGCCGTGCCGGCTCGCGGCCGGCGCCCGAGGCGTCACCAGAATCGCCGGGCTTCCCCGAGGCGCCGCAGCGCCTTGCGGGCCTTGCGGGCCGCACGCTCGGACTTCGCCTGCAGCCATCCGACCGCGAATCCCGCGTCGGGAGCGGCTCCGGCCGACGCTGCGAGCCGCTGGCTCGCCAGCACCAGATCGATGTGCCGGCCGAGCGCGTCCTGCGCCGGCGACACCTTGCGCAGCCACGCGCCGGTCTCGCCGCGATCGAACGCCGACGCCGCGAATTCGGCGAGGTAGCGCAGGCGCTTCAGGCGCTTGCGCACCTGGTGCTGGCGCGCGAACGGCAAGGTCTCGAAGCCGCCGGCGTCGCGCGCCACCTGGCGCGCCAGCTTCCGCAGCGCGCGCACGAGGCCATCGAGTCCGGTTCCCTTGCCGGCGCGTCCTTCGCCGTCGTCATCGTGCGCTTCGGCGAAGGCCATCAGGCCCAGCAGGCTGCCCTGGAAGGCCGCGCCGCGCACCAGTTGCCGCAGATGCTCCGCCTCCTCCTCGGAGGGCCCCCCGGCGCCGGCGATCGCGGCGCCGGCCTCGCGCAGCCGCGGCGCGATGGACGTCGACAACACGTGCTGGTCACGCGCGTCGCCGAGCGCATCGAAGACCGGCATGACCGCCGCCTCCCAGCCTTGCGGCAGCCGCAGCGCAAACGGCCGCATGCCGCGGGCGGCCGCGCGCAATCGTCGCAGGCCGACACGCAACTGATGCACGTGCTCGGGATCGCGGCTGCCGCGCGCGATCTCGCCGGCGTTGGGCAGGATCTGCGCGAGGCATGCGCGCACCATGCAGCGAAGCATCGCCGCGCCGTCCAGCGCGCGCGCCTGCTTCGCGCTCCACGGCGCATGGCTGGCCTTGACCGGCGGATGGAATGCCGCGTCCGCGCGCAGCAGCACGCCACGCTGCGACTGGGACACCGGATCGATCCACAGTCCGTGCAGCACCTGAAATTGGTGCGCCAGCGCATGCAGGCCGGCTGGGTCGCCGCTCTTGAGCTCGAGCTCGAGCTCGGAGATCGGCTGCGAGCGCCCCGCGGCCGTCACCTCGCCCGCGTCGAGGGCCCATTCGACGACGGCGCCGCGCGCGCGCAGCACGCGGCGCACGCGAGTGAACTCCGTGCGGCAGACCTCGTCGAGCCGCGGACGCCCGTGCCGCTTCAACAGCGCGCGCAACTCGCGGCCGACCTTCGAGCCGCGGTGACGCTCGACGTCGAGCGCGGGGACGGCCGCGTCCGCCCGGTCGGGCACGACCGTCACCTCGTCCTCGAGGCGATCGTCGGCGCCGCCCGTGCCGCCCTCGAGCGTCTGCACCCATCGTCCGTCCTCGCTGCGCAGGCGCAACGCGAAGCGATGGCGCGACAGCAGCAGGTCGGGCGTGTCGAAGTAGATCGCCGACAGCGCGCTCCGCCGCGTCCGGCGGTGTCCCAGCGCGTCCAGCAGCCGGTCGCCGCGACCGGGCTCCACGTGCAGCTTGATGTCGCGTTCGCTCATGCCGCCAGACTAGCAACAGGCGCGCCCGGCAGCAACCGGCCGCCCTCAGCGCGCCGAGTCGGGCAGCTCGATCTTCACCTCGAGCACCTCGAGGTCGTCCTGGCGCTCCAGGTGCACCTTGATGTCCTCCGGATTGATCGACACGTACTTCGAGATCACCGCGATCAGCTCGCGCTGCAGCGCGGGCAGGTAGTCGGCCTTGGAGCGGCCGCCGCGCTCGTGCGCGAGGATGATCTGCAGCCGCTCCTTGGCGACCGACGCGGTCTTCTTCTTTTCGCCGAGCAGGAAGGAGAACAGGGACATCACTTGCTACCCCCGAACAGCCGCTTGAAGAAGCCCGCCTTGGCGGGATCGACGAAGCGCATCGGCTTGTCCTCGCCGAGGAAGCGGGCGACGAGGTCGGTGTAGGCCTCGGCCACGTCCGATTCCTTCAGGTGGATCGCCGGCAGGCCCTGGTTGGAGGCCTGCAGCACGCTTTCCGACTCGGGGATCACGCCCATCAGCGGAATGCGCAGGATCTCCTGGATGTCGGACACCGACAGCATCTGCCCGTCCTCCACGCGCGACGGGTTGTAGCGCGTGATGACCAGGTGCTCCTTGATCGGCTCGGCGCCGTCGATCGCGCGCCTGGTCTTGCTGCCCAGCATGCCGATGATGCGGTCGGAGTCGCGCACCGACGACACCTCGGGGTTGGTGACGACCAGCGCCTCGTCGGCGAAGTGCATCGCCAGCAGCGCGCCCGTCTCGATGCCGGCCGGCGAGTCGCACACGATGTACTCGAAGCCCATCTCGGCGAGCTCCTTCAGCACGCGCTCGACGCCGTCCTTGGTCAGCGCTTCCTTGTCGCGCGTCTGCGAGGCCGGCAGCACGAACAGGTTCTCGCACTGCTTGTCCTTGATCAGCGTCTGGTGCAGGTTGGCCTCGTTGTTGATCACGTTGATCAGGTCGTAGACCACGCGGCGCTCGCAGCCCATGATCAGGTCGAGGTTGCGCAGGCCGACGTCGAAGTCGATCACGGCCGTCTTGTGGCCGCGCAGCG
>Ga0302314_10012050_pt1 | contig 15010 bp, 14 predicted proteins | sample III_Palsa_N2_3_FD_200533 | JGI IMG/M metagenome (GOLD analysis project Ga0302314, IMG submission 200533) | Peat permafrost microbial communities from Stordalen Mire near Abisko, Sweden - III_Palsa_N2_3 | ecosystem: Environmental > Terrestrial > Soil > Palsa > Peat permafrost | place: Sweden... | reverse complement strand
TGTCCATTCAACGGGTGTCGAGCCAGAAAGTTACAGGGCCATCGTTCACCAGCTGGACCTTCATATGGGCGCCAAAGCAGCCGGTTTCCACCCCCGGGTGCGCAATTCGCGCGAGTTCCAGCAACCGGTCGAACCAGCGTCGGCCGTCTTCCGGCGTCGCTGCCCGCGTAAAGCTCGGGCGCATGCCGGAACGGGTGTCGGCCGCGAGTGTGAACTGACTGACCAGCAGCAAGCCGCCGCCGGTGTCAGTGAGTGATCGGTTCATGCGGCCAGCGTCGTCGGCGAATACGCGATAGCCGAGCAGGCGTTCGAGCATGCGTTGGGTTTGCGTTTCGCCATCATCCGGCTGCACCGCCACCAGCGCCAGCAGGCCCGGACCGATCGCGCCGATGGTGGCCTCGTCGACATCGACGCGGGCGGAAAGTACGCGCTGGATCAGGGCAATCATGGCCGCACGGAAAGGGGCGAGGCGCCCAGCTTAAAACCAGCACGCGGCGCGCGAAAGCGGTTGCGGTGGGGACGAGCTGAGGTGTGCGCTGGACTAGTCCCGTAAACTGGGCGGATGCGTATCGACATGTTCATCCTCTATCTCCTGTTGCGCTTGCTCGGTCGGCTGCCGTTGCCCGTGGTGCACGGTATCGGCAGCGTGGTGGGCCGGCTGACGCTGTGGTGGCGCAGCCGCATGGTGCAGAACACGGCCGTGAACCTGCGCATCGTGCGGCCACAACTGAATGACGCAGCGCAGGCGGCGCTGCTGCGCGAGGTATTGATGGAGAGTGGCAAATCGGCCACTGAAATCGTGAAGATCTGGGGCGGCGGCGCGGAACGCGCGCTTGGTCTGGTCCGCGAAGTGCGCGGAGAGGCGTTGTTTGATGCGGCGCTGGCGGCGGGCAAGGGCGTGATCATCGCGGCGCCGCATCTGGGTTGCTGGGAGTTGCTGAACTACTGGCTGTGTCGCAAGACGCCGATGGCGATTCTTTATCGACCGCCGCGAATTGCGGCGATCGAAGGACTGATGCGCAAGATGCGTGGCGCGCTTGCTCCCGAACAGGTTCGCGCCGATGGTGCCGGTGTGCGCACGCTGTACAAGCGACTGGCTGCCGGTGGCACGGTCGGTATCCTGCCCGATCAGAAGCCACGTGCCGGAGAGGGCGAGTTCGCGCCGTTCTTCGGCCGCGATGCGCTGACGATGGTCTTGCTGCCACGGCTGGCTGCTCGTACCGGCGCGACCGTATTGTTTGCGTTCGCCGAGCGGTTGCCGCACGGTGCGGGCTATCGCATTCATCTGCTGCCAGCGCCAGCGGGACTGACCGACGCCAACCTGGCAGTGGCCTGCGGCGCGCTCAATCAGGGTGTGCAGAGCTGCGTCGAACTGGCCTTCGCGCAATATCAGTGGCAATACAAACGCTACTCGGCCGAAGATCGACCCAGCCCATACGATCGTGAAAACGGCTAAGGATGCAGGTCGGCGACACCCTCTCGGATAAAGCTCGATCCGGATTGGTTTCTACGATTTCCCCAGCCGGCGCAGGAACACGGCCATTTCCTTTTCGGCCTGCTTGTCGCCGCGCTGCGCGGCGGCGCTGACTCCCTGACGCCAGGCATCGGCCGCTGCCTGTGGCTGGTTCGCCTGGAGACAGGCTTTACCGAGCAGTTTCCACGCCGCCGAGTAGGTCGGATCAAACGCCACCGCACGGCGCAGCTCATCGACGGCAGCGTTTGCGTCACCTTCAGCAAGCAGCGCATTCCCCAGCGAGAACCGCAGCAAGGCACCGTCGCGTGGGCCGCCGCACTGCTTGCGCAGGCTGGCGATCAGCGTCGCGTTCATGGCTGCGTGCGATACCGCCGGCGGTCGGCCGGATAGATCTGAGTCGGCTGTGACGGTTCCGCTGGCGTGCGTCCTGCGCCCAGGTCCGCCAGCGAAGTGGCGGGCCAGATCACCACCCATGACGAGCGGAACGGCTGCGCCAGCAGCGCATAGCGCAGATCGTTGGCGTCGAGCTGGCCCGGGTGCGTCACGATCAGTCCGTTCGGATGGCTGCGCGCGAAATCCTGCACGGCGTCGCCTTCGGCCAGCAGGGTGATCGGATGCAGCAGTCGGCCCGCGAAATGGAACTCACCCTCGTAATCACCGAAGTTGCCGATGGGTTGGTTTGCGCTGTCCGCCTCATGCAGCAACTGGGCGGCGGGATGCAGGTCATAGCGTGGCCAGAGCGTCAGCGTAAACAAAGTATTGAGAGCGAGCGTGCCGATCAGCCCGGCGACTGCCAACCGACGCAACTCGCCACGCCCGCGCAGCAGCAGCAGCCCCCCGACCAGCACAAACACCACGCCGAAGTAGCGGCTGTAAGGTGCGGCCGCATCTGGCCACTCGCCGTGCAGGTAGTTGTTGGTCACCAGGGCCGGCAACAGGAACAGGAACAGCGCAAAGACGATGCCGCCTATGCCCAGCGGCCACGTGCCGAACCAGCCGTTGTCGGCCAGCGTGGGGCGGCGTTCGCGCAATACGGCGATGGCGGCAGCCATCAGCAGCACGATGCCGGCCAGTTCGGGCAGCAGGTAGTACAGCTGCTTGCCGCGAATCAGCGAAAAAACCACAAACGTTGGCAGCACCCAGCACAGCGCAAAGCGCAAGCCTGGCTCCAGTGGTCGGCGCAAAGTGGCCAGCGCGACCCAGACGCGGGGCCAGCCGATAAACGGGAACAGCAACAGCGGCAGCATCAGCAGATACCACGGCACCGCATGAGCATGGCTCTGCAGATGTTGCTCGGAGGTCACGCCATGAACCACCCGCGCTGCGGTCTGGGTGAAGAACAGCCGGTGCCGGTACGCCTCACCGCCGGCAAAACCTGCCGGTAGCGCCCATGCCAGCAGGACCACGAGACCGAGCAGAAAGGCCAGCGCGCCGCGGCCATACCAGCGTGCGCGATGCTGGCGTGCCCAGTCGTTCCACAACGGTCCGAGCAACCACGGGAAAATGACATGCAGCAACATCACCGGACCCTTGGTCAGCAGGCCCGCGCCGATGCATAGCCCGAACAGCAGCCAGCGCGGTTCGCTGCGATGCAGCTTTGGAGTCAGGCATAGCAGCGCTGCCAGCGCCCATACCGCCAGCAGCACGTCGTACATGATCTGCAGGCCGAACAGGAACGCGTAGCCCATCGCCAGCAGCATCCATGGCGCCGCCTTGGTCATCCATGGGCGACTTGGAAACAGCCGGCGTGCCAGCATCGATATCAGGACGAGCTGGATCCCGCCGATCAATACCTCCAGCACCCGCGGCCAGATGTCATCGACGCCGAACACGAACCAGCCGGCGTGGATCAGCCAGAACAGCAGCGGCGCCTTCTCGCTATAGGGCTGTCCGTTGTTGTATGGCACCAACCAGTGACCGTGGCTCCACATCTCCCACGCCACGGCCAGGGTGCGGGTGGAATACAACGGCATCGGCCCATGCGAAAAGATCGCCAGCAGGGCCACGAACGCCCACAGCGGAAGCCATGGCCACACGGCACGCAGGTGTTCGGAACGGCTATAAGCGCTGACGGACACTGACAGACTCTTGGCAGATGGCAGGTTAGGGTGATTCTAGCCCGCGCTGAATGCTCGCAAGGCTATCCGTAAGCGATCCGGCCCAATCTCAGGCCGGCCCCCAATAGCCGATGCGCCGACGGAGCCTCAGCTTTCGCCATAAGTTCAGTGGCTTGTGACGTCGATTGCGCGCGCCGGCTGCAACGAAGGCGTCAATCGCATCCAGCACACGTTCGCTGGAATGGCCGTCGCGATAAGGATGAATGGCGTCGGCGTGGTCGCGAATCGCCTTGAGCAGCTCCGGCGGTCGCGCCAATGCGCGCTCGATCGCGGGCTCGAATTGCACCGGATCGTCGATGTCGATCAGTTGCGGACCAGGCTGGCGATTCTTGAAGGTCACCACCGGTTTGCCAGTGAGCAGGAATTCGCTGAGCGCGGAAGAGGTGTCCGAGCACATCAGGTCGACTTGCGGGAACAGGTCGAGAATGTTGTCGTTCTCGGCGAACGTCAGGTAGTCGTTCTGCAGTGCTCGATAGCGTGCCGCCGTCTCCGGATTCATCTTCGGATGAAAGCTGACGATCCAGCGCCAGCGACCGTCTCGAGACAGGCGCTTCACTTCCTCGTACAGCGTGTCGGCGGCACTCCACTTGGGTGAGAACGTGGAGTGATAGAGGATCACCGGTGGCTTGCGCACAGCCGGCAACGGGCCGGCGATCTCCCGCATGAATGGGTCGAGCTTGGGCCAGCCGGTCTCGGTGACGGCGAAGTGGCCGAGCCGGCCGGCGAGTTCCTTGAACTGTGCGGTATCGCGCGGGCCCGTGGTGCAGTACAGGTCGAAAAAGCCACGGATATAGACGTGCCGTGGCTTGCCCGCGTTGAAGCCGTGAAATGTCTCCACCTTCACGCCGGGAAAGAAGTGCGGCACGGCATTGCTGGAGGTGATCACCGCCAACGGATTCCATGCGCGTACCTCGGTCACGCTGAGGAGGCGCTCGCCTTGCACAAGGTCCTCTGCGCCGGGACCGTCGAAAAACCATGCCGCTTCGTCGCCGCGGGCGCGAATCGCTTCCTGTATCGGGCGCAGAATGGCGAGCGCGTAGCGCTCGGATCCGTACAGCACGTAACGTTTGCGCGAAGCCGGTCCGGTTGAAACCGGTTTGATGGAAACGGGCGTTGGCATGGTCAGCGGTCGATTCCGTGCCGGGTAAGCGAGGTCGCCGCCAGTGGCAGCGATTCGGGGTTCTGGCGTATTTCGTAGTAACGCATGCGCTTGTAAACGGCATACACGGCGGCGGTGTGCGCGATCAAATAGCCGCGCCAACCATCCAGGAAGCCGAGCCGGAAAAAATAATCCTTGATGAAGGTCAACAGGAACAGGAACGGGGTCTGCCACATCCGCACGGGTTTGTTCTTGTCATTCCAGTCCCTGCACTTGAGCTCCGAATAGCGCAACGACTTCAGTTGCTTGTGCACCAGGGTCGGATTGTTCACGTGATTGAACGGGGCGCGCAGCGTCGGCGCCGCACCGTCGAAGCGCAACGATTCGTGCACCCGTGCGTCGGTCCAGCGGGCGCGATCACGGTGATACAGCCGCGCCATCTTCTCGCCGACAGCGGGCCGATACCAACGCATCGGCGCTCCCATGAAGATCGTGCTGCGGCGCAACCATGCGGCACACGCTTTGCTCGCCATCAACTCGGGCAGCCGCTGCTGCAGTTCGATGGCCAGTTCGGGCGTCAGATATTCATCCGCGTCCAGCGCGAGGATCCAGGCGTTGCCGCACAGGGTGGTGGCAAAGTTGCGTTGGGGTCCGAAACCCAGCCAGTCCTGATGGACAACGCGCGCACCATGCGCACGCGCGATCACTACGGTTTCGTCGTCGCTACCGCTGTCGACCACCAGTTTCTCGGCCGCAAAAGGCACACTGTCGAGGCAGCGTGCGATATTGTCGGCCTCGTTATGGGTGATGACGACAAGGGTCAGTGGCAGGGTGGGCATCGGTAAATTCTAGCTGATCCGGTCTGGGTGATCTGTCGGATTCATCGCCTTGACGTGTCCGCGCCCAATGTAAAGAAGGGCTACGCCGTGGCGGCCATGCGGGAAGGCAGGCCCGTGTTCGGTATGATACGTGCACGGTGCAAGCCGTCGTTGCTGGAATTCCGAGATTGATCAAGCGGAGAACGGATGTCCATGAGCAATAGTTTGAGTGCCGCGCCTGTGGGGGATCGCGGCTGTCCCGGCGCGCGGGCGTGGCCGACCAAGGTCGTCACATGAGCGTCGGGAATACGACCTTCGCGGTTGTCATCACCAGCTACAACTATCGCGATTTCGTGGTGGAGGCTGTCGAAAGCGCGCTCGCACAGTGCCGCAAGGCGGCGCAGGTGATCGTTGTCGATGACGGCTCAACCGACGGGTCGGACGAGCTGTTGCGCGAGCACTACGGGAAAGACGAACGGGTTACGCTGATTTGCGGGGAAAACGGCGGGCAGTTCGAGGCGTTCCAGCGGGGCGTCGCCATGGCACAGGCGGAAGTAGTCTGCTATCTGGATTCCGATGATCACTGGTCACCCGACTATCTGGAGCGCCTGGGCGAGCTGTACGACGCGCGCACCGATGTCGGTTTTGTCTTTTCAGACATGCACCACTTCGGTCAGGAGGACCGGCTGGTCGGGTTTCACCGCAGCGCGGTCGATCTGGGTCACACCGCGATCATCACCTACGCCACCGCGCGCTGGTACGGCGCCCCGACGTCGGCATTGTCGATGCGCACGAAGTGGGCGCGCAAAGTACTCGACCTGCCCGAATCCTTTTGCGAGACATGGCGATTGTCGGCGGACAATTGCCTGGTCTTCGGCAGCAGCGTGCTCGGTGCGTACAAGTATTATTTGCCAACCGGCAGCGTCTGGTATCGCATTCACGGTAAAAACGGTTGGTGGTCCAACCTCGGCCCGTCCCAGACGTACATCAATCGCCTGCGTTCGCGCGGCTTGATCAATCATTACGCACGGGAGGCAGGAATCGACGATTCCTGCATCGCGCTATGCAAGCTCGAATACCGCACCAAGCCTGCCCCGTTGTGGGCTGAAACCAAACGCTATGCGGCGCTTGCCTTGCGCAGCCACGCTCCTTGGTGGAAGCGCATAGAGCACGCGTTGGCGATCCTGTTCGGGCATAACAAGCAGGGCTAGGAGACAGGCTCTTCCAGCAACTGCTGCAACGCATCCTGCAGCAGTCCCGCGAAGTTTCGCTGATTCGCCTCGAACCAGGCGCGCGCTTCGGCGCCGATCGCCGCACAATGCGCAGCATCCAGGCTGCGTGCGTATTCAACCGTCGTTTCCAGCGAAGCTTCATCGAAGTGATAACGCATCGCGGCGTTCAGCTGCCCGACGGCGGTGGCACTGACCAGCAGGCCGCGGCCCGGACGCACCATTTCATTCATCGGGGGCGCATCGCAGGTGATCACCACGGCGCCGCAGCTCATGGCCTCGGCGATGTAATGGCCCCAGCCCTCGGCTTCGGACAGGCAGAGGTGGAAGACGTGGCTGTTTTGCAGGCAACGGACCTCCTCGATGTCCTCGAGCGTGGCGATCCGGTGCTCCACGTTGTCGCGCGCCGGCGTGCTGGGGATACCTTGCGCGTTCTGTGGTGCCTGCAATACCAGCAGTGGCGGCCATTCGGGATGCTGCCGCCACAGCGCCAACAGGCGCCGGGTACCCTTCATCCGGCTGGCTCCAGCCAAGTGCAGGAAGCGCATTTGCCGGGGCTTCTGCGGAATCAGGCAATCGGTACTGCGAAAGCCGATGTACAGCGTGTGGATGCCGCGCGCCTGAAAGCTGCTCGCCGCGACCCGGGTCTTGGCAAGCACGGCGTCGAGCTGGTGCAGATGCCGCTCATCCCGTTGCGACATCCATTCCGGATTGGGGATGAACAGGTTGCGCCGTGCCACGCCCAGATAGGCCGGGCGCACATGTTCCAACATGATGTTCGCGTCGAACTTCCAGGATCCGCGACAACCAAGTCGCAACCATCGCCAGAGTAGTCGCACACACAGCAGCACGGCCGCCGGCGTAAGGCGATGTCGCTTCGGCCCGGTAGGGGTGAAATGGACCTCGTAACCCAGTGATTCGAGCGTTTCGCGCAGCAGCCGCAGATCGTGGCTCAGACCACGTCCGTTATCCCAGCCGATCAGGTTGATGCGTGCCGGCAGGCTTTGCTCAGCCATGCTGTGCAACCTCTTGCGGTCGGGCCAGATGGCCAATCGAAACAGCGAATCCGAGCACTAGAAAGAAATACAGGGAATGCGGCATGGCGCGATAGAACACATTGTCACTCAGCGCACACAGCGCGTACATGACCACCACGGCGATTCCGGCGTATGCCAGTACCGGCACGGCATCTTTGGTGAGCTGCGCCTGGCGGGCGAAATACCCCAGTGGAACCCCGAATACCAGCAGCAATACCAGCAGCCCGGGCAGCCCTCCGGTAGCCGCCGCCTCCAGATATTCACTATGCGGGTGCTCGTATTTTTCAATCACCGGATTGGCGTGACCGGCAGCCACCTGTTGGCGCACATAGTCGCCAAACTGATCGATACCCACTCCGGCCAGTGGATGATCCTCGAAGGCCTGGGTGGCCGTACGCCACATTTCCAGGCGCTCGCGCACGGCGCCCTGTGCGTCTGTCTGGTGGTTGTAGCTAGACAATTCCGTCTGCACCGCAGCGAGTCGATTCATGACGGCGCCATGCATGCTCACCGCGGCCAGCACGCCGCCAGCGACGATGGCGCCCATCAGCGCCAGGCTCTGGCGCCAGCGGCGGGTACGTCGGGCGTAAATCAACACCAGCACCAACAGTACCGGAACGAAAGCCAGCAACGGCCCGCGGCTCTGGGTAAGCAGGGCGCCATACATCCCGAGCACGGTGCCGGCGCCGTGCACGCCCGTTTCCAGATAGCGGCCGGCGGAATGGCCGGCGGCGGGATACAGCACCTGCAGCAACGACATCAGCGATAGCGTGAGCATGACCATGGCGAATTCAATGGCGCCCCAGTCGCCGCCATTGAGGCCATAGGCGCGGTCGATCCCCTGCACGAAATGCTGCACGATGCAGACACTGCCCAGCAGGATGGCGGTCAGACTGAAACCCAGCCATACCCAGCGCATCCGCAACGGCAAACTGAAAACAGCGGCCGTGACCATGAAGAGCAGAATGTGCGAGGGCGTATCAAACGCGCTCCAGCCAAGCGCGTGTCCCAGGATGTTCACCGCCGGGTAAAGCAACCCCAAGCCACAGGCGAAAAGCACCGGCCATGCGTGCCGATAGCTCCTTCGCGTGGCCGCGCGGCCAAGCAGCAAGCCCAGCCCGGTCAGCAACAACACCGCCATGGGCAGTACTTTATCGTGCCAGCGAATGGCAAACGACAGGGGCATCACGGCAACCAGCAACGACAGCAGCCCGAGCCAGCATGCCCTCAACTTCTCATTCACCCGGCGCCTCCCTTCAATCGATGATTCCATTGGGTTGTACAGAAGAGCCCCCTCTTCAGCACTGGCCAAGCAATGGCCCATGGTACTTTAGAGCGCTACCGCGTCCATCCTTGAACAGTGGCGGCATAACAGTCGCGTTCATGTAATTTGTGGTGCTCTTTGTTCCGTCGACGTTTGATCTCGCGCGCACAGGCCGACCCTTGAAACTCCTGTTCACCAATTTCCATGACGATGATGGAGGCGGTCATACGACCTACGTGATGACGCTGGCCAAGGCGCTGGCGACTCGCCACGAGGTGCACGTGGCGGCACCGCCGACCAGTCGGCTGCATCAGGAAACCGATGTGCTGCCCGAGGTGCATGCTTGGGCGCAACCGTTTCCGAATGGCTTGAACAAACTGGCCGCACGTCGCCGCGCCCGCACGCAATTGGCGGCGATTCTGCGCGAGCATGATTTTGATCTGGTGCATGTCGCCGGGTCCGCCGACCATCGGTTGGTTATCGCGGCCATGCAAGGGCTCGCACGCCGACCGCGGATCGTGTTGACCAAGCACAACTCCAAACCGATGACCGGGATAGGTCACTGGTGGCGTGCGCGGCGCGGCACGGACGCGGTGATTGCGGTCAGTGATTACACATACCGCGCGCTGATGACGTCAGCGTATCGACGCTGCCTGCTGGCCACCGTGCACAACGGCGTGGATATCGAGCATTTTTCGCCCTGGCCAGCCTCGGCGGCGAGTGCCCAACGTCAGCGCTGGGTGGGCGAACGGCCCGTGCTCCTGCTGGGCAGCAATGCCGGCACCGCCATGTACAAAGGCTGGATGGATCTGGTCGAGGGGCTGGCCTTGTTGCCGCCGGAACAGCGCGCGCAGGTGCATCTGCTGATCGCGGGCAAGCCACCGCAAGCGGTTTCGCAACAACGCATCGCCGAGCTGGGTTTGAGCGAGCAGGTGCATTTTTCCGGATTGCTTGCGGATGTCCGGCCGGCCATGGCGGCCATCGATGCGGGCTTTGTGTTGTCCTGGGGCGTGGAGACGATTTCGTTTGCCTGCCGTGAAATGATGGCCATGGGCAAGCCGGTGCTGGTCAGCGAATACGCGGGCCTACCGGAAAACATCCGTCCGGATGCCGATGGCTGGCTGGTGCCGGTGCGCGATCATGCAGCGATCGCCCGGATGCTGGTGCAGCTATTGCAGCAGCGCGACGAGCTGCCGGCAATGGGTGCGGCGGCACGCCAGCATGCCCAGGCAGCGTTCGGGTTGCCGCGATTCGTGGAGCACACCGAAGCGGTCTACAACACGTTGCTTGCGTCGCGCTGAACCTTCGTTCAATCGTCCGTATCGCTGTCCTCGGTGCCGGGCAGGCAGCCGGGAATCACGGCATCGGCCTGGAACATCCACCACTCGCGGCGGTTGGCCAGTCCCACATACGTGGCGCGGTGGCGGTCCACACAGTGGCCCATGGCTTCCTTGAGGCTGAAGATCCAGCGCTGACCCGGTGCGATCTTCTGCCAGGCTATGGCATCGGCGTATTGTTGCGGCCAGGGTTCAAGGAAGCCGAATTCGGTGACCGGTCCGCGTGCCATCAGCAGGTTCTGCTCTTTCCATGCAAGCAGACCGATAGTGGATTCCGGCCCGGCGATGTCGCGCGCGCGAATCATCACGTCGCGTGCCGAACGATCACCGTTGAGCATCGGGTAGCCCCATAGGCCGTAGAGTGGCCACAAGACTCCGGCGAACAGCAGCCAGCCCAGCGGCGCGCGGCGCACCCGGGTCAATTCCACGATCAACAGGCCGCCAAGTCCCACGCTGAGCAACAACCACCAGATTTGCGGGTTCAAGCTTTGTTCCAGCGCGGTCGCCCAGGCCGGATGCCAGCGGATGGCCCATGTCGCCGCGATGGTGGATGCGGCACTCAGCAGCAAGGTCAGCCCAAAGATCGACAGACGAACACCACGCCGACGCAGCAGGCCAGGCAGCAACGGGGCCATGGCCAGCACGGTCATGGGCAACGCGGGCAGGATGTAGACATCGCGCTTGCCCGGGCTGAGCGAAAAGAACAGCAGCACGATCACCACCCAGCCCAGCGGCAGCAGAAAACGCGCATCGCGACGGTTCAGTCGTCGCCACCACGCCGGCAGCGCCCACGGCAACAGCAGCGACAGCGGCAGCCAATCGATCGCGATGATGCCCAGGAAATAAAGCGGTGAATGGAAATGCGCGGACGGTGTGGTGTAGCGATGCACAGTCTGTCCGAACAGGATGTTTTTCACGTACGCAGCGTGTTGTGGATCACCGTCGACACGGGCAACCAGCAGCATGGGAACCAGCCATGCAAGGATCGGCACGAAGAACAGCGCCAGACCACCCGCCCAGCGCCAACCGCCAGTGGGCATGGCCAAGCGAGGCCAATGGTTCCGTCGCGCAATGAGGTAGGGGATCAGCATCAGCAAGGCAAGTACGCCGACCCCTTTCGTCGCTACTCCCACGCCCGCGGAAAAACACCCCAGCGCAAACCAGCGCCACGACGGACCCAGTAACAGATGGCGCAACAGGCCGTAGTTGGCGAGCGTGATCCAGCCCAACAGCAGCGGGTCGATCTGCGCATCGCGCATCTGGTAGGTGAAGTGGATGGTGACCAGCAGCGTGGCGGCGGCCAGCAGCGCGCTGCGGTGATTCCAGAAACGGCGCGCCAGATCGTAGACGAGCGCCAGTACCGCCATTCCCGCAGCCAGCGACGGCAACATGAAGGCCACGCGCCATTGGCCGATGAGCAGGAAACCAAGCGCCTGCAGCCACATGAACACGGGGGGTTTATCCGCGTACAGCGTATGGCCGCGATGCGGGAACAGCCATTGGCCGTGTTCGACCATCTGCCGTGCGACCAGCACGAAGCGTGGCTCGTCCGATGGCCAGGGGTCGCGCAAACCGATGCCGGTGCCCAGCAGCAGCAACGCGAACAGTGCAAACAGCAGCAGTTCCCAGCGGGCGCTGTGCAACCAGAGCGGACGCGTACGGGATAGAGGCAGGTAAGGCTTCACAGCTGAGTAAGTTCCATCAGCAGACAGTCAACGACCATTCAATCCGGTCGGCAGGATAGTTCGGAAACCAGCGTGTTTGTGGCGTGACCACACCGACACGTTGTCACACCCGCCTTAGCGCTCCCTTACAACCGCTTCTGCAGAACGGCGTAGTACATCCCATCCAGATCGCCGTCACCCGGCAGGATCTGCCAGCCCACCGCAGCGGCACGACCGATCGGTAGCGTAAACGCCACCGCTTGCGCGTCGGCTTGCGCGGCCAGCAGTTCGCCGACGATCGCCTCGTTCTCCTCACGCAACACCGAACAGGTGATGTAGACCAGTCGTCCACCCGGCGCCAGCAACGGCCATAGCGCGGACAGGATCCGGCGTTGCTGTTCGTGCATACTCGCGATATCGCTTTCGCGCCGATGCAGCCGCACATCCGGCCGCCGTCGCAAGACGCCGGTGGCCGAGCACGGCGCATCGATAAGGATGCGGTCGAACGGCTGGCGCTTCCACCAGCCAGCCGGTGCACCCGCATCGCCGATGACTACCTTGGCGTTCAGTCGCAGTCGCCGCAGGTTCTCACCGATGCGTTCGGCACGCTTGGAATCGGATTCCAGCGCGGTCAGATCGATTTCCGCGCGTTCGAGCAGGTGACAGGCCTTGCCGCCGGGAGCGGCACAAGCGTCCAGCACGCGCAGTCCATCGGTGAGATCGGCCAGATCGGCGGCCACTTGCGCGGCGCCATCCTGCACGGCGAACGCGCCGTCCTCGAAACCGGGCATGCGGGTGACGTCGGTACTGTGCGGCAGCACCAGGGCGTCAGCCAGCCACGGATGGGCCGTTGCGGCGTAGCCGGCGGCTTGCAGCTGCTCGATCAGCGCGGCGCGCTCGCTGCGCTGTCGATTGACGCGCAGCATCAGCGGCGGCTCGCGATTGTCGGCGGTCATCACCGCGTCGGCCTCAGCCGGCCAATCTCGTGTCAGCGCAGCGGCCAGCCACGCCGGATGTGCGTGGCGGGTCTGTGGTTTGGCATCGAGTTTGGCCAGCAGGGTTTCGCGCTCGCGTTGCCAGCGACGCAGCACCGCGTTGACCAGTCCGGCCAGCTGCGGTCGCTGCAATGCGCGCGCAGCCTCGACGGTGGCCGCTACTGCCGCGTAGTCCTGCAGCTGCAGCACCTCAAGCTGTATCAGTCCCAGTACCAGCAGGGCGTGGATGGCCGGGTCCTTGTGACGCAAGGACTTTTCCAGCAGTCCGTCGATGGCGGCGTCGAAACGCAGCCACCAGCGGGCGCCTTCACTGAGCAGCGCCATCAGCAGCGCGCGGTCGCGTGGATCGCGCAGCCGCGGTGCGTTGCGCTCCATGACGTCGCGCAACGAGGCGCCGCGCATGGCGACTTCGGCCAGCCCCCTGGCGGCCAGCGCGCGGGTATCGGTGGTCATCGGGCGCGTAACTCGGGTCGTGCGTTGAGATAGTCGGCAGCGCCGATGCGTTTGCCGCCGGCGCGCTGCACGGCAGTGACATGCAACGCGCCGTGACCACAGGCAAGCTCGATGCCATCACGGCTGGCGGCCAGCACACTGCCCGGGGCAGCGTGGTGATCCCGTTCGATGGCATGGGCGGCCCAGATCCGCAAAGGTTCGCCAGCGATGTCGCCTTCGGCGACCGGCCATGGATCGAACGCGCGCACCTGACGCTCCAGCTCGAGCGCGGGTCGGCTGAAATCGAGTTTCGCTTCGGCCTTGTCCAGCTTGTGCGCATACACGACACCGGCTTCGGCCTGAGGCCGGGATGGCAACGATTCACCCGCCAGCAATCGGCTCAGACCTTCAGTCAGCGCGTCGGCACCCAGGACGGACAAGCGATCGTGCAGCGATCCGCCGGTATCGTCGCGGGTGATCGGTGTGCGGCGTTCCAGCAATACCGGACCGGTATCCAGGCCGGCCTCCATCTGCATCAGATCGACGCCGCTTTCGGTATCGCCAGCCAGAATCGCGCGCTGGATCGGCGCGGCACCGCGCCAGCGCGGCAACAGGCTTGCGTGCACGTTCCAGCAGCCGTAACGCGGAATGGCCAGCACCTTGCGTGGCAGGATCAGGCCGTAGGCGACCACCACCAGCAGGTCCGCCCGATAAGCCATCAGCGTCGACTGCGCTTCGGCGGATTTCAATGATTCGGGTTGCTCCACCACGATGCCGGCCCCCAGCGCAGCCTGCTTCAACGGGCTGGGAGTGAGTTTGCGACCCCGGCCAGAGGGTCGATCGGGTTGGGTATACACGGCGACCACGTCGGCGCCGCTGACTCGGCACGCTTCGAGGCAGGCGACGGAAAAGTCCGGTGTGCCCGCAAACACCACCCGCAGGGATTGTTGACGCGAGTCCGGCGGACTCATGGGCGAATTAGTCAAGCAGTTGCCGCCTGTTTGCGCTGCTTTTCCAGCCGCTTGAGCAGCAGCGCGCGTTTCAGCCCCGACAGATAGTCGACGAACACCTTGCCGTCCAGATGGTCCAGCTCGTGCTGGATGCACACGGCCAGCGGACCTTCGGCTTCGACGATGATCTCCTTGCCGTCGACGTCCTGCGCCCGAACCTTCACCTTCAGTGCGCGGGTGACATCGGCGTACAGGCCGGGAAACGACAGGCAGCCTTCCTGATAGACCTGCGAGCCGTCCTTTTCGATGATCTGGGCATTGATCAGCGCCAACGGATGTTCGCGGTCGTCGCTCATGTCGGCGACCAGCACCCGCAGGTGCACATCGACCTGCGTCGCGGCCAGGCCAACACCATTGGCGCTGTACATGGTCTCAAACATGTCCTTGACCAGCTGCCGGAGCTTGGCGTCGAACGTGTGCACCGGTTCGGCACGGGTGCGCAGGCGGGGATCGGGGAATTCGATAATGGTTAGTTGGGACATGCTTTCACCTCAGCGTCGAAAATGCGGGCGGCTTGGTAAAAAGGCCACCCCG